>JABAHO010006726.1_pt1 | contig 21254 bp, 20 predicted proteins | sample 7062071 | NCBI WGS metagenome assembly JABAHO01 (sample SAMN14534356, study PRJNA622989) | marine sediment metagenome | biome: marine biome [ENVO:00000428]; feature: marine pelagic biome [ENVO:01000023]; material: deep marine sediment [ENVO:00002113] | place: India: Gulf of Kutch | collected...
ACAAATGTTTACGGAAAAAAGCGTTACAGGAGGGGGTAAATTGGCCGGGATGTCAAAAATTCTGTCAAATGCGGGCGTCTCGCAGCTGGAAATTGGTCGGGGATAGGGATATTCTTGCTTCTAATGAGTGGCCAATCCCTTGAAATTCATTGTCCTGCCTGCGGTCAGGAAAGTTTTTTACGCAGGGAGCCTGTCTACGAGGGCTTCAAAAAGGTCGGCGAAGACTTATTTTGTGCCGGCTGCGGGCACAAGTTTGATTCTGAAGACGAGATCCAGAGGCTTTCCGCCTCAGAGATCGCTGTGTTCACAGATGCAGACCGCTCCGCGGCGCCTCAGGTTTTCGATACAGACGCCGACATGCGAAACTGCCGGCATTGCCAGCACTATCTCAAAAACCCTTTTACAGAATGGTGTTCTCGCCATCGCCGCGAAACGGCTGCCACGGAAACCTGCGCACAGTTTGAAAGGCGTGAAGCGGATGACCAAGACGATAAACCTGCGGACTGACCTTGCCCCGAGGTATCGCCCGGGCCGGTTCAGGATCTCTGCCTGAGGGCCTCGTAAAGCAGAATCGTGGTTGCCGAGGCAACGTTCAGTGAATCCGCCTGCCCCCGCATGGGGATCGAGACCTTCGCGTCAGCCGCCTCCAGCCATAGGCTGGACAGGCCGTATTGTTCGGCGCCGACTATGATGGCGACATCCCCCGAAAGGTCGGCCCCGGTATAAAGGCGGTCTGCATCCGGGGTGGTTGCCACGGTGGTAACCGAATGGCTTCGCAGCCACGCCAGGGCACTTTCGCTCGAAGTCTCCACGACCGGCAGGGTAAAGAGCGTACCGACACTGGCCCGGACGACGTTTGGATTGCTGATGTCCGTGCAGCGGTCGCAGACAATGACCCCGGTGGCCCCGGTCCCGTCCGCGGAGCGCAGGATTGTTCCCAGGTTTCCGGGTTTCTCAATAGCCTCAGCCACAACGATCAGGTGACCATGATCGCCCGGCTTCAGATCCTCGAGCGTCATGCGCAATTGCGGTCCGATGCCCAGGAGCCCATCCGGGCGGTCCCGGTAGGAAAGCTTTCGGAAAACGCTCTCCGGGCAGCTGTACAGGTCTGTGCCTGAATCCCGGCAGGTGTCCAGCAGGGCCTGCTCATTTTCTCCCAGGAAAAGGTCGGGGCAGAAGAAAAGCTCTGTCAGAGGGTAGCCGTTGTGTACTGCCCGTGAGAGCTCCCTAAACCCCTCGACGAGCATGAGCTCCATGTCGTCACGGTGTGAGCGCTGCCGTAATTTTACGGCACGTTTCACTTTGGGATTCGAAAGACTGCTGATCTGCATGGTATTCCGGTCAGCAGGCAGGAGGCATGCGCCCGGCGAGCCGCACGAGCTTACGACTGCCGCCGGCCTAGCGGTGTTCGATATAGGCTTCTGCGGAGCCGGCAACGCCGGACACCGTATTTGTGCCGGATTGGCGTCCCCCGGACTGCACAGAGGAAACGACGGTCACAACCTGCACTGTTGCCTGGTTGGTGCTGGTGTTAGCAGACCGGCTCGTATAAACCGTGGTGGGCCCGGAGCGGGTGGACAGTACGCCCAGGGACGAATTGGACAGCGACCAGGAATAATCAAACCCGCCGGATGCATTCAGCGTCACGGACTCATTCACACCAATGGCGGCAGATTCCGGACTGATGCGGACCTTGTTATCGGATACCGATTCCGTTTCGCAGCCGGTAAGCAGGCAAAAGGCGGCCAATACAGCCACCGCCGTCAATGGGGTATAAGCTTGATTCCTCATAATCTTCACTATAGCTTTCAGCCTCTGGTAGTGTCAAATTTGGTGATGGCACCTGACCCGATTGTCTGACTACCATTTCTACGGCCCTGAAGACAATCTTATTGGCCGAAACGGAAAAATTTCATGGGACAGCGCGATGAATAAACCGGCTCTGAAAATCTGGCTCTTCCTGGCCGGCCTTACGGTGATCCTGCCGGCGGCACCCGGCCAGAGCACCATTCGTGTCGATGGCGTCGCGGCACATGTGAATGATGAAATTATCACGATTGGGGAAGTCGTCGCTGTGGTCGATCGGCTGCGGCCGCGCCTGATGTCGAATTATGGGGGAGACGAGCTGAAGCGAAAGCTTGAGCAGGCCTACTGGCAGGCGCTTGACTCGCTGATAGACAGGCAACTGGTCCTGGATGCCTACGAGGAGGGAGATGCCCGCCTTCCGGAGTCCGTTGTGGATGAACGCGTCGAGCAGCATGTTCTCGATAATTTCAAGGGCGACCGGCGAGCTCTGCTGGAGAAGTTGCAGGACAGCGAGACGGGCTTTGATGACTGGCGGGAGGGTTTCCGAAACCAGATCCTGCTCTCCCTGATGAAAAGTAAGCACGTCGACCAGAAAATTTCTGTTTCTCCCCGTGAAGTTGCGGATGTGTATAACGAGGACCCGGACAAGTACCGGTCTCCCGCGCGGTACAGGGTGCGCATGATTACGGTGCAGGCGAAAGGGGATGAAATGGCTGCCGCCCGCGAAAGGGCCGAACAGGCGCTTGCCCGCATTGCCGGCGGAGAATCCTTTGCCGAGGTAGCTCGAACCGTGTCTGACGGGAAGCGTGCCCGGGACGGAGGAGACTGGGGCTGGGTATCGGCGGAAATGCTGCGTCCCGTTCTTCGCACTGAAATCGAAAAGCTGGCGCCCGGCGAAAACAGCAGCATCATTCATGTCAGCGGAGAATTTTTTATCATTCGGCTGGAAGACCGGGTTGAAGCGGGCGTCACGCCTTTCGAGCAGGTGCATCCCGAGATTGAGCGGGAACTGCGCATGCGGGAAGCCGCCGCCCTCTACGACGCCTGGCTTAAACGCCTGCGCGATGCGGCGTATGTGAAGATTTTTGACGTCTCGTTGTGAACCCCGGCCGTCCCTCCGAAGTCCGCGCAACGCTTGCGGAGCTCAACATTCGCCCTAACTCGGGGCTGGGACAGAATTTCCTGACGGATAATAATATCCGGGATCTGATTCTGCGCGAGGCCGCGGCGGAGGCCGGTCACCGGGTTGTTGAGGTGGGACCGGGCCTGGGCATGCTGACCCAATCCCTTGTGCAGACCGGTGCCGATGTGCTCGCCATCGAAAAAGATGCGGCCCTGGCGGCCTACCTGCAAAGAACGCTTGGCGGGAATCCCGCCCTGGAGTTGATCCAGGCCGATGCTCTCGGGCTGGACTTTGACGGGATCTTCGGCGGCCGGGGCGCCACCCATTTTGTGTCAAACCTGCCGTATTCAGTTGGTACGCGGATTCTGGTCAACGCGGTGCGGGCTTCGTCGCCGCCGGCTCGAGTTGTGATTACCGTGCAAAAAGAGGTGGCCCAGCGCATTGTGGCCGCCCCGGGTGCCCCTGCCTACGGGTTGCTCTCCGTCTGGGTTCAGCGGTTGTACCGGGCACACCTCGTGCACGTTGTGAGTGCACAATGTTTTTGGCCACGCCCCGATGTGGCATCGGCCGTGGTCAGGATGGACCTGCTTGGCGCGAAGGCGCTGGATCCCGTGCATGAAAAGAGTTTCTATGCGCTCACAAAACAGGTGTTTTCCCAGCGCCGCAAAAAAATCAGTACCTGTCTACGGCGCTTTTACGGGGAGCAGTTCCGTGACGCCGCGGCTTGCGAAGCGTTGCTTGCAGGGGCGGGGATAGCTCCCGATGCCCGTCCGGAAACGGTGCCAGTAGAAAGCTGGGTGCGGCTTGCGGAAGGGTTGCCCGTGCCGGAAGCAGGCCGCCAATGAAGGCGGGGCGGGGCTGCTACGAAGCGGTGCGCTGGCCGCATGCAGGCTCTGTGGATGCGCACCTGGAGGAGGCCGGCTGGCATGCGGTGCCTGCCGGGCGGATTACCCATGCAATGCCCGGATCCGGCTCGCACCGGCCTGAAACCGAATTTCGGCTGGCATATACCGAAGATGCCGTTTNNCGTTGCGCCCCAGGACCCCGTGTGCCGGGACAGCTGCGTGGAGTTTTTCTTCACACCCGGTACGGATCCCGCCGTCGGCTATTTTAATTTTGAAGTCAACTGTATCGGGACCCCCCTTTTTCATTTTCAGAAACGCCCGCGGCGCGACGCGGTGTGCCTCTCCCCCGAAGATCTCGACGGCGTGGACATACGGAGTACGCTGGTGGAGCCGATACCGGAAGAGAGGGTCGGGCCGGTTGACTGGGCCGTGTATTTCCGTATCCCGTTCGAAATTCTTGCCAGCCGGTGCCGGGCAGTGCAGCCGGCACCCGGCGCGGCCTGGCGTGCCAATTTTTACAAGTGTGCGGATGAGAGTTCTCATCCGCACTGGCTGACCTGGTCTCCGGTTGACCGTCCTGCCCCCGATTTTCATGTTCCGGATGCCTTTGGTGAGCTGCTATTCGCGGGTTGAGATTTCCCGGCAGTGCCGGTCAGTCCGTGAGGGCTGCCTTGAGTTGCTGGTACTCGCGGGTATACAGGGGGCCGAGCTGGGCTTCACGATGGTCGAAGCCGAATGCGCGTCGGGTCACGGCCAGCACGGGCGGCGCCTGGATACGTTTGGCCAGGCCCATGCCCTGGTAAAGGTTCCACCATTTTTCAAGGTCCTGTACAAAATCGGCCGGAGTCTCAAACCGCCTGATTTCGCCGGGGTCACAGCCGATTTCCTCCGCCAGGCAACCGTTGATGTACCACTGCAGAATGTCTGCGGGCGCTGCTCGCTCCCAGCGCTCCACCCAGGAGCGGAAAAGGGCATCGTGATAGGCATACACAATGGGATCGCCTTTTCCCTCGTCAACATTCTGATCGGCGCTGAGTTCGGCGGAAGGAGGAATGTCTATGGATGCCCTGGGGATGACATCGCGGCCATAGATCACGGTGTTCAGGTGTGCGGCGAGGGCATAGACATCGGTTTTCCACAGGTCCGCGATGTTGGCCAGATAGCCTCCAAGGTCTCCGTACAGCGTCGTGTAGCCAACCGTCATTTCCGATTTATTCGCATTGCAGGTAAAGACGCCGCCGAATGCGGAGGCGACGCCGGCCAGGATCCGGGATGAGCGGTCACGGGCCTGCACGTTTTCAAAAGCGAGCGGAGACAGTGAGAGTGTATCGGGATGCGATCCGTCCACGCCGGAGATCCGCAGGCCATCGATCTGGCGCCGGGTCTCTTCGATGGCGGTCTCGATGGAAATCTCCGCGTATCGGCATCCCAGGGCCTCTGCAAGGTGGTGCGCGGCATCCCGGGTCGTGCGGGAATTAAAAGGCCCCGGCATGTTGACCAGCAGCAGGTTTTCGGGAGGCAGAATCCGGCGGTACAATGCGGCCACGACGGCAGAGTCAATTCCCCCGGAGATCCCGACGGTCACGCGTTCAGCGCGGCAGAGAGACAGGAATTTGCCGGTGCCGTACAACAGGGCCTCCGCAAGGTCGCCGATGCTGTCGCCCCGGCAGGCAAGGGGAGGGCCTTCGGGATTTGCCATGTCAAAGGTCAGGCAGCCTGTTTCAAAAGCCGGCGCACATTCCCGGCTCCCGCCTTTGCCGTCATAAAGGCAGGTGCCGCCGTCAAAGGTGAATACCGTTTTGCCGTTGTTTTGAATGCCGACATGGTTGACATAAGCCAGTGGACACTTCAGCCGCTCCGCATGCTCGGAAAATACCCTGTTGCGCTTGTGATTCTTGTCGCGCGTGAACGGAGATGCGCTGAGGTTGAGAAGCAGATCGGTTTTCTTTCCGGCGAGAATTCGCAGGGGAGAGACCGCATAATCCATGTCCCAGGCATCCTCGCAGAGCACGCAGCCCAGCGAGAGACCGCCGATTTTCAGCGGCGCAATCAGCGTTTCGACCGGGACGCCCTCCTCGAGTGCCAGCTTCCGCACGTCGCAGAAATGGCGGCTGTCGTCAAATTCGCGGTAGTTGGGAAGCAGTGTCTTGATGGCATAGTCGTAGGGTGTTCCCTCGGGACCCGTAAATTCGCCGTTCACGGCCGCAAACGCCGCATTGTATTTCCTGACGCGTCCGTCCTCGTTGCGCCGTGTCCAGTCGATGCCCACATTGCCGAAGACAATGGCCGTGGACCGGGAGGCGGCCCGAATCTCATGGCCGCAGGATTCACATTCCCGTAGAAAGGACGGCCTTTCCCACTCATCCCCGAGCAGGTAGCCGGGTACCGCCATCTCGGGAAACACGACCAGGTCAATCCCGTCCTGCGCGGCCTGTGACACATGCGTAAGGATCGTGCGGGTGTTGCGGGAGGGATGCCCCGGGAGGACTTCCATCTGTACCAGCCGGACCTTCACTTCAGTCTTCGGGAGGAGGGGGTGGTTTCAGGCGGTTCCGGATGTCCTCGAAGAAAGCCTTGAGGGTGGCCGGTGTTTCGGGCCGTCCATAGAGTTTGGATTCAATACTGTTCAGTTGCCTGAGAAAGCGCGAAAGCACCCATACCATGCCGCCCCCTGCCATCAGGGTGATGACGAGCATGATCACCATGCTGGTGCCTGAAATGTGATACAGCATAACCGGACCCGATGATTGAAAACGAGGTCAACCCGGAGAAAAGACTACCGCCAGAACAGCGCTGACGCAATCATCTTTGCCGGCCCGGAGCCCCTGGGCGGCAGGATTGCCCCTACCGGGAGAGCCGGTTGATCATGGCAATGACCAGCCTGCCGGTTTGAAGCAGGCTCTCCCCGCTGATCTTGTCCATTGTGTCCTCGGGGGTATGCCAGAAATCATTCAGTCCGGGCTCCGAGCCGAAATGAAAATCGATCAGGTCAATCGCGGGCATGCCCAGTTCATGAAAGGGAAGATGGTCGTCTATGATCGCCGAGCGGAAAAGGGATATCCGGTCCCGCATGCCGATGGCCCTTGCCGTGTCAAAGGCCAGGGCGGTCAGCTCCGGCGAGCAGTTGCGTGGAATTGACAGGTGGAGATCCTTGTCGCCGACCATATCAACGACGATGACGGCCCGGAGCCGGTCGCGCAGGCCGGGGGACGCCTGCAGCGAAGCGGCCAGGCGCCTGCTGCCGTGCAGGCCGTCATTGTCCCGGTAGTGCTCGAGGCATTCCTCTCCATCCACGAAAGCCAGCCAGATTTCAGGGCCGGAGCGCGGGTTGTCCTTTAGCAGCTGGGCAAGGACGAGCAGCAGCCCGGTGCTGGACCCGGAGTCGTTGGCACCGGCAAACGAGGGTGAGATGCCGGCTTTCGTATCGTAGTGGGAAATGAGCACAATCAGGCCCGGGGAAGTGCCCGCAAATTTTGCGATGACGTTTCGGAAGGTCCTGGGCCCGGCAGGGGTGGCATCCTCGAAGGTGTCGATTTCAGGCTGCAGCCCCATGCTGCGCAGGCGATCGGCAAGGTACAGCGCGGCATTTTCCGCTCCCGGTGTGCCGGGATCCCGCGGGCCGAGAGCGACAAAGTCAGAGACTTCCTTCAGCAGAAGATCGGCAGAGAGGGTATCGGCATCCAGTCCGCTCGCGGTGATTGCCGGCCCGTTTTCCGGGAGCATCCTGCTGCAACCGGAACTCGCTGCAAGCAGGCAGAGCGCGACGAGGCATGCAGCACGTTTAATCAAGTTCAATGCCGAGGATTTCGAGCAGGCGGTCGAGGTCGTCATTGGTGAAGAAATCCACTTCTATGGTGCCTTTGCTCTTCTTGCCGTTGGCGAAAGTCCGTGTCGGCGTTACACGCACGCTGGTGCCGAAATGCGCGTGGAGTTGATCGCAGATGGATGCCAGGTAGCTTGCGGGCAGGTCGCTTTTTGCGCTGCGCCTCTGCGGCGGGTTGGCCGTGCGTCGTTTCACAAGGCGCTCGAGTTGGCGGACGGAGAGGCCTTCTTCCACCGTGCGGCGTGCCAGTTCCAGGCGGTCGGTTTGCCTGTCAAGGGCGAGAATGACCTTGGCATGGCCGGCGGTAAGCCGGTTGTCGCGCAGCAGTTCGAGTACGGGATCGGGCAGGTCAAGCAACCGCAATGCATTGGCTACTCCTGCGCGGGATTTACCCACCCGTTCAGCCACCTGCTCCTGGGTGAGGCCAAAGGTATCTGCCAGGGCCCGGTATCCCTGGGCCTCCTCCACGATATTCAGGTCTTCGCGCTGCAGGTTTTCAATCAGTGCAATCTGCATTGCGTCGGAATCGCTGGCATCAATCAGGATGGCCGGGACCTCCGTCAGCCCTGCTACTCCGGCGGCGCGCAACCGACGTTCCCCCGCAACGAGCTCATACCCGTCACCTTTTTTGCGTACCAGCAGGGGCTGCAGAACGCCGTGCGTGCGAATGGAGAGGCTGAGTTCTTCGAGTGCGTCCTCCTCGAATGTTTGCCGGGGTTGGTAGGGCGATTTCGTGATTTGGGAAACGGGGAGGGGGATGACCCCGGAATCCGGGTCCGCAGAAGGTGATGTGTCACTGCGCGGCGCCGTGCCGCTCTTAATCAGGGAGTCCAGTCCCCGCCCGAGTCCGTGTTTTGCCATGAGGGTTTCCTTCAGCATCGCAAAAGTTATCAGCAGATTATTGTGAAGGCATGTTGCCCAGATCTGTGAGTAAGGTCAATGCTCAAGCTTTGTCCGTTCCTGGGAGGGCGGATCAGACGGCGGGGATTCCGGCTGTGCAGGGGGGCGCGACCGGCCCGCGCTCAGTCCTCCGGATTCGGTTCAGAATCACGGTTATCCGGAATAATGTGCAGCTCGGCATCCAGGGCGGCCTCGTCCTCCAGGGTGAGGGCGGGGGTCTGCATCGACCCCCGAAACGAGGAGCCGGACGTGAGGGTGATGCGCTGCGAGGCGCTGACATCGGCATGCAGGGATCCTTTGAGGGTTAGGGTGCGGCAGGTCAATCCTTCCGTGAGGCTCAGGCTTGCGCCGGGATCGATGACAAGGTCGGTGAAGTCAAGGGCTCCGGGCTGAAAGTCTGCTCCCGGGCGCAGCGTCAGGGTCTGGCATCGCGACCCGGGCCCGGGATGAATGGTTCCGGCGAGGACGAGGTTCTGGCAGATCAGCCGTGCGCCGGTGACAACGCCCTGCGCCATGACTTCTATGGTTCCAAGCGTGCGGATCGCCGTGCGCCATTCCGCCTGGATGACATAATCCTGAGCCNNCCTGAGCCTCGAGGGTCTTGCGGCACTTGGCACAAATCGGGTTGGTCAGCCTGCCCGTAAGGACAAATTCAAATCCGCACTCATAGCAGGTCAGTTCATGCCGCGGGGGCAGGGCGGTATGTCCGATCCTGAGCTGCTTGCCGTCAGTGCTGTCGGCCTCCGCCTTTTTGGGTGGAGATCCGCGTGCAGGCAGCTGGTCGGAGGACTCGCGCGTCCGTGCCTCTGCCTGCCCCTTTCCGGAGCGCTTGACAGCCTGCACGGATGAGAATCCGTCAATTACATTAGGCTTGGGATTTTTTTTGGCCATGCGCGGCCCCACAAAGGCTGTTTGGGCAACAGCCTGCTGTGATGCAAAGCGTGCGAGTGCTATTTACGGCCGAAAATGCCCTTGCCTTCGCTCTCGGGTTCCGCATTCTCATCCGGAGAGGCGGGAGCGGGCTCGGCAGATGACGATGTGCCGGAGGGGGTGACCTCGGCCTTGCCGACCAGAGTTACCCCGTCTTCCACGGTCAGCCGCTTGGCGCGGATATCGCCGTGGACGCGTGCCGAGGCCTTGAGCTCAATGCGGTCCTTGACCGTAATGTTGCCGTTGATCTGGCCCTCGATAGCCGTTGCTTCGGCGGTGATGTTTCCCTGGATCCTGGCTGTCTTTGAGACGACAGCCCTGCCGCCGCAGCTTAGGTCGCCGTTCAACACGCCGGCGAGCTGCACATCGCCTGCGCTTTTGATGGTGCCCGTAATTTCAACATCCTCGCCGATCACGGTTTTCCCTGTAGGTTCTGCGTCCATTGCCTGTCTCTCCTCATGTTGGGGACTGTTCCCCGGTGTTTACGTTGCATGATACCTCTGCCATCCGGTTCCGCGGGACGCGGGTTCAGATGGGAAAGTGTCGCCGCCGCCGCGGGGTCAGGGATACATTCCGGGACGGTCGAGACCGGCGGTTTCCGGCAGTCCGAACATGACGTTCATATTCTGAACTGCGGACCCGGCCTGGCCTTTTAGAAGGTTGTCGATGTGGGACACTATCCGCAGGCGGTTGGTTCGCTCGTCAACGCTGACCACCAGCAGGCAGCGGTTGGTTCCCCGCGCATGGACCGTGCCGATACCGGCATCTCCACCGTAAATTCGTACAAATGTCTCGTCCCGATAGAACTCGGAGTACAGGTCAAAAATGTCCTGTTCGGAGATGGGATTCGTCAATGTCCCGTAGATGCATGTTAGAATTCCGCGGGTCATCGGCGCCACCTGGGCCGTAAAGGTAACCTTAAGGTCTGCACCCGCCAGGAGGCCGGCCTCCCGCTCGATTTCGCAGACGTGCTGGTGTCCCGTAAGCCGATAGGCATTCATGTTTTCATAGCGTGCCGGGTAGTGGAACGCCGGGCCGGGCTTCTTGCCAGCCCCGGAAACGCCGGTTTTACTGTCACAGATCAGGCTGTCGGGCTGTACCAGCTGATGCTTAACCGCAGGTGCCAGCCCGAGAATACAGCTGACAGCAAAACAACCGGGGTTGCCTACAATGTGTGCGGAGGCAATTTCCTCCCGGTGCAGCTCGGTTAACCCGTAAACCGACTCCGGCAGCAGATCCCCTGCCAGGTGGGTCGAGTCGAGTCCGATGCGGCCGGCATAATCGGCATAGGCGTCGGGGGTGTTAAAACGAAAGTCCCCGCTGTAGTCGATGATGCGCGCTCCCCGGTCCAGCTCGGCCTGTGCGAGTGTCATGCCGACCCGGTCCGGGGTGGCCATGAAAACGACATCACAGGGCGCGTCTGCATCAGCGGTTCCGGGAGCGGCTACGACCCGGTCCAGGAAGCCTTCGAGGTGAGGGTACATCGCGCTGATCGGCTGTCCCGTGTTTTCCTTGGCTACGAGCGCGGTAATTTCAACGTCAGGATGGCCTGTCAGCAGCTCGGCAAGTCCAACGCCGCCGTACCCGCCTGCGCCCACTATTTTTGCCTTAATCATTGCTCGGCTCCCGGATGGTGAACTTCCGACTATGCACGCACCGAATCCGGTGTGTCAAGGGCCGCGCAGTGGGGGCGGGCCCTGTCCCGGGAAGGGCCTGCCGGGAACAGGGCCGCCGAATTGATGCAGTAGCGCAGGCCGGTGGGCGCCGGGCCGTCGGTGAATACGTGGCCGAGGTGCGAGTCGCCGTGCTTGGAACGGACTTCAACCCTGACCATTCCCAGGGTGCGATCCTCGTGTTCAACGATGTGTTCCCTGACCAGGGGCTGCGTGAAGGACGGCCAGCCTGTACCGGATTTGAACTTGTGGCTTGAGCTGAAAAGGGGCTCTCCGGAAACAATATCCACATAAATACCTTTTGCAGAGTGGTTCCAGTAGGCATTGCGGAAGGGCGGCTCGGTGCCGTCTTCCTGAGTGACCTTGAACTGCTGGTGGGTGAGCCGGTTGCGAAGCTCTGACAGGGGCGGTTTGGAATATGCGGAGGAGGCCGGCCCCTTCGGATGGTACTCGAGATCATCGCCCCAGGCCTTTTCAAGGAATGCATCCCGCCCCGAGGCGATTCTGTAGCCCTTGTAGCGCAGCGGGTGTGTCAGGTAATAGTCCTGGTGATAGGCCTCTGCTTCATAAAAAACCGTAAAATCCTCCACGGGGGTAACAATCGGCCTGGCAAAGCGCCGGCTGGCGATGAGCTTGTCCCGGGAAGCGAGCGCGGCAGATTTCTGGGCCGCATCATGTGCAAAAATTCCGCTTCGATACTGGGCGCCGCGGTCGTGAAACTGACCTCCGGCATCGGTGGGGTCGAAGGTTCTCCAGAAAACCTCAAGAAGATCCTCGTAGGAAATTACGGCCGGATCAAAATGCACCTGGACGGCCTCGGTGTGACCGGTTTTGCCCTGGGCGACATCCTTGTATGCCGGGTTAACTTCGGTCCCGCCGGTAAAGCCGGAGATTACGGCCCCAACCCCTTCGAGCTTCTCGAAGGGAGGCTCCATGCACCAGAAGCATCCTCCGGCAAATGTTGCCACCGCGGTGGTTTTCGCTGGTTGCGGGGCGGGGATATCCTGTGCGCATGAGCTTGTGGTCGTCACCAGGGTGGCAAGCGTTGCGGCGCATACCGACTTCGCAACCAGGCAGCATGCTGGCCTTTTCATGTGTTATCTCCTTTAATCAGCCTTGCCGTTGAACGGGTTCTCGATCCGGTGGCTGGAGGTCACGTTCCGACGGTATTGACACGGTTTGCGAAAAGGGGTTCCCGCTGCGTTCGGCAAAAGCCGCTTCAGTTGTCGTCGTGGGATGCATGGTCTGCATCATCATGCGACGAGGAGTCATCATCCGAGGATTCCTCATCTTCGAATTGATACTTTTCGTGTCCCTGCTTTTTCATTTTTCCGATTGTCTTGAGTGCCGCTTCCGCAGAGGTGAGGTCATTTTTATCAAGGGCGTTGACGAGAGCCGTCACTTCCCGGTGCATGGCTTTCATTGCTTCGGCGTACCCGCGCGTAAGCGTTGCCTGCTCGGCTTCTGAAAACCGCTCAGGAAAGTGCGGTGCCGCTTCGAGGGCGAGGCGGGTCTGCTGCTCCAGTCCGCGGGCGGCTTCGCGATAGGTTTCAATCTGGTCGGGGTCGGGTGCATTGCGGAAGGCCATTTTAAGAACCCTGTAGTGGCGGTTCATGGTTTCCATGGCATCATGCACCTGGTCTCCGCCCGCGACAGCGGTCGGACAAAAGGCCAGCACGGCAAGAAGGCAAACGGTCAGCAATGTCGGCATCAACGGTCTCCTGTATGGGTTTAGGGACAAATAGTCCGGCAGTCCCGGGCGCTTGGCGAGCAAAATCGTTTTGCGGGGGCGGAGCGGGGGCGCAGGGCTGCCGCGCTCAGGCGCCTGAATGTTGCTCAGGCTGGCGGAGGGGCAGGGTGATCACAAATGTCGTGCCTTCACCGGGAGTGCTGCTGACGGAAATGGAGCCATGGTGCCGCTCTGCAATTCGCCTGCAAATCGTCAGGCCCATGCCGGAGCCATCGTATTCGCTGCGCGTGTGCAACCGCTGAAACACACCAAAGATCCGTTCGGAATATTCTTCGTCGAAGCCGATCCCGTTGTCGCGANNCGCCTGAATTTCAGTGAATTTGAAATCATGTTCTGCAGCATCTGTCGCATCTGCATGGGATCGGCCTGCAGTGTTGGGAGCGCTTCAATCTGGATGTCGGCCCCGGCATCCTTAACGGCCAGTTCAAGGTCGGAAAGGACCTCGGTTACGATGTCCGCAAGGCTGACAGCTTCCAATTTTTGCGGCCGGGTCGTCACGCGCGAGAGATCCAGGAGATCCCGGATCAGGTTTTGCATGCGGCTCGATGCACTTTTCATGAAGTCAAGATACTGAAGCCCGTCGGCAGACAGCGAATCGCTGCAGTCTTTGACCAGGAGGTCGCCGAAGGCGCAGATTTTTCGGAGCGGTTCCTGGAGATCATGCGAGGCGATGTAGGCAAACTGTTCAAGCTCGCGGTTGGAGCGTTCCAGTTCCTCCGAACGGATGACCAGGTTCTCCCGTGCCCGGGTGATTTCAGTGATATCGCGGGCGATGGCTATCAGGCCGATGATGTTGCCGGCAGCGTCCTTAAACGGTGCCTTTGATGTCAGTAAAATTCGATCCTCTTCTCCGGCGGGAGCCGGCTCTTCAAAGGTGCGCGGGGTCATCGTCCGGATGATCGTTTCCTCGTCCCGCATGACGTCCGCGGCGGTTTCAGGCGGCAAAAGGTCTGAGGCCGTTTTGCCGATGATTTCGGCAATCGGTTTGGCATAATGCGCGGCACCGGCCTCGTTGACCAGAACGTAGCGCCCCGAGGCGTTCTTGGCGTAGATAATGTCGGGGCTTTGGTTGATGATGGAACGCAGAAGCTGGTGGGCATCCCGGGCTTCGATCTCCGCCTCTTTCATGCGCGTGATATCGGTGTGTGTGCCCACCATGCGCCTGGGGGATCCGTCTGCATTCCACTCAATAACCATTCCGCGGCACATCACCCAGACAATGCCGCCGTTTTTGTGTTGGAAGCGGAGTTCCTCCGCGAAAGGTTGCAGGCCCTGGCTGGAAACGTGGTCGCGCAGCTTTGCCTCGAAGCGTTCCATGTCATCGCTGACAAGAATTTTCTGCCACTCGGAAGGATGCTGCTTGCGGGTGTCTGGATCGTACCCGAAAAGTTCCCAGAATCTCGGGCTCATGTACTCATAATCGGCATCCATGTACCAGTCCCAGACGCCGTCGGTGCAGCTGTTAAGCCATTGGCGGGTCTGGTCCTGGTTGCGGTGAATCTCCGCTTCCGCCAGCTCGTGAACTTTTAACTCGCGGCTCAGTTTGTCCTGCTCGGATATGCTCGAGCGCAGGCGTGCGGTAACTTTGTCGAATTCGCCGGCCATGGCGCCCATCTCGTCGTCGCCGAGTGCGGCGACCGCCTGGTCAAGGTCTCCCTCGCTGATTGCGCGCATTCGGTTCTGGATGGTGTCGATGCGGGCGATCAGGCGCCGGCTTCCCCAGAGGATGCCGGATCCCAGCGCCAGCGCAAAAAGGGTCAGGGCGATCAGCAGGCTGATATCCATGCGCTGCCGAAAGTGAACCATGTCGGTGTAAACACTTTCCCGGAGTTCGTTGGCCAGCGAGACCGCCAGCTCGATGGTAAGCATAAGTTGGCCCATGGACTCACCGGACTCGGCTCCGGAAGCGGAGGCTGTGGCAATTTTGCCCGCGGCGATGCTGACATCCATCAGGCGTGAGCGCAGGAGGTCAACCGCCGGCTTTTCGTTCTCGCGGGCGGGTTCGAGTTCGTAAATAATCCTGTTGAGCCGCATGATGGCGCGTCGGAGCTGCTCGGGGGAAGGGGACTGGTCACGGTAGATGCTCTGAGCCAGGTAGTGATGCAGTTCGAAGCAGTGGCCGGCAACCTGTTCCATCCGGTCCACGCGTTCCAGGTAGTCGTCAACGGCGCCTTTTGCAAAAAACATCATCAGGGCGGCGGCGGCAGGAACTGATACCGTGGCGACGGCCGTCAGGTTCAGTTTTGTTTTCAGGCGCATGTGGTCTCAGCCCTCCCGTGTGCCCTTGTTCTGGTAGAGTAGGGGTTCCACGGCCTCCCACATCGCTTCCGTGGACCATGGGGCGGTAATGCGCGGAATCTCGAGTCCGGTAAGAATTTCCCCGGTGGCCGCATCGGTGGTACTGCCGGTCACCGCGATAATGGGGATGTGTTTTGTGTTTGGATCCGATTTGAGTTTTGAAATCAGGATAATTCCGGCCTGATCCGGCAATGCCATGTCCAGGAAGACGGCAGATGGGGCTAAAGCGAGAATGGGTTCCAGGCCGGCCTGTCCATCCCATGCGCCAGCCCGCCAGCCCATGGAGGTAAGCCCCGTGATGAGGGCCTCGCACGGTTCGGGGGTGGAGGCGTAGGTGAGCGCGAATGGCGCAGGGGTGGTTGGCAGTGTTATACAGGCCCGCGTGCCGTGTTCGGCCCCCGGAGGAGGGCTGAGAAACGAGAGCCGTCCTCCGTGCAGCGCAACACNNAGCGCAACAAGTTCCTGCGTAATGGGAAGTCCCAGGCCTGTACCTTCAATATGCTCGCCCACGCGGTAATAGCGGTCGGTGATATGCGGGAGATGTTCCGCTGCAATGCCCGGACCTGTATCGGAAATGCTCACAACCACATCAGCGGGATTGTCCCTGCAGGGCCCCAGTGTCAACTCGATCATGCCTCCATCCGGGGAAAACTTGACCGCATTCTTGAGCAGGTTGAACAGGCATCGCTTTAACTGGTCGGGATCGCCCAGGACAAACGCCGGTTCGGTGCTGATCGTGAAGTGGAATCTCGTGTTGTGCTTGCGGGCCCATGCGGCAGCGTCATTTGAAAATGCGGAGACGAGGCGATGAATCGCTACCGGCACCTGCTTCAATACAAAGCGGTGTTCATCCATTCGGCTGAGATCGAGTATATCTTCCACCGTGTTTTTCAGGCGCCCGCAATCTTCCTGAAGCATCGCCAGGGACTGGCTGGTTTCGCCGGAAAGTTTTCCATGCGCCCCGTGTAAAAGGTTCGTGAGCGTAAAGATCATCGAGGTCAGGGGGGTTCTGAGTTCATGGGAAACGTTGTAAATGAACTCGGTCTGTGCCCGGTCGTGCGCTTTCAGCCGTGCAATCGCGTCGGTCAGTTCCTTGGTTCGGGACTGAACCATTTCCTCCAGGCGTTCGCGGTGGGTTTCGAGTTCTGCCAGCATGCCGCGCCGCTCCATGGCGTGTGCAATTTCCCGCGGCAGGTTGGTATCCGAAACGTCGGATTTTGAGACAAAGCCCTGCGCCCCGAGCCGCGTGGCGTTCAGGCCGGTTTCGAGGTCCCTGTGGTCCGTGACTACCACGATGGGCGCGATCAGGGCAGACCCGGCCAGCCGTGAAACGGTATCCATGCCGGCTGAGTCTGGAAGGTTCAGGTCAAGCAGCACGACGTCAAAATCGGTTTCCGCCAGGGTTGCAATAGCGGCGGAAAGCGATTCAACATGGCTGGTGTTGAAATGAAGGGAGGTGGCCCCGGATAGTGCTGCGCGCATCAGGATGGCATCCTGCGGATCGTCTTCAACAATCAGGACGCGGATGGTGTCTCCGGGAGCTATGACGGCCATAGTGTTGCTCCTTCCTTCATGTGATCCTTGTTTTCAGTTCAATGCATCCTGCTGCAGCGCGCGGTGGCATCGTAGTAACCGCAGGTTTAAAATATGAAAGGCATTGTGCGCCTTCCGCGTCAGTCCTCTTCCCCGCTCTTTGCAATAACCTCCTCAAGCAGCTCGGAGAGATCCGGCGGGGATATGGGTTTTACGATATATTTTTTGACAAAATCGTAGCGGAGAGCATCCGCCCTGTCCTGGGCATGGCTGGAAGACGAATACATGGTGACCACGATGGTTGAACTTTCTGCGTCAAGTATTTCGGACAGCGCTTCCAGGACTTCGAATCCGTTCATCCTCGGCATGTTGATGTCGAGAAGCACGATCATCGGAGAATGCTCTTCGCCGATCAGTTTCTTCCGTTTCAGGGGGTCATTCATGACTTCGACGAAGAGATCCCCTGCCTCGATTTCCTTGAAGGAAATTTCCGGGTCAATGTCCTTGACCGTACGACGCACCAGGTAGCGGTCGACATCATCATCATCAACAATCAAAACGACTGGACGCTTCATCCCGTAGCCTCCTTTTATTCCATTTCAACAGGTTGGTGGGGCAGCATGACCGTGAAAGCCGTCCCTCCCTCGTTTGATTCAACACTGATTTCGCCTCCAAGGTGAAGCACGTTTTTGTTGGCCAGGGCCAGGCCGACCCCGGAATCAGGACTCTTGTCGGTATAGACCCGGTGAAAAAGGCTGAAAATGCTTTTCTGTTTTTCCAACGGGATGCCGATCCCGTTATCCGCTACGCGAATGAAAAGCGCGTCATCGCCGTCCCATGTAGAGACGGTGACAGCGGGCGGTGTTCCGTCTGTTTTGCGGTACTGAACGGCATTGACCAACAGGCTCTCGAGGATGATATCAAGTCGAAAGGTATTGGTTCGAAGCGTATGCGCATGGTTCAGTTCCTTGCTGAACATGACATCGTGCGTGGTCATGCCGGCCCAGATCATGTCAAGCCGCTGGGCGAGGTCAGCCTCCTCCCAGGCATCATCCATCATCTCGGATTTCGCGGTGATCAGCATCTTTTCTATGCGGTCCACCAGCTTGCTGACCAGCTGCTTGGATTTGTGGAGGTTGTCGCGAACCTCCTCCAGGTCTCCATTCTCAAGATCAATTTCACAAAAGTGGAGGATGCCGGTTATCGAGGCGAGTGGCGCCTTCAGATCATGCGACGCGCTGTAAGCGAACTGGAGGAGTTCTCTGTTAAGGCGTTTGAGTTGCTGGTTTTTGAATGAAATATGCCGTTCCTTGGCCTTGCGGTCTGTAATATCAACAATGGTGACCATGGTGGCGCTGTCCGGTGTTTCGTCCACAGGTGTCAGCGTAATTTCGAGGGGGACCTCGGTGCCGTCCTTGCGAAGTCCGAAGAGATCCCGCCCAACGGCCATTCTGCGGGTATCGCGGTCCTCGTAGTATCCATGGCGCAGCGAAGCGTGCCTGGACCTGAGGCGTTCCGGGACGAGAATTTCAATCTGCTGCCCGATCATTTCGTCCGGCGTATAGCCGAAAAGTTCTCCGGCGCGGTTGTTGACCAGTTCGATTCTCCCGTTCAGGTCAACCTGGATCATGGCGCTGGAGGCTGCGTTGAGAGCCAGCAGTATTTTGCTTTCGCGCGCTGCGTCCCCCGGGGCCTCTCCCGGCACGGTTGACGAAGGTGTAGATGAATCAGGCATATCAATCAGGCCGGGGTTTCGCCGGGCTTGTGAACTACTGCTTTGCTCAGTTCAAATCTAACCGCTGAGAAAGGCGTATGCGAGTAAAATACTCTGACAGGAGGCACTCCGTGGGTGGGGGCGTCGGGAGGCGGGGATATTCAGTCTGCGAGGAGTTTGCCGGCCAGAAAGGCAAAGGCTTCTTCGACACCCTCGCCGGACTTGGCGCTCGTCAAAACCGTGTGCCATTCGCCTCCGGTCAGGGCCGCGATTTTGTCGGGGGCCATTTCCCAGGCGTCGGCAAGGTCATGCTTGTTTATCGCAAGCAGAAAAGGAACCGGCCCGAGTACAGATGCAATGTATTCCTGGACACGGACAGCCTCTTCGACCGTATGGGGACGCGTTCCATCCGCAACAAGAATGTAGCCGGCCGCTCCGCTGAGGTAGGCCGTTTGAAAGCGTTGGGTAAGGTTGATTCCCTCCATGTCCCACAGCATGAGGGTCACGGGTTGATCCTCAACATTCAGAAGCTTCTGGTCGATTTTGACCCCGACCGTGGCCAGGTATTTTTCCGAAAAGATGCTTTCGACGTACCGCCTGACAAGGCTTGTTTTGCCCACGGACGGGCTGCCCAGCATGCAGATTTTCTTTTTTAACATAAAGCGACCGAGTTTTACCTGACTGGTTTACCCCCTGGCGCCGAGGCTGCCCGGGCGCCCCGAGGCATCATCTGCGCCATGCCGGACGATCACTAGGGTGCGGGCGTTTCGTTGGTCAGCAGCCCGGGCTGGTAATAGGCCGGAAGCGTTGGGGGACTGGTGTCATACCAGAGATTTGTGCCCGACGGATCGCGGGGAAGGTCGGAAGCCACCACCGTCCAGGGTTGTGCTTCGTTGAGGTTGGTCGCGCGCCGCATGACAAAGTCGGTGGTCAGGTTGTTTTCCGTGCCGATGACCCACCACACGCAATTGCTCGAGGAAAATACATCGGTGCGGATGATTCGAAACACGGAGCTGCCTTCATTCGGATCTGTACCGGCAACATATTCCTCCCAGTTCGACGCCCCGTCCTCATCCGGGTCAAGGTTGGCGTCCCCTGCATCAAAGCCGTTGTCGACCAGCCATTGTTCAAAGGGCGGCAGTGACGGAGGATTTGTGGAGAACGTCGGCTCCACGGTCGTCACGACAATATCGTCCATGGCTCCAGCTCCCTCCAGGGCGATGGCGCTCAGGTAATCGGCATGCGGGGATGCATTGAAACCGCTGTTGGCGCAAAGGAACCAGGGCCCTCCGCTGGGCGTTCCCACTCCGCCGATCAGGGGGTTTTCGTCGGCATAACCCCGGGAGGAGTCCTCGAGCAGTTCGCCGCCCAGGTAAACCTGGTACCAGTTTTCGCCATCAGTCTGGAAGGCGATCTCGGTCTGGGTCCGGTACCGCACCATGATGGAGAGTCGCACAAAATCGTCCGAATCAATCGGGTCGTGGGAAAGCTCGGTCCATTCCACGGTCTGGGCCGAAAAATCAGCATTATAGGCAGCATTCAGGATGACCAGGTGTCCGTTCGTGTTCACGTAGGCTGCGAACTGGGCATTTGTGGGCGTATCCGGGGCCACACTCAGTTGACCCGCCTGCATCACCAGGTCCACCCATACATTGGTGGGGTCTACCTGCGGATCTCCTGCAGATTCAAACAGGTTGCTGACGTTGCCGGAGAGCTGCATGATTTTTTCGTGGGAGGCCAGTTCAAGGGGGTAACCGCCCATGGGCCACGGGTAGGACCTCTCAATGGCTACCGCGGCGGGATTCGGGCCGAACGACTCGCCTTCCCATCCATCGATTCCCGAGCCGTCTGCATTGACAATCGGATCTCCGGCGGACAGCCCTTCGAAAGACCATTCGGCAGGGATCGGGGTCAGGGCATGGCTCAGCGCGGGGGCCAGAACGATGAAAAGCGCCGTAAGTGAAGCGGAGATCCTGAATTGCGGGGATATGGTCTGCATAAGTCTTTTCTCCTGGGTCGACCGCTCGCCTGTCGTATGAGCACGGACGTTTCGCTCGGTTAACAATAATCAAAATAATTTAAATAAGTGCCGGACAATCGTCAACGAGATTATCACCCGGCCTGGCGCCGTGACTTCCTGAAACGACAGGCCGCGGCCGGCCTGTCACGCAGGGACGTCACCGGGTAATTTTTTGCGTGACCTTCTGCCGGGTAGGGGATAGGTTTGAACCCTTCTGTTTGGTGATAATCTGCGGCACCGGCATGAAGCCTATCGCCGTGGCAGGCGGAACAATGGACCGTTGAGACTTTACATGGTAGGAGGTGGCGCATGGTGACACGAACACAAAGTTTATTTGCAATTATGGCCATTGCCCTGATGCTTCCAATTGATGTTTCTGCCCAGGCCAGGCGCGTTCAGGGCGGTGCGGGCGGCGCTGGAGATCCGGCCCTGGAAATTGAAAAAGTCCGCGGTATCGGCCGCCAAGCACTTATTCCAACCCNNGCCCTGGAAATTGAAAAAGTCCGCGGCATTGGCCGTCAGGGGCTTATCCCGACGCCTGTTTTTCGGACTTCGGTGACCCAGTCCGGCGGACGTCCCAAGGATTGGGCCATGATCGAGGTGAGCTATGACACGTTTCCGGAGTGGATCGATTCCCTGACGGTGCGGTATTTTGTGCTGACCGAAGTTCGTGTTGACGGATCCATGCAGTACAGTGTCCTTCGCAAGGCGGTGGATTACATCGATGTGGAGGAGGGCCGCGGGCACCGAAGTGCTGTTTTCATGCGCCCGCAGAGTGTCAGCCGCTATGGCGTGCCTGTTGTCGTCCATATTGATTTTCTTGTGGACGGAACGGTTGT
>JABAHO010012142.1_pt1 | contig 21158 bp, 29 predicted proteins | sample 7062071 | NCBI WGS metagenome assembly JABAHO01 (sample SAMN14534356, study PRJNA622989) | marine sediment metagenome | biome: marine biome [ENVO:00000428]; feature: marine pelagic biome [ENVO:01000023]; material: deep marine sediment [ENVO:00002113] | place: India: Gulf of Kutch | collected...
GGGCTTTTCGAAATAGATCCGCATCAAGAGCAGCAGGCGATCCCGAAGCGCGTCGCGCAACGCCCGGAGCCGCTCGGCGTACTCGCGGACCGCTGCCAGATCGTGCACGGAGCAGGGCCCCACCACCACGAGGGGCCGGACATCCCGACCCGCCAGCACCTCCGAGATCTCCTGCCGCGTTGCCCGGACGACGCTTTGGGTGGCGTCACTCGCGGGGCACGCCTGCGCGAGCTCGGCGGGGCTCACCAGGCGCTTCGCGTGAACGATTCGTACGTTGGCAACCGGCGCTGCTTCGGGCATCTGGGACTCCTCGGGGCAGCGTAGCGAGCGCGGCAAATGGGGTAGGCTCCAACCCCTTGGACTGGGAGGATCATGGATGAGCCGATGGGTGGACGATTCGCCGCGGACCCGCCGATTTGTGGCGCGCGCGGCCGTNNGGCTGCGCTGAGCTTGGGGGTTCTACCCGGCCATGCGCACGCCGCCGCTGAACTTACCCGCGCCGACATCGAAGCCTGGCTGAAGGCGAGTGAGAATGCCGTCGCCGATTTCGCCCCGGGAGACATTCTCGGAGCGGCGGACCTCGAACGGGTGCGCGCCTTCGTGCCCCCCGGCTATCTCGAGGAATTCAATTTTCCCGAATTCCGGATGGAGATCGCCGAAGCGGGCGACTACTCGCCCCATCCGCAATACCAACAAGCCACCCTGCAACACGCGGCCCAGACCCAACTCGGGCCCGACGGGACTCTCGAGAACTACGTCGCGGGTCAGCCCTTCACCAACGAGCGCCTCGAATCTGCGTCTCCCGAGGACGCCGGTTATATGGCGGCGTGGAACTCCAATTTCCGCTGGCAGAACTACGGGCAGCACGTGATCAGTGCACAGACGCTCTTTCTCCAGGAGGCCGAGGGAGCGAACAGCGATTTCTCGGGGTTCCCTCCCGGGATGATCCGCGGTGGCGCCTCGATGGAGCGCTCCGTCGAAATCGGTTGGCGCCGCACCTACATGAATCATCTCGCGCAGCTCGAGGAATCCGATTACGGGTTCACCTTCAGTGGCGCGAAAGGGGCGACCTTCAAAGAAATCACCGAGTACTACGCGCCCTTCGAATTCCGCGGCCAGAAGCTGATGGTGGAGCGCCCGCTCGATCCGCACGAAGACGACACCATCAATGCCTACCTGCCCTCGGAGCGAAAGGTGCGGAGGCTTTCCGCAAAAGAGAAATCGGACACCTGGCTGGGCTCCGAAATCACCTTTGACGACTTCTACGGGTTCGACGGCCACGTGCTCGACAACACCTGGCGATACCACGGTCGCAAAAAGATGCTGGCGGTGATGAACTCGAAATACCCCTACGCCCGCCACATGGGGCCCAACTCGCGTGTGCCCGAAGACCGCTGGGAGCTGCGTGACACCGTGGTCGTCGAGGGCACCCCGACGCTCGAAAACCACCCCTATCAGAGTCGGCTCCTCTTCCTCGACACCCAGACCTTCCAGATGGTGGTGGCGCTCTATTTCGACCCCGAGGGACGGCTGTTTCGCGGCGCCTTCCCGGTCTACAGCTGGTCGGAAACCACGGAAGACAACGCGGAGCTGAACCGCGGCGCCCACGTCTCGATGTACAAGGGCTACGCCTTCATCAACTTCCAGACCGGGAACACGACCCTGACCAATGTCCTGGAAACCACCTACCCGCCGGCGGATCCCAAGAAGGTTCGGCGCCTGTACCGCGTCGACAACCTGACGGCGGGGCGGTGAGCGAGGACACGCCCCGTCCGACACCGGTCGTCGGGGCGTCGATCCCCGCGGAGGGGGAAGACGGCCTCTTTTCGGAGACCTGGTTCCCCGTCTGCCTCTCCGAAGCCGTCCCGGCCGGATCCGCAAAGAGCCTGGGCTTTCTCGACGGCCGCGTCGTGGTCTTCCGCCCCGCGGAAGGCTCGCCCCAGGTTCTCTCCCCCTACTGTCCGCACCTGGGCGCGGATCTCGGGGTGGGGGAGGTGGTCGACGACGCCCTGCGATGCGCCTTCCACCACTGGTGCTTCGACGCCAGTGGTCGCTGTGTCTCGACGGGCGTGGGCGACCCGCCGCCGCCGGGAGCCCACCTGTTCCGGTACCCCACGACCGAGCAATTCGGAATCGTCTGGGCCTGGAACGGTCTCGAGCCCAGCTGGGAGCTCCCGGGTTTTCCGTACGCCACCGAGGACCTCGCCGTGCGCACCCTGGTGCTCGACGAGCTCCTGCCCGTCGATCCCTGGGTGCTGTGCTGCAACACACCGGACGTCCAGCACATCCGCGCGCTCCACGGGATCCAGTTCGACGGGGGCGATCCGGAGGTCGAGTGGACCGACCACTCCATGCTCTACGAATTCTCCGGGTTCCACAAAGCCGGGGAGCAGATCGACAACCGCGTGGGAATCTTCGGGGCGAGCCTCTACTACCAGAGCACGGACTTCGCGGGCCGCTGGTTTGGCTTCCTCGCCCCCTTCGGCATTCCCGAGCCCGGCAAGGTCCAGACCTATTTCGTCGTCGCGGCGCGGCGCGACCAGGGCTCCCCGGAAGAAGTCGAGGCCTTCCTGGACCAGATCGTCGAGCTGGAACGCCAGATCGTCACGGAGGACGAAGGCATCATGCGCACGATCCGTTTCCGCCCCGGGACGCTGACGAAGAGCGATCGCATTCTCGCCGAGTTCTTCCGCTATCTGCGAAAGCGGCCGCGGTCCCACCGCGGCGGCCCCTTCATCCGCTGAGTCGCGCGGCCGGGGGCGCGCTCCGCGCTCGCGTGGTGGACAGCCCCGCACCTACACCAGCCATCTGCAACTCGCGTGCAAGCCCGCGGCAAGGCGCGCCCGCGCCGCGCCGAAAGCCCGCGCCCGCCGGTCAGTTCTGCGCCGCGGGCTGCCGAAAGGGGGGCAGGAGGATTTGCGGATGAGCTGGGGCAAGAAGAGCAAGCACGACGATTCGGCTTCGTCTGTACCGGAGGCCACGTACATCGACCGCGGCTGCGAGATGAGTGGTGAGCTCCGATTCCGCGACAACGTGCGCATCGATGGCCAGGTCGAGGGTGAGATCTACTGCGAGAAGTCGGTCGTCGTAGGCGACGACGCGATGGTGCGCGCCAACATCCACGCCGCGAACGTGGTGATCCACGGCACCGTGGAAGGCGACGTGGTCGCGAGCGGCGAGACCACCTTGCACAAGTCTTCGTCGGTGACCGGTGAACTGAAGACGGGCGGGATCGTCGTCGAGCGCGGCGCGCAGCTCCGCGGCTGCATCCTGATCAACGGGGTCGACCACGACCGGGAGACCCGCGTCGACGAGGATCTGTTCGCGGGCGACGGCGAGAGCGAAACCAAGGCGGCGCCGGCGCAGGGACCGGGCGCGAAAACGGCCTAGGCGGCGCTCCGTCCGCTCACACATTTTGCGGTGAAGCCGAACTCCGTCTCGATCCCCGAAAGGCGCTCGCGCTCGAAGGCCGTCTCGAGGGGGTTGCGTTCGTAGTCCCGAAAATAGGGCTCGTGGAACGAGAGCGGGAACTGCTCGAGGGCCCAGCGCAGCGAGTCGACGTCCTCGCGCTGTACCGAGTCGACCGCCCCAACGAAGGCGCCGGGTTTTACCACCCGCGTGGCTTCGCGAAGCACCGCCCCGCGGGTCGCGCGGGGCAATTCGTGGAAGAGAAACACCGAGAAGACCGCATCGAAGCGGTCATCCCCGAAATCGAGATCGGCCGCGTCGCCCTGGAGCCAGTCGACCCGGGTGAGGTCTGCGTGACGCTTCTTGGCCGCGCGTAGATAGGGCGCGCTCAAGTCGAGGGCGACGATCTGCGCGTCGGGAAAGGCCGCCGCGACGAAGCGCGTGGCGCTCCCGCACCCGGCACCGAGTTCGAGCNNGGGCGATCACGAGTCGACGCATCGCGTCGGCCGCGCCTCGGAACAAGATCTGCACCTGGTGCTCGTAGAGCTCCGCCGACGTCTCGCTCAAGTAGCCGTCGGTCTGGTAGTGGAAGTTTCGCCGGTAGTAGGAGGGGAGGCCCTCGAGAAAGGTCTCAGCTGCCGGGGCGAAGCGTTTGGTCTCGCCCCGGCTCGCCCGGCGCGCCACACCGATACTGTCGACGAGTAGCTGCGCGTAGCCCCAGGCGTGACGGGCCGGGGTGTCGGGCCGCAAGACTCGCATGGGGTAGACGCCGTCGGCGATGCGGCGGGCGTCCGCATCGAGGAGCTCCCACAGAGCGCGGCTCGCTTCGGCAACCATTTCCTCGGGGGGCGAGCGGTCCTCCCGAAGGCCGCCGAGCGCCCGGGTTCCGCGCAACGGAACCGACTCAAGCCAGAAGAGGCCGCTTCGTGCCGCGCTGAGCGCCAGCGCGGCCACGCGTTGGGCCTCGGCGCGCACGCTGGTGGCGCTCACACCCGACTGCTCGAAAGCCCTCATCCCGCGAGCATGCTCGACGGACTTCGCCCTGGCAATCGATCTCCGGGGGTCGATTCGGCGCCCCTCCCGGCCTCACGGGTCGACGGGTCGGCCGACTCGACCGCGGCGACCGGCCCAGTCGGGGTTCCTTCGCCGCCTCGACCGAGCGGAGCTAGGGTGCGCCCATGGCGAAGGGCGGCCGTGGCAACCCGATCACGCCCGAGGGCGCGGCGGCGCTCCAGCGGGAGCTCGATCAACTCTGGACCGTCGAGCGGCCGCGGGTGACCGCGGAGGTCTCCGACGCGGCGGCCCAGGGCGACCGCTCCGAGAACGCCGAGTACATCTACGGCAAGAAGCGGCTGCGCGAGATCGATCGGCGCATCCGCTTCCTGCGGGGCCGTCTCGACGTGGTGCAGGTGGTCCGCCCCGGTGCGGTCGCGGACCGCGACAAGGTCTTCTTCGGCGCCTGGGTCGATCTCGAGGATGCGGAGGGACGGGCGCACTCCTACCGGCTCGTCGGCCCCGACGAGATCGACGTGGAGCGCGGCTTTCTCTCGGTCCACTCGCCGATGGGACGCAGCCTCATCGGGCGCGCCGTGGACGACAGCGTCGAGGTGCCGCGCCCCAAAGGCCAGGATCCGCAGACCTACACCATTCTCGCCATTCGCTACGGCGACGAATAGCCCGCGAGCGGGCCCCACCCGGGACCGCCGCGGTATGGTTGCGATGCACCCGACGCGCTCCCCAACCCTCCCAACCCCCCGGTTGGGTCCGAGGACCCCATGATCGACGTCCACTACTGGCCGACCCCCAACGGCAAGAAAGTCACCATCCTGCTCGAAGAATGCGGTCTCCCCTACCAGCTGATCCCCTGCCGCATCGGGCAGGGCGATCAGTTCAACGACGACTTCCTCGCCATCAGCCCCAACAACCGGATGCCCGCCATGGTCGACCACGAGCCGGCGGACGGGGGCGAGCCCGTCTCGGTATTCGAGTCGGGGGCGATGATGATGTACATCGCCGAGAAGGCGGGGCAGTTCTATCCGAGGACCTGCGCCCCCGGCACGAGGTGAACCAGTGGGTGATGTGGCAGATGGCCAACCAGGGCCCCAAGTTCGGCGAGTGCGGGCACTTCCGACGCCTCGAAGATCGCGAGGGTGATCAGAGCTATGCCCTGCGGCGCTTCGGCGACGAGGTGAACCGCCTCTACGGCGTGATGAACAACCGGCTCTACGACCGCCGCTACCTGGCCGGCGACGAGTACACGATCGCCGACATGNNGACATGATCTCCTATCCCTGGGCCGCCAACTGGGAGGCCTACGGCGAAACCCTCGAGGATTTTCCGTACTTCAAGCGCTGGCTCGAGGAGTTGGCGGCGCGCCCCGGCGTTCAGCGCGGGATGGACGCGGGCAAGGAGTACAGCATGGATCTGTCAAAGATGTCGCCGGAAGAGACGGCTCGCCTGCGCGCGATGCTCTACAACCAGCGCGCGCGACCGGCGCCGGCGGGAGGCCTCCTCTAGGTCGGCCTCGCGCTAGGCGCGTTTCACGGAGCCGCGTGCGAGCAACACCTCGCCGCCGAGCGCTTCGCGCACCACGAGCAGCAATTTGATCGCAAACATCTGGTCGTGGAACTCGAGCCCGCGATCGGTGGGCACCGGAACCCCGGAGGGAAAGTCCAGAGCCTCGAGAGTCTGGCGACCGTGCACGATGGGAATGACCGGAATCGAATGCTCCCGCGCCCGCTCGATGTCGCGGCAGAGCTCGGGCGATCGGTCGGCCCCCTCGCTGCAGAGCACGAGGAGGACATCGCTGTCGCTCACGGGCTCGTCCCCCGTCATGGCACGCGATTCTTCGAGCGCTTTGTCGATGAGTATGCGGATCTCGCTCGCGGCTTGGGCGTCGGATTCGAGGTGGCTCACAAAGACCTGAGAAGCGGGCATCGCGCGACGATAGCGCCGTGGCCACGCGGAGGCGCCGGCGAACGGTTGAGCTATCCATTGCCGGCGATGGCGGCCGGAGAGCTCTACGCATTTGGATGGATCGGCTCGGTTCTCCTGTCGACGGCGATCGCGAGCTCCAAGAACCGAAGCGGATGCGGATGGCTCGCAATGGGGGTCTCGGCGGGCCCCCTCTATCTGATCGTCCACCCCCTGGCGGGCGTGGGTGTGATCGTGGCGCTCGTCGGCGCGGCGGTGCTGCTGCCGGCGCGCCCGCCCCCTGCGGTGCCCGCGTCGACCGAAGCGAACTCGGACGCCTCCGACGCCTCGGATGCCCCAGGGGCGCCCGACCCCGAGGATCCGCCGGACACCTAGGGTGCCGGTGGGGCGAGTCCGCAGACTTCCGCGACGAGCTCGTACGAGCGGCAGCGCGCCTCGAAGTCGAAGCAGATCGTCACGATCCCGAGGTCTCGGGTGTGACAGGCCTCGGCGATCCCGGTGAGTTCTCCGGCCACCTGCTCGGGCGTGCCGATGACGGTCACACGCTCATAGCTCTCGACGAAGGCCCGCTCTTCGGGGGTGAAGGGGTGTTGGGCCGCCTCCTCGGGTGAGACGATCGGTCCCGGTCGACCGGTGGCGAGTTTGAGCCGGGCCATCGCGAGGCTCCTGGCGAGGCTGCGGGCTTCGTCTTCCCTCTCGGCGCAGACCACCTGAACACTCACATTCAGCCGCGGTTCCGGGGTGTGATCGCTCGGTTCGAAGTGTTTGCGGTAGTGCTCGGCGATCGCCGGGGCGTAGTCGGCACTGGTCCCGAAAAAGTGCGCAAAGCTGAACGGGAAGCCGCGCTGCGCCGCGATCATCGCGGAGTCGAGGCCCGAACCGAGCAGCCAGAGTTCGGGCACACCGGACGGGGTGGGACTCGCGCGGACGCCGGCGAAGGGGTGGCCCACCTCGAGGTCGCCCCGCAGAAACGCGAGGAGGTCGTCCACCTGCTCCGGGTAGTGCGCCACATCGCGCATCGCTCCCGGGTACACGAGTGCCCTCGCGGTGCGCGGGTCGCTCCCCGGCGCTCGGCCGAGTCCGAGGTCGATTCGGCCGGGGTACAGCGATTCGAGCATGGCGAAGAGTTCGGCCACCTTGAGCGCAGAGTAGTGCGACAACATCACACCGCCGCTCCCGACGCGAATGCTCGACGTGCGAGCGGCGATCTGTCCGATCAGGAGTTCGGGTGCGGTGCCGGCGAAGCCCGGCAGGTTGTGGTGTTCGGCGACCCAGTAGCGCCGGTATCCGAGCGCCTCGGTGCGCACCGCGAGTTCGATGCTCTCGCGCAATGCGTCCGCGCTCGTGCCCCCCTTCCGCACCGGGGATTGGTCTACCACGCTGAGTTCCAGATCTTGTCGCATTCCGCCGCTCGCTCGCTGCGCTTCGTCAGGGGGGTCGCGTTCCCCCCAGACCTTTTCGAATGGTTCCGATTGCTCCGAGCCTGTTTCGATTCCGGTCGCCCGGGCTCTCGCGTCCACGACAAAGTGCGGCCGCTTGTGGCCGCGTTGCGCGGATCGGAGAATTGCTCACTATCAAAATAGCGTTGGTCACGATCGCCAGTTCTCGCCACACCGGACCCCACCGGAGAGGAGGAGGAAATGCGCGACTCGGTGTTCCGGGCTCTCGGGTGGCGTGCTCCCCTAGCAGTCGCCGCTCTTTGTTTCGCGGGTCCTCCACCCGCGTCCCACGCAGAGACCCCCTCTGCGTCGGGACCCGATTCCTCCGCCGCGCCGAGCCCCTTCGGCGCTGTCCACGATCCTTCCCGTGGCTCTTTCGTAGGCGGTGTCGGCGCCTCGGGCGCGGCGGAGGATGACGGCCTCCCGCCCGGCTGGTGGCGCGATCACTTTGCCTTGCGGCTGCGCGGCCTCGAATTTCGAGACGACTTCGTGCTCGGCACGCAGACGCTCCGCATGCGGGTGCGCGGACCCGTCGTGAAGGGGGCGCCGGGGCTGCGTCTGGAGCTCCAGGGGTTTCGCTTCGGCGAGTTCAGCGGGAGCTTCGATGCGTATGGGACGGCCAGGCGTCAGGGCTTCCGCTTGAAACTCCGCTTTTGAGGGGAGCGGGGGCCACCGCGGGGCGTCCGCGGATCAGCCGCAAGCGCCGCCGCCGCGCCCGGTAGCGGAACTCGATTCGGGTATCGCGCCACAGACCGCGGATGAACCACCCGAGCATCGATCCGATGCACAGCAGATAGGGCGTGTACTCCAGAAGCTGCGCCGAGCGTCCGTGGCGAACCAGGATTTGGCCCAGCGTCTCTTCCAGCGACGACAACATGGCGCCTCCGAGCCGGTTTCCAAAGGGTAGCCATGCGTGCGACAATCGCGCCCTCACTCACCCCGGACGGCGCGCCTGCGCCCCGCGGGATCTGGAGGACCCATGGAATCCGTCGTACCCCCCTCGATGAAGGCCTACTACGAGAACTTTCACTTCTCCCCCGCCGTGATCGACGGCGACATCATTCGCTGCTCCGGCGTGATCGGCGTCGGCGCGGATGGCAAGTGCAGCGACGACCCCGAGACGCAGTTCACCACGGCCTTCGAATCCCTCCGGGACGTCCTTGAGGCGGCCGGTGCGCAGCTCTCCGACGTCACGGAAATGACGACCTTCCACGTCGGGCTCAACGACCACATCCAGGCCTTCATGAAGGTCAAGGACCAGTTTGTCGCCGAGCCCTATCCGGCCTGGACCGCGATCGGTGTGGTCGAGCTGGCGTTCCCGGGCGGGCTCGTCGAGATCCGCGTCAACGCGCGCAAGTCCTGATCCCACCCTCGCAGGGCTCGGAGCGCTGGTGCACAATGCGCCCGCGGCCGGGCCCGTACGCCCGGCGACGTCTTCGACGAGCGGGAGGACCATCCGATGAAGAAGGGCGTGCGCGAACTCATCGAAGAGGCAGAGCGCGAGATCGAAACCTGGACGGTCGATACCGCCCGGGCCCACCACGGCGACGACGGTGTGGTGTTCGTCGACCTCCGCGATATCCGCGAACTGTGGCGGGAGGGCGCGATCCCCGGCGCCGAGCACGCGCCCCGGGGCATGCTCGAGTTCTGGGTCGACCCGGAAAGCCCCTACGCCAAGGAGGTCTTTCAGTCCGGCAAGCGCTTTGTCTTTTTCTGCGCCGCCGGGATGCGTTCGGCGCTCGCCACGAAGGCCGTGCAGGACATGGGGCTGGGCCCCGTGTGCCATATCGAGGGCGGCTTCACGGCATGGAAGGAAGCGGGGGCCCCGGTGGAAGCGCGCGAGCGCAAATAGACCCCGGTCGCGTNNTCGGGACGGCCGTTTCACTCGCCGCCTTCTATCACCCGCTCCGTCTCGCGGAGGAAATCGCCCTCCTCGACATCCTCTCCGAAGGACGCGTCAACTGGGGAGCGGGACGCGGATTCGACCGCAAAGAGTTCGAGGTGTTCGGGGTGGCCCCGGAAGAGTCCTACGCGCGCTTCCGCGAGTCGGTAGAGGTGGTATTGCGCGCGTGGCGCGACGAACGGCTCACCTACCACGGGGAGTACTACGACTTCGAGGACGTCGAAGTGCTGCCCAAGCCGCTCCAGCAACCGCACCCGCCCACCTGGNNCTGGGCCGCGCAGGAGGGCTATTCGATTCTGATGGACCCCCATTGCTCCCACGACGAACTCGCCGAGAAGCGCGCACTCTACGCAGCCGGACTCGCTGCCGCCGGCCACGACAGCGCAGGGCGAGAACTACCCGCTGCCCGTCTGATCGCAGTCGCGGAAACCGACGCGAAGGCGCGCGCGGTCGCGGAGCAGGGCGCGTCCTGGATGGTCAAGGCCTACGCCAATCCCGAACGTCGCAACGTCGGCGGCCCCCTCTCGGTCTCCGATCCGACGCGCACCACCAATAGCGTCGAGCGCTATCTCGACGATGTCATCCTGCACGGCTCGCCCGAGCGGATTCGCGAGCAGGTGGCGGAGCTCCGCGAGCGCGCCGGCGTCGAGTATCTGTTGTGCGCGCCGCTCAGCCACGAGAGCTTCTTGCGCTTCACCGACGCGGTGCTGCCCACGCTCGCCAGCTGACGGCTCCCGCTCCCCACGCGCTCACNNCTTCGTCACCGCGGCCCCGGAAGACTCCCGCCTCTTCGTCGTCGAGCGGGCCGGTCGGGTCTGGATCTACGAAAACGGGCAGCTGCTGCCCGAGGCATTTCTGGACCTCGAGACGCGGGTGGTCGAAGCAGGGGAGGGTGGGCTGCTCTCCATCGCCTTCCCCCCGTCGTTCTCGTTCTCTCCCGGTGACTACGTCTATGCCTACTACAGCGGGGCCGCGACCGGGCCGGGGAATACGCTCGCCCTCACGGTCGCGCGATTCCCGCTTCTCGACGGAATGGAGACCACGCGGGCCGACGAAGACGCCGAGGAGACGATCTACGTCATCGAGAAGGTTCCCACCAATCACAACGGTGGAACCATCGCGTTCCGCGGCAGCCAGCTCTACTTGGCGTTGGGCGATGGGGGCGGCGGAGGCGATCCCGAGGACAACGCGCAGGATGACGCCTCCGCGTTTGGCAAGGTCCTGCGTTTCGACACGGTCGCGGGGGCGCCGTGGACGCCCGAGGTGTGGGCCAAGGGCCTGCGAAATCCCTACCGGTGGAGTTTCGACCGCCAGACCGGGGATCTCTACATCGGCGATGTCGGACAGAGCGCCTGGGAGGAGATCGATGTCCAGGGAGCGGCCGCGACTCCAGGTGCCAATTTTGGTTGGGACGTTCACGAGGGCGACGCGTGTTTCGATCCGACGCCCAGCGCCGGAGAGCTCCCGTGTGACGACCCCTCGTTTACCTTCCCGGTCTATCAGTATGCCCACGTTCCGGGCGGCTCGTGCGCGGAGGGGGCGCGTGGTTCGGTGACGGGTGGGTACGTGTATCGCGGGAGTGCTCTTCCCGAAATTCAGGGTCACTACTTCTTTGCGGATTTCTGTACCGACGAAATCTGGAGCCTCCAGTGGGACGGTGGGACCGGGACGCTCGGCCCGGTGCAGAGCCGGGGCGCCGAGCTCAGTCCCGCGGAGGGCGCCCTCGAATCCATCGTCTCCTTCGGCGAGGACGCGAACGGCGAGCTCTACCTCGTGAACATGTTTGCGGGAGAGGTGTTCCGGATCCCCGAAGCCACGGCTGCACCGGCGGGCCTGGCGGTCGGCGCTGCCCTCAGTCTCCTGGGAACGCGTCGGCGGCGTGACCGCGCAGGCGCTCGGGCGGTGTCGTCGGATGACGCAGGAGCCACACCACCAGGGTCGTGAGCAGGACGGCGAGACCGACGCNNAGCGGGATGCTGCGGTACTCGCGCCACTCGAGAATCAGGGGCCCGAAGATGCGATTGGCCAGGAGCCATCGGTAGAAGCGCGGCGAGGAGCGGGCGAAACAGGCCGCTGCCACCAGTAGGAACGGGGTCGTCGGGAGCACGGGTAGAACGACACCCAGCGCGGCGAGGCCCACGAAGAGGAAGCCGCACGCGAGGAGGAGTACGCGCAGGGGCCCACGGGCGGTCCCCTGCGCGCTCGGATCCGGACTCGTCCCGTCTACTGGGGCGGCTCCTCGATGACCAGGAAGGTCGGGTCGATCGCCTGATCGCGCAACGCGATACAGCTCTGGTAGGCGTCCGAGTTGTACCAGGCGTGCGCCTTCTCGGCGCTCGGGAATTTCACCACGACGGCGATCTCGGCGTTGCTCGAACCCGCCAGCACTTCCTTGACGGCGCCGCGCGCCATCGGCTGGCCCTCGAACGCCGCGAAGGTCGGACCCGCTGCGGCGGCATACTCCTGCATCTTGGCGGGATCTTTGATTTTCGAAGTTGCGATCAGAAAAGCTGCCATCGGGGTTCTCAGTTCTCCATTGGAATGTTCAAGAAGGGCACGGCGCCGCCTCCAGTAAAGCGCGGAAGCTCGCCGTTCCAACGTTGCGCCCGGATATAGTCGACATACTGATTCGAAAGCTCCTGCGTCACGCGGTTGACGGCGAAGGCCTCGGCGTCGGCGCGGATCTTGCGGGCGTCGGCCTCGAGCTGCGCGGCTTCCTTGTCCGCCTCCGCTTTGGCCACCTGCTGCTGGGCTTCGAGGCGCACGCGATCGAGCTCCGCCCGCTCGCGTTCCACCTCCTGCTCGCGTTGTTTCTTGACCTCCACCGCCTGGGCGATGATCGGCGGGAGGCTCACGTCGCGCACCAGGACGTCGACGATCTCGATCCCGACGCCACCGAGGTCTCGCTGCAACACGTCCAGGGCGTCCTGGCGGTAGGCGTCGATTTTGATGTCGTCGTAGAAGTCCTCGACCTTTGCCGTTCCCCGACCCGCGTCGCGCAGCGCCGACCGCGCGTTGGGAATGAAGTGGACACGGAACACGTCTTGCTGCGTTCCCGTCTGTTCGCGCATCGACTTGGTCTGCCCGGGGATGAGATTCCACTGCACCGAGATGTCCATCGATGCCTTCTGTTGGTCGCGCGCCGGAACCTGGACGCCCTCGAACAGGGTGGTTTGCTTCAGCGTGCTGAAGTGCGTCCACCGCTTGAGCGGGTTGACCAGGTGGATGCCGGCCGGGATCACGTCGCCGGTGACCCGTCCGAACAGGGTGCCGACGGCTTCGTGGCCGGTGTCGACGATCTCGATACACGCGCGCGCCACCGCGGCCACCAGAACGAATCCAATGAACAAGGTGACCACTCGGTTGCTCTGCAGGGAAGGTGCGGTTGCCATGAAGTCTCCACGCTGAATGGGCGATACGCATCTCGGATGCAACTCCGCGCCGAGGACAGTGCGGTTGCGGCGGGTTTTCCAGTGTCTCCCATCTGGAACCCCCCCAGCATCGGTTGCGCGCCTCAAGCGTAGGCCGCCCGACGCCGATATCTCTCACCGGAGGTTCTACCGATGCGCCGTTCGCTTACGATTCTAGTCCTCTCGCTCATGATCGTCGTCGCCGGGTTGCCGGCCGCGACCGCGCAGGCCGCGATCGGGGATCGCAACGACATCCCCGTCGGCGTCGATGTCGGGATTCTTCGCCCGGTCGGCATGCTCGCCACCGTGGGCGGGATGGTGGCCATGGTCCCCGTCGGGCTCTTTACCCTGATGACCCGTCCCGGGGAGATCGGTAAGCCCTTCGACGCGATCGTCGGCGGGCCGGCCCGATTCACCTGGCAGCGCCCGATCGGCGAGAGCTGGGGCGACCGCCTCTAGCCCTCGATGGGCACGGAGCCTGGATTCCCCGGACGGGGCCCGGGTCCCCATAGCGGCTGACGCTCGTTTTTGGCTCCCCTCGCATGGCGAGGGGAGCTTTTCTCGTTCCCCCAGGGGCTCCGCTCCATCTCGCAAGACCCCTGCTAAGCCCCCTGTTCTCGTTTGCATTTTTGCGGTCGGCGAGGTTCCATCCCCTTCGTCGAAGGAGGGACAGATGGCCGACGTGTATTCGGGCAAGGGAATCGAGTGGCCCTGGGTTTTTGTAGGGATGTTGATCGTGCTCGGTTTGCAGTCCCTGCTGGCCGCCGGGCTGACGATCGCCGGGTTTGATCTGTCGAGCTTCACACCGCTCTTCATCACGATCTCCGTCGCATTCTTTGTGGGCGGTGTGCTCATCGGTTGGATGTCACCCGGTTACACGCCTTGGGAGGCGGGGTTCGCGAGCCTCCTGGCGTCCGCCGCTACGATCTTGCTGACGATCCGGATGTTCGCCGAAGCCCAGGGGCTCGAGGTGTTGATCCCGGTCGCCGGCGCGTGGGGCCTGATCTGCGGCCTCGTCGGCGGAAAGATCGGAGAACGCATCCAGGGCACCGAAGCCGACTAGACGCCGCGACCCGGCGGAAGGCGGCGTCCCTCACATCATCTGCGGAGGAGCTATGAGACCCGTCTACATTGCCGGAGCGTCGATGACGCGTTTCGCGAAGCACACCGAGCGGAGCTTCAACTCGCTGGCCGCCGAGGCGACCACGGGCGCCTTGCGCGACGCGGGCGCTCGCCCCGACGAGGTGGAGTATGTCGCCTTCGGGAATGCGGCGGCGGGAATCCTCACTGGCCAGGAGATGATTCGCGCGCAGATCGCGCTGGCGGGGACCGGCCTCGAGGGGGCGCCGATGATCAATGTCGAGAACGCCTGCGCCTCGGCGTCGAGCGCCTTCTCCCTGGCGTGGATGGCGATCGCCTCCGGACAGGCCGAAGCCGCGCTGGCGGTGGGCACAGAAAAGATGACGCACCCCGAGGACAAGAAGCGCGCCTTCGTCGCCCTCGCGCGCGCGGTCGACGTCGAAGAGCTCGTGGCCAAGCAGGGCGAGCAGGTGCTGACGGAGGGCCCCGGCCCGCTCTTCATGGACATCTACGCCGGCGAGGCGCGCGAGTACATGGCGCGCAGCGGCGCGACCCAGCGCGACTTCGCGGCGGTCGCGGCGAAGAATCACACCCACGGAAGTCTCAACCCCAAGTCGCAGTTCCAGCGAGCGGTGGACGCGGACGAGGTCCTCGAAAGCCGCGCCATCACCGATCCCCTGACGCTTCTGATGTGCTCGCCGATCGGGGACGGATCGGCGTCGCTGCTCCTGTGCTCGGAGGAATTCGCGGCCCGCCACGATGGCGCCGACGTCGAGGTGCTGGCGATCGCGATGCAATCGGGACGCGCGGGGGAGTCCGACGATTGTGTCCCGCGCGCCGCCGCCAAGGCCTACGAGACGGCCGGGGTGGGACCGGCGGACCTCGACGTGGTCGAACTCCACGACGCCGCGAGCCCGGCGGAGTTGATCATCACGGAAGAGCTCGGGCTCGCCGCGCCGGGAGACGCGATCGGCCTCTTGCGCGACGGCGAGACCCGTCTCGGGGGGCGGATCCCGATCAACACCAGCGGCGGGTTGGTGAGCAAGGGCCATCCGATCGGGGCGACGGGGTGCGCGCAGCTCGTCGAGCTCTGCGACCAGTTGCGCGGTCGCGCCGGAGCCCGTCAGGTCGAGGGCGCCCGGCTGGGCCTCGCCGAGAACGCCGGTGGGTGGTTGGGCGCGGGCCCGGCGGCCTGCGTGGTCACGGTACTCGGCGCCGCCTAGCGAGCGTCCCGGGTCGGCCCCATGTGCGGACGCTTTGGGCTGTATGCGTCGGCCGAGCAACTCGAGGCTCGATTCGACCTCGAGGCCTCCGCCCGGCCCACGATGGAGGGGCACAAGCCCCGTTACAACATCGCCCCGAGCCAAGCGATCCTGGGAATCCTCGCGGGCCGCGAACTTCGGAGCCTTCGTTGGGGCCTCGTCCCCGAGAGCACGCCCCCCGGTGTGCGTCCGGGTCGCACCGCACCCGCGAAAGGGCGCGAGTGGATCAACGCCCGGATGGAGACGGTGGCCCAGAAAGCCGCCTTTCGAACCGCCTTCGCCACCCGGCGCTGCCTGGTTCCCGCATCGGGATACTTCGAGTGGGAGGGCGAGGAGCACGCCGCGCCGGACGAACCCTTTCGCTTGACCCCACCCTCGGCGCGGCGTCCCCATTGGCACGCCCTCGACGGGGAGTCCGTGTTTGCGTTCGCCGGCATCGTGTCCGAGTGGATTCCCGAGGAGGGGCAGGACCCGGTGGAGACCTGTGCACTGCTCACCGCACCGGCAGCCCCGGCGCTCTCCGCACTGCACCACCGGATGCCGGTGGTGCTACCCAGGCCTTGGGAAGACGAATGGCTCGAGCGCGCGCCGGACGCATCGCGTTGGCGGGCGCTCGTCGCAGATCTTCACGCTCTCTCGTGGACGACCACCGTGGTCTCGGATTCTGTGAATTCCCCACGCAATGAGGGCGCGAGGCTGATCGAGCCCCGATAATCCACGCCCCAACGCGACCCAGACGCTTCGCACCACGAGGTCAGAGCCCGATGCCGATCCTGCAACGCGACGACACGACCCTCCATTTCGACGAGGCCGGCGACGGCCCCGTCGTTCTGCTCAGCCACGGCTTCAGTGCCACCGGCGCAATGTGGGCACCGCAGTTCCCGGTGCTGGCCGAGCGCTACCACGCGATGGCATGGGATCTTCGCGGGCACGGGCAGTCCGGGAGCCCCGAGGATCCGGCAGCGTATTCCCTCGAGGCCAGCGTGGAGGACATCGCGGCCCTGCTCGATCACAGCGGCAGCGAGTCGGCCGTCATCGGTGGCCACTCTCTCGGCGGCTACATCTCGCTGGCGTTCGCCGACCGCTATCCCGAACGGGTCCGGGCTCTCCTGCTCGTCGGGACCGGTCCCGGCTTCAAGAGGGACGAGCCGCGCCAGGCGTGGAACGACAACGCCACCAAGCAGGCGGAGAAGCTCGAGGCCAAGGGCCTCGCGATCTTTCCCGAAGCCCACACCGCGTGGGCCGGCACCCATCTGTCGGCGGCCGGCCTGGCCCGCGCGGCGCGCGGCATGCTGGCGCAACGGGACGCGAGCGTCTACGAAGCGCTGTCGCGAATCCGGGTCCCCACGTTGATCGTGATCGGCGAGAACGATCGCGCCTTCCTGCAGGCCGCCGACGTGATGGAGGGCAAGATCGCCGGCGCCCGCAAGGTGATGATTCCCGACGCGGGCCACGCGGTGAACGTCGACCAGCCCGAGGCCGTGAACCGCGCGTTGCGCGAGTTTCTAGACGCGCTCTAACCGCCGTCGCAACATCAGGCCGGCCAAGATGGCGAGCCACACGCCCGCCCCGGCCGGCTCGGGCGCGGGCACCGAACCGCCAGCCGTCGCCGCCCGCCCCAGGGTGTCGATCCAACCGCTGTCGGCATCCGGATCTTCCCAATCCCACCCGAACCAATAGATCCAACCGGCGCCGACGCGGAACGACGCGACGGTCGCACCGGTGAAGTCGGTCGTAAAGACGAGCGCCGCGCCGGTCAGGGCTTCGGCGCCTTCGAGGGCTTCGGTGTTCGTGTTCTCCCCGAGATCGATCTGCGGCGTTTCGAAGGTCGTCCCCAGCTGGGGAAGACCAAGCGACGAGTTGCCCGGTGCCGGGATCAGATCGATCGCCTCAAACAGCGAGTCGCGGCGCAGGATCTCCTCCAGATACAGCTCTGCGTCATCCCCGTGCGAGATGATGATCCCGCCCTCTTCGGCAAAGCTGTAGAGCAGGGACGCGGCCGCCTGGTTCAAATCGTCGACAAAGTCGGGGCCGGGTGTTCCATTGCTGTCGACCTCGACGTCCGGGATCACCAAGACACCCACGGCCGGGTCGTTGAGAACCGCGAGCAGCGTTGTCGAATCGATACCCGTGAAGGGCTGGACAACATGCCCGAGCGCGACGAGGTCGGCCTCGAGGTTGGCGGCGTCGTCCACGATATCCACGTAGTTCGCATCCTGGAGGAGGGCGATCGTTTGGACGTCGAGGTACGGCGTGCGGTCGTCCGTGATCATGCGGTCGAGGATGCGCGGCCAGCCCCCGTCGGAGGTGCCGACGGGGATCGAATTGAAGAAGTCGTTGGCGATCCATGCGACGCTCCCGCCACCGCCGGGCAGGGGGTAGGGGATCGACACCACCGTGTTGCCGATCCCACCGCCGTCGATGCTTCCGCTGTAGGCGACGAACGCTTCGGTCGGGAGGTTCTGAAGACCCCGAGTCGTGATGTTCGCCGAGAGNNGCCGTCCCGAGGACCTCCCCCGTCAGCGCGCTCGATAGAGAGCCGTTGCTCGAATAGACGCAACCCGGAGGCGTGGGCGGCGTGGTCGGCACGAGGGGGATGCTCGTGCACGCGCCGCCGAAGAAGAGGGCGCTCACGAGGTCGGCGTTGTGCCCAAACAGCGTCGACGTCGTGAGGAACATCCCGCCCCCAGACACGAAGTTTCGGATCTCGTTGCGGGCCGCCTGACTGAGATCCGGATGAAGGGCTTTGCCTTCGAAATTGGGTCCCTCGAGAGACGGGATCAAGAGGACATCTTTTCCGGCAAGTGCCGTGGCGAATGCGTCCGCCGAGATTCCAGTGAAGGTCTCGACGGAGTGGCCGAGCTCTTGGAGCAGGGCTTCGAGGTTGAGCGCTTCTGCGTCGGCAAACTGATTGCCCGGCGTTTCATCGACGACATCGACGTAGGTGCCGTTGTAGAAGAGGGCGACCGACCGGGAGGGACCTGTTTCCTCGACGTTTCCGAGGATCGAGAAGCTGACGAGCTCGGTTCCGTCGGGACGACCGCCCGCGTCGACGAAGCGGAGGGTCCAGTTTCCCCCGAGCTCCATCCCGCGAAACACGTTGAGGTCTCCGACCGCGTCGACCAGGCCCACCACCGTGCCTTCGCTCGGAGCCTCCAACACGCCGTCCGCCGAGAAGGTCGCTTGGATCTGGGCGTCATCGGTATCGCCTTGGCCGCGGTAGAGCTCCACTTCGACGCCGTCGTGGGACAGGAAGATCTGCAAATTGTCCGCGTATGCGGCGGTGGTGTTGATCTGGACGTCGATGCCGGTCTCTTCGGTGTCGGTCTCGATGATCCCGCCGCGATGGGAGTGCAAGGTCACGGTGGTTCCGGAGGCCTTGCCGTCGATCACCAGCGCAGGTGGCCCCGCGACGACGAATTGCTCGGCCGCACTCGGAACCGCGGCGAGCGCGAGGGACAGGGCCGCGGACAGGGCCCAGCCACGCCAATGATGTTTGGTTGTCTGCATCAGGGAATCAACCCGAGAGCCTCGCGAACGCGGGGAATGCGCTCCTCTCCCCAAAAGAGCTCGCCGTCGATCACGAAGCTGGGCACGCCGAACACGCCCTGTTCCTCGGCTTCGCGCTGGATGCGGTCGTGCTTTTCACGCCCCGGGCCGGCGAGATAGTCCGAGAAGGCATCCGTTTCGACCCCGCATTCCGAGAGGAGAGCGCCCACCGCCGCCCCCGCATCTCCGACATCGAATTCCCGCCGGAAGAAACGCTCGAAGGCGCGATCGTGAAAGCCGTCGCTCTGGCCCCGTTCCTGTGCGTAGAGAAAACCGATGTGCGCGACGCTGCTGTCGAAAATTCGCCGGGGGCCGAGGAGTGTGATGCCGCGGCGATTCGCCTCGCGCCGGCAATCCATGTAGGCGTAGCGCACGCGGCGCCACTGGTGTGCGTTGCGCGCGTCGAGGACATCGTTGCCTTCTTCGTCGAGCTCCGCGCGGCCCAGGAAAAGCGGGATGTTGAGGGTGAGCGGGCGCCATTCGATTTCGACGCCGCTCTCGCGGGCAAACCGGCCCGCCGCATCCTGCGCCAGATAGGCGTACGGGCTCTTGTAGTCGAAGTAATGGAGCGCGCGCATCGAACGACTATAGCCGACGGTGGCGAGGCTTCGGCTGGGCCCCTGTGGGGGTCAGCGCCCGACCGAGAGCGGGAGTTCGAGTGTTTCGAGCGGGGTCTCGTGGCTTTGATCAAACAATGTGACGCGGAGCACGAGATCGCCCTCGCCCCAGTCGTCCGGCTCGAACTTCTTGCGGAAGAAAACATATCCCTGCGTAGTCTCACCCGGTTCGAGGGTGATTGGTCGCAACCCGAGTGAGGCCGCGCTGCGGGCTTCTTGCAGGCCAGCGCCCGAGTTGTTGACGATCCGCTCCAACTCGACGGCGACGTAGTCGCGCTCCCCCGCACGCAACACGAAGTCGGTCTCGCGAAAGCGGAGCGGTTGATCGCCCTTGTGTTCGAGTTGCACGAAGAGAAAGGAGTGCTGGAGGGTGAGGCGCTTACCGGCACTCCAGGGTTGCGAGGAGACGACCAATGTGGAGCCGCTCTCGTCGCCAAAGGCCATGGCAAAGCGGAGCTCCGAGGTTTCCCCTTCAGCCGCAACCGCGGGGAGGACGCGGTTGGCGTTGGGTCCGCCGCATCCGAGGACGACCAGCAAGAGCAAGCAGCGCAGAACCATCATCAGGGCTCTGGGAGACTACCCGAAAGCAAACACCAGAGCGCCCGCAGCCCCGTGGCGAAGGCCGGGTCTTCCCCGAGCTCGCCCGGGACCGCCCGGACGCAGGTGCGCAGGGCATTGGATTCGCGCTGAGGGACCGGCGGGTACCGGGGCGGGATCGGGTTCGGGTAGGCGTTCTCCTCGCGGTAGACGACCGCGTCCGGGTCGCGATCCGAGCGGGGGCCCGCTTCGAGATCCGGCAGCACGCCGTGCACCTGAAACTCTGCGTCCGGCGGGACCACGAGCCGCGCCACCGTGCGATAGAACACGACGTCAGGGTGCTCTCCCCATGGGGAAGCGTCTTGATAGGTGCCCTTTCCAAAGCTTCGCTCGCCGACGATCACCCCGCGCTCATGGGCTTGCAGAGCCGCCGCGATGACCTCGGCCCCACTGGCGCTCCACGAATCGATCAACACGACGATCGGCTCCTCGACGATGACCGGGCTCTCGGCGCGAAGCTCGCGCGCCTCGAAATCGTCGACGAGCGCCTCCATCCGAACGATGGGCGCGCCACGGGGCAGGAAGAGGTCGGCGATGCAAGCCGCCTCGCGCGAGACGCCGCCGAGGTTTCCCCGAAGATCGAGCAGGACCGCGGTTGCTCCGCGCTCGATGAGCGTACTGAGCGCCGACGAGACCTCGAAGCACGCGACATCGTCGAGATGATCGAGACGCAGATGGACCACCGAGCGGCCGCGCGTCGCGACGAGCTCCGCCTTCACAGGGCGGGCGCGGCGGCGAGAACCGCGGAGAAAGGCGTCGATCGGCCGCCCGTGTGACGAGTGGTTGTAGGCGGCGTCCACCGCGTCGTAGGGCGCGATCGCGGTGTGCGGGTCGACGGCGCGGCGTAGATACGCCGCGGTCCCCCGGGCCGCGAGAGAGGCGTGGCGCGAGGGGTCGATGGCGCTTTGCAGCGCTCCCAGGGTGGCCAAGAAGTCGAGCGGACCGGTGGCGACGCCGGC
>JABAHO010004342.1_pt1 | contig 21119 bp, 27 predicted proteins | sample 7062071 | NCBI WGS metagenome assembly JABAHO01 (sample SAMN14534356, study PRJNA622989) | marine sediment metagenome | biome: marine biome [ENVO:00000428]; feature: marine pelagic biome [ENVO:01000023]; material: deep marine sediment [ENVO:00002113] | place: India: Gulf of Kutch | collected...
GCCCCCTCGGCGTAGCTGAGAGCATACGAGACTTGGGCAAGAAACTACCGCGAGAAGAGCTCGCCTTCAAGATAGCAGAGGAAATCGTTTACGGAAAGTTTGGCCACATGGACGCGCGTGACGCAGCCGAACAGGCAATAAGAACCGCTCTAGCCATATTGACNNTATCTTGCCATCTACTTTGCTGGTCCAGTGCGGTCAGCTGGAGGCACAGAGCAGGCTCTCACTTTGGTGGTTGCAGATTTCGTTCGCCGCTTGCTTGGGTTGGACCGCTACAAACCAACTGAGGAGGAGATCAAGCGTTTCATTGAGGAAGTGCGGTTGTTTGAAAGATCCGTCGCTCGTTTTCAGTATCATGTGTCAGATGAAGAATTGAAGAAGTCTCTCCAATTCATACCCGTAGAGGTTAGTGGCACAGAATCTGATCCAATCGAAGTTTCGTCCTTCCGTGACCTCCCACGCATAGAAACCAATAGAATAAGAGGTGGGGCACTGCGCGTTGTTAATGACGGTGTTGTGGGTCGCTCTGCAAAAGTTTGGACGATTGTAGAGAGAATGGGAATTGAGGGTTGGGAATGGCTGAAGAGTATCAGGGAAATCGAGGAGAAGAAGAAAGCTGGATTCATGGAGGACATCATAGCAGGCCGACCCATATTCTCGTTTCCGTCAAGACGCGGAGGATTCAGACTGCGCTATGGGAGGGCCAGAAATACTGGTCTAGCAGCAGTCGGCATCCACCCAGCAACCATGATGGTTCTGAGTTACTTTTTGGCCGGCGGCACTCAGTTGCGCATCGAGGGCCCAGGAAAGGCGGGAGTTGTCCTTCCTGTAGACTCTATCGAGCCTCCAGTTGTGCGGTTGAGAGACGGTTCGGTGGTCCGTGTTACACTGGAAAAATTTGCGCAGATAAAAAACTCCATTGACAAAATTCTGTTTGTAGGAGACATCCTTGTGGGGTTTGGCGACTTTTTGTATACCAACAGACCCCTTCTTCCGTCTGGTTTGACAGAAGAGTGGTGGCGTGAGGAACTTCACAGGGTCGTTCAACGAGATTTTAATGGAAGTGTGGAGAAAGCTGCGAGAGCCGCTGGAATTTCCGGAGCTTCTCTTGAAGCTTTACTAAACGACCCGTTCAAAAACAGGCCCGCTGCCAAAGAGGCTATCGCTTTAGCCTCGGCACTCCAGGTGCCTCTTCATCCTTTCTTCACGTATTTCTGGTCCGGCATCTCTTCTGAAGAGTTTCAAAAATTGCGATCATGGCTCTTGAAATCTCAAACTCGTGGCGAGGATGAGATTGTNNNNGGCGATGAAGCACATGTTTTCGCTTTATGTCTTGGGTTGCGCGATTCCAAAGCTAGAGTGGTCCGCGCGAAACCAGTTTTACAAACAATCACGGAGTTAGCGGGATTCAGTGTAAGAGCGAAGGCGCCAACACTTATCGGAGCTAGAATGGGGCGACCAGAGAAGGCGAAGAGAAGGGCGATGAGACCCCTAGTACATGTTCTCTTTCCAGTCGGCCTAAACGGTGGCTCCCAACGAAACCTCGTAGAGGCTTCCAAGAAAAGTACGATTAATGTGGAGCTCGTTAGGCGCCGGTGTCCAAACTGCAAAAGGCTAAGCCAAAAAATAAGCTGCCCCCAGTGTGGTACCGAAACTTTTCTAGAGCAGTCTTGCCTCCGATGCAAGAGGATTATGAAAGGAGATTTCTGTTCAGCGTGCAAAACTCGTTTGGTGGGCTACGAAAAGCTTTCTGTTGATTTGAAGGAGTTGATTGACCAAGCGTGCAAAGGACTCCAACTTCCTTTTCCCACTCTCATAAAAGGGGTTATTGGCTTGACGAATGAAACGAAGACGGCTGAGATAGTTGAAAAGGGCATCTTGCGTGCGAGGCATGATCTGTCTGTGTTCAAAGATGGAACAATACGGTTTGACGCCACAAACGCCCCACTCACGCACTTCCGAGCGAGAGAGATCGGTCTTCCTGTGGAAAGACTTCGTGCGCTAGGGTATAACCATGATTACAATGGAAACACCCTAACGGATTCCGATCAGATATGTGAGTTAAAAGTGCAGGACGTGGTTGTTCCAATAAAATGTGCAGAGTATTTTGTTCATGTGGCCAACTTCTTAGATGACCTTTTGGAGAAGGTGTATGCGCTTCCTCCGCACTACAATGTTAAGCGTGTTGAAGACTTGGTTGGGCACATAGTTGTAGGATTGGCCCCTCACACTTCGGTCGGCATCCTCGGCAGGATCATCGGCTTCACCGATCTGGATGTCTGCTATGCTCATCCCCTTTGGCACTCAGCTAAACGCAGAGACTGCGATGGGGACGAGGACACGCTGATGCTGGTTCTAGATACTCTTCTCAACTTTTCAAGAGCTTACTTGCCAGCACAGATAGGGGGAATAATGGACGCGCCTCTCCTGATCATTCCCATTGTTAATCCTCAGGAGGTTCAGCGGCAAGCTCACGATGTGGATGTTGCAGCGGCATATCCTTGGGCTTTTTATGAAAAAACATGGCATGCAATGGAACCTCAAAGAGTGGGTGAACTCATCGACATTATTGGGCATCGATTGAACACTGAGGCGCAGTTTGAAGGCTTCGGCTATACGTTGCCAGTTTCCGACATTAATATGGGCAATCGGGAAAGCATGTATAAGAAACTTACACGAATGATCGATAAGTTGAACAGTCAACTCGCGTTGGCGGAGAAGATCACGGCAGTGGACGCCGAGAAAGTGGCAAGCAAAGTTCTAACAACTCACTTCATCCGCGACATAGCAGGAAATCTCCGGGCGTTTACGGCGCAAAACTTTAGATGTAAATCCTGTAACAGGAAGTTCAGAAGACTTCCTCTTCTTGGAAAGTGCCCAGGGTGTGGAGGTGCCTTAACCTTGACTGTGTACAGAGGTGGGATCGAAAAATATTTGGATTCAGCACACCAGCTCGTGCAGAAGTACGGGCTTCCCAACTATTATGAGCAAAGACTTTTGCTTGCAAAGGACGAGATCAACTCTCTGTTTGAGGGCAAAAAACCAAAGCAGATCAGCCTCGTAGATTTTGTGGGCACATAGTGCAATGATTAGCTTTTTGAGTGTAGACGGAGACTTTGTGTTGAGGAATCATGGTGAAGGAAGCGTACCATCCAAAGGCGTTCCTATCCTCAACGAGAAATATTCGACCAGGTTTGATAGTGCGGACACGAATAGTTCTGCTCCTTGAAATGGAAACGGCAAATGCAAAATACATCGCGAAAAAAACCGAGCTAAGTTACGGGGCGATTCTTCATCATCTTCGTCTTATGGAGGGTGAAAACCTACTTGTGCGGAAAGGCAACAGACCACATTTATGGGAATTAACTGGCGTAGGACAGCAAAGATTGACTAATACCCGTTCTTGAGGCGATGAAACACTATTTTTNNTCCTAAATGCAGTACACCTTTTCCCAAGCACACTAGACAAAAAAGCACGCGTACATGCATCGCGCGCGATGCGCTGATGAGTTGATCGGCCTTCATACAACTTTTCACTATGAAGCATTTGTGGAGGTTCGCCTTGCTAGCATTTAGCAGAATGCTTGTTGCTCCACCAAAAGTGTTAAGAGACTTTCCGATTGAATTAATAAAAACAACGGAAGTTTAGGAGTGGATATTTTTGGTTTATTGCACTAAATGCGGCGCCAAGAATGAAGAGGATGCTTTGGTGTGCGTTAAGTGTGGAGCACCTTTATACAAAGGACCACGCCCACCTTGGAGATACGAACGCAAACGATTTGAAGAAGAGTGTTTCGGCATCCCTCACGGTGGTGCAATTGTAGGCTTGGCCATCGGCGTGATCATTGTGCTTGCGGGGCTCATATGGTTTATGCAACAGGCAGAAGTGATTCCTGCAACCGTGGAAATCTGGCCTTTCGCATTGATTATCTTTGGCATATTAATTGTTGTTGGTGCCCTTTACGGGGTACGCCGCAGATATTGATCTCGTTCCTCATCTGCAGATTTCGCAAATAGATTTGCAGGTTTGGCAGGTCCTCCAGTGGTCCCACTGTGAAAGCAATATGCGTGTGAAGAGCCAGAAAACACTAAGGCTGACCAGAAAAAGATCAACGAACAAGCTTTCAACTAGTTCATCGATTCCTGCTAGGACTAGAAAGGATCCTAAAACAAAGGAAATGTTCAAAAATAGACGAACATAACTTCTCTGGACTTTAAATTGAAATAAGCCAAAACCAACTCCCAAAATTCCTCCCAAAACCACTAGAGTAGCGTTTGTTTCAAAATGCAAATTGCCAAAAAAATATAGAATAGTTCCAGCGATAGCTCCCAGTCCCCCAAGAAACAACCCTGCACATGCGATACACAATGTTCTGTTCTTTACTTCAAACACATGGGCAGAAAAGCCCTTGCATTGAGGATGGTGTCCATGCAAAGTGTGCAGAGTCCCATGAGAAGGAAAATGTTCTTCGTCAAGCCGCCTACTTTTTCCCTCAAACATTGCGGAGCATTGCCTTGGAAAGAAGGCTGCTAGAACCCCTAGAATGCAGAGGAGTCCGAAAAGCGATCCAATTGCTGGCTTCCGCAAAGGCAAGCTTTCCTGCACTATCGGCGGGTTGAACGCAAGCATTGTAACAAGGAGCAATCCAAAAAGTGATAGGCCTAATAGAAATGTTAAAGTAAAATTTTGAAGTAGGTTCTGAGCCATGGAAGTTGCCAACTCAAAAGAGATTTTTAAACTGATTTAGGATGCCTTGAGTGGCCATGTACCTATAAACTCTTCTCTTCATCTGTTTTGCAGAGAAAAGCCCACATAGCCTTCTGCTCCATGAGCCGAAAAAGCTTCGGTAACAGTCATAGAGTTCCTTCTGCACTTCCTCTCTGGAAAGCGTCTCTGTGGGCATGACAGCGTGAACCATGTCGTAGTGGGCCCAGTTGAAATCTTCAATCCATCCATTTTGTTTGGCTTCTTCAAAGATCTTGGTTCCTGGAAACGGGGTGAGGATCGCGAAAATTGCTAGATCAGGATCTAAAGCGTTCACAAACTGTCTCAACCTAGCTATCGATTCAGCAGTATCGTTGCGTTCTCCAATGATGAACATGGTGTGAGCAAATATGTCATTTTCATGTAGCAATTGCACTGCTACCGTAGCGTCTTCAGGACTTGTCTCCTTGTTGAATTTTTCAAGAGTAGATGCACTGTGGCTTTCTGCTCCAAGGAGCACCCATTGGAGGCCTGATTTCCGCATCCTAGGCAAAAGCTTACGGTGTCTAACTACGTCATCGCATCTTATCTGCATGAACCACATGATATCGTCGGAGATGCCTCGGCGAATAATTTCGTTGCACAAGTCGTTTGCACGCGTGCCCAAGCCAAGATTGTCATCTGTTAACCATAGAAATTTGATTCCATAGTTTCGGTAGCATGACTCTATTTCGTCTGCGATTCGTTTGGGCGATTTTGCCCTCCATATTCCTTGCCAGTGTCTCCATTGAGTGCAGAAGCTACAGCGGTGCTGGCAACCTCTTGACCCCTCGACCAAGGCATAGCCGGCTTTGGGCCCCGCCATTACGGTGAAATGATATTTATGGATCACATCTTCGACGAAATGATATCCGGGGAGAGGTAGTTCATTGAGGTTCTCAATCAGTGGCTGCGGAGGATTGTGTAGGACTTTTTCGTTATGGCGGAAAGAGATGCCTCTTATACGTGACAAAGAGGAGTTTCTACTTGTCGCTTGGGCTAATTCTACAAGTGTTTGTTCTCCCTCTCCACGAACAATCACGTCGATCTCTGGATAGGCTTCCAAGCTTTCTTGAGCCGTAGCAGTGAAATGCTGCCCCCCTGCGACTGTCAGGACGTCAGGATTCACTCTCTTTGCTGCCTCTAAAGTTCGAGCGGCTACGTACGTGTTGCATGTTGCGAGCGCGCTTGAAGCAACGATATCCGGCTGATAAGATTCGATGTGATTCTCCAGTCCTTTCCAATCCAAAGACTGCGCCTGGCAGTCCACAACATCTATTTCGACATCATTCATCTTGCTTTGAAGGAATGCTGCGAGTTGAAGAATTCCATAGGGAGGCGGAAGATATTCACCCATGACAAACCAATAATCCTTGGGTGGCTCCACGAAAAGCACTTTCATGCGTACCATCTCGCCTAGTCCTAGAAGTTGGTCATTGACTCTGCTGATTACTCTTTCGTTTGGAATTATTAGAAACCAACGCGTATTTTTTAAGAGGAAAAATGAATACTGTGTGCTTGCAGGTCTGCTATGGTGAGTTAGATGGTTTTAGGTGATAGGCGGCTGAAAGAGTCAGATATGCTTGGCCTAGCTTCTTTCGGATTTTTCATCGTCTTGGTAGGTGTGATTTTCGTAATTACTCCGAATCTTGTGGACAAGATTGGTGAGTTTTTCAGGTCTTTTGAGCTTGTCGAAGTGTATCCCGGCGTGAATTTTCCAGCTCCCACGTCAAGCCATCCAGTGCTTTATACGGCTGTTGCCCAGTTCTGCGTGGCATACGGATTGTTCCATCTACCCATTCTGTTCTTGAGAGTTTATCTTGAGGACTATTTGAGCAGAAAAGCAGGAGCACTTTCTGGGATAGTTTTTTGGCTCGGTGCTGGTTACTTTTTGATCATTTTGTCGGCCGGAAACATTGGTTGGTTCGCCTTTCTTAGCGGTCTCATCATTTTCGCCGGTCTGTCACTTGTCGTGAGAAGTCTTGTCATACTGCTATTCGGGGTCGTGCGACGTCCGCTTTAGACGAAAAATGATTCTAGGTGGTGCAGTTGCATGGCGTTCGGCCGCACTTTGGGCATTTGCCATCATATTTTTTCATCGTTGCGCCTTCCAAGTCTATCCCAACAACGTTTGCTAGGGAAGCCAACCAGGCGAGCACATCGGCAAACTCGTCTTCCAAGGCTTTCTTGTCTTCCGCATCTATGGCCGCCTCTAATTCCTCAACCTCGTCCCTAAGCCAGTTGAACGTCCCAGCTGCTCCCCGTGCGGAATCTCGGCGAAAATAAATCCGGCGCATCATATTTTGAAACTCGCGCACTTCCATATTCAGTGCCTCTCTAATTAGCTCCATATTATCGCTCAAACTTCATAAGGCTCACCTGTCCCTTCTCAAGTATATGTATCACTTTCACATCCTTTTCCTCTAGGCGCGCCGAAACAAAGCGACGATGGCAGTATTTTGGGCTTTTCTCCATACACATGATGCAAGTTCCTCCCTCTTCTGCAACTCGAAGAAGCTTCTCTAGGCCCTCTTCGAACAACTCCGTCTTCATGTGGGCTTGGTACCCGCCTCGGCGATATCCACCCAATTCCGCTCCGAGCCAAACGTACTCAACTCCATGCTTGAGTAACCACCGCTCCATCTCCTCTCTCTTGAAGTGTTCAACCTTGGAGGTGGGAAACCTACGTATGTCAACGAGTGTCCTGATTTCGTGCTCCCTGAGCATTTCCAAAAATTCTTCAACAGATCTGTTGCTATGACCTATGGTCAAAACAGTGAACTCGCCAGGGTACATCCGGAGAGGCTCCCATTACACAAACCGCGTCAAGTCAATAAAGAATCTCCCTTAGAACTAGATTAATGAAGTTGGAGAGAGAAAGAGAAGATGACACAGACAACAAGGATTAAAGAGGTTGAGAACTGGCACAACATTAATTAGAGAAATCCCATTCGTGTAAAGTGTCGGAGACATCTGAATGAGTAAGAGCAAGAGGCAGAAGAAACGTGACAGAAGCGCGCCTATGCCCGCAGCAAGTGCAGGTCTTCTCCGTTTCTTCGAAGAAGAGACACAAGGAGTAAGGATAAGGCCTGAACTCGTAGTAATCCTAACGGTGGGGTTAATACTTACCTGCGTCCTCGCGCAACTCTATGCCCTAGGCAAACTACCGTTTCTGTAGAGGAAGATTTAGTTAAAATTCTAGTTTTGTATCCAATTGGAAAATGTTGTCTTTTAACTGAATCTTGGATAGAAGTTTCTTCTAGAAGAAACCTCAAAGTTTATTTGTGTGGATTTTATATAACCAAAACGGTGCGGGCAAGTAGTCTAACATTGATACAAAGGATTTCTCTCACTCTATTCACCTCGATGCCCCCGCACCCCCTAAAAAAAGAAGACTGTTTGCGCGCGCTATTAGCAACTCATTGGGTTTTATGTAGGACCTCGATGCGCTGAACCGAGTTGAGGTGAACAAACACCTCACTTCTATGTTCCTTTCCTACAATCTGAGGTATCGGCTGAGCTATGGTAGCTCGAAGTATCACCGCATCAGCATTAGAGAGCCATATTCCAGGTGGCTCATATGTAACAGCAGCCAAAGTACCCTCAAACCCGTAAGAAGGGTCCAAAATGGCTAGTATTTTGCCTCCTATGTTTCGTTCAAGTATTTGAAAAACAGTCGGCGGCACGCGGTTTTCAGACACGGTTGCTCGAGTAAACTTATCACAATCAAGGATAAAACTTTATCTTACTTGCCAGTTTTCGGTTTTTGTGTGCCCTAGTTTCCTTTTCTCGCGTTATTCAAAATAACTGCACGTTTCACTCTCGGGGCTCCTAAAAACGCAGTAAGAGGCGTCTTCTCGCCTTTCCTGTGTTGCAGTTTTCTCGCAAACACTCTGCGTTCTCCCCTTTTTTGTATATTTTCGACAATCCAAATGATTGTTTTGCCTTCTTTCTTGGTTTTTGTGTCACGTAAGTATCTCCGCAACCTCAAACTTTTTGAGCTTTAGCATTGGAAAGATCTTTATCGAAGGATGGGATCCAAGTTGGCTTCCGACAATGCTTTGGACACGTACCTCAACGGAATGGTTGAAAGGTACTCGTCATTATTTACGCTACCGTCTCACAAGAAAATTGTTGTCTCACTCTGCATTTTATGCGTGCTCGGCGGGCCGCTGACGATTTTTCCTCTGCGTCACACTTCATTTGATCTGGCTCTAGGCCTGATTTTCGGTGCAGTTTTCTTCTCTACCACTTTGCTGGCAGACCTCATAATTTACCGTGGCTTTATGAGGAGCGACCCAGTTTTCAACTTGAGGCGTTGCTCTGCTCTCTCCCTTTTCTCTTGTCTGATATGGTTTGGCTTAATCTTTGTCGGGGGTTTAACGAGTTTCTTCCTCGGAAACTCCTTTGTCTGGGCTAAACTCTTTCTTCTGGGTTTTTCTTTTGCTCTCATCCTTCGTTTTCTAGTTTTCTCCACAACGTCATTTTCAGACCGCAAGGGAGTATTCGTCTCCTCTATCTTGCAACCCGCGCTCTCCGCCACCTCCATTTCTATCGTGATTTCCATCATAGGAAGCCTTAGAGTAAATTTCTTCATTCTCTCTACCATCTTTGTCTTTGTCGCTATGCTAGCCGTTTCCTTTTTTACGTTTCATGTGAACCGCGTCGGCCAAAAGACTCTCGGGGTAGCCGCTCTTCCACTCTTCAGGGCGTTCATGGCAAACTGGACAGAAAACTTGAACGCGCCCCTTGAAGACGTCTTTGACAAGCTAGGATGTGAACGAGATCTAAACCTGCACGTTCTGGCTTTCATGACTGGTGAAAATGTTAAAGCGATGATGATTATTCCAAGTTTTCACTCAGGCCCTTTCAAAAATGTGGGCAGCAGCCTCTTTCCCTACATGATGCAAGATGCGTTGGAAAACAAGTTCCGGGCCGTGGTTTCCGTTCCTCACGGACTGGTTGGTCACGAACTAGATCTCTCGTCTCAATTTCAAAGTGAAAAAGTTGTAAACAGAACCCTTGAGACACTTGACTTTTCTCCTCAGTTTTCTGAGGCTACCCCATTAGTTCGAGCTAAGAGAAACGGAGCAAGTGCAAGCTGCCAAATCTTTGGAAACTGCGCCGTCTTAACGTTAACTCTTTCACCCAAAACGATGGAGGATCTCCCTCAAGAATTAGAGACTGCCATTATAAACGAGGCTAAGAAAAGAGGTCTGGCATGGGCAATCGTGATTGACGCCCACAACAGCATTGAGGGACCCTTTAATCTCAAAGAAGCTTTGCAACCCTTGAAAAAAGCCGCATCTAGTAGCCTAGACGCGGCGCTGAGCTGTAGGCGCATCCCCTTTGAAATAGGAGCCGCAAAAGTTGTTCCAATGGAGTTTGGGCTTAGGGAGGGCATGGGCTTCGGAGGCATAACACTAATCGCAATTAAGGTTGACGGCGAGGCAGCGGCTTACGTAACAATCGATGGAAACAACCTGGTGTCTGGACTAAGGGAAGAGATCTTGTCAGCATTGAAAGAGATGGGCATCGCCAATGGCGAGGTTCTAACCACGGACACCCACGCAGTAAATGGTATTGTGTTAACAGAACGTGGTTATCATCCAGTAGGCGAGGCTATGGACAACACAAAGCTGATCAGTTACATTCGACAAGCTGCCATGAACGCATTGGCTGATCTGGAGTCTGCGAAGGTCTCATGGCGCACGGCAACCATTTCCGGCGTGAGGGTCATTGGAGAGGAGCAGATAAGAGCGTTGTCCCGTCTCACTGAAAAAACAGCAACAGAAGCCAAAAGGGTGGCTATTCCTTTGTTCTCAACAGTTGCCGTTTTCATGACAATTCTACTTGTGCTGCTCTAGGTTCATGACATACCGCACTTCTTCAGTAGCAGTTTCCAGCGCTTGTCGACGATCTCTTGAATCTCGTCAGTAATATGCTCGTTTTCGGGCGTGAACAAGTGTCGGAAGCGACCTTGGCTCTTCAGATATTCCTTAACCGGCTTCTTACGCTCAGGCTTTAGAGCAATAACCTTGCTGGGGGCAGATAAAGAGTACTCACTGTCAACTGCTTCCCACAATGGAAAAACACAGGTCTCCACTGCCAAGCGTGCCATTTCGACGGTCTTGCTTGTGTCGTAGCGCCAGCCACGTGGACAAGGCGCGAGTGCATGCAAGAAAGCGGGACCCTCAACCTCCAAGCCCTTCCGAGCCTTTACAATCAGATCTCGCCAGTAGGCTAGTGAGCCTGTAGCCACGTAGGGAATACTGTGAGCCACCATAATGTGCGAAATAGGCTTCTTGAACTCAGGTTTACCAGGGATTACTCGGCCAGCGGGCGAGGTTGTAGTCCAAGCACAGTGGGGTGTTCCACCACTCCGTTGTATGCCCGTGTTCATGTATGCTTCGTTGTCGTAGAGAACATAAAGGAAGTTGTGGCCCCGTTCAGCCGCCCCTGACAAGGCTTGTATGCCGATGTCGTACGTACCTCCGTCTCCTGCGAAGGCTATTACATCAATGCTACCGTGTTTTATGCGGTTTTTTCTCTTCATGACCTTGAGAGCTGTCTCGATTCCAGCTGCGTTCGCAGCCACATTTTCGAAGGCGGTGTGGATATAAGGAATTTTCCATGCCGTGTACGGATAGATAGTCGTGACGACTTCCATACACCCTGTTGCGTTTGTTGCTATTATTGGCCCTCGTGCAGCCTTCAGTATCTGCCGATATGCAACGGCTGGTCCACATCCTGCGCACGCTCGGTGCCCCGGCATCAGCAGATCAGCCTTTTCTGCGATGTCCCTTGTCGTGAATTTCCATGTTGAGTCCATTCCTTTCTCCTCCTCAGTCTCTTACTCCTATGAATTGCACGGGCGTTTTGATCTGTTTCGTTGCGGCAATTCTCTCCAAGTCTTTGTAGATTTCGTGTATGAGGGTTTGCGGCATGTCTCTTCCTCCCAGTCCGTAAATATAGTCGACTACCTGTGGACGTGTTGGGGCATCGTAAAGTAGATGGCGCACTTCATGAAATATTGGTCCTCCCTTGGCTCCGAAGCTGTGGCTTCGATCCATGACTGCTATGGCCTCCACATTTTCCAGGGCTTGTATTATGTCTTGGGAAGGAAACGGTCTGTAGGTGCGTAGGCGGAGTAACCCAGCCTTTACTCCTTTGGCGCGAAGCTGATCTACAACTACTTTGGTTGTTCCAGCCGTTGATCCTATGCATATGGCCGCTATCTCAGCGTCTTCTAGGCGGTAGGGATCGATTAATCCGTTTCCGTATTTGCGGCCGCTTGTTTCCTCGTATTCATTGTGTATTTCTCTAATTTTTTGCAGCGCACTTTGCATCGCTGCTTCTTGCTGCCTCTTGTGTTCAAAGTAGTAATCATGTAGGGCCAATGGTCCGATGGTTATGGGATTTTCTGGATCTAGTTTGAACGGTACCAATCTGCCTTCATGATTTGTTACGAGCGGTATTTTTCGCGTTCCGACGAAGCCGCGAACGGCTTCGTCGGTTAACACGTTGATACTTTCCAACGTGTGGCTGAGATAAAATGCGTCTAGCATTACCATGGTTGGTAACAGGACGTCTGGGTGCTCGGCTATTTTGAATGCTTGTATGATGGAGTCGTATGCCTCCTGTGAGTTTTCAACGTAGATTTGTATCCAACTTGCATCCCGTTCTACCATGCTGTCCGCATGGTCGCAATGTATGTTGATTGGGGCAGATAAAGCTCGATTTGCTATTGCCATTACAACAGGAGCGCGGCAACCTGAGGTTACGTATAGAATTTCATGCATTAACGCCAAACCGGCGGACGCTGATGCCGTGAAGGTCCTTGCTCCGGTGGCCGCCGCGGCGAGACATGCGGTTAAGGCGCTGTGTTCTGATTCTACGCATATAAATTCTGTATCTACTTCACCGTTGTGCACGTATTCGCTGAACCTTTCTACGATTATGGTTTGCGGCGTTATTGGATAAGCGGCTACTACGTCCACGTCACATTGTTTGGCGGCGTACGCCACTGCTTCATCACCGCTTAGCGCGCGCATTTTTTGTTTGGTTGATGTCATTTCCATTGCAGCTCCTCCTTCACTCAAGAACCATTCTTATGGCTCCTTGACGACACTCGTTGGCGCATATGCCACATCCCTTACAGTACTTGTAGTTAAATTCAATTTCTTCAGTTTGTGCTTTCCATTCGATGGCTGTGTCTGGGCAGTACAAATGGCACAGAAGGCATTTATTGCATTTCTCTGGATTAAGTATTGGCTTGTACGTCCTCCAATCTCCTGTGAAGTACTCCGTAGTTGGCGTCCAGCATGCTCCACCAATTGGAATTTCCTTCCAACTCTTTTTCTTAGAGGTCATCCTAATGTTGCCACCTTATACGCTTCTTTTGTTGCTTCAACATTTTTCTCAGCTATTTTGAGTGGAAAGCGTTCTCTCACAGCTTTTTCTATGCTTTCTAAACCCACGACTTTTGACGCTTTTGCGACGGCTCCCAACATGGCCGTGTTTGTGACTGGTCTCCTGAGAATCCTAACCGCTATTTCCGTTGCGGGAACAGTCCAAACCTTGCATCCGGCAAGGTTTATTTGCTCCCGAACTTTAGCAGGGTTTTCCTCAGTGTTCACGATAAGAATGCCATCTTCTGAAAGCCCCTCAGCTACAAAAGCTGTCTTGAAAAGGGTTGGGTCGAGAACAACTGCCACGTCTGGCGTATAAATCGCACAGTGCAGGTTGATTGGTTTGTCGCTGATTCTGGTATAGGCACGCACTGGCGCTCCCATGCGTTCAGGGCCGAATTCAGGGAACGATTGGATGTGTTTTCCCTCGTATATCGCCGCTTTTGCGAGCAGCTCACTTGCGGTCCAAACTCCCTGTCCGCCTCTGCCGTGCCATCTAACCTCTTGCAATGCCACCTTTGTATTTCCTCCTTGTTTGTCCTCTTGAAGAGTGTCCCCAGACACTTAAAGATTAACGTGCCGCTTGGTGGTGAGACGCCAAGCTTAGCGATTAAGGAAGGTGACACAGCAATTACTAGCGAGAACTGACGACAGTTGACAGAGTTGAACCGTGAAGAAACAAGGCCTATTAGTTAAAAACGGAATCAAAAAAAACATGGAAAACTATAAGAGGGCACAGTTCGACCTATAGATATAGCTTTGCCATGAAAACGTCATCAACTAGGAGGAAGAAACTTGGCGCAAAAAAAACGCGAAAAGCAGAAAAAGCAGAACAAACCTGAAAAACCAGTCGAGCCCGAAAAAAAAGAAAGAGCAGAGGCCACCAAAGAAGTGACTAAGAAACCAGCTGAAAACGTCGTTCTAATTGGAAGAAAACCAGTGATGAACTATGTTATTGCCTGCCTCACCTTTTTCAACGCAGGTGAAAAAGAGGTCGTAGTGAAAGCTAGGGGGCGAGCGATTAGCACGGCCGTTGACACTGTGGAACTGCTTCGGCGAGCTTTTGTGAAAGATCTGGGGTTCAAAAACATCGAGATTGGCACAGAAGAATTGGCTAGAGAAGGAGGGCAAAAGTCCAACGTCTCTACGATGGAAATTACAGTGGGCAAAGGCTAGTCCAAGTAGTACCTTCTCAGGTTAGTGACCTGAACGTCTCAACCAGACTTTCATTTACACTCAAACAGTGAAGGGTTGCTGTTACAGTCGCTGTTTTTGTGCTAATGGCAAGTTTGCCTCATAAAACCTAAGACGACATTTGCAGTAGTTCTATTTTCAAGTTCGTGACTTTTGTGATTCAGACGGGATGTTTACAGATGTGAACCTACGAGTGGTGAGTTTAAGCTGGCCTCCGAAACTTCTCTTGGCATATGCGTTTTTGATTTCGATTTGAGTTCCAACGGTCAGATCTTTGACGGAGTCTACCAGCTTTCTCCAAACTGAGACTTCTATTGTTCCTGTGTCATCTGTTAACTTGAAGGAGGCAACTGTAACTTTCTCATCTCGAGCTGTGACGACCTCTCTGATCGTTGGGGTCTCTGCAACCGTTCCTGAAACAGTGAATGGTCCACCTTCTTTGAGTTCAACTATTTTGAATGTTACTTCTTTGTGAGGTGGAATTTTTTTGTCGTTCACAGACTTGGGATTTAAAACCAGATTTCCTCTTCTTCCAATATTCAGGGTTACACTTCCAGATCGTTCCCGTGTGTAGGCTGCTTCAGCTAAGATGATGTCTCTAGGGTGAATTCTTCCAGCAATCGATGCCTTTTCACCCCAGAGGTTGAGGCTTGTTGTTCCAGTTTCGTCTCCTATCAGAATGGTGGAAACTTGTCCCTTCTCGTTGCTTGAACGTGTAAATTCTCTGACTTCTCCGGTGTGTATGGCTCTTGCCAAAACTCTTAGGTTCCTCATGTTAGGTTTCAGTTCCTCTATCTTTGTGAGTTGAGCGGAGAAGTCGTGTTTGAGAGAAGGTGGTGCCTCGGCGAGGGCTTCGATCTGCGCTCTCGTGCCAGCATGCAGCTCTAATTTACCGTCGAGCTGCTCTTTCACTGTGGCGTTGAGGATTTGAAGATATCCATCCTTTTTTGCCTCACCCAACTGGTCGACCTTCTCGTTCCAAAANNGTCGACGCTTTGAACAATTCCAAACACACTCGCCTCCTTGTGTTTTCCCGTTATTTCCCCAATCTTTTGCATAAACCGTGTTACAGGCGGGTACTCGCTGCCAACTACACCCGAAGGAGAGACCTGAATCTCACTTCGCGTTCCCACGTTCAACTCCAGCTTTCCATCCAGTCCCTCGCGTACATATCCGTGGGAAACCTTGATAATTTGCCCACGTTGTATTCTACCTGCTTCTGCGAGACTTGCCTTGTCGTCCCAGAGAACTACTCTCAACGTTCCGCTCTTGTCCGCGATCACCAAGCGGACAAGCCTTCCCTGTGTCCCTTGTGAGCGGGTGAAGGTTCGAGCTGGATACATGGATACAACGCGTCCAATCACTGTTACATCATTCAGGCCGGAAATAAGATCCTTAATTAGAACGTGCGGTTGGAAAGGCTCCAACTCAGGGATCTCCACTCCAAGCTCCAAGGCGACGATGCGCGCCGCAACTTCGTCTGTTAAGTATGCGTTAGCTGTTCCCTTTTTCTCTTCGATCATGCCTAAAAGTTCGTCACGCGCCAGTTCTTTTCGGGACAAAAGAATTCGCTCTATGATATCGTCGAAGCTCATTCCTCTTTCACTGCAACTTTCGGAACTCAGACAAGGGCAGGTCGCTATTAAAGTTATTTATGCTTCACTGAGGTGAGATTAAGGTGAATTTGCGTGGCTTGGAATTTCAGCTCGCGGCCATTGGGGATGCACGTGCGCGAGGTTTGTCTGAGTAAATACACGCATGTAAACGGCTAAGCTTTAAGTTTATTTGAAGCTACGCTTTCTAAGTTGTCCGAGAAGTGGCTCGAATGAGCAATCAATTGTTTAACATAGGCATTATGCTGTTTCTCGCTGGGTTCGTGATAATTTTCGTCGCCACAGTTCTTCTGATTCTCGCCACGGCAAAGGGCAAGGCAAAAATCAGGGGAGGAGGAGTATTGATCATCGGTCCGTTCCCCATTGTCTTCGGCACTGACAAAGAATCAGTGAAGACGCTTCTTTTGCTGTCCATAGTTCTGATCGCTCTTGTACTGGCTGTCATGATATTCTATTACTATTTTTGAGAGTAAAGGAGGATTCTGAACGGGCGTCAAAGTGTGCGAGATTTGCTCCGAGCGAGCGGCAAAGTACGTCTGTCAGAGGTGTGGGCGAATGGTCTGCAAGGAGTGTTTGGAACCACGCGCGTGGTTTTGCTCAGAATGTTACGTTCGTGTCAAACAGGGGGCTCAATTGTTTGAAACCATTCCGTGGTCAATTCTACTTAATCTGTTTCTTTTCGGCTTTTTCTTAATCTTTGTTGGAACGATTTTTGTGACGGCTGCTATAGTTCTTTCTGGAACACCAGCAACCTTCGGGGTCGTAGTATTTGTAGGACCAATTCCTATAGTACTCGGCGCCGGGCCTCACTTCCTTTGGGCGATTGCCCTTGCTGTTGCCATAACGATCTTAGGGGCTGTCCTCTTTATTATCTTGCGAAAACGAGGATGAACAATCACGTGGTTTCTTCTTCTCTGCCATACACCATGTAAAGAAATGCCAAAACCAACACGATTAAGGTCAGCACTATCAAGATGTCGATGATCATTCTGAAATATGGTCCCAATTCCATGGGCAGTCCTCTCAACTCCATTATTTGGGAAAGACCCTATTTAAGGCGTAGCCTTCTTTTTCCGGTGCTTATGTGAAACCTTGGGTTCAAGCGTCTTCCACTCCTTTATCAGAATCTTATAGAAGCCGTCCTCCTCTTCTATCTTGTCGAATCGACCTGCCGCCTCTGCCAGTTTTTGTGCAATTATGTGGTAGCACAGGTGACCCTTATCGAATTTGAAGTAGAAGTCTTCACAGGAGCAAAAGTCAGCGGCCGGCATAACTAGGTATTCGCGCTCCCTGCCGATTACGATCCAAACAACTCTACCGCTCGGCTTGAAGACATACTTTTTTGTTCTTCTCTCCTTCACTGTTTCCCAAGCCTTTGCGAAACGTGGGCCGAATGTAGCAGATAGCCGTGTGAGGTGGCCGCTGGTCACTTGGCCTTCTGTTTCAATTTGTTTGCAAACCTCGTTGAGCACGTTGATGTCAGATGTTTTTTTCACGGGTTCTCTCCTGCATGTTTCTATGTGAAGTTTGCCTCATTTTTATGTATCTAACGCTATGTCGACAATTCAACCTTGAGCTGAGAAGAGATGGAGTGAAGATTTAAAAGTTAGTGTGAACTGGAAATACGAGTAAAAGGAAGCAAGACGGCTTGTCCCCTCACAAACTTCGGAAAACTCGAAAACGGAGAGCTTCAAGGACCCACGGTTACGGAAGAGTTGGACAGCACAGGGGAGGTGGGAAAAGGGGCGGTCGTGGAAAAGCGGGCTTTCACAAGCATGGGTGGACCTATGTGGTCAAGCACGAGCCTAATTACTTCGGGAAGAAGGGGTTTACGTCACCGCGAAGTCTCAGTCAAAAGATTCGCGTCATCAATGTGGGAAAGTTGGACGAACTAGTGGAACGCCTAGCCGCCGAAGAACCGGTGAAAAAGAAAGGGAGGAAATCTTTCTTGGATCTTGACGAGCTGGGATACGATAAACTCTTAGGGGCAGGCAATGTTACCCAGCCTATTCTCGTTAAGGTTGCGTCTCATTCTGAGAGGGCAGCAAAGAAAGTGCAAGAGGCTGGTGGCCAGATCCTTATGGGAAATGAGCAGCTCACTGAGACCAAAAATTAATTACTTTGGGCCATTATTGGGCTTGTGGATGGAGGACTAGGGGAGACACATGGCTGGTAGATTTCTGGAATTGTTCAGGCCTCTTTCAAGAATCATGCCTGAAGTCAAGCCGCCGGAGCGCAGAATAGGGTTTAACGAAAAGCTTTTCTGGACCGCTCTGGCACTTGCACTCTACCTCGTCATGAGTGAGGTGCCGCTCTACGGCATTGGATTGGGTGGAGAAGACCCCTTCCGTTACCTTAGGGTAATTTTTGCCTCTCGCCGAGGGTCCTTAATGGAGTTGGGGATCGGCCCAATCGTAACTGCAGGGCTCATAATTCAACTTCTCGCTGGATCTGGGATGGTGAGCGCAGACTTTTCCAATCCTGCAGATCGGGCTCTTTTCACTGTTGCTAGCAAAGTTTTCTCGATAATTTTCATTGCCTTTCAAGCTTCTGCGTACATAATTGGAGGGATTTTCCAAGTTACAGATGTGAGGGTGGCCATCATAATCTTCATTCAACTCATGGTCGCTGGGTTAGTGCTGATGCTTCTTGACGAGTTGATACAGAAGGGATGGGGAATCGGGAGCGGAATCAGCCTGTTTATCATGGCTGGGGTGGCTCAAAACATCATGTGGACTAGTATCGCCCCAACTCCTCCCGTGGGAGATGGTAACAGCTTCGGAGCTTTGATCGCACTCTCCCAAACGGTTCTAAGGGGAGATCCCCTGTCGAAAGCCCTAGTTAGGGAAGGAAATTTGCCTTCCATGCTGGGCTTTTTCACTACGATAGCCGTTTTTCTAATTGTGATCTACTTTGAAGGGGTCAGGGTTGAGCTTCCAATAGCCTATGCTGGCTATCGTGGATTTCGCGGNNTGCTGCGGCTCTTTTCGCAAACGTTTACTTTTTTTCGCAACTTCTTTGGAGCAATTACAATCGAAACAACACGAACTTCTGGTTAAACCTTCTCGGTCAGTATCAGACCGTGACTGAGGGAGGACAAACCTCGATTGAACCTATAAACGGCCTTGTGTATTATGTGATCTCCCCTCGAAACTTAACGGAAGTTATGGAAAACCCGGCGAGAGCTTTGATATTCACGGGCATCATGGTAGCGTTCTGCATTGTATTCTCCATCACGTGGCTTGAGGTTGGCGGCTTAGGTCCGAGAACTGTGGCGAAGCAACTCGTTGATTCCGGGATGCAGATTCCAGGGTTTCGAAGATCCCAGAGACCCATAGAGCTTCTTCTGAAGCGTTACATTCCAGTGGTCGCGATACTTGGAGGCGTCGTAGTGGGGCTGATTGCTTCAGTTGCAGATTTCTTCGGGGTTTTCGGATCAGGGATGGGCGTTCTGCTGTCTGTGGGCATCCTTTATCAGTATTATCAGCTTCTGATGCGAGAGCGGGTTTCAGAGATGTATCCAGCCCTTCGCTCTCTTCTAGGAGGATAACGTTTGGATCGAGTTGTAATTGTAACGGGAATACCTGGAACGGGCAAAACAACGGTTTGCAACGAGCTCTTGAAGCTTACTGAGGCGGCTGGGAGAAATCTTGCGGTGATAAACTTTGGAACCGTCATGGTCGAGCTTTCCGATAAAGGTGACAAGTCTCTCCACAGGGACGAGCTACGGAAGTCGAAGCTGTCTTTCCAACGGGATCTGCAGTTTGAAGCGGCAAAGATAATTTCTGAGAGGGCAATGAACGCTGAGGGAGACGTTATCGTGGACACGCATATGGCAATAAAAACTTTGGAAGGATATTGGGCCGGTCTTCCCCTGCCCGTGTTGAAGCTTTTGAAGCCGAGCATGTTCGTTCTAGTCGAGGCCGAGCCTCATGACGTGCTCTCTCGACGATTCAGAGACAAAACTCGCAGAAGAGATAAGGCCTTGAAAAGCGAAGTTGCAGAGGAGCTTGTTTTTTCACGACTCATGGCTGCTGCTTGCTCAGTCATGACTGGCGCATCGGTGAAAATTGTTAAAAACCCGAGTGGCAAACAAGTTGAAGCAGCTAAAGAGGTTCTAAAAGCGTTAGGGTGATTGTATGCTTCCCGAATGGTTGGCGATCCGTCCGGCTTCAACAATCTTCGTCGTGTGTGTCTCATTGCTTCTCGCATTCCTGAGCACCTCGATCAACCGCCTTTTCACCGATAAAGAGAAACTCAAACAAGTTCGGGCTTGGAAACGTGAGATTGACGCTTGGACGTCTGACCGTATCAAGGCGATGCGGAGTGGTGACCAAGAATTGCTTAAGAAAGTTAAGAAAAAAGAAAGGCACATTAAACAACTTCAAGCCAAGATGGTTTCGCAGTCGGCCTCGCAAATGAAAGTGCTACCGATAACTATGGTCCTGTTTTTTGTCATCTGGGGGTTCATAACCGGCAGATTTCTCTACTGGCCCCTGTTTGACACGCCTTTTAGCGTTCCGGTAACCGTTGCCTATCTCCCATGGTTTGACGGCACTCTTCCCTTAGATTTCTTCTCGTGGTACCTCATTTGTTCTATGTTGTTTGGGTTCCTCTTTTCACGCGTGTTCGGCTTGGGGATGGGGGCTACCGACTAGATGCCCAGACCCTCCCTGCGTACGAGAAGTCGGAAACGCCGCTCTGTCCGCCTGCCAGGGGGGCGTCGTAAGACCCATTATAAACATGAGAAAGCCACTGTTTCATCTTGCACCAAATGTGGCCAGCCCCTCGCAGGGGTTCCCCGTTCAACGCCATCTGAGCTTCGCAAGCTTGCCGCGAGTCAAAAAAGACTGAACCGCGTGTACGGCGGCCAACTTTGCCATAACTGCGTCAGAGAGTTGCTGAAGCAGGCGGTAAGGAGTGCCTAGGCATGGCCGAGAAGGGGCGGAAACGGAGGAAAATTGTGATATGTGTAACCGGAATGTCCGGGTGTGGCAAAAGCACGTTGGCCAGACGGCTGGCTAAAAAGTATGGGCTAAAGTATTTTTCCGGCGGAGACATGTTAAAGGCCATGGCGGTCAAAAGTGGATACAAGCCGCGTGGCAAGGGATGGTGGGAGACAAAAGAGGGGAGGAGTTTTCTTCAGCAGAGGACGAG
>JABAHO010007801.1_pt1 | contig 20960 bp, 25 predicted proteins | sample 7062071 | NCBI WGS metagenome assembly JABAHO01 (sample SAMN14534356, study PRJNA622989) | marine sediment metagenome | biome: marine biome [ENVO:00000428]; feature: marine pelagic biome [ENVO:01000023]; material: deep marine sediment [ENVO:00002113] | place: India: Gulf of Kutch | collected...
AACCTCGATCGCATCCAGATCATCAAGGGCTGGATCGACGATGCGGGCGAGCGGCAGGAGCGCATCTATGACGTGGCGGTCTCCGACGGTCGCAAGATCGGCGCCGACGGCCGCTGCAAGACGCCGGTCGGCAGCACCGTCGACGTCGCCGACGCGAGCTACACCAACTCCATCGGGGACGTCATGCTGATGGCCCACTGGAAGGACCCCGACTTCGATCCGAAGCAGCGCGCCTTCTACTACGTGCGCGTCATCGAGATCCCCACGCCGCGCTGGACGGCCTACGACGCGTTTCGCTTCGGCATCGACATGACCGACGACGTCCCCATGATCACCACCGAGCGCGCCTACACCTCACCGATCTGGTACACGCCCTAGCGCGCCGACATCGGCCTCGTCGCTGGGGCCGGTGGACTAGTCCGTAATCCACTGGTCGAGCTGCAGCAGGATTCCGTCGGGGTCGCTGAAGAAGGCGCTCTTGAAGGTGCCGTCGGCCACCTTCACGAGGCTCGGCTCCACATCGAATTCGACGCCGCGCGCTTTGAGCTCGCCGTGTACGGCGTCGAGGTCCTCCACCCAGAAGCCCACGTGGTGGATCCCGACGTCGTCGAGTTTGATCGCCTCACCGTGGACCGGTTTGTCGTTGTGCTCGGAGAGGACGAGGAACGCGGCGCCGACGGCGCGCTCCCAGTAGAGCGTGGCGACGCGGCGCTCGGCGTGCTCGTTCCGGTAAAGCGCCGGGAGCACCGTGCCCGCCGTGGGCTGCACCTCGTCGCGCACCAATTCGAAGCCCAGCGTGTCCCGGTAGAAGGCCAGGGAGCGCTCCATGTCGCGGACACCCAGGGCGATGTGGGAGATCCCGGTGGGCTTCATACTCTCACCTCCGTCGTGGCCGCGAGATGTTACTCCCCGATCGCGTCGGCTTCCTCACTCCCGACAAAGACGAGTCGACCCGCGCGGTTCGACGCCTCGACGCGCGCCAGGACCTCCGGCGAGAGCTCGATGGTGCGCTCTTCCGGAAAGCGTCCGAGCAGAAGGCGCGGGTGGAGGTGGAACTTCTCGGGGTCATACACGAGGGCTTGTGTCTTCGCCGGGTTGCGCAGCCAGCGGCGGCGCATGAAATCCGGGTTGAAGAGGGTGCGCTCTTCGTCCTCGGTCCAGGTGTGCAGGAGGAGCCCGTCGTGCACGCTATAGGCGAGGAGGTCGAGATTCGCATCCCAGTAGAGGGTGTGCGGATTGGTGTAGCCCTCGTAGTCGGGGAGCTCCTTGTTCTGTCGCTCGGCGATTCGAACCTGAACCGTCTTGAGCTCGCCTTCGTTGTCGTACTGCTCGATGCGGAGCGGATAGAAATAGTGCTGGTCCACCCAGTAGACGATCTTTGCGACCTGGTAGGTCGGTAGCCAGTCGCGACGCGGCTCGGCGACCACGACATAGGTATCGACGCCCCCGTCCTCCCGATAATGGGGATATTCGTCGCCCATCATCTTGACGTCTTCGGCGTTGCGCTCGAAGAGTTGGCCCTCCGGGTTCGCCATCGTGATGACCGGCCGGGTCTCGGGGAAACGCACGGTTTCATAGAGCGTGTCGGCGCCGATCACCCGCCAGCGGAACTCCCAGGCCTCGAGGCCCACGATGTCGTCGAAGGATTGGACCGTGTCGGGAAACTGGACGTCCCGCCTCGGCGGGGGCTGGCGCCGAACCCGACGCAGCGAAGGCGTGTAGACATAGAAGTCGAGTTTGGTCGGGTGTTCGCGCCCGGTTCGCTTCAACACCCAGACCTGCTGCTGGCCCTCGTTTTTGGGCGGATAGGTGTAGAAATAGTTCCAGCGCTCGTACTCTTCGCCGNNAACACATCGGCGAGCACGTGATCCCAGTGCGCCAGGTGCGAGAAGTTCATCAGCCGATAGCCGATCTCTTCGGGGGAGAACGGCGCTTCGAAGGGGTAGCGCTCGGCCGGCATGTGCGGGCGCTGGGGATCCCGCGCGCTCTCGCCCTCGAGGTCGAGGCGCCCGCGCTCGGTCGCGCTCATCTCGTCGATGCGCCGCCACGTCCTCGCATCGTCGGCCAGCGCGGGCGCGACGAGCCCGAGTGCGAGAGCGGTGTAGAGAAGCCCGAGCGCCCTAGAACTCATACTGCAACTCGAAGCCGATGTTGTCGTAGTGCTTGTACTGCCCATAGAGATCGTTTTTGGCGCCGCCCGAGTAGTCGGTGTAGATGAGACTGCCCTCGATGTACTGGGAAAAGTCGTAGCTGACGAGGAGTCGGGTTTTCACGCCCTGGAAATCGCGATGCGGGCCGCTGATGTAGGGCGAGACGGTGATGCTGGTCGACAGCCGGTCGCGGGTGAAGCGGAAGGGACGAGACGCGAACACCACCGGGATGATGGCCCACTCGTCTCCCACCGGGCCGCCGAACCCGGGTCCGAGGGAGCTCTTGTAGCCCTTGCTGTAGAAGACCGAGGGCTGGACGATGAGGGTGGCGTTCTGCGGGAGCGCGAACTCGAAGGCCACCGCGGCCCGCAGCGTGTCGTGTTTTTCGTAGCCGTTGACCGAGGCGCCACCCAGGGCCTGCTGGCGTTCGCGGAAATCCACGAACGGGACATCCATGGTGTAGAGCGCCTCGAGGCGCAAGACGACCGGGAGTTGGCCGAGTGCCGGAATGCCCGTCATCGTGGCCGAATAGTCCGCGGTGAGACCGAAGTGGTGGACGCGCTTGTAGCGCCGGGAGAGGATCAGGTTGGTTCCCGAGGGCTCGACGCCGACGATCTGGTCCGTCGCATTCTTGTTCCAGGCGTAGAAGTAGATGAGCCCCCAGGTCAGCGCGCCCATCTCCACGTCCATCCGCACGGCCGCCTGGTGGTCTTTGAAGGCCGTCCAGTCCGGCCGATCCTTGTTTCGGCGGACGGTGTCCCCGGCGAAGTTGATGCTGCCGTCGAGGAGCTCGTCGTCGTGGCGCGCGACGTCGTCGGTGGGCGGGAGGAGCGGGGTGAACCACGGCGAGCCGTAGGTCGGGTTTTCNNTCCGGTGTAGTAGGTGACGTTCGCCATCCACACCGGGATGCGCCGCAGCTCGTAGTCGCTCGCCTCGAGCTGCACCGACTCGCGGTTGTCGATGCCGTTGATCACGTCGATGAAGCGACCGTCCATCTTGCCCCAGGCGATTTGTTGCTTTCCGACGACGAGGTCCAGATTGAGCGTTCGGAACGAGAGGAACGCCTCCCGGATCACGTCCTTGCTGCTCTCGTAGAGGCGGAAACGCTCGTCGGCCTTGTGGGCGTAGAGGCCGTCGGCACCCTCGATGCTGTACGTCGCGTCGTACATCGCGTGGGTAACCGAAGTAAGCTGGAGATTCTCCGAGAAGGTGTACATGAGCTCCAGCTCGAAGAGGTTCTGGAACTGGAGCTGTCGGTAGTCCCGCTCGCGGAAGCCCTGGTTGTCCGCGCCGCTCACCAGCGTGTCGCCCCAGAGGTAGTAGGTGCCGTTCACGCTGAGGCGCGGGATGTGCCGTTCGATCGGCCGCGTGATGTAGCGCCCACCTGGATCGAAGATCGCCAGGCGCCGCTCGAAGCGCGCCCAACTGTCTCCGATCCCGGCCTGGGCTTCGCTCGCCAGGAGGAGCGCAAAGACCCCGGCGGCCAGCATCCGGAGGCGATGCGCCGCGCGCCACCCGGCGTCGCACCCGTCTGAAATTGCAATGGTTTTTCGCGAACCGCCCATTCTTTCCTCCGGAGGGGCGGGAGCGTAACCAGTCGCTCCCGGGGCCGCCGGTTTCGGCGCTCCGGTCGGCTTCGGTTGCCACCGGGGCTTTCTTTCCCCCGGCCGCGGGGCGGCCGTGCCAAAATCGCCGGGGTCCGGCGCGCCCCGACGCGGAAGCCGATTGGGGGAGCCGCCTGGATTGGCGGTGAGGAGCGCGGACGCGATGGCATGGCCGACTCGGTACAAGATGGTGGCGCTCGTCACCCTGGGCACGGTGATCAACTACATCGACCGGGTGAACATCTCGGTCGCCGCGCCCGAGATCATGCGCGATACGGGGTGGGACGAGGCGCGCTTCGGTTATGTCTTCTCCGCCTTCCTGGTGGGATACGCGCTGCTGCAATACCCGGGTGGTGTCATTGCCGACCGCTGGAGTGCGCGAAAACTCCTGGCCTACTCCTGCATCGGCTTCTCGCTCTTTACCGCGCTCACGCCGCTCGGCCAACACGCGCTCCTGTTGCTCCTCCTCTTGCGTTTTCTCGTGGGCGCCTGTGAGTCGGTGAGCTTTCCCTCCTTCGCCTCGCTCAACTCGAAGTGGATTCCGCGCAGCGAATTCGCCCGCGCGCAGACGGTGACAGTGTCGGGCGCTTCCCTCGGCCAGGTGATCGCCTATCCCTCGACCGCGTGGATCATCCACAACTTCGACTGGCAGAGCGTGTTCTATTTCAACGCAGCCCTCGGACTGTGCTGGGCGGGGCTGTGGGTCTGGTATTCGCGTGACACCCCGCGCGAACACAAAGCGGTGTCCGCCGAGGAACTCCGGACGATCGAGTCGGGGATGGTTTCACAAGCGAGTCGGCTCGCGGTGCCCCTCGGCGCGATCTTGCGCGCGAGATCGGTTCTCGCCCTCATCACGAGCTACATGCTCTTCGTCTTCTGTATCTGGATCTTCATCCTGTGGTTCCCGACCTACCTGATGAAGGCGCGCGGATTCACGCTGCTCGAGATGGGAACGGTCGGCATGCTGCCCACTGCAGCCGGGTTTCTCGGGATCATCAGCGGCGGGGTGATCTCGGATTGGCTCCTCGGGAAGGGCTACAGCGCGAGAACCGCGCGCGCCCGCGTTCCCGGTGCCTTCGTGGGGCTCTCGATCCCCTTTCTCCTCGTCGCGGTGACGGTCGAGCCCCGCTACGCATCGGTCACCNNGCGAGCTCAATCCACGTGCGGTGGGCACCATCTCGGGGGTGATGAACGGGAGTGGAAATTTCGCGGGGATCTTCGGGCCGGTCGTGGCAGGCGAGATCGTGGCTCGCACCGGCTCCTGGGTGCTGCCCTTCTATTTGGTCTCGGTGCTCCTGGCTCTGTCGTGCTTCTTCTACGTCTTCGTGATCTCGACGGACCCCGTCGAACTCCCCGAGCTGGAAGACGCGGAGACCTGAACCGCCACAGGCACTCCAGCAACGGAGAGGGCGCGCCGCCCCCCCCTCCGCCTAAGGCGGCGGACGCCCCTACTTCGGGTGCTTTACGGAAATGGTGCAGCGCACCGAGTTCGCGATGAAGCATTCGCGGTGCGCCATTTCGTGGAGGCGCGCAATGGCCGCGGCGTCGGGCGGCTCTCCGTCCCATTCGATACGGGGCCGGAGTTCCACCCGGGTGATCGCGAGGCGCCCCTCTTCGTTCTTCTCCATGAAGCCCAGCGCGTCGTCCTCGTAGCGCTCGACCACCAGCCGGCTGCGCGCCGCGATCGCGAGGAAGGTGAGCATGTGGCAACTCGCGAGCGACGCGACGAGCGCCTCTTCCGGGTCGACACCCTCGGGGTTCCCCAGGTAGGTGGGCGCCGCCGAGGCGCGAATCTGGACCCCACCGTCGAAGAGCCAATCGTGGTCGCGCGAGTACGTGTCGTAGGTGAACGCGCTGTCTCCGCGAGTCCAGCGGAGCCCTGCGCTGTGTTCCGACATTCGTCCTCCGTTCTGGCTGCGCTCAGTCCCCGGCGTCGAAGCGCATGCCCTTTTCTTCGAAGGCGCGCAGGTACTCCGGACCCGAAGCGGCGATCTGGTCGGCCACCTGTTTGGGGAACGCGATGTCATTCATGTCGTGGACCCCACCGGTGATCAGGACCTGCAGCGTCCCCTCGGCCTCGCTCACATTCTTGAAGCCGCGACACACACCGGGCTCGATCGAGATCACATCGAAGCGGTCGAGTACGACCTGGTGCTCGCCCTGGTCGCCCCAGGTGAATTCGAAGCGGCCTTCGAGCACGGTGAAGGTCTCGTAGGTGTTGGCGTGGGCGTGGAGTGCGGGGCCGGTCCCCGGCGGACACTGGGCAAAAGTCATCGTCATGCCCGCAGCGCCGCGGATGACCTCTCCGCTCGAAAGTGGTGTAGACCCGGTCTCGGGGGCGATGGCCGGGAGCAACTTTCGGGAGTAGATGACGTCCTTCACCGCGAGGGGCATGTCGAGCTCCCGGATCGCCGGCAGGATTTCGAGGTCCGAAAAGCGCGCGACGCGCCGCTCCATCTCTTCCGGACTCGGGGTGATCGTCTTCATCCGTCTTCCTCCTGGACGCCGGGTCGCGAGCCCGCACTCCCCAGAGTATGGGCGCTTCCGCCCCCGGTGGCTCGCGCCGATCGCATCCGGGTAGACTCGCGGAATGAACACGCGCAACGATCGATCTCGCTCCCCGCTCCGACGAAGCAGTGTCGCGGCGTTCCTCGCTCTGGGTCTGGTCCTCGGGGCCGCGCCCGCCGCCGCTCTCGAGGTCGGGGAGGGGGCTCCGGCCTTTTCGCTCCCCGGCTCCGACGGAGCCACCCACAGCCTCGCGAACCACCGCGGCAAGCGAGCCGTGGTGCTGGCCTGGTTCCCGAAGGCCTTCACACCCGGCTGAACGCAGGAGCTCAGCGCGCTGCGTGACAGCGCGAACGAGCTCGGGCAATTCGAGGCGGCCGTCTACATGGTGAGTCTCGATGACGCCGACAAGAACAAAGAGTTTGCGGAGGCACTCGAAGCCGCCCACGTGTTGCTCTCGGACCCGAGCGGCGAGGTGGCGAAGGCCTACGGGGTGACGGCGATCGGGGGCCTCTACGCGCGGCGCTGGACTTTTTATATCGACGAGGCGGGAAAGGTCCTCTACATCGACAAGGACGTGAACACGGAAACCGCCGGCCAGGACATCGCGGCGCGTCTCGAGGCGCTGGAGATCCCGAAGCGGATGTCGGAGGGCGGCGGCGGGTAGCGCGCCCGTCCACCCTTCGCTGCGATCAGCTCTGGCGGGCGGCCGCCGCGCTCTTCTGGATGATCGACGGACCGACGGGGGGGTCGAGGTCGATCTGCGAACACTCCATGACCCGCGCCACCAGCATGTAGAAACCCACGGCGATCACCAGTTCGATGATCTCGCGGTCCGAAAGGAAGGCCGCCACCGCGGCGTGGCTCGCATCGCCCGCGCCCACGTTGTGGACGACATCGGTGGTGTAGTCGAGGACCGCGCGCTCCTGCTCGTCGAAGCAGGGCGCGTCCGGGCGGTCGGCCTCGAGAGCGTCGACCTGTTCCTGGGTGGCACCGACGTCGAGAGCGATCGGCACGTGCTGCACCCACTCGTACTCGGCGTGGGAGAGCCGCGCGACCCGCAGGATCGCCAGCTCGCGCAGCTTTGCCGAGAGCGTCTGCTCGGTGAGGACCGAGGTGCCAAAGCGCAGAAACGGCGCCGCTTGATTCTGCGCGAGGGCGACGGTGCGGATGATGTTGATCGGCGGCATCGCCTCGAGGAGCTTCTGCAGGTCCTCCGGCGCATCGGCGGGGTCGAGGGGTTTGATCCGGGCCACAGCGTTCTCCCACTGCACCGCGGGGGATCCGCGGTGGCGCAAGGGTAGTGCGGTTGGGCCCAGAGCCCTAGACGGGACGATCTGCGCGGTGTCCGCGCCGTCTGCGCTAGACGGAGTCGTCGGGTTTCTCGCGGAAGCGGTAGCCCACCCGCGAGACGGTCTCGATGCAGGATCGGTGTTTCGCGCAGCTTGCCGCGGATCGAATAGATGTGGGTGTCGATCGTGCGCGGGGTCACGGCGGTGTCGCCCCACAATGCATCGAGGAGCTCTTCGCGGCTCCGCGCGCGTCCCGGCTCCACGGCCAGACAGAAGAGCACCCGGAATTCGTTCGGGGTGAGGTCGAGGGGTCCGTACTCGCCGAGACTCACCCGCAGACGCGAAGGGTCGAAGGAGAGCGGGCCACGCTCGATCTCACCCACGTCGCGCCGGCGCCGGGTCAGACGCGCCTCCACCCGCGCCCGTAGCTCGAGGGGCTCGAAGGGTTTGACCACGTAGTCCTCGGCCCCCATCGAGAAGGCGCGCACCTTGTCCTGGGGTTGGTCGCGGCCCGTGAGGAAGATCACGGGAATCGCGGTGCCCAGCCCCTCGTCGCGCATCGACTGGAAGATTTCATAGCCGTCGCCGTCCGGAAGCGTGACGTCGAGCAGCACCAGGTCGGGTTTGCGCGCCCGCAGCGCACCTCGGACGGCGGCGGCCTCGGCTACGAAGAAAAGTTCGTAGTGCCCCTCGAAACACTCGCGGATCCGCTCCTGCTCGAGTCGGTTGTCTTCGACGACGAGGATGGTGTCCACGCTCCATTAATCGGTCAGGGCAACCCCCTACATTAATCGCGCCCGGTTTTTCGATCGCTCCACAGTGGCCCCGCGGATGCCCCTGCGGGGAGCATCCTGCTGGTGCGCAGTCGGGTCGCTTTCCGGCGGTCTCCGGGGCGGAGTTTCCGGACATTCCAGGGCAAGTCGCCGCGAAACGCTGCCGATAATCCCTTCCATGACCACTCCCGTTCGCTTGATCCTCGGGGGTCTGGCCCTCGGCGCGTTCGTCGTCATCACCTGGGGCGCCCTGAAGCTCTCGAGTGACCTCGAGGAGCCCGAGGACCGCGATCTCCTGCTCCCCCGAAGTGCCGTCGCAGACGGCGACAACGGGTACACCAGCCTCGAAGCGGCCCTGCGCGCCCTGGACGGGCAGGATGAGGCGAGCGCCACCGGCTCCGCCGCGTCTGCCACCGCGGACACGGCGGCCGTATTGCGCCACCTGGACGACGCACTCGCGCGCCCGGCATGGGTCTTTCCCGCGTCCGATCGAGAGGACGAGGTGAGCGCTCGGTTGATGGCTCTCGCCGAGTGGGTCGACGGCCGCGCCCTCCGCGCCGCCGAAACCGGCGAGGTCGATGCCGCTTTCGCCGAGGCGCGACGTCTGATCCGCCTGGGCGAGCGGCTGGCGGTAGGCGAGGGCGTCTCGCTGGTTCCCGCGATGGTCGGCGCTCGCATCCAGGAGCTCGGCTACGCCCGCACACGCACCTTGATCGAAGTGCATCCCGATTCCAAGGACGGGCTTCGCGCGCAGGCCGAGCGCCTCGGAGCCTGGCTGGAGCAGCTCGGCGACCGCCCGATTCCCGTCGAGGCACGCCGGCGCGTGTGGGCCGGTGAGTACGCGCTGTTCAAGGCGCGCTTCCGCGAGGGCCTCCGCGCGGAAAGTGAACAGGTGCCGCCGTGGCTCGGCTCCGTGCACGAGGGCTACTTTTTCCAGGAGAATCGAACCCTCAGCATGATCGCTGCCGGGTACCGAGAGCTTCGAGACGCCGCACACACCTGCGGTGAAGGCCTGGACACCGAGGCGCCGGAGATGTCCACCCTCGACTATGTGCGTCCCAACGCCGTCGGCGAGATCCTCGCGCGCGTCGCGGCGCCCGACTTCGCCCACTACCTCACGCAGTTCTGCGCCCTCGAAGCGCACCGCCAGGCCACCCGCAGCATCGTGGCGTTGCGCGCCTACCGACTCGAGCACGGTCGCGACGCCGAAAGCCTCGACGTGCTGGTACCCACCTATTTCCGCGCGCTCCCGCAGGACCCCTTCGGCGGCGGTGCGCTCCGCTATTCCCGCGATCACAAACGCGTGTGGTCGGTGGGGCGCGACGGTCTCGACGGCGGTGGCGAGGTGCCCGATACGGGCGAGGCGATCGACGAAATCGCGCTTCCCACCGAGCTCGTCCTCGACGTGGCGAGCCACCCCTAGGCGTCCTCGACGTTCAGTCGAGGGGAAGGGCCTGCGCGGGCGCCCAGGTCGAAGGGTCGGTGGGTCCGCGCGCGCCGTTTTCGGAATCCACCAGGGCTCGAAACTCGGCGGAGTACACCGCCTTGCGATGCCTCCACCACACCGCGACGCCCGGAAACCCGACATACCACCCGATCGCCGTCACCCAGCGATTCCAGTGCTCTGCTTCCATCGTGCCCTGGCGGTGGTGGAAGAAGGCGTTCTCGAAATTGCCGAAGAGGATGCCCATCAGGGAGTAGAAGGTGTCGCGCTCGTCATCGTCGAGAGGGTCGAGTGACGCCACACCGCTCTGCAGGATCCGCGCGGCATCGCGGTTCTCCACGAGCAGCCGCAGAANNAGCCCGATTTGAGGGCGCGGGTGTTCTGGCGAATCTGCAGGCTCAGATACCCGAGCGAGGCGATCACGCCGATCGCGCCGAGGAATTCACCGAGGCTGCCGAGGTCTTGGAGCGTCAGACGGGGCTCGCGGAGGCGCGCGGGTTGCGGGTCGGCGGCAGCGTCGTACTGCCCAGGGATCAGGCTAGCGGGCGCGATTCTGGATCCTAGCTGGACGCGTCACCGGCGAGCGCCGACACTCGGAACCGGTTTCGCGCCATCACGCATCCAGAAGGCCCAGATGGACCGGTGGACCAGACGGACCCGGCGGGTGTGCCGATCAGGGCTGGGACGCGGGCGTCCCTTCCATCCGCGAGAGCCGTTCTTCGATGTTGCTCAGCCGGGCGCGCGCACTCTCGTCGCTGGCGAGGCGGTCTTGCTCCGCCTGGTCGCGACCCACTTCCACGTTCAGCAAGCGGGCCAGGGTGTCCTTGGTGAACTTCTCGCGCTTCGCCTCGATCTCGTCCTGCCGGGTTTCGAGGCCCTGGAGCCGCTTCAAGATTCGCGACAAGTCGGCGCTCGCGAGCTCCGAGCTCGATCCCGCCGATCCGCCGGCCTTGGCCGCCTTTTCGGCGCGCGCCACCCGGTCGCGCAGGGTCTTTACTTCCTTCAGCGTCGCCTCGAGTTCCCCGGAGATTTTTTTGACACCGCTCTGGCTCTCGCCCATGTGGGTTTCGAGCTCGGCGCGCAGCGCCGCGAGCTGGCTCTCCCAACCCTCGGGAGCTTCCGGCGCCTCCCCCTGTGTCGCGGCGAGTGCCCGGGCCTCACCGACCGCGCGGGAGCTTTCCGCCACTACCGGTTTCGCCAGAGAGGTCGCGACCGCGAAGGCCATCGAGGACAGGATGAGCGCCATCAAGAGGCAGACCCCGAACCAGGGGAGCACCTGCCGGCGCACGAACCCCCGGAGGAATTGCTCTTCAGCTTCTGTGATCTGGACGTCGACGGATTGCGCCACGGGTCCCTCCCACGCACTCCATCGGCAGGGCCCGCGGGTGCCCTTAGGGGTCGCACCGTCGATCGATACAGCTTCACGCGAAAATGTTCGGTTTGGTTGCCCTCAACGCGGCTGGCCCGGGGTCCCCTCCGCGGGCCGGCCNNCTCCAGGGGCAGACGTGTCCTAACGTCCGCCCGTGCCGCTTTCCACGAAACCCATCCCGCGACGCGAGCGTCTGATTCTTGCGCTCGATGTCCCCACTCCCAACGAGGCATTGGCGCTCGTAGACCGGCTGGGAGACAGCGTGGGTTTCTACAAGATTGGACTCGAGCTCTTCATGGCCGGGGGCTACTTCGAGCTGATGAAGGAGCTCGCCGCGAAGGGCAAAAAAGTCTTTGCGGATCTCAAATTCTNNGGCATCCTCGCCGCGGCGTGTCGCGCGCGGGAAGGTTCGTCCCTCAAGGTGCTGGCGGTAACCGTGCTCACGAGTCTCGATCGAGGTGACCTCGACGACCTGGGGTTCTCGGTTTCGGTCGAGGATCTGGTGCTGTCGCGCGCGCGGCGCGCCCTTGAGGTGGGGTGCGATGGCGTGATCTCCTCGGGTCTCGAAGCGGCGCCGCTCCGCGCGTCGCTCGGCGAGCGTTTTCTCGTCGTGACACCGGGAATACGCCCCGTCGACAACAAAAGCGTCGACGACCAGAAACGCGTGATGACCCCCGAAGCCGCCTTCACAGCCGGCGCCGACTACATCGTCGTCGGCCGCCCGATTCGCGGCGCCGACGACCCCCGCGCCGCGGCGGAGAGCTTTCAGGACGCGATCTCGTCCGTGTTCGACGCGTAGCGTCTGAGCGCAGTCGGGGGTGAACGTCCTCCGGAGCTCCGATGGAAGGCTTCGGGGCGGCGCAGCCCGTGGGACGCGGCTGGATCGGGGTTCCCGGAGCGGGCCTTAAGGTGTGCCGACCTATACGCGCTACGAAGAAGCTCAGGAAGTGACGCGTCGGCCGGCCCGCGGAGGGAGCCCCGATTCAGTCGCGGTTCTGGCAACCGGCCCGTGCCGAGGCCCCGAACTCGTCCTTGTGAACTTCGCCAAGGCTTCGCCTTCGCTGCGCGCGCCGGCCTAGGGCCGGCGCTTGCTCAGCGAACCGGAACGAAGCGATCTCGCGCCATCTGGCGCAGCCGCTCGATGTCTTCGCGGCGCGACACCGAGAGCGGCCGGGTGTTGGCCGCCTCTTCGATGAGGAGAGCGGTGTCGAGCAGCTGCCCCGCGTGGAGCGAGCCGTAGAGGGCGGCGATTACCACCTGCTCGATCTCGGCGCCGCTGAACCCCTCGGTGGCGGCCGCGAGGGCCGCGAGATCGAAGAGTTCGGGGTTCTGCTTTCGGTGGCGGAGGTGGATCTCGAAGATCGTCTCGCGCTCGTCGGCCTCCGGGAGGTCGACGAAGAAGNNCGGCCCTTGCGAAGCAGTTCCGGCGGGAGCGCCAACACGTCGTTTGCCGTCGCCACCACGAAGACTTCGCTGCGTTTCTCCTGGAGCCAGGTGAGGAAGGTGGCCAGCACGCGTTGGCTCACACCCCCGTCCTGATCGACGCCCACTTTCGAGCCGGAAAAGGCCTTCTCGATTTCGTCGACCCACAGCACGGCGGGTGCCATCGACTCCGCGATCCCGATGGCGCGCCGGACGTTGCGTTCGGTTTCGCCGATGTACTTGTCGTAGAGGCGGCCCGCGTCGAGCTTGAGGAGCGGCAGCCCCCATTCTTTCGCCACCCATTTCGCCGCCAGGGACTTTCCGCAGCCCTGTACACCGACGAGGAGGATGCCCTTGGGTGGCGAGAGGTTGAGCTCTGCCGCCTCGGGCCGGAAACCGATGCGGGCGCGCGCGAGCCACTCGACCAGACGCTCGAAGCCGCCGAGGTCGTAGGGATTGTCCTCGGCGGGGAAGTACTCGAGCACCCCGTCGTCGCCGAGCGCCGCCGCCTTGGTCTCGAGCAGGGTCGGGATGTCGGCGCTCCCGAGGGTGCCGTCGTCGAGGAGCGCGCGGGCCACGGCCTGACGCGCCTGGTTGAGGGTGAGGCCCTGAAGCGCGCTCAACAGCTCTTCCCGGTCGTCTCCCGAGAGCTCCACCTTGGTGGGCATCCGCGCACCCATCGAGTGGACGACCGCGTCGACGACCTCGCCGAGCTCCTTGGCGTTTGGCAGTGCGAGATCGAAGTGCACGACCTCGCCCTCGACATCCGGTGGAAAGTCGTGCCCCGCGCCCGTCACGATCAAGCTCGCGTGACGGTGCGAAAAGGCCCGAGCGACGTCCCGGAAGGCGCGAGCCACGGCGGGCTCCTGCAGGTGCCGCCCGAGATCCCGCAGCACGAAGAGCGCCTCGACCTTCAGGCCCTCGAGGTGCGCCAGCATTGCGGCGGCGTCAGCCGTGCTGCGATGGGATTCCGTTTTAGTGAAGGGTTTTCGCAACAGGCCCCGGTTCATCGTCCAGACGAACACCGGCATGTTGAGGTCGTCGCCGATGGCGTCGACGATCGCGTCGACCCGCGCTTCCTCCTCCGTCTCGATCGCGATCGCGGGGTGGAAGGAGAGCACGAGGGTCTTCAGGTCGTGAACGGCGCTCGCAAAGCCCATCACCGGGGCATCGGCCTCTCGGATTCGGGACTTGATTGGGCCCCAAGCTGGATCCCGTGAAAGCCGATGAAGAATGGAGGGTCGAGACGGGAGCGCGAGCGGATTCGATGGACCACTTGGTGATGCTATGCGCCGGCGCGGCCGCGGGCGTACTGGGGTTCGGATGGGGCTTTGCGGTGTGGCGCCGCACCCGCCTCATCGCGGATACGCCCACCGCGCGGATCCGCTCGATGCCGATGGGGCGTGTCGAATTGAACGGTCTGGCGCAGGAGAAAGCCGAGCTTCTCGCGCCCATCACCAAGACCCCCTGTGTCTACTACCGCTACACCGTCGAAGAAGAGCGCAAGTCGGGAAAGAACAAGACCTGGGTCACCGTCGACCGCGGCGATTCATCGTCCTGGGGTTTCTATCTGGAGGATCCCACTGGCTCGGTGTTGGTGATGCCCGCGGGCGCCGAGGTGACCATCGGTTGCGATTTCGAGGCGCGTCACGGCGGTTTCGGATCGCTCTTTCGCGAGCGCGACCAGAGCTTCGACCCGAGTCCCTGGGTGGACAAAGGCTGGTTCGGGTGGGCCAAGAAGTTTCGCTTCCGCGAGAGTCGCATCCACACGGGCGAGCGGCTCTACGTCCTCGGTGTGTCGCAAGAGCGTCGGGATCTCGGCACGGAGCGCCGCCAGCGCGTGCTCGACAAACTCCGCGCGCTCAAGTCCGACCCGGACGCCATGGCGCACCTCGATACGGATGGCGACGGGCAGGTCTCCGACGACGAGTGGGAGGTGGCGCGCAATCTGGTGACCCAGGAGGTGTACCGCGGCGCCGTCGACGACCGCGTGATCGTCGGAGCCGATCCCCAGCGCGACGCGCCCTTCTTGATCTCGGATCGCGGGGAGGAGGCCGTCCTCGCCGTCCACCGCTGGAAGTTTCGGCTGGGAATTTTTGGGGGCGCCGCGCTCAGCGTCGCCTGTGTGGGTCTCTTGGTGTGGAACTGCGGAGGTGTGGGCGGTTAGCGCCCGCGCGGGAGAGAAGAGGGAGAAACGAGATGGACTGGATCTTTGGCGCGGTCGCGGCGTTTTCGCTGGCGGGCCTCCTGCTCTATGGGGTCGGAATCTACAACGCGCTCGTTCGCCTGAAGCACAACATCGATCAGGCCTGGGCCAATATCGACGTGCTCCTGAAGCAGCGCAGCGACGAGCTCCCCAAGCTGGTGGAGACGGTGAAGGGCTACATCGCCCACGAGAAAGAAGTGCTCACCCGGGTGACCGAGGCGCGCAGCGCGCTGCTCGGGGCGCGCGGGGTGGCGGAGCAGAGCCAGGCCGACAACGCGCTGCGCGGCGCCCTCGGGCAGCTCTTCGCCGTGGCCGAGGGCTACCCCGAACTCAAGGCCGATTCCTCCTTCAACCAGCTCCAGGAACGGATCTCCGAGGTGGAGGAGCAGATCGCCGACCGACGCGAGTTCTACAACCACGCGGTCAACGCCTTCAACATCCGCATCGAGCAGCTGCCCGACATCGCGGTGGCCTCGCTCATGAAGCTCACGCCCCGCGAGCTCTTCGAGGTGGCCGAAGACGACCGCCGCGACGTCGAGATCTCCTTCTCCTAGGCGGGGGGGCCGCCGTCGCCCCGGTCCGCGCTCGTTCCGGGCGCGGGCCTCGTCTACCATGGCGCCCCTTCGCCGACACGGAGACGGGAGGACGCCATGAAGGTCGACGCCGGGTTGATGGGAGATTTGCGAGACGTACCCGAACGCGCGAAAGCGCTCGAGGCCGCGGGCTACGACGGGCTCATGACGGCCGAGANNGCCGCCGAGCACACCGAGCGGGTCGAGCTCAAGACCGCCATCGCCGTGGCCTTCGGGCGCACGCCGCTCCTGCTCGCCCACATGGGGCACGATCTCAACTCCCTCTCCCGGGGACGGTTCATCCTGGGCCTCGGCTCGCAGATTCGCGCGCACATCACCAAGCGCTTCAGCATGCCGTGGTCGAAGCCCGCGGCGCGCATGCGCGAGATGATTCTCGCGACCCGCGCGATCTGGAATGCGTGGTACACCGGTGAGCGACTGAACTTCAAGGGCGAGTTCTACAGCCATACCTTGATGACCCCCTTCTTCACCCCGACCGACACCGAGTACGGCCCCCCCAAGGTGTATCTCGCGGCAGTCGGCCCGCACATGAGCGAGGTGGCGGGCGAGGTGTGCGACGGCATCATCTGCCACGGCTTCACCACCGAGCGCTATGTGCGCGAGGTGACCCTGCCGGCGATCGAGCGCGGGCTGGCGAAGGCCGGCAAGAGCCGCGACGACTTCGTGATCGATTGTCCCGTCTTCGTGGTGACCGGTTCCGACGAGGCGTCCTACAAGAAGTCGGACCAGAAGCTCCGACAGCAGGTCGCGTTCTACGCGTCGACCCCCGCCTACAAGGGTGTCCTCGACCTCCACGGTTGGGGCGAGCTCCAGCCCGAACTCAACCGGATGTCCAAAGAGGGCAAGTGGGTGGAGATGGGCGGACTCATCAACGACGAGATCCTCGACGCGTTCGCGGTCCAGGGCGAAACCCCCGAACAGGTCGCGGCCGCCGTGCGCGGGCGCTACGGCAGCCTCTTCGACCGCGTCTCCGGCGCCTATATGCAGGAAGACCCGGCGCGCGAGATCGAGCTCCTCCGGGCCCTGCGCGCCTGAGCCCCGGCGCCAACGCGCCCGAGCACCGCACCACACGCGACGCCGCGCCCCGGACGCGGGTCGAGTCGCACACGTGTGCAGAGCGCGCGCAGCGCGCGCAGGAACGCCCGAGAACCCCGCAACTGGCAGCTCTTTCGCCGATGGAGGAGGCGAGACGCGCGCCCGGCGCGCAATCCCTCCCTCAAGGGTCCCCACCGCAGCGCCGAAGACGAAGGCGTTCTGTGAGGGAGGATCCCCATGCATTGGATCGTGCGACACGCCGGAGCGGGGCTCGCGGCGCTCTTCTTCGCCACCGCCGCGCAGGCCGGCTTCTTCGACGACTACGTGTCGGACGGGCTCGGCTATGAGAGCCACCGAACCTACTTCGTGAAGCTCGAAGGGGGCGCCACACTCCAGAAGATCGGGGGCGAAACACGCATCGGGGGCAGCGGGAACTCGAAGATCGACTTCCAGGACGATCTCGATATCGGCGACGACAAGAGCTACTGGACGCGCCTCGACTTCCAGCCCTTCCTCCGCCACCACCTGCGCTTCACCTATACGCCGCTTCGCTTCAAGGGCAGCGAGAACAACGTGCCGCTCACGATCGACGGCGTCGGGTTCTCCGGCGAAGAGGTCGATTCGGACTTCAAGCTCGACTCCTACGCCTTCGCCTATCGCTGGGACGCGATGTATATCGGCGAGCGGGTCACCCTGTCGCCGATCATCGGCGCAGAACTCCTCGACGGAAAGATCGAGCTCGACAACAAGACCGGCGGTGTGACCAATGTGAGCGAGAACGAATCGTTCTTCGTCCCCGTGCCCACGCTCGGTCTGCGCATGGAAGGGTTCCCGTTCACGCGTCTCGGCTTCTACGGGGAAGCCAAGGGAATGACGATCGGCAAGAAGGCCACCACCTGGAACGCCGAAGCGGGCTTCGAGTTCCACGTGATCGACAACATCAGTGTCAACGCGCGCTACCGGTACTCGAAATACGACCTGGACGTGAGCGGCTTCGAACTGAAATCGAACCTCTCGGGTCCCTACGTCGGATTGGGCTTCCGCTTCTAGCCGAACCCCTCCTGCGACACCCGCGACGAGGCGTGCGATCCTGCCCGGATGCGCACGCCTTTGTCGTTCGGGGCCCTGCTTTGCGTCGCTGCCTTCGCACTCCCCGGCTTCGCGCAAGGGGAAGCGGCGGCGGGCGGTAGCGCCGGCAATCCGGTTCGCTTGCGCTACGCGCTGACACTCCCGGCCGGTCACGACCCGGCGGTCCCGACGCCGGCCGTCCTGGCGCTCCCCCCCGGTCCCCAGACCGAGCAGATGGTCGACCTCGCACACCGCGCCTATTGGGACGCCGCGGAGCAGCGAGGGTGGATCGTCGTGAGCCCCGTCGCCCCCGACGGCCGCCTGTTTTTCGACGGCGCCGAGGTGCTCATCCCCACACTCCTCGCGGAGATCCGCGAACGCTTCGCCCTGGAGGGTGACGCCTTCCACCTCGCGGGGATCAGCAACGGCGGAATCGCGGCGTTTCGCGTGGCATCGCAACATCCAGAGCAGTTTTGTTCGCTGCTTGCGGCCCCGGGCCTGCCCGGGAGCGATGAAGATTTCGAAGGGCTGGAGCGCCTGCGGGAGATTCCGGTGCGGATGGTGGTGGGCGCGGACGATGCGCGCTGGGTGGGCCGCATGCGGGAGACCGAGACGCGACTCAAAGAGCTCGGTGCCCCGGTGGAGCTCACCGTGCTCGAAGGCCAGGGACACATGATCGTCGAAGCCTTTCCCGAAGAGGCCGTATTCGCCTATCTCGAGGGGCAGCGGGCGGGATGCCGCGCGGGCGAGGCGCGGCGGGCCGCGGCGCACAAGACGAAGAGCGAGAACACCGCCGCAAACGAGTAGACCGCGGCGGCGGGTTCCGGCACCGCGGTGGTGCAGTCGAGACGAGGAAAGCTGCTGCCGAAGGCGGCCCGCGTGCTTACGATCGGCGGCACGCCGCTCGTTCTGAGATCGGCTTCCAGATCGGCGAGCGTGCGCGTGGGGTCACTCGCGTTGGCTTCGATGACAAGTGCGGCGCAGCCCGCGACGAGCGCCGCCGATTGCGAGGACCCTTCTCGGAGGCCCGTGATCCCGCCGGGAAAGCTCGAGATGATCGCCGATCCCGGTGCCACGAGGTCGGTCTTCGCCCCCGTCTGGGGATTGTCGAACGCGTTCGTGCCGCAGGTCCATACATCCGGCCCCGTGATCGTGTCGGTGCAGGTCCCGCCCGATACGACCCAGAATTTGGTGCCGATGTCGGCGTCGTAGGAAGCCGCGACCGAGAAACTCTCCTCGACACAGGCGGGGGCTGGGGCCCCGGCGCCGATCCCCCGGTTCCCGGCCGCGACCACGACGAGAATTCCGCGGTCGGTCAGCTGGGTGATGGCGTTGTCCCAGGGCGGCGACGTCGTGGGCTCGCCCTCGACGTTGCAGGGGCGGCCATAGACGAAGGCCGTCTCGAGACTCAGATTCACCACGTCCACATAGTTGCTGCCCTGCGCGATGCTCTCGGCGTTCAGCCAGTCGAGCGCCGCGAGGACATCGGTGTCGGTGCTGAAGGTGTTGTTTGCGTCGAGCACCTTGATCGCGACCACCTCGACCCCCGGTGCGGCGCCCGGGGGCGCCACGCTGCCATTCGACGCGATCATCCCGGTGATGTGGGTGCCGTGGCCGTTGTCGTCGTCGGCCGCGCCGATCCCGCTGTCGGTGCTCTGGGAGTTGGGACAACAGCCGCCCCCGCCCGAGCACCAGCATCGCTCCTCCACCACGACGCCGCTGAGGTCGGGGTGCGCGCGGTCGACGCCGGAATCGAGCACCGCCACACGCACGCCGTTTCCGGAAAACCCGAAATTCTTCACCGTGTCGGTTGCGGTGAGCGGGATCGATTCGGCGAGGGCGCCGCGTCCACCCAGGGCGGGCTCGATCCAACGCACCCGCGGATCGGCCGCGAGCCGCGCGAGGCCGCGCGAATCGAGTTCGCCCGCGAGGAGCGGCAAGGTCTGGAAGCGGTGACCTTGCCGGAACTCTTCGCGACTCAGGGTGGCGAGCACCTCGTCGCCGCGAGCCAGGTTCGCGGACCAGGCCGCCAAAGGGTTCGCGCTGGCGGCGAGCGGTGTGTCGTAGGTGATCATCACCGGGATGCGCCCGGATCGGGGCATCCGCTCGAGGAGCGCGTCGCTCACCACGCCGCTTGCGGCGAGGGCGCTCCGCTCCGCCGCGCCGAGAGCCCGTGCGGGGGCGGCCGGTGTTCTTGCGGGAGCGGTCGAGGCGACGAGACAGCACAGAACGGTGGCGGCAAGGGGCAGGAAGCGAATCATCGAGATCGAGTTTCTCCCACCCCAGCGCGGAGGCGCGACTGCCACGGGTCTCGGCGTCGTGTCCATCGCTGCGGCTTCCCGGCCGACCGCGATGCGCCGGCGCACTCCCGCGGACATCGCCGCGCAGCACATCAGCTCATCGGTGGAACGCGGCGCGCGCTGGATGAACCGGCCCCGGTTCGACTATCCTCCACGCTCGGTCAGGCGCCCCGCGCCCTCGTTGCCGAGGGACTGCGCCTCATTTGCAACCCGTCCGCCACTTGTCCGGCACCCTTCGCGGAGGATCTCCATGCACGTCGGTTATTCCCCGATCTTTCAAAACCCCGAGAACGCGATCTCCGACGCCGAGGTGTACCGCCAGGAAGTGCGGCTCGCCGAGATGGTGGAGTCGCTCGGCTTCGACTCGATCTGGGGGATCGAGCATCACTTCACCGACTACACCATGTGTCCCGACGTCGTGCAGTTCCTGACCTATATGGCGGGACACAGCAAGAAGATCCAGCTCGGCACCGCGGTGATCGTGCTCCCCTGGCACGACCCGATCCGCGTGACCGAACAGATTTCACTGCTCGATCACCTCTCGGACGGGCGCCTCATCCTGGGGGCTCGGTCGCGGGCTCGGGCGCGTCGAGTACGACGGGTTCCGCATCGACATGGACGAGGGGCGCAATCGCTTCGTCGAGCACGCCGAGCTCGTGCTCACGGCCCTCGAGCAGGGGTATATGGAGGGCGGCGCCGCCACCCAGCAGCCGCGCCGCGACATCCGACCCTTTCCGTTGCGCAGCTTCCGCGGTCGCACCTTCGCCGCGGCGGTCTCGCCCGAATCGATGCCGATCATGGCGAAGCTCGGGATCGGCCTGCTCGTGATTCCGCAAAAGCCCTGGAGCGTGGTGAAGGAAGACTTCCGGATCTACGGCGATGTGTTCCGCGAGGTGAACGGCACCGAGGCGCCCAAGCCGATCTGCGGCGGCTTCTACTTCGTCGACGAGAGCGCCGACCGGGCCGAGGAGATGGCCTACAAGTGGATCGGCAAGTACTACCACACCGCGATGAAGCACTACGAGATGACGGCCGAGCACTTCGGGAAGTCGAAGGGCTACGAGTTCTACAAGAATGTCGGCCAGTACATCGACCGGCACGGCACCCAGGGCGCCGCCGACGACTTCGTGAAACTCATGCCCTTCGGGACGCCGCAACAGGTGCTCGAAAAGCTCGAACAGATCCGCGACGTCATCGAC
>JABAHO010013855.1_pt1 | contig 20693 bp, 19 predicted proteins | sample 7062071 | NCBI WGS metagenome assembly JABAHO01 (sample SAMN14534356, study PRJNA622989) | marine sediment metagenome | biome: marine biome [ENVO:00000428]; feature: marine pelagic biome [ENVO:01000023]; material: deep marine sediment [ENVO:00002113] | place: India: Gulf of Kutch | collected...
CCGGCGCCCAGCATGCCGGAGTGCGGCCGCATCATGGTCTTGCCCTTGACCTCGGGCTGCCAGACGTTGCCGTAGCTCGGGATGCCGCCCGGGGGCGAGTACAGATCGGTGCGCCAGGCCATGGCCTCGGTGCCCCAGATGTGCGGCAGCCAGTGCACGCCCTTGCCTTCGAAGTTCCACTCACTCTCACCAATGCGCAGCATCGCGCTGTTCACGGTGGTGGTGTTGATACGATTCATGTCGAAGGGCTGAATGAGCTTGAGCGGCGCCCACTGCAGCGAGCGCACGTTGGTCGGGCTGATGATGTCGAAGCCGCGGCCCTTGGTGGCCTTCATCTTGTTGATGATTTCCTCGTTGGAGCCGATGCCGGTGTAGTTGACCTTGATGCCGGTCTTCTTGGTGAATCCCTCGATCCACTCCGGTGGCAGATAATCAGACCACATGAGGACGTTGATCTCGCCCGAGGAGGCGAGGGCCTTTGGACTGATGATCCATGGTCCGGCCGCGACGGCGCTGAATGCGGCCGCGCCCTTGAGTACAGACCGGCGCTTGACCGTGGCCGGCGTCTGTTTCTTGTCGGACATAGTTATCCTCCCGAATTTCCAGGGTGAGTATGAGAAAGCTCTGGCGCCGGACCAGCGTGGACGGGCACCCACGCCAAAAGCAGATTATTCGACTTCTCGTGCTTGAGCGTTCCATTTGACCGCACGCATTGGCAGGGGTCAAGACAGTCCATGGATCCAGTCTCTGGACCGGTTCGGGTCCGGAGTCGGGGCGGATTCCAGGCCGGGGGAATGACCGTTTCGTGACGCGCAGGGGCGGCTCAGGGCGACTCAGGGCGACTCAGGGCGANNGCTGCGGCACCAGCCGCGGAAGCCGCCGAGTCCGCGGTTCTGCCACTCCCAATGGGCAGCCTGCCAGGCCTCGCCGCGCACCGCATCGAGGGTTTCGCGATCGACGTCGGTATCCTCGAGGATGCGTGCGACGCGGCGCTGAAAGCCGGCCGCCACCGCGTGGGTGACGAGACTGCAGTAGCCCGCCACCTCGAAGGCGTAGTAGGCGTCGCGCAGGTCCGCGCGCGTGGCGCCGTCCAGGGCCGATGCCGCGGTCGGCACGAGCAGCGTCAAGGCCCCGACGGCGCGGGTGAGCCGGCGCCGCGGGCTCACACGCGGCCGCCCTGCACCTGATCCGCGCAATCGATCGGCTCGGCCTGGGCGATGCGCGCCGCGANNGCAAACAGGCACCAGAAGAATCCGGGCGGACCGAGGAGCGACATGAGCACGGCGGCGAGGGTCGGCCCGATGCTCGCGCCAATGCCGGCGACCAGTATCAGCGTGCCGCTCGCCGCGACCATCTGTTCGGGCTGCAGGTGGTCGTTGGTGTGCGCGATGCAGAGCGAGTAGATGGGAAAGGAGAGACCGCCGAAGACGAACACCGTCGCCATGATAATGAGCATCGAGTGCGTGCCGGCGAGGGCGCCGACGAGCGCTGCGCCGGCGGCGAGCAGCGTCGTCACGGTGATGACCCTACGGCGGTCGAAGAGATCGGAAATGTGCCCGACCGGCCACTGCAGCGCCATGCCGCCGGCGAGCGCCATGGCCATGAAAACAGACACGTCGACGACACTCAGGCCGATGGTGCGCGCGTAGACGGCGCCCATGCCGAGCAGCGCGCCCTGGGCGATGCCGACAATGAGGCATCCAATGACGCCGAGCGGGGAGCTGCGATACATGGATCGCCAGCCGACGCGGGCCGGCGTCTCGAATTCCGGCGCGCGGCCCATACTGAGCGCGATCGGCACGAGCGACATCGATACCAGCACCGAGAGCAGGATGAACAGCTCGTAACCGGCCGGACTGGCGGCGTTCAATAGAAACTGGCCGACGGCCATGCCGCCGAGCACGATGACCATGTAGACCGACAAAAGCTGTCCACGGGTTTCATTGGTCGCGGTGTCGTTGAGCCAGCTCTCGACGACGACGTAGAGCCCGGCGACCGCGAATCCGCTCACGATGCGGATGGCGAACCAGGTAAACGGCTCGACGAACACGCCGTGCATGAGCGTTGCCGCGGAGAAAATCGACGCGAGCGCAGCGAACACCCTGATGTGGCCGACATTCTTCACCAGCCGGGGCCCGGCGATCGAGCCGATCAGGAAGCCGACGTAGTAGCCGGTCATGACCACACCGGTGGTCGGCGTGGAGAAACCCTCGAGCGTGGCACGCACGCCGAGCAGCGTGCCCTGCAGGCCGTTGCCGAGCATCAGTAAAACCAGACCGAGCAGCAGGGACCAGGCGCTGCGGATGGCTGCCATCATGGACATGCGCGGCTCTACTCGGCTCACCCACTGCGGGTCGTGTGGGCGGGCTTATACTCCAAACACCGGCCCTGCGTCGAGCGCCGGGCGCGGCGCCGGATCAGCGTTTGCGGGCCTGCTCGCGCAGCGCGCTGAGCGTCGTGCGGGTGCTGATGACGTCGGCATCGATGCAAAGCTCGATAACCGCCACCTTGCCCGCCTCGAGCGACCTCTCGAACGCGTCGGCAAACTGTTCGGTGCGGGTCACCCGCTCGCCATGGGCGCCGAATGTTCGTGCCCAGGCGGCGAAGTCGGGATTGCTGAGCGAGGTGCCGTGCACGCGATCCGGGTAGTCGCGCTCCTGGTGCATGCGGATGGTGCCGTACATGTTGTTGTTGATGACAAGGACGATCGGATCGATGCCGTAGTGAATGGCGGTGGCGATCTCCTGACCGGTCATCAGCATGCCCCCGTCGCCGACGAAGGCGACCGCCGGGCGCTCGGGATGGACCAGCCGCGCGGCGACGGCAGCGGGCACGCCATAACCCATGGAGCCGTTGGTCGGGCCGAGCTGGGTGGGGTAGCGGCGGTACTGGTAGTGCCGGTGCATCCACGTGGAGAAGTTGCCGGCATCGGTGGTGAGTATGGCGTCGTCGGGCAGCCGCGTGCGCAGGTGCGCCATGACCGCGGCCATGTCCAAATCACCCGGCAGCCCCGCGGTGGGTTTCAGATCCTCGAGATAGGCCGCGCGCGCGTCGGCGGCCCACGCGTCCCAGGCGCTGTGATCCGCCGGCGTCATGGCGCGGGCCTCGCGCAGGAAATTCTCCACGCCCGCGCAGACTGGCACATCGGCGTGATAGACGCGCCCGAGCTCCGACGGGTCCGGGTGCACGTGCACCAGGCGCTGCGCCGGGCGCGGCGCGCTCAGCAGGGTGTAGCCCTGGGTGGTGGCCTCGCCGAGGCGCGCGCCGATGGCGATGATCAGGTCGGCACGACGGATGATTGCGGCGATCTCCGGGGACGCACCGACGCCGAGCGGCCCGATGTAGCAGTCGTGGTGATTGTCGAGGCGGTCCTGGTTTCGGAAGGCGGCACCGGTGGGCAGCCTGTTGGCCTCGACGAAACGGCGCAGGTCGTCGCAGGCCTGCGCCGACCAGCCGCCGCCGCCGGCGATGACCAGCGGGCGCTCGGCCGCGCTCAGCAGCGCGCGCATGGCGTCGATGGCGCCGGGCGCGACGCCGGGCTGCACGCGCCGGTAGGCGTCGGCATCGGCGACGCGCACGCTGTCGCGCAGCATGTCTTCGGGAAGCGCGAGCGCAACGGGACCCGGGCGCCCGGAGCAGGCGCGATGCATGGCCTGGCTGACGAGCTCCGGGATGCGCTCGGCGCTGTCCACCTGCGCGACCCACTTGCACAGCGGGGCGTAGAACGTGTGGTAGTCGATCTCCTGGAACGCCTCGCGGTACTCGTGCGCGCGCTCCACCTGACCGATGAGCACGAGCATGGGCGTCGAGTCCTGGAAGGCGGTGTGCACGCCCACCGAGGCGTTACAGGCCCCCGGTCCGCGGGTCACCATGACCACGCCCGGCTTGCCCGTGAGCTTGCCGTAGGCCTCGGCCATGTAGGCGGCGCCGCCCTCCTGGCGGCAGGTGATGGTGCGGATCGCGTCGCTCGAGCCGGCAAGCGCATCGAGAGCGGCCAGATAGCTCTCGCCGGGGACGCAGAAAACGGTGTCGACGCCGTGGATTCTCAGGGCATCGATGAGCACTTGCCCGCCGTTGCGCGGGGTCGGGGCATCGGTCATGAGCCAGGGTCCAGTGAACGCAGTGGCAGGGATTCTGCGGCCTGCGGAGGCGAAACGCCATGGGGTATCATGCCGCACACGCATGCAACGATGACCGGGGGGCGTCGTGAACGATAGCCGCGATCACACCGAACCAATGGTGCAGCCCCGCTACACGGGGCTGCCCACCTTCATGCGCGCGCCCTTCAGCGACGATCTGTCCCAGGTGGACATCGGCCTCGCCGGCGTGCCTTTCGACGGCGGCGTCACCAACCGCACCGGCGCGCGCCACGGGCCGCGCGAGATCCGCAACCAGTCGAGCCTGATGCGCAAGATCAATCAGTCGAGCGGCATTTGCCCCTATGACCTCTGCCGCGTGGCGGACATCGGCGATGCCTGGGTGCAGACGCCGTTTCACCTGGAATCCAGTCTCGACGAGATCCAGGCGTTCTTCGAGCGGGTGCACGCGGCCGGTGTCGTGCCGCTCGCCGCGGGCGGCGATCACTCCATCACCCTGCCCATCTTTCGCGCCATTGCCAGAGAGCGACCCGTCGGCATGGTGCACATCGACGCCCACTGTGACACCGCCGACGACTACCTGGGCTCCAAGTTCCACCACGGTGCCCCGTTCCGCCGCGCGGTGGAGGAGGGCCTGCTCGACCCGAAGCGCACCATCCAGATCGGCATCCGCGGTGCCTTGAGTTTCCGCGACCTCTGGCAGTTCAGCCACGATACCGGCATGCGCGTCGTCTACATGGACGAGTTCTACGAGATCGGCTACAAGGCGGTGATCGAGGAGGCGCGCCGGGTGGTCGGCGACGGGCCGACCTATATCAGCTTCGACGTGGACGGCCTCGACCCGGTCTACGCGCCGGGCACGGGCACGCCCGAGGTCGGCGGGCTCACCACCATCGAAGCGCAGCTCCTGGTGCGCGGGCTGCGGGGACTCAATCTGATCGGAGGCGATGTGGTCGAGGTTGCACCGCCTTTCGACCCGAGCGGCAATACCGCGCTGGTTGGCGCCACCATGATGTACGAGATCCTGTGCGTGCTCGCCGATTCGCTGGCCACGCGTCGGGGGGGCCGCCAGGGACATGCATAGCAGGCCACCCGCCTGGGACGCCCAGGTCACTTTCTGCTACACGACGGATTTCGAGGCGACGACGCACTTCTACGAGTCGCTGCTGGAGCTGCCGCTTGCGCTCGATCAGGGCGCGTGCCGGATCTATCGCGTGCGCGACGGTGCTTTCATCGGCGTGTGCCGGCGCGACGTGGCGCCGGAAAGCGACGGCATCATTCTCACGCTCGTAAGCGACGACGTCGACGGCTGGTATGCGCGCCTCGAAGCGCGCGGCGTGGTCTTCGAGAAGCCACCTGCCTTCAACCCGAAATTCAACATCTATCATTGCTTCCTGCGCGATCCGAACGGATATCTCATCGAGATACAGCGCTTCGACGACCCGGCATGGAAAGCGCACGGTGATGGCTGAGGGCCGGCGGTCGCGATCGCTCCTGCTCGTCGTCGATGTCCAGAATGGCTTCATCAACCAAGCCGTTTGCCCGGGACTTCGCGCGTCATCTCGAGGCGCGCGAGGCCTGGCTGCTGTTGCTCGGAAGATGCGTCGCTGCGCGACAGCTCAAGCGGGTCGCGGACTTCGTTTAGACGCGGTCTCCCTCCAATGACACCATAACCGGACATTCATGCGACTCGAAGATCATCGCCTGCTGACCGGTCACGGCCGCTTCGTCGACGATCTGCCGTTTCCACATGCGCTGCACGCGTACGTGCTGCGCTCCCCCCACGCCCACGCGCGCATCCTGTCGATGGACGTCGAGGCCGCCCGCGCTGTCCCAGGCGTCGAAGCGGTCTACACGGCCGCGGATCTCGAGCGCGACGGCATCGGTGCGCTGCCGTGCAGAACGCCTGTGGTTTCGCGCGACGGATCACCGATGCAGGCGCCGGATCGCACCGCGCTCGCGGAATCGGTGGTGCGCTACGTTGGCGACGGTGTCGCCTTCGTGGTTGCACGCACCCCCGAGATCGCCCGCGACGCCGCCGAGCTCGTCGAGATCGATTACGAGGCGCTGGATGCCTGCACCGACGTGCGCGCGAGCCGCGAGCGCTGCTTCGATTGGGAGAAGGGCGATGCGGGCGCGGTCGAAGCCGCATTCGCCCGCGCGGCGCGCATCTGCACCATGGACGTCGTCAACAGCCGCGTGGTGATCAATCCTATCGAGACGCGCTCGGTGGTCGCGGACTACGACGCACAGTCGGGACGCTACACGCTCTACACCCAGTCCCAGGGTGTGCATTCGCTGCAGAAGGCGCTCGCAGAATCGGTGCTCGGTATCGAGCAGCATCGCCTGCGCGTCGTTACCTACGATGTGGGCGGCAGCTTCGGCATGAAGATCTTTACCTATCCCGAGCAGGCGCTCGCTCTGTACGCGGCGCGGCGCCTGGAGCGCCCGGTGAAATGGGTCGGCGATCGCAGCGATGCCTTTCTCACCGACACCCATGGCCGCGACCACGCGCATCATGCCGAGATCGCTCTCGATGCCGAAGGTCGTTTTCTCGCCCTGCGCGTTCACGTGAAGGCCAACCTCGGCGCCTATCTTTCGAGCATCGCGCCGTTGATTCCGACCGATGGGCTGCAACGGGTCTTCGGCCATGTTTACGCCATTCCCGCCCTGTACCTGCGGGTAGAGGGTATGCTCACGAACACCACACCCATAGACGCCTACCGGGGTGCGGGCAAGCCGGAGATCGTCACCACCGTCGAGCGCCTCATCGATTGCGCCGCGCGCGAGAGCGGCATCGATCGCATCAAGCTGCGTCGCATCAATCTCGTGCCGTCGTCGGCCATGCCCTACTCGGCCTTCGGGCGTGTCTACGACTGCGGGGATTTCGAGGCGGTCATGGATCGCGCGCTGGCGCTCTCGGACTGGGCCGGCTTCGCCGAGCGCCGCGCGCTCTCGCAGGCCCGCGGCGATCGCCGCGGCATCGGCCTCGCCCTGTATCTGCATGCAACGGGCGGCAGCCCCGTCGAGGTGAGTCAGGTGGAGCTGACTGCCGAGGCGGTCGTCGTGCGCACCGGCACGCAGTCGAGCGGGCAGGGCCACGAGACGGTTTTTGCGATGCTCGTCGCCGAGCGCCTGCAGATCCCCATCGAGCAGGTGCGCGTCGTCCAGGGCGACACCGATGCCATTGCCAGCGGTGGTGGCACCGGTGGGTCGTCGTCGCTGCCTATCGGTGCGACGACCATCGTGCGCGCGACCGAGCAAATGCTCGAGCAGGCGCGTGCGTCGGCCTCGGATATGCTCGAAGCGGCGGCGCTCGATCTCGAGTATGGTGAAGGACGCTTCACGGTCAGCGGCACCGATCTTTGCGTGGGACTTTTCGAGATCGCGAGTCGCCTCCGCGAAGGGGAGCCGCGCTCGTGCGTCGGCGAGACCGCCTTCGAGGGCGAGCACGGCACCAATCCTAACGGCGCCTACGTCTGTGAGGTGAGCATCGACGGCGAGACCGGGCACGTGCGCATCGAGGCGTTCACCTGTGTCGACGATCTGGGCACCGTCCTCGATCCCGCCATAGCCACCGGGCAGGTGATCGGCGGCGCGGTGCAGGGAATCGGCCAGGCACTCCTCGAGCGCACCGTCTACGATGAGGAGAGCGGCCAGCTCCTTTCGGGATCGTTCATGGACTACGCGCTGCCACGCGCCGACGATCTGCCGGCGTTCACGTCGGTCCTGACCGGCGAGCCGACCCGCAACAATCCTCTCGGCATGAAGGGAGCCGGTGAGGTGGGTCCCATCGGTGCGCCGGGCGCGGTCATCAATGCCGTTGTCGACGCCCTCGGTGGACGCGACTTCGAGATGCCGGCGACTTCGGAGCGCATCTGGAGGGCGATGCATGATTTGGGTGACTGAATGGGCGGCTCATCGATGAGTGACGAATTCGATTCCACGCAGCGGCCGTTCCGCTTCTTCGACAACCGCGAGAAGTACCTGATGTTCGTCACCACCTGTGGCGAGAAATGGGCGATCGCGGAGCAGGTGGGTAGTGAGATAGCGAACATTTCGCCGCGCCCGCCGGCGTTGAATCTTTTCGATGCGGGCACCGGTGACGGCACTGTCCTGGCGAGCTCGCTCAGGCGTCTGCACGAGGCGTTCCCCCACGTGCCTTTCCTGGTCGTCGGCAAGGAGATAAGCCTCGAGGATCTGCGCTTGACGCTCGAGAAGCTGCCTGACCGCTTCGCCGAGCATCCGCAGATGGTGGTGGTCATGACCAACATGCACTACTCGGAAGCGCCGCGCCTTTGCCCCAACACGAAGGCGAAGCAGGCGGCGCTCAACTGGCGCGACTGTGCCCTCGATGGTTCCACCTCCCACGAGTTCGAGACCCAAATCAACGCCTTGAGGCCGCTGCTGCGGGACTGGTGGCAGGTGCGCACCAGCGACAAGACCGGCAACCCGCTCTACGAGCAGCCCTCGGTGCTGGTGCTCTACCGCGCCGATCAGAAGTTCGTGCTGGACGCGGTGATCCCGCGCCGCGGCGCCTGCGATCTCGACTACGATCTGATCATCGCCGCGCAGCCCTACCGCGCGCGCCACCCGGTCGAGATCAAGGTGCGCACCGTGCTGGCGCCGCTCGCTGCGGCACTCGCTCCGGGCGGGCGCATGATCACCATTCAAGCGACCGGCCAGGATCCGGGCATGGAGATCATCCGCGCGGTGTGGCCGGGCGAGCAGCCGTTCCAAACTCCGGGCCCGATGCTGCTCGAGGCGCTGATGCCCTGTCTCGCGGAAAGCTTCCCGGATCGGCGCTACAGCGCCGACACGCAGCGCACGAACCTGTTCCGTTACGGCCTGCACGTCATGCCTACGGAGATTCGAGAGCACATCGGCACCTCCACGCTGCTGGCGGCGTGGAATGCGGCCGTCTACGTCGCCCAAATCGACGACCGCCAGGTCACCGCGGCGATGACCGGCAGCGCATACCTGGACGCCACCGCCGAGGTGCTCGCCCGGCACGGCGGCCTGTGGTTCATCGACGAGTCCTTCGTCGTCAGCCGGCAGACGTAGCGCGCAGCGACAGCCGGGGCGCCCATGGTGTTCGCGCCTCGCTTCGGCCCGAGCCGCGGGCGTCCCTCGCCCCGATCCCGAAAATGGATTAGAGTCGGGCGTCCCGAGGGAAGGAGCCGAGCATGCACAAATCACTCCTCATCGATCCCGAGAAATGCACCAGCTGTCTGCAGTGCGAGATGGCCTGCTCCTTCGAGCACGAAGGCGTGTTCAATCCGGCCAAGTCGCGCATCAAGATCTTCGAGTTCGAGCACGGGCGGCGGGCGATTCCCTACACCTGCACCCAGTGCGCCGAGGCCTGGTGCCTGCACGCCTGCCCGGTCGAGGCCATCAGCCTCAACATGGAGACGGGCGCCAAGGAGGTCGCCGAAGATGTCTGCGTCGGGTGCAAGGTGTGCACCATCGCCTGTCCTTTCGGCACCATTAATTACAACCAGGACACGGGGAAGGTCATCAAGTGCGATCTGTGCGGTGGCGATCCCCAGTGCGCGGCGGCCTGTCCGACGGGCGCCATCACCTACGTGGACGCGGACTGGACCGGCTATGACCGCATGCGCGAGTGGGCGCAGAAGACACACAGTCAACCGTCGGCCTGACAGGAACACAATCCATGAGCTGGCAGAAGAAAATCCTGCGCGTCAATCTGAGCGAAGGCTCGTCGTCCATCGAGCCGCTCAACATGGAGTGGGCGAAGGCTTATCTGGGTGAACGCGGTCTCGCCTCGAAGTACCTCATGGAGAGCATGGACCCCAAGGCAGATGCCATGAGCCCCGAGAACGTGCTCATATTCGCCACGGGGCCGCTGACGGGCACCATGGCATCGACCAGCGGCCGCTACGCGGTGGTCACCAAGGGCCCGCTCACCGGCGCCATCGCCTGCTCGAACTCCGGCGGCAAGTTCGGCGCCGAGCTCAAGTTCGCCGGCTACGATCTGCTGATCCTCGAAGGCAGGGCGCCCGACCCGGTCTACCTTCATATCGTCAACGACCACGTCGAGATTCTGCCTGCGCGCGAGCTCTGGGGTTGCACCGTGTGGCAGACCGAGGAATGGATCAAGGCCCGCCACCAGAATCCGCTTTTGAAGATCGCGTCCATCGGTGTCGCCGGCGAGCGCGGTGTGCGCTTCGCCTGCGTGGTCAACGATTTGCATCGCGCGGCGGGACGCTCCGGCGTCGGCGCGGTCATGGGAGCGAAAAATCTGAAGGCGGTGGCCGTACACGGCAGCGTCGGCGTGACCGTCAAAGATCCGAAGCGCTTCATGAAGGCGGTGGCCGAGACCAAGGATCTGCTCGAGAGCAGCCGTGGCCGCAAAGGGCTGACCAAGTACGGCACCAACGCCATGATGGACACCATGCAGGAGTTCGGCGGCCTGCCGACGCGCAACTTCCAGGAAGTGCAGTTCGAGGGCGCCGACAAGGTCAACGCGCGCGCCATGATGACGTCGAAGCCGAACGGTCACGTCAACCTGCTCACCAACAAGGCCTGCTTCGGCTGCACCATCGCCTGCGGGCGCATCGCGCACATCGACGAGCGTCACTTCACCATCGTGAACCGCAAGGAGTACTGGCACGCCTCCGGCGGGCTCGAGTACGAGACCGCATTTGCGTTCGGGCCGCTGGTGGGTGTCGACGACATCGATGCGCTCACCTTCGCCGGCTTCCTCATGAACGAGCACGGCATGGATCCGATCTCCTTCGGCGGCACGCTGGCGGCGGCCATGGAGCTCTACGAGATGGGCGTCATCGGCAAGGACGACACCGACGGCATCGCGCTCGAGTTCGGCAACGCCGAAGCGCTCACCGTGATGGCGGAGAAGACCGGCAAGTACGAGGGCTTCGGCCAGATTCTCGGGCTCGGCTCGCGGCTGATGTGCGAGAAGTACGGCCATCCGGAGCTCTCCATGACGGTCAAGGGCCAGGAGTTCGCCGGCTACGATTCGCGCGCCCTGCAGGGCATGGGGCTCGGCTACGCGACCTCGAACCGCGGCGCGTGCCACCTCAAGCACGATGTCTTCGCCGAGGACATGGAAGACCAGACCGGCAAGGGCAAGGCCGTGCCCTGCAAGGAATCCCAGGATCGCGTCGCCATGATCGACTCGACGGGCCTGTGCCTGTTCACCACGGCGGCCTGGGGTGTGGAAGAGTTCCGCAAGCAGATCGACGCCGCCTGCGAGGGTGATTGGACCGAGGAGCGTCTCATCGCCTGCGGCGAGCGTACCTGGAATCTCGAGCGCCAGTTCAACCTGGCGGCGGGGCTCACCGCCGCCGACGACACGCTGCCCAAGCGGCTGCTGGAGGTGCCTGCGCCGAGCGGTGTCGCCAAGGGCAAGGTCTGCCAGCTCGACATCATGCTGCCCGAATACTACGAGGCGCGCGGCTGGACCAAGGACGGCGTGCCCAGCGAGCAAACCCGGAAACGGCTGGGACTCTAGGATGCCGGCGCAGGGATCGGCTTCGCTCGGGCTGACCTAGGGTCATGAAGCACGTCATCATCGGCGCCGGCCCCGCCGGCATCATCGCCGCCGAGACGCTGCGAAGAGCCGATCCGCGCTCGACCGTCACCGTCGTGGGTGACGAGCCCGAGCCGCCGTACTCGCGCATGGCGATCCCCTATCTGCTTACCGGCAGCATTGGCGATGCGGGCACCCATCTGCGTCGCGGCGCCGATCACTTCGCGAAGCTGGCTGTCGACATCCGCCGGGATCGCGCTACCGGGGTGGATGTCGGCGATCGGCGCGTCGCACTCGCGGGCGGCGGCCATCTCGACTACGACCGCTTGCTGATCGCGTCGGGCTCCCACGCGGTGCGACCGCCCATCGCAGGCATGGATCTGCAGGGAGTCGAGAATTGCTGGACACTTGCCGACGCGCGCAGGGTTGCCGCCGGCGCACGCGCCGGCGCGCGGGTGGTGTTGATGGGCGCCGGCTTCATCGGCTGCATCGTCCTCGAAGCGCTGGCCAAGCGCGGCGTCGAGCTCACGGTCATCGAGATGGGCGAGCGCATGCTGCCGCGCATGATGGACGACGTCGGCGGCGAGATGATCAAGCGTTGGTGCGAGAGCAAGGGCGTGCGGGTTTTGACCGGTGCGCGCGTCGGCGCCGTCAGCGCCGCCGACGGCGGCCTCGAGCTCGCGCTCGACAGCGGCGAGTCCCTGCGGGCCGAGCTGGTGGTCTGCGCCACCGGCGTGAGCCCCAACGTGGATTTTCTCGCAGACACGGCCGTCCGCATCGAGGATGGTGTGCTCGTCGATGAGTACCTCTGCTCGAGCGTCGCCGACGTCTACGCCGCCGGTGACGTCGCCCAGGGTCCGGATTTCTCCACCGGCGAGCGCCGGGTGCACGCTATCCAGCCCACCGCCAGCGAGCACGGGCGCATCGCCGCGCTCAACATGGCGGGCGGGCGCACGCGCTTTCGCGGCAGCCTGTCGATGAACGTTCTGAACACCCTCGGGCTGGTTTCGAGCTCCTTCGGTCTGTGGATGGGCGCCGAGGGCGGCGAGACGGCGCGTGCCGCCGATGCCGAGCGCTTCCGATACCTGCGCCTCGAGTTCCAGGCGGATCGTCTGGTGGGCGCCCTGGCGCTCGGGTTGACGCAGCACGTGGGTGTGATCCGCGGGCTCATCCAGACGCGCGTGCGTCTCGGGCAGTGGAAACCGCAGCTGCTGCGCGATCCGCTGCTCGTCATGGACGCCTACCTGGATTGCACCCGCAGGCGCGCCTGAGCGGCAGGGTGAGCGTGAAGATTCAATTCAAGACCGGCGGCAGCCTCGTCGAGCATCTGCCCCCGGGCACCCAGGGCAACACGGTGGAGCTCGAGGTACCCGAGGGCGCCACGCCCATGGACGTGATGCGCCAGCTCTGCATGCCCACCGGTGAAAACTACCTGGTATCCCTGAACGGCGAGGTCGTGGTGATCAGCGAGCGCGGCAAGCGGGTGCTGGCTGAGAACGATCACCTGGCCATCATGCCGCCGATCCAGGGCGGCTAGCGGGATCTGTTGCCGGCACGCTCTGTCCGCTCAGGCAAGCGGACACTGCACTGGCGGGATGAACCCGTGAGCGCCGCGCCGTGGGCAGCGCATCAGTCCCAGATGTCATCGGCAAGCGCCTGCTTGCGGCGATCCCATTGCGTCTTGGTGAGCACTTCCACGTCGTAGGTTTCGATGAGTCGCTCGAGCGCGCCGCTGCGTTTCTCGACGTATTGCGTGAGGCGCCCCTCGCCGGCGTTGACGACGAGATCCCGGGTTGCGCTCATGTGCGCGCGCGCGGCGCGTGCGCCCGCAGGACTCATGACGGTGAGCACGCGGGCCGCGCCGTGGGTGATGCCAAGCAGTCCGTAGATCTTCACGGGCGGAATTCTGGCAAAATGCGGGCTCGCCGGCAGCGGTGGCATCAACCGCGCCCGCGCCCCGGGGGAAGGCCGTGTCTGCGCTCGAGCGATTGCATACCAAGGCGAACGACAGCCGCCGGATGTCCGTCGCGTCGCCGCAGCCGATGCGTTCGGCGGCGGACGTGCGTTTCACCGTCCCGGTCGATGCGCGCCGCCACGAGCACGGGATGCCGCGGTGAGCGATAGCGGCGAAACCCCGTACGCGTCGGGATTCAGCCGTGTGACGGTGGGAGACCCGGCCAGCGGCGGGCGCATCACGGCGGGCGTGTGGTACCCGACCAAGGCCCGAGAGGCGCTCGTCACCGAGCAGGCACGGTCTTTTCTGGTGGCGCGCGATGCCATGCCGGCCCCCGGCAGCTATCCTTTCGTGCTGCTCTCCCACGGCTCGGGCGGCTGGTACGGCGCGCACCACGACAGCGCCGAGTTTCTCGCCCGGCGCGGTTATGTGGTCGCCTCGCTGACGCATCCCGGAGACAACTTCCAGGATCTGGGCGGTTATCTGGGCGCGCAGCAGCTCCTCGGACGACCGCACCACATGAAGCTGCTCAAGGATTACGTGCTCGGCACCCACAAGTACCGAAGCATCATCGACGCGCAGCGTCTCGCGGCCATGGGTTTCGCCGAGGGCGCCTATACGGTCGCGGTGCTCATGGGTGGGCGGCCTGATTTCGCGCGCTTCTCCAGCCACGCGCACTGGAATCCCCAGGACCCGACGCTTCTGCCGCACTGGGAGCTCACCCTGGACTCGTTGCCCGAGGAGGTCCCCGAGTACGCGGAGCCGGTGCTCTCGGCGGTGCTGATGGCGCCGGCCTTCGGCTTTCTCTTCGACAGCGATCGACTGCGCCGGGTGCGCGCCCGGGTGCAGCTGTACCGCGCCGAGATGGACAACCTGCTGCGCGCGGACACGCACGTCGAGCCCTATCTGCGATCGCTGCCGGTGGTTCCCGAGTACCGCATCGTCAAGGGCGCCGGGCACTATGCCTTCACGGCCCCGTGTCCCGAGGCACTCATGGAGGAAGATCCGGACATCTGCCGCGACCGGCTCGGTTTCGATCGCGTGGCCTTTCACCGGCGGCTCAACGCGCAGATCCTGGATTTCTTCGGGCGCACCCTGGTCGACGCAGACAGCGTCGTCCCCGACGGCCTGGAGCGAGCCGGAGAGCCGGGGGAATAAATCCGTTCGCCCGCCGGTCATAAGCGCTAGGGGGCACGGCGCCGTGCGCGCGCAACGCAAACGCCAAAGCGCGCGGGCCGGCTGCGCAGACACGTATCGACCCGGCACCAGGAGGCAACGATGTCAGACATTCCACGGCCGAATCATTTTGCTCGCAATCCCATCGCCGCTGCCGTTCTCGGAGGCATCGTCGCACTGTCCTCGACGCAGGTGCTGGCGGCGGGCGTCACCGCGACCAACCCGCCGGCAGCGAAGAATCCCACCCTCGTGCTGGCGGCGTCATGCAACCCCTGCAATCCTTGCGCGGCCAAGAAGTGCAATCCGTGCAACCCGTGCGCGGCCAAGGCGTGCAACCCGTGTAATCCCTGCGCGGCCAAAGGATGCAATCCCTGCAACCCGTGCGCCGCCAAGGTTTCGGCCAAGGACTTCGTGCGACCGGCTGGCGTCGGCGCGCCGGCGGCATCCACGGCGGCGCTGGTCAGCCAGGGCAAGGCGCTCTGGAACGACACCTCGCTCGGCACCAGCGGGCTCTCCTGCCAGTCCTGTCACGCCAACGGCGCGGCGCTCAACGCCACCTTCGCCGAGCCTTATCCGCACAAGGTCGCGATGCCGTCGCAGATGGCCGGCGTCGGCCCCATCCATCTGGACGAGATGGTGCAATTCTGCATGCTGGTGCCCATGAAGGCGCCGGCATTGAAGTGGGGCTCCCGGGAGCTGGCCGCGCTCACCGCCTACTCGGCCGAGCTGCAGCGGGGCTTCAACCCCTGCAAGGTGGCGAAGAACCCCTGCAACCCGTGCAATCCCTGCAATCCGTGCGCGGCGAAGAACCCGTGCAATCCCTGCAATCCCTGCGCGGCCAAGAATCCGTGCAAGACCAGCTAGCCTGAAGGCGCGCTCCGGGGGCCCGCGCGCGATCGCGACGGTCGTCGCGTCCCCCGGGGTGACGACTGTCGGTTGGAGCGATTGAACAGCCGCGCTCGCGGCTGCTTCGACACCACGCCGATCGCAACTTTTTCCAAACACACCAGTTCGTTTGGCATACTGGATGTCGCCGGGCAGATGTTCGCGCGGGCGGCGACGTCGGCGGGCGGTGCACGGGCCATCGTCGTCGGCGGGTGCCGCCCGGCGGCGCGGCACAGCCGACCGGTGACGCTCGAACAGACTGGTGATCGGATTCAGACGGGTGCGTGAATGAACGATGTCGTGGACAGCCGCGTCGGCCTCCCCGAGGTTGCCGCCATCGACAGCCTCGCGCGCGAGCGCCTGCAGGCGATGCTCGCCGCCGGCGAGGAGATCCTCGAGTGCTACCGGGTGCTCACCAAGGCGGGTCTGAATATCGTCGGCGAGCTCCTCAAGGGCCAGGGCACCTTCTACGAGTACGACCATTACCCCAAGGGCGACATCTACGACGAGGAGTTCAGCTCCCAGTACTACTACCACGCGCACCGGGAGCAGCAGGGCGAGCACGGGCACTTCCACACTTTCCTGCGCGCAGGCGCCATTGCGGAAGGTGTCCAGCCCGTGCCCTACGACGGCGACGAGCCCTGGCCGCGCGGCGACGAGGCCCTGTCGCATCTCATTTGCATCTCCATGGATGCCCGTGGCTTTCCCATCGGGCTGTTCGCCACCAATCGCTGGGTGACCGCGGAGGCCTGGTACCGGGCCGACGACGTCATCGACATGGTGGATCGCTTCCGCATCGACCACGCCAACCCGTCGTGGCCCACCAATCGGTGGATCACCGCGATGATGCGGCTGTTCCGACCGCAGATCGCGGCGCTGCTCATCCACCGGGATGCGGTCGTCGAGGCCTGGGCACGGGATCATCCGGGAGTCGACGTCTTCGAGGACCGGGACCTCGAGGTGACCGGCTGGCTCGACATTTCCGTGGACGACCAGCTGGCGGCGGTACGCGCGGCGATCGCCTGATGCTCGGCGGCCCCGCCGCGCCGCTGAAATCAAAAGCCTGACAAGCCGGTCTCTAAGGATGTGAACCTTCCGTGAGGATTGGTCCCCGGGATTGACGAATACTGCTCACCGTGTTCTCGGCAATGCAATCACTGCCGGCACCCGAACACTCACATCGAGGAGAGAGCCGTGACTATGCATCGTTGTAAACGCCGTTTCGCCCTGGGCGCCGCGATGGCGGCGCTGGTGACCCTCACGGGGAACGCATGGGCCTCTGAGGAGCCGCAGGTGATCGTGCTCACCCAGACGGGATGCCAGTTCTTGGAGAGCGAGAACGGTATCGATCACGCTTACAAGACCGCCGGCAAGCAAGACTGTGAAGGCATCAACCAGAAAACCGCCGAGCAGCGCCTCGCGGATGCGAAAGTTCTGCAGTTGAAACCGGGAAAGTACATCTTTCGGGTCACGAACAGGGATGTGCCCTACATGCTCGGTTTCTACCTGCGGGGCTCCGGCGTGCTCGGCTACACGACACTGCCGCGCGTCTCCGGCGGTGGGCTGACGATGGGCAAGAGCCGTGATTACGCCATCGAGCTCGAGCCCGGAAGCTACGTTTACTCCTGTCCGCTCAACCCCACGCCGGACTACCGGCTGGAAGTGTCGGCCGGCTGATTGGACAGGCTCGGGTAGGGGCCCAAGCGGCGTCTACGACATTGAGAGGCTGAAAATAAGCACCACCAGAGGAAGAATCGATGCAAAAACCTACGCATATCAATCGCAAGCCCCTGTACGCAGCCGTCGTTGGCGGTGTATTCGCCATCTCGGCATCGAGCGCAGTGATCGCGGACGGCATCAATCCTGCGGCGCAGCAGAATCCACTGCTGCTGGCCGCGACGTGCAATCCGTGTAACCCGTGTGCGGCGAAGAAGTGCAACCCGTGCAACCCGTGCGCCGCGAAGGCCTACAACCCGTGCAACCCGTGTGCGGCGAAAAACCCCTGCAACCCGTGCGCGGCGAAGAACCCCTGCAACCCGTGCAATCCGTGCGCGGCGAAGAATCCCTGCAAGACCACCTGATTCCGGTTCGGTATTGCACTGGCAACGGGGCCGGGTCCCACCGGCCCCGTCAGCTCTCGAGCGTTCTCATGACGATGCGTCCGCGGCGATGCGGGCGAATATCGCGTCGAGCTCCCGGGCCATGGCGTCGAGCTCGGCGTTTTCGTAAGGCGCGAAAACACTGCTCGGCTCGCGGTAGGTGAGCGTCGCGTTGCCGTCAGCCCCCTCGGTGATATAAAAACGCAAGGGTGCCTCGATGCCCGCGGGCACGCTCGCCGCGAGCATCCTGATGGCGTATCTCGGATGAAACACCATCACCACCATGTTGCCGGGAATGGTGACGCCGATGGATTTGGCGCCCAGCGTGGCGCTCGCTCTGGCGACGACCCCCATCTTGTTCCTGGCGACCGCCTCGGGGAGCTTCTCGACCAGGGCCTGGTAGGAGTACCCGGTCTTGATGACGTGGGTGCCCGGAAACGGCGTCGGGTTGTCCGCGGCGGCGGCAAGCGAGAAGAGAACGGCGAAGAGTCCCGCTGCGCGCGGGAAGCAGCGACGGGTCGATGGGTGCATGAGTCGGATCCTCCTTGGTTAGACGGCCTCGCGGCGAATTGATACGTTAGCCATCGGCAGGCGAGCCCGATAGCCATCTCATGAGCAGACCGTCGAAACGATGAAAAATGTTCACGCCGCGTACGACTACGTGATCATCGGATCCGGCTCCGCCGGCAGCGTTCTCGCGAGCCGGCTCACCGAGGACGCCCACTCGCGCGTGCTGGTGCTCGAGGCAGGGCCCAGGGATCGCAGCCTCTACATCCACATGCCGGCGACCTTCGCCTGGCCGCTCAAGGACGACAGGTACAACTGGTACTACGAGAGCGAGCCGGAGCCGCACATGGACGGACGGCGCATGTACTGCCCGCGCGGGCGGGTGCTCGGCGGCTCGTCATCGATCAACGGCATGTGCTACGTGCGCGGTCACGCCCTCGACTACGACCGATGGGCGGGCAATGCACTGCCCGAGTGGTCCTACGCCCACGTGCTGCCCTATTTCAAGCGCGCCGAGTCGCGCGTCAGGGGCGGCGACGTATACCGCGGCGGGGCGGGACCGCTGACGGTGTCCACCGGCGCGTGTCGCAATCCGCTCTTCAAAGCCTTTATCGAGGCGGGCGTGCAGGCGGGATACCCTTTCACCGAGGACATGAACGGCTTCCAGCAGGAAGGCTTCGGCGCCATGGACATGACCACCCGCAGGGGCCGGCGCTGGAGCACCGCCCAGGCTTACCTCAAGCCCGCCCTCGGCCGTCCGCACCTGTCTCTCGAGCTGCGCGCGCTGGTGACGCGCATCGTTTTCGAGGGCGATCGCGCCGTCGGCGTCGAGTATCTGCGCAACGGGCGGCGGCACACGGCGCGCGCCGAGCGCGAGGTGCTGCTGTGCGGCGGCGCCATCAACTCGCCGCAGCTGCTGATGCTCTCCGGTGTCGGCGACGGCGACGCCCTCGGCAGGCTCGGCATCGACGTGCACACGCATCTGCCGGGCGTCGGTGCCAACCTCCAGGATCACCTGGAGATCTATGTCCAGCATGCCTGCACGCAGCCGATTTCGCTCTACGGGGCCACCCGGCCCCTGAGTCGGCTGCGCATCGGGCTCGAGTGGCTGCTCTTCGGCAAGGGGCCCGGGGCGAGCAACCACTTCGAGGCCGGCGCCTTCATCCGCCGCCACGATGGCGTTCGCCATCCGGATCTGCAGTACCATTTCCTGCCCATCGCGGTCAGCTACGACGGGCGCGCGGCCGCCGAAGGGCACGGCTTTCAGGCCCACGTGGGACCGATGCGCCCCACCAGCCGCGGGCGCGTGGCCCTGCGCTGCGCGGATGCGCGCGTGGCACCGTCGATCCTGTTCAATTACATGGCGACGGAGAGCGATCGCGAGGAGATGCGCGATGGGGTGCGGCTCACCCGCGAGATCTTCGCGCAGCCGGCCTTCGACGCGTTTCGCGGCGCGGAGCTCGCGCCCGGGGAGGCGGTGCGCAGCGATGCCGAAATCGACGCCTTCGTGCGGGCCAAGGCGGAGAGCGCTTACCATCCCGCCTGCACCTGCCGCATGGGCGCCGACGACATGGCGGTCGTGGACGGCGAGGCGCGCGTGCACGGCCTTCGGGGTCTGCGCGTGGTGGATGCATCCATCATGCCGAGCATTGTCAGCGGCAACCTCAACGCGCCCACCATCATGGTGGCCGAGAAGGTGGCCGACCTGATCCGGGGTATCGCGCCCCTGCCCGCCGAGCATGTGCCGGTCTACGAGCCTGCGGTTCCGGGGGGCGCACGCGGAGCGCGCAAATCGCCCGCCGGGGGCCGCTTGCAATAGTTCGACGCATTGGATAGCGTCATTCGGATTATCAGCGTCACGGGAAGCATCAGCATGAGCGCAGCGGCGGACAAGTTTCTGAGCCGGACGGCGAAGGTCGACCCTGATTCGGTTCAGCCCTTCCCCAACTCGAGCAAGGTCTACGAGCAGGGCTCGCGCCCCGATATCCAGGTGCCGATGCGCGAGATCCGCCTCGCCGACACGCATACGAGCAGCGGCGTCGAGCACAACGCGCCCGTCTACGTCTACGACACCTCCGGGCCGTACACCGATCCGGGCGTCGAGATCGACGTGCGCAAGGGTCTGCCGGCGCTGCGAGCCGCCTGGATCGCCGAGCGCGGCGACACCGAGAGTCTCGCCGGCTTGAGCTCCGAGTACGGTCGAGAGCGCCTCGGGGATCCGAAGCTCGAGCGCCTGCGCTTCGCGCATACGCGCAATCCGCGGCGCGCGCGCAGCGGTGGCAACGTCACCCAGATGCACTATGCGCGCCGCGGCATCATCACACCGGAGATGGAGTTCATCGCCATCCGCGAGAACCAGCGGCGCGAGAATCTGTCAGAGATATTCACGCGCCAGCATCCCGGGGAAAGTTTCGGCGCAAGCATCTCCCCTGCCATCACACCGGAGTTCGTGTGCTCAGAGG
>JABAHO010006749.1_pt2 | contig 20606 bp, 18 predicted proteins | sample 7062071 | NCBI WGS metagenome assembly JABAHO01 (sample SAMN14534356, study PRJNA622989) | marine sediment metagenome | biome: marine biome [ENVO:00000428]; feature: marine pelagic biome [ENVO:01000023]; material: deep marine sediment [ENVO:00002113] | place: India: Gulf of Kutch | collected...
TCATCACTAACGACTATTTGCCCAAGGCGGGAGGGATTCAGCAGTATCTCGGCAACCTGGTGGAGCGCTATGAGGACGAGGTCCGCGTGCTCTGCCCGCGCCACGACGGCGTCGGGGAGGATCCGCGAATCTGCCGTTCCGGGTGGCGCTTCATGTGGCCAACGCCGCGAGTTCGGCGTTGGGTGGAGCGGCAGGCTGATGAGTTCCAGCCAGACTTTGTTCTCTTTGGAGCTCCCTATCCGCTCCCAACGCTGGGACCGGGATTGAGGCAAAGGTTGGGCGTGCCCTACGGAGTGATTGTTCATGGGGCCGAGCTCACCATCCCAGCCGCCTTTCCGATCTCCCGCCAACTGATCGCTGGTCCGCTGCGGCGGGCCGACGTTGTCTTCGCCAACAGCCAGTGGACTGCCCGAGCCATCAAGCGCAGCACTCGGCGGGAGGCCGAGTACCTGGGGATCGGGGTTGATCTGGACTTGTTCCGGCCGGTGGAAGGAAGCTGGGGTGAAGAGACGGTGATCGGCACGGTGAGCCGGTTCATACCGCGTAAGAAACAAGACGAAGTTCTGCGGGCGGCTGATCGGCTGCACCAGGCCGGCAAACGGCTGCGCGTAAAGGTGGTGGGTCGGGGACGATTGGAGCGTCGTTTGCGCCGCCTGGCCGCGGAGCTCGCGGTACCCGTCGATTTTCACGTCGACGTGCCCTGGTCGGAATTGCCCACCCGATATCGCGAGATGGATATCTTTGCGGTTCCCTGCCGCTCTCGATGGCTCGGTCTCGAACAGGAGGGACTCGGAATCGTGTTCCTGGAAGCGGCCGCCACCGGGCTGCCTGTGATTGCCGGAAGTTCTGGTGGCGCACCCGAAACGGTTCTGCCGGGCAAGAGTGGTTTCGTGGTTCACGACGCGGAAACACTTCTCGAGGCGCTGCAACTGCTATTGGGAGACCCGGAGCGAGCCACCGCGATGGGGGAGCGAGGCCGTCAACTGATGGAGGACCGTTACACATGGGGGTCGGTCATGGAACGCCTCAGGTTGGCAATGGAACAAGCCGTTAAAGAGGCTCGTTAAGACATCGAACCTTGACATGATCCTCTCCGGGTCGTAAAAGGGGGGCCGTTCTCAGGAGCTTTTATGACGAAACCGCTCGTCATCGTTGAATCCCCAGCCAAAGCACGGACGATTTCCGGCTATCTCGGCGACGGTTACGTCGTCGAGTCCAGCATCGGTCACATCCGCGACTTGCCGCGCAACGCCTCTGAGGTTCCTGCCAGCTACAAGGCCGAGCCGTGGGCCCGACTCGGGGTGGACACCGAGAACGACTTCAAGCCGCTCTATGTAGTGCCCAAAGATAAGAAGGCGCAGGTCAAGAAACTCAAGGACCTCTTGAAGGACGCCAGCGAACTCTTGCTGGCCACCGACGAGGATCGGGAGGGGGAATCGATCGCCTGGCACCTGCTCGAGACCCTCAACCCCAAGGTGCCGGTCAAGCGGATGGTGTTTCACGAGATCACCCCCGAGGCCATCAGCCACGCCATAGAGAATCCACGTGATCTGGACCGCCATCTGGTCGACGCCCAGGAAGCCAGGCGAATCCTTGATCGGCTGGTCGGCTATGAGGTCTCGCCGGTGTTATGGAAGATGGTGCGTCCCAAGCTTTCGGCCGGGCGGGTGCAGAGTCCGGCAGTGCGAATCATCGTGGATCGTGAGCGAGAGCGGATGTTGTTCAAGCTCGCAACGTATTTTGACTTGGAAGGCACCTTCTCGACCCTTCCCGGGTCGAAAGAAGAAGGCTCGTTCGCAGGCCGGTTGATCTCGGTGGATGATGTTCGGCTTGCCACCGGCAAGGACTTCGACCTGGGTGGCCAGCTGTCAACCAAGAAAGAGGTACTGGTGCTCGACGAGAAAGCGGCGACCGAGCTGGCTGCTGAGTTGCAGACGGCGGAATTCTCGGTCCGCTCCGTTGAGCGAAAGCCCTACTCGAAGAAGCCGGCTCCACCATTCCGGACTTCGACTTTGCAGCAAGAAGCCAGCGGAAAGCTGCGTTTTACGGCTGCCAGGACGATGAGCATCGCGCAGCGGCTCTACGAGAACGGCTTTATCACGTACATGCGCACCGACAGCATCACTTTGTCGGAGGCCGCTATCACGGCTGCTCGCGACCAGGCCAAACAGCTCTATGGAGACGAGTACGTACCCGCCAGTCCCCGCGTGTACTCCTCCAAAGTGAAGAACGCCCAGGAGGCCCACGAGGCCATTCGTCCGGCCGGCGACTCGTTCCGCACCCCCGACGAGGTGAGCCAGCTGGTTAGTGCCGACGAAGCCAAGCTGTACGACCTCATCTGGAAGCGCACCGTGGCTTCGCAGATGAGTGATGCCCGGGGTGAGAGGGTGCAGGTTCGGTTTGGTGCGGTTACTGCCGGAGGCAAGCATGCCCTGTTTGGTGCCGGTGGGCTGATTATCAGCTTCCCGGGATTCATGAAGGCCTATGTTGCCGGCGGCGTCAACGGCAACGAAAAGGATGAGGAACGTCGGCTGCCGGCGATGGCTGAGGGTGACTCCCTCGCGGTCGAGGAACTCGCCGCCATGAGTCACGAGACCAAGCCTCCGGCCCGCTTCACGGAGGCAAGCCTGGTGAAACGGCTGGAAGAGCTGGGGATCGGCCGGCCCTCGACCTATGCGTCAATCATCTCGACAATCCAGGACCGCGGTTACGTCTGGAAGAAGGGCTCGGCACTGGTGCCGTCGTTCACTGCATTTGCAACCATCACTTTGTTGGAACGCCACTTTCCGGACTTCGTGGATTTCGCATTTACGGCCCGCATGGAAGACGATCTGGATGAGATCGCCCGTGGGGAGACCGAGGCGTTGCCGTGGCTGGCCGGGTTCTATTTTGGCAACGGTCATCCTGGTCTGCACCAGCTCGTCACCGAGCAGATGTCCGAAATGGATGCCCGTCAGCTCAACTCGATCCCGATCGGTGAGGACAAAGACGGGACGCTGGTCGAAGCCCGGGCCGGGAGATACGGGCCGTTCCTATCGCGAGGAGCGGACACCGCCCCCATTCCCGAGGATCTGCCACCGGACGAGCTCAGCCTGGAGAAAGCGATTGAGCTGCTCGAGGCGCCGAGCGGTGATCGTGAGCTGGGAATCGATCCCGAAACCCAGCTGCGAATCGTCGCCAAGTCGGGCCGCTACGGGCCTTACGTGGTGTTAGAGGAGCCGGAAGACTCGAAGAAGAAGCCCAAAACGGCTTCATTGCTGCAATCCATGAGCTTGGACACCGTGACTCTCGAAGAGGCGCTCAAGCTTCTGAGTCTTCCCCGCCTGGTAGGTGTCGACTCGGAGACGGGGGAGGAAATCACAGCCCAAAACGGGCGCTACGGGCCCTATCTGAAGCGGGGCAAGGACAGTCGCAGCCTCCAGACCGAGGAACAGATGTTCGAGATAACCCTCGACCAGGCTCAGCACCTGTTTTCTCAGCCGAAGCAGCGCGGCGGGCGGGCGGCCCGGCCGCCCCTCAAAGAGCTGGGCACAGACCCCGAAACCGGTAGGGAGATGGTTGTCAAGGATGGTCGGTTCGGACCCTATGTCACCGACGGCGAATACAACGCCTCCTTGCGGGTCGGAGACACCCTGGAAGCCATCGATACTGACCGGGGCGCAGAACTATTGGCCGAGCGTCGGGCTAAGGGCCCACCGGGGAGGANNCGCTACTAACGTCACCCCGTGGCGGTCGATACTGAGGCTCACCCCTCACGCAGCACGTTCCAACTCATCACTCGCGGCCCATTTGCCAAGTTGTGGTGGGCCGGCCTCTTTTCCAGTATCGGTGATTGGGTGGCTCTATTCGCCACGCTGACTCTGGCTGCCCGGCTCGGAGGCGACCAGGCGGAGACGGCGATTCTGGTTCCGCTCGTGGCCCGCTTGCTTCCGGGTCTGGTCTTCGTCGCCGTCGGCGGCGTGCTGGCCGACCGCTTCAACCGCAAGCTGATGATGATCATTGCCGACGTCGGGCGAGGCGTCTTTGTGTTGAGCCTGATTTTCGTCAACAACCTCGTGCAGCTCTTTGTCGTGTCGCTCGTTCTGGAGCTGTTCACCCTTTTGTGGCAACCCTCCAAGGAAGCCACAGTCCCCAATCTGGTTCACCCACGTGACCTGGCCACGGTCAATGGTCTCTCGCTGGGTGCGGCCTACGGCACCTTCCCCCTGGGCGCAGCCCTGATTTGGTTCCTGGACCTGTTGCCGGACGTCGGTTTCACCGAGGATCTGAAGATAGGACCGGAGACGGTGGCTTTCATAGTTGATTCGGCAACTTTCCTCTTCTCCGCCGGTTTGATCATGTGGATCGCCTTCCCGAAGGTCAAGGGGACTCCGCGCCGCGACGGCAAAGGCACCTTCGCTTCCTCGTGGCACGACATGGTTGACGGTGTCAGGTTTGTTGCGCGCCACGAGCGGGTACGGCCGATCGTTCTCGGCATGGCGGTTGGGCTATTCGGCGGTGGCGTACTGTTTGGGCTCGGCGAGTCATACGTGCGTACCGTGCTAGGGGCTGATCAGCAGGCCTTCTATGCGCTTTTGTTCGCATTGGGGACTGGGGCAGGCATCGGGATTGTCGTCGCCTCGGCGGTAGGCGCCCGCAATGGTCGAGCAGACGCCGTGTTTGGCTTGGGCCTGGGTATAACCGGACTGTCGTTGCTGGCCACAGCCGTTGTGAAAACGATTATCGGCGCCATGGGCTGGATCACATTCGTCGGCGTCGGGACCGGGGCGGCTTATGTGATGGGATTCAGTCACATCCATGAAAATGTCCAGGACGAGTTTCGTGGGAGGACCTTCGCCGCGCTCATTGCACTTTTGCGAACCGGGCTACTGGTGTCGCTCGGCGTCGCCGGTGTGGCAGCCAAGTTCTTGGACGATCGGTTTGCATCGCCGTTCGACGTCGGCACCCGCAACGTGATTGCACTGGGAGGCCTCATCGTCCTGACAGCATCAATCGCCACGTTGTGGACGATTCGCGACCACATCGGACAGCCGTTCGAGGCGGTCAGATCCCTGGGAAAGGCCATCGATCAGTCACACGAGGATGACTAGTGAAGGGCCGTTACATCGCGATTGAGGGCATCGACGGTGCCGGCAAGACGACGGTCGCCGATGCAGTAGTCGAGAGCCTGCGCCAGGACGGTATTCCTGTCGAGATCGTACGGGAACCGGGTGGTACTGAGATTGGCGAGGCGATTCGTCAGATCGTCCTGCATTCCGAGGACGACCTCAGTCCGTGGTCGGAAGCGCTGCTGTTCGCCGCCGCTCGCGCCCAGCTGGCGTATGAGGTGGTGGCCCCACTCCTGGCCGATGGAACGTGGGTGATCACCGACCGATCGGTGTTTTCGTCCCTGGCCTATCAAGGCGCCGGCCGCGGTCTGGGGGTTGAGACCGTGCGGCAGGTCAACGCCGCCGGGCTGGGTGACGTTTGGCCGGATCTGGTCATACTGCTGGACCTGGAGGCCGACCAAGGATTACAGCGTCAGGCCCACCCCGACCGGATCGGGGGTGAGGGCATCGAGCTGCAACGGCGGGTGGCAGAGGCTTACTCCCGTTTGGCCGAGGAGCCGACGTTCGCGATCGTCGACGCCGGCCGAAGCTTCGAAGCCGTCGTGCAAGACTGCCTGGTAGTCATCAGGGAACGTTGGTGAATCTGTTCGATGATGTGATTGGGCACGAGCGGGTTGTCAGCTTGCTCAGCAGGGAAGCGGCTACGCCGGCGCATGCCTATTTGTTCACTGGCCCGACGGGTGTCGGGAAGGCGACCGTGGCGCGGCATTTCGCTGCCAGCTTGTTGTGTGATCCGGGCGATGACGACTGTATGAGGCGGGTCCAGTCGGCCGCTCACCCCGACCTGCATCTGGTCGAACCAGATGGCGCCAGCGCCCTCACGGTTGATCAGGCCCGCCGTACCGTGTCCCAGGCGGCCCTGGCGCCAGTGGAGTCGAAGCGCAAGGTCTTTGTATTCGAGGAAGCCGGATTGATGAATGACGAGGCTGCCAACGCCCTACTCAAAACACTGGAAGAACCCAGCCTGACGGCCGCCTTCATACTGATTGCCGAGTCGGAAGATGATTTGCCGGCAACGGTGGCTAGTCGGTGCCGGATTGTGCGTTTTGGGCGCGCCGGCGAAGCGGAGATTCGCCAGGCTCTGGTTGATCGCGACCTGGATGCCGGACAGGCGGGAGAGGCGGCGCGTATCTCGGGCGGCCGCCCCGGGTTGGCTCTGGCGTTGGCGAACGAATCCGAGGTCGCCGACTATCGCCGGGTGTGGCTCGGTGTGCCCACTCAGCTGTCGGCTCATCCCGGTGATGCCTTTCGCCTGGCAGAACACGTGGTCGCAGCGGCGCAGCCGCTGCTCGACGCCGTCAAAGCCGACCGGGGCGGGGCGCCAACCCGCGAGGAAAGGGAGCGGCAGGAGAGAGCAACGCGCCGGGCGGCGCTGGCGCTGCAGGTGAACGGGCTGGAGATCCTCGCCTCGTGGTATCGGGACGCAGCCGCCGCCCAATTCGGTGCTCCGGTACACAATGAAGATGTTTCGCCCACCGCCTTCACCGTCGTCAGTCCGCAGTCGGCAGTGGCGCGAGCGGAACGGATCCTGCAAACAGTCGAGATCCTTGAAGGCCATCAACGACCAGTCCTGGCGTTGGCGACGTTGTTTGCCGATCTGGCGTTGATTGACTAGCTGAAGAAACCGCCGAAAGAGAATCCGCGGTTAGGACGTCGTCCCCACGTATTCGTCGGCAAACTCGATGAGGGCTTCGGCCGTGCTCGCGCGGTAATCGGTCACAACGAGTCCGATGATCGGTACATCCAGCTGGAGCACGGCGGGTTCGGTGAGTAATTCGGCGTAGCTCTCCGGATGCGCCGAGTTCAGCCAACTACGAAATTCCGACAATTCGGGTGGGCGGTCCGACCGAATGGCGAACACCGTCCGGATCTTCCCATTGGCAAGCCCGAAACTCAGTTGTCCACTCGTCGAGCCGCTGGGTCCTTCCAGCCGCCGGGCCAGAGCGTCGGTCATGACGTACTCACAGCGGACCCAGTTGTCGTACTCGGTGATCTCCTCAGGTGTGGATGGACGGGTTTTGCATGCGCTGAGCGTCGTCTCGGTGCCGAGTGCGTGGTGGTAGTCAACGAAATCGGTCAAGCGATCCCCAAAAGGCGAAATGTGCTCCAGATTGAGCACGCTCCAATAGGTGGGCCACATAACGATCGTCGGATCGACAATGAGCGTTCTGGCTGTAGCGGGATCACCGGCATCGATGGCGGCCGCAAAGGCAAGCGCCACCCGTTCGGGCTCGGATGGTCTGGTGACTCTGAAGGCGACCACCAATGTGAGTATCACGCCAAATGTCAGGCCGAGCACGATGAGGATGGCCCCCGGACCGGCCGACAGTCCGGCGGGGTCGGCTTTTTCGCCGACAGTCTGGACGGCGGGGTTGCGTGGCGATGTCACGATGCTTCCTATATTGCCCGCGGTGGCCGCTTATGGCTCTTGAGGCGGGTTGGCGCAGCTTGACGAGCCGCGGCTACGCTCGTCTCCCAACCCGAAGGAGTTGCCTTGGCAGACACAACCCGAATTCGCAACGGGCTTCTTCAGACCCCGACGGGTCCCGTCGAAGCCGACGTCCTTATCGAGGGAGAGCGCATCGCAGCTCTTCTGGGTAGGGACAGTGAGATCGCGGCCCAGACCGACATCGAAGCCGATGGGCTCTGGGTACTACCGGGGTTAATCGACCTGCACGCCCACACCCGGGTGCCGGGGTATGAATACAAAGAGGACTATTTGACCTCCTCGCGGGCCGCAGCCGTTGGCGGCTACACGACCTACATCGACATGCCGAATGTAGAGCCGCCGACGACAACGGTGGAGCTTTTCGAGGAGAAGAAGGCAGTCGCGGCCGAACAATGCCTAATCGATTGGGGGCATTTCGTGGGGCCGGTTCAATTCGATCAGATTGAGGGGTTTGCCAAAGCCGGCGCGACCGGATTCAAGATTTTTCAGGTCACCGGCGGCTATCCGCATGATCCTCGGTTGGCCCTCGATGACCCGGGCCGCCTCTACCAGACCTTCCAAGCCATTGCCGAAACCGGCTTGCCATGTGTCGTCCATCCGTTCGCGCAGACGCTGTTCGAATACCTGTACGAGGAAGCCTCGCAAGCGGGTGCTCCGCGCGACATCCATACTTTCAGCGCGGTGTATACCCGCGACGTGGTGTGGCGGGTAGCGGTGGCGATCCTGCTCGAGCTCCAGCGCGACACCGGAGTTCGTCTGCAGGTCGTCCACACGCATGCTCCCGGGAGCCTGCGTTTGTTGCGTGAGGCCAAAGCAGCTGGCGTGGGTGTCACCGTGGCGGCCGATCCCAAATACTTCCACCTCCGCGAGGCCGATATCCAGGCTCAAGGCGCCCGGGCGATACCAGGAGGAGCCGTAACCAAGGATCCCGATCGCATGGCGGAGATCTGGAGGTCGATTGACGATGGCACCATTGACATCATCGATTCCGATCATGCTCCCCATACGCTCGACGACCTCAAGCTCATGGAGGAGGATCCGCTGATAGGACCCTTCGGCGCTCCTCACTACGACCATTTGCTCTCGCTGATGCTGACGGATGTGCGCAACGGGAACATCCGGTTGGAGCGGCTCGTGCAAATGCTCACCGAGACGCCGGCTCGCATAATCGGCGTCTACCCCGAGAAGGGTGCCCTCCTTCCCGGCTCGCTGGCGGACATCGTTCTCGTGGATCCCAACAAGAAGGTCGTTCCCAAGGATGGGGAGATGGAATCGAAGTCAGGTTGGACGCCGTACGTGGATTGGGAGCTCACCGGAGGGGCGGTTTTGACCATGCTGCGGGGGACGGTAATAGCCAAGGAGGGCCAAGTGCTCGCGGAGCCCGGAGTCGGCAGATACATTGCCGGGGTCCCTCAAGACTGGGCGCCACCGACCACGGAGGCCCATCAAGGCATCTCGCTGCAGCCGCGCTAGGCCTCAAGGGTCAGGGGCAGCCTCTGGATGATTCCCGCCAGCAGCGTGGCGCGCGGCATGAGGCTGTCAACCTCGATATTCTCATGCACTGTCATTAGATCCGATCCGAGCGGACCCAATCCGTCAAGCGTCGCCGTCGACTGTTCGCGAAAGGCCGAGCTCCCTGCTGCTGCCGACTGGAAGGCCTCAACCGGGATTGATAGCTCGCGACCGACCTCGCGGGCCAGCGCCAGCAACTGGTCTGTCCCGGCATCCCACAGGATACCCGGCCGATGATTATGCATATTGAGCTCAATCTCGGCTCCAGTTTCCTCGCCGACCCGGCGAGCTAACCGGAGCATGGTGGCCGTCACCGCTTCCCAGCGGTCGGGAGCTCTTGTACGGATGTCAACAGTCGCGGATGCATGAGCGGGGACGATGCTGCGGCGCCGCCCGGCTTCAGCGATGGTTACGGTCACCAGCGTCCCAGCCTCGAGGTCGGTTAGCTCGTTGAAGGAAAGCACCAGGTGGGCAAGTGCTTCGAGTGCGTTCACGCCGTCGCTGCGGGCGCTGCCTGTGTGGGCCTCGACTCCGGTAACGGTTAGCCGTCCCACTCCAATGTGGCCCCGGGCAGCCATGAGTTGTCCGCCCCGGCGGGCGCACTCGACGCACAAGCACCAATCGGCTCCGATGGCGGCCCGTTCGATAACCTCCCGCGACCCGAGGCTGCCGGCCTGTTCATCGCCAGACAGGACTAGAGCGATTGTGGGTATTGGCATCTCCAGGTGGTGCAGGACCTGCAGGGCTGCCACCAGGACCACCAAGCCTCCCTTCATGTCGGCTATGCCGGGGCCGTACGCCCTGTTGCCTTCTATCCGGAACGGGACGCGGGTCAATGTCCCCACAGGAAAGGCGGTGTCCAAATCGCCTAGAAGTAGCAGTCGTCCGGGTTCGGTTCCCGCCACGGTGGCGGCGTAAGTGCCTCCGAGCTCGGTGTAGGCCACGTCGGGCGACAGCAGTTCCTCGAGCCAATGTCGCGTGTCGGGAATAGCCGATTGGTGTGTGTAGTCGAACTCGAGTCCCAGGGGGGCCAGTTCGGTCGCCAGTGTGTCGGCGACTGCAGCGACACCTTCTGGATGGGCGGCATGACTCTCGGTGGTGACCAGTTTCTCGAGCAGTTTGAGGTAACGGGGTAGCTCAGCAGCTAGCCATTCAGATGTTGCCAGGAGAGGATTCACGGTGGACTGAGCATACGGGCACTGAGTAAGGTCTGGCGACTACCAAACAGGAGTACGAAGGCATGCCCAAGAAACCAGAGTTCGGGGTGCGGCTCCCCGTCGCGGGACCGTTGGCGAACACACAAGATATCCGGCGCAGTGCGATTCGCACCGAACAGCTGGGCTTTGACGCTCTTTGGGTCCACGACTTCATTGCCTGGACGACTTTTCAAGATCAGCACCATGTTTCGTGCGGTTCGCGCGAAGCAGTGGAGGAGTTGGCGGCCCCGCCCACTTTCTTCGAATCTCTCACCAACCTCGCATTTCTCGCCGGGATCACGAATGACATTCGTCTCGGTATTGCCGTGCTGTGCTTGCCCTATCGCAACCCCATTGTGGCCGCGAAGCAGGTGGCCAACATCGACGTTCTCAGCAACGGTCGCCTGATATTGGGTATCGGGACGGGAGCTCCCAAGAGCACTCATAACGTCGATTTTGAAGTGCTCGGTATCGAGCGCAAGACCAAATACCACGTCACGCGCGACTACCTGCGGGCTATGAAGGCGATCTGGACTGAAGACACCCCGTCCTATGAGGGTGAGTACATCAGCTTTGAGGAGACCGAGATCTGGCCCAAGCCAGTACAGAAGCCCTACCCGCCCATCTGGACAGGAGGGCACGGGCCAACCGCCATGGATATCACGGCCGAGTTCTCAACAGGATGGATCCCGCCCTGGATCCCCCCGGAGGAGTACCCGGGGCGAATCAGAGCCCTCGACGAGCTGGCAAAGGAGAAGGGCAGGGCCGGAACGGAGTTCGACATCGCCACCGAGGTCTACGTATCGCTGGCAAAGACCCGCGAGGAGGCGATTACCTCGGCGGAGAAGACACTCAACGTGCTAACGGAGGGCTTCGATCACACCGCCACCCAGGAAGCGATCCAGAACGCCGGCTTGGTCGGCAGTGCCGACGACGTCGGCGAGAAGATCGGCAGATACGTCGCGGCCGGCGTGAATCATTACGAGATGAAGTTCATCTATCACACGGTGGATCACTTGCTCGAGCAGCTCGAGCAGTTCGCTGCGGAGATCACGCCCGCGTTTCGCTGACCTTTGAAAGGAAACAAATGAAGTTTGCATGGCTGTGCAGCCACGAGTCCTATCAGCCGGAGGTACTGGTCGACCAAGCGGTATTGGCGGAGGAAGTCGGGTTCGACGTAGTGTTGGGGTCCGACCATTTTCACCCGTGGGTGGATGATGTCTCAGCCGCCGGGTTCGTCTGGTCCTGGCTAGGGGCAGTGGCGGCTCGGACCGATCACGTCGAACTTGCGACCTCGGTCACTTGCCCGTTGTTCCACTATCACCCGGCTCTCATCGCTCAGGCCGCGGCCACGGTCGACCGGCTGTCGGGAGGACGGTTCATCCTCGGGGTCGGCACCGGCGAGAACATCAATGAAGGACCGATGGGTTTTGAGTTCCCTGGGTACAAAGAACGCATCGCTCGCATGCAAGAAGCTCTCGAAATCATGCACCGACTCTTTGATGGGGAAAAGCTCGACTTCAGGGGCGACTACTACGTGGCCGACAAAGCCAAGCTCTACAGTCCCCCGGTGAGCCAGATCCCGATTTGGATGGCGGCAGGGGGTCCCAAGTCAGCGACCTTCGCCGGCGGCCATGCCGATGGATTGATTACCAGCGTCAAGGTTCCGGCCGAGACCCAGGAGAAGGTGATCGATCCCTTCCACGCCGGGAGTAAAGAACAAGGCAAGGACCAGGGCCACATCATGGCCACCCGCTGGTGCGTCCTGGCTGGGGACAGTGATGAAGCCTGGGAAGCGCTCGGCAGCATGCGGGGCTTGCGTGCTCCGGGTCGACTGGAAGCGGTCGACCCCATGGATCTCCGGGAACGGGCCGACGAGATGGACCGGGACGAAATCCTCGGCAAATACACGATCGTCGGTTCGGTCGAAGAGCTTCTCGAGATGTACAAGCCCCTTGTCGAGATGGGAGCCGATTACGTAGCCATCCAAGTGGCTAGCACCGACCCCGATCGCACCCTGGCAGCGCTGGGATCCGAACTGCTTCCGGAGTTGCGCAAGCTATCCAGCTGAGGGCGCAACCTCAACGGGACAACGGAACGGCTTCGAGGTAGCTCTGCGTTGAGGCGGCGCCGACCACCGTTGCGTACTTTTGGTGCATTTCGAACAGGTTGACTCGATGCGAAGTAGGGCTTCGGTCAAAGGTTGCCTCGGCGACCACGAAAGGTTTGAAGTTCCAGGAAAAAGCGTCGATCACGGTGGCACGTACACATCCGCTAGTGGAGCCTCCCGCCACCAGAACCGTATCCACACCGAGCTGGACGAGCCAGGAAGCTAACGGCGTCGCGAAGAACGCACTCGGCTTGCTCTTGGTAACAATCAGCTCACCCGGCTCAGGGGCAAGCTCATCCACGATCTCGTGCGCCCGCGGTGGCTCCGGGCTTTTTTCGAGCTTCTCCCACCAACCGCCACCCTCGGCCGCCGTGGTGCGGGCCTCATTGCGCGAATAGACAACTGGCACGTTCGATTGCCGGGCGGCAGTTAGCAGCTTGCTGATATGGTCGATCGCCTCCCATGCCGGCGGACCACACGACAGCGGGAACTTGCCCTCTCCATCGCGATCTCCGGTAAAGGCATAGGTGACGTCGACGACCAACAATGCCGGGTGGCTACCCGGCCCGGCCACTCGCCCGTAACCAGCTGCGCGGTACGTTTGGAGTTCTTCTTCACTGAAGGTACCCGTTGCCAGTGCGATGGGGTCGATAGGAACGAGTCCGCCGCTCATTGCTTGAGTTCGTCGAGGCCGGCTTCGGCCAGCATTTCGAGTTGCTCCAGGTAGCGGGGGAAATCAAGGCGCAGGTCGAGCACGACGTAGTCGAGACCCCGTTCGGCGAATTTTGCCAGCTCCCGCTTACAATCCCGGGGGGTACCGGCGATTACCAGGCCCTCCAGGTCCTCGATGCTGGAGAACGATCCCGAGGCAGGCGGGAGCCAGAACTTGGCTCCCGCCGAGCTGGTGGCCAGGGCCGCGACGTCGATGTTGGCTCGTGCTTTCTCGCGATCCGGGTGGACCTTGACGAGGGGCACTATTCCCACCGTTACGGTTCTCCCGGCCTCCTCGCTGCGCTCAGCCAGATAGGCAAGGCGGGCGTCGAGGGTCTTGAGCGGAATCCGGCCCGGCAACCAGCCGTCCATCTGTGCCAGGGTCCGGCGGATGGAGGCCTGGGTGGTTCCCCCGTAAACGAGTGGGATTGGAGCGACCGGCTTGGGCTCCAGCGTGATGTTCTCGAAGCTGAAGATTTTCCCGTGATACGTCACCGAATCCTCGGCCCACACCGCCCGCATGATCTCGATGGTTTCGGAGAAGATCTCTTCCCGGTCATCCCGACGAAAGCCGGCGGCGGCGAACTCGCTGGCGCTGGTTCCCAAGCCATAACCGCCCACCACCCTTCCGTTCGAGAGCACGCTCAACGCCGCCAGATTCTGCGCTACCTTCAGTGGCCAGCGAATTGGGATGAGGACCGCCATACCCAGCTTGATGCGGGTCGTAACCGCCGCGACTGCGGCCAGTGTCATCAACGGCTCGATAAAAGTCTTGTCTGTGCCTTCCATCTCGTGGGGGGTCCACAGGATGTGATCCCTCACCCAGACCGAGTCGTAACCCAGCTGCTCGACCCGGCGGCTCCCTTCGATCAGGACTTCGACCTCTGCGTGCTCACCAAAGTGGGGCAAGAGCACACCTATTTCCATCAGCGGGCCCTTTCCTGTTCGACGATGTGAAAATCGTCCCCAGCCGGAGCGTAAACCTCAATGAACCGGGCGGTGACCTCACCCGGGTTGCTGGTCTGATGAACCACGCCGGGGGGAATGAAAAGCACATCGTCGGTTTCGAGTTGATGGAGCTTCCCCGCAACCGAAACCTCCAGGCAACCCTCCAACACGACGTAGACGTTTTCGGCGTGCTCGTGGAAGTGAGCCGGGCCCGGCCCAGAGCCGGGAGCAAGGTAGTTCACGTGGAGGTCGACGTTGCTAGCCGGTCCATTTTCCTGATCGACCAGGCGAATCGACTCGCCGCGATCGCCTCGCAGCTTTTGCCGGGGTGCCTGATTGATATTGGCCGAGAAGGGCCTTCTCTCTTCCATGCGCGTTTCTGTGAGCTTTGAGGCGGACTCTAGAAGGCCGCCGGTCTGCAGGCGGGCCGGAGGTGCCGGTACAGTCTGCCGGGTATGGAGACGGTCCATTTCTTTACTGCCCGCGAGGTTCGGCTGGCAGCCGACCTATTCGTTCCCAGTGGAGAACTTCGGCCGGGAGGGCATCCGGCGATCGTGGCTTGCCTGGGTTGGGGCAGCGTGAAAGAGCTCATGGCCAATTGGGGCGAGACTCTGGCCGACCTCGGTTATGCGGTCCTGGTGCCTGACTACCGCGGGTTCGGTGCCAGTGACGGTGAGCCGGGCCGCTGCTTTCCCAATGAGCATGTCGATGACATCCGAGCGGCGGTGACTTTTCTTTCACTGCGCCCTGAAGCCGATCCGGCCCGGATGGCCTTGTTCGGTGTGAGTTACGGGGGAGCAATCGCGGTGGCCACCGCGGCTGTGGACTCCCGACTCCGGGCCGTAATCTCGGTTGTCGGTTATGGGAGCGGAGAGCGACATTTGCGGGCGGTCCGTACCGCCGACCAATGGACCGAGTTCAGTGCCCGGCTCGAAGCTGATCGAATAATGCGCTTGCAGGCCGGGGTTTCTGAGCAGATCGACCCCAGTTCGATCCTGCTCCGCGACGAAGAGGCTCAGGCTTGGCGCCGCCAAATGGAGGAGCAGTATCCGCAGATGGCCTTCCACACCACGCTCGAATCGGCGGAAAAGATCGTTGGGTTCGCCCCCGAGCGATCGCTGCCCTTTCCAACTGAGATCTCGGCCCTCTTCATTCACGCCGGCGAGGACTCCATGGTTCCCGTGAGCGAATCTGTGTCTATGCACGGGCGAGCGGCCGAGCCCAAGAAACTGGTCGTTATTCCCGATATCGGTCACCATGAGGTTCACGAGGGCGACGCTTTTCGGCAGATAATCGGCGAGGTGGACGCCTGGCTCACCGATCAGCTCGGCGTTCCATGACCGCTGCTACTTCTAGCTTTGGGCTGGTGCTGCCCCACTTCGGCGACGAGCCGGACGCGGCGCGCATGCTCGAGGCCGCGGTCAGGGCCGAAGAAGCGGGTTTTGACTCGCTGTGGGTGAGGGACCGGCTAGTGGCTGCAGCCCCCCACGGGCTGGAGCTCGAGGCCGGCGGAACAACCTTCTTCGAGCCACTGCTGACGTTGGCGGCCACAGCCGCCGTTACCCATCGCGTGCAGCTGGGAACGGCGGTTTTGCTCCCGAACCGCCACCCGCTCCGACTCCTGCAGGAAGCCGGTACGCTCTGGCGGATATCGGATGGCAGGTTGCGCCTCGGTCTCGGTCTCGGGGTGGGACCGGCGAATTTCGAAGCGCTCGGCATGGCCTTTGATGAGCGCGAGAGTCTCTTCCTCGATTCCGTGGAGCTGCTTCGGCAGTTTGCCCGCGGAGGAGCCCATGGCTTCGATGGCCGCCTCGCTCGCTTCGAAACGTTGGAGATCGATCCCACACCGGGGCGAGACCTGCCCATCTATTACGGAGGTGTCAGCCGGGCTGCAGTGCGGCGGGCCGTGTCCCATTGCGACGGGTGGATAGCCGGGCGCCTTCCCCGGGCCACCTTTCGTGCCCGGATGGGCCTACTGCGCCAGCTGAGCTCGGAAGTCGGCAAGAGCCTGAGCGTGGCGTCGATGCCGATCACTCTGGTCGACTCGGGAGACGGTCGCCGTCTCGCTCAGGCCGCTTCCGCCATCGCATTGCTGGCGAGAAGCGCCGAGGGAGCCAGAGATTGGATCAAACCGTCTTCGGGTCGTTTTGAGACGATTGATGACCTGGCGGGTTTGTTGATTGCCGGCAGTCCGGAGGATTGTGCGAGAGAAGTGAGGGGGAGTTTGGCAGCGGGAGTGACCGAGGTCATCTTCGACTTGCGACTGGCGTTCGACGACTTCGAGGATCAGCTGGCGTTGATTGCCAACGAGGTGCTTCCGGCGGTGCGGTGACGAGCAACGGGATTCCCGGTATTTAGCCATCCCCTTGCACGCAGCCACCTGCGAACCGTTAATGTCAACCCAATCAGACCGCAGGGCCGAATCGGCAGAAGAGCGGTCTTATTCGAACCCCGGCTGCTAGGTAGCCGGGAGAGGAGGATGTTTCATATGAAGCGACTCAGCAAGCTCCTCGCATTGCTGATGGCACTGGCCCTGGTGGCTGCCGCCTGCGGAAGTGACGATGAGCCGGCCGCCAGTGACTCGGATGTAGATCAGGTCTTCTTTATCCTTGACTGGGTGCCCAAGGGGCAGACTTCGCCGTTTTACCTTGCGCTCGATAAGGGTTTCTGGGCTAAGCGAGGAATAGCTGTGCAAATCACCCGTGGTTACGGATCGGGTGACACCTCGGCGCGCATCGGACTGGGCGAAGGTGACTTCGGGTTCGCCGGCGTCGGCGCAGTGATGCGGACGATCAGCGAAGGACTGCCGCTTGTCGAGATCGCGGCGATTGCCTCGACGGCGCCTACCGCGGTTTATGCCGCCCCTGAGGCCGGGGTCTCCGGCGATGATCCCACGAGTCTCGTTGGGCTCAAGGGAGCGGTAGACGCCGGGGATGAGAACGATCAGCTCTTCAAGGCATTCTCCGCTTCGGCCGGAATCATGTACGACGACGTCGACTGGCAGTACGTCGACGGAGCCGGCATCGGATCAATCTCCACCGGACAGGCGGACTTTGTGATGGACTGGATCACCAACCTGCCTGAGTGGTGGCTGGCCGATCCGCCCATCGAGCCCGACACGTTCTGGGTTGGTCGCTCGGTCGATATTTATGGGAACGGTTTGATTACCCGTCCTGACCTTCTGGAGACGGACCGTGATCTCGTGGAGCGCTTCGTTCAAGGCGCCATCGAGGGTTACCAATACGTGATTGACAACGGACAGACGGGTCACCAGGAGGCGATTGACGCGCTGTTCAAATTCAATCCCGAGCTGAAAGAGCAACCGAACGCCGAAGAGTTTCACCTCGGCAACTTGCAGCTGTTCCTGACGCTCATGCTGACCGAGGATGTGCGCGATGACGGTCTGGGGTATTTCGATCCGGACAAGAAGCAGCGAAGTCTTGATTTCATCAATGATTTCTTGCTTGACGCTCCGCTCACCCTTGATCAGGCGTTCATTTCCGACCTGATCATCGACAAGGGCGATGTGACGGTCGCCGACTTCGATGGAGCGCGAGCCGCGCTGGCGACGGTGCTAGGGCGGGACAACCCGCTGGCTCCCTTCCTCGACTGATTGGTCGCAGCCGGAGGCCCCGCACCGTTTGGGGCGGGGCCTCCGGTTGCACAAATCTTCATTCAGGGAGTCCGGCCAGATGGGCATCAAGCTAGAGGGCCTGCGCAAGGTCTTTCAGACGAGTGACCTGACCGTCGAGGCCGTGCGCGACGTTTCGGCCGAGATACAGGATCATGAGTTCGTCAGCATCATCGGCCCGAGCGGCTGTGGCAAAAGCACACTGCTGAGGCTCGCGTCTGGTCTCATTCCACCGACCGAGGGTACGGTGTTCCTGGATGGTGTGCCGGTAGAGGGGCCGGCCGGCAATATCGGGTTCGTGTTCCAGTCGCCAACCCTTCTTAAATGGCGCACAGTGCTCAAGAACGTGATGTTTCCCTACGAGGTGCTGGCGTCACAGAAGAACGCGGGGGCTTCCAAGGCCGACTTCGAGGCTAGGGCCCACGAGCTGCTGAAGATGGCCGGACTCGATGAGTTCACCGACGCTTATCCCAAGCAACTTTCCGGTGGGATGCAGCAGCGGGTTTCGATTTGCCGTGCCCTGATACACGATCCCGAGCTGTTGCTCATGGACGAGCCCTTTGGTGCGCTTGATGAGTTCACCCGTGAATACATGAACGAGGAACTGCTGCGGATCTGGCGGGAGACGAAGAAGACCGTTCTTTTTGTAACCCACCACATCCCCGAGGCGGTCTTCTTGTCCGACCGGGTGCTGGTGATGTCACAGCGGCCGGGGACAATCGTTGGAGAAGTGGTGGTCGATCTCCCTCGACCTCGTCTGCCTGAAATGCGTGAAACGGTTCGATTCCTCGAGCAGGTGGTAGAGACCCGTCACCTGATCGGAGCGGGAACCAGCGAGGCCATGTCCGAGAAAAGACTGACGGAGTGAGCGGCGCAGCCATCGGGGAGGAAGTCCCTTGACCATCGATGTTGCCCAGGCCGAGTCGACAGCTCCGCAGCTGGGTCGCGCCACTGGCAAGATCCGTCGCTTCACTGACCCGCTGATTTTCGCTGCGTTTCTCATCTTCGGCTGGCAGGTGGCGATCTGGATCACCGGATGGCATCCCGTGGTCCTGCCACCTCCTTCCCGCGTCTGGGACATCCTCAGCAACCAGGGAGACTTTTTGGTCGACAACATGCTGACCACGCTGTGGACAATCGGATGGGGTTTTCTCATCGGCGGCGTTTTCGGATTTGTGTCCGGAGTGCTCATCAATTACCTCCCACCAGTCCGGCGGGCGATATACCCGATATTGGTTTCGCTCTACGTGATTCCAAAAGCCGTGTTCATCCCCCTCTTCATACTGTGGTGGGGAGCCGGACTCCAATACAAACTGTGGGTGACTTCGCTGCTGGCTTTCTTTCCAGTGACGGAGAACACTATTACCGGGCTGCAAGGTGTAGACACCGAGATGGTGGAACTAACCCAATCGCTCAAGGGCAACCGGTGGTTCACATTCCGCAAAATCGCGTTGCCGTTTGCGATGCCGTTCGTTTTAGCCGGACTTCGAATCGGTCTCACCGAATCCTTCATCGGTGGCGTTCTCAGTGAGGTCATCGTTCCCAGCACCGGCATCGGGTCCCGCATCGTCGAAGCCGCCGCCTTCTCCAATACCGAGTTCATCATCGCCGCCATCATGGTCATAGCGGCCTTCGGCATCGTGGCGTATTTCTCTTTCCTGTGGATAGAACGGAAGCTCACGTTTTGGTATTAGCCAGCGCAGACACCGCGGCTTCGCCTAGCCCATGGGCCCGGGTTGGGCGTCTTCTGTGGAACAGCAAGGAGCTGTTACTCACGCTGACGGCAATAGTGGTCGCCTGGATCCTGGTGGTGGAGATAAGGAACTTCCATAGGATCGTGCTGCCGCCGCCGAGTTCGGTAGTCGACGCCCTTTTTGACAACGCGGGCGAATATGCCAGCGCCGGATTCATCACGTTCTACGAGATGCTGCTGGGGTTTGCCGCCGGTGGGGCGCTGGGATTCTTGTCGGCCATCGGCATCTTCTATTCACCGTTCCTCCGCCGCTCCCTGTATCCCGTGCTTCTTGGCTTTCGCATCGTCCCCAAAGTGGCCTTTGTGCCGCTGTTTATTGTGTGGTTCGGGATCGGTGTCGGCGTCAAGGTCGCCCTCGCTTCATTCGCGATCTTCTTTCTGATCCTGGTCCAAACGCTGCTCGGCCTCACCGGGGTGGAGCACGAGTTGGTGGAGCTCGGGCGATCTCTCAAGATGCGCGAGTTCGACATCCTGCGGCGCATCCGGCTGCCGGCGGCGCTGCCGGCGATCATGGTCGGCGTCAAGCTCGGCGTCACGTATGCCCTGACCAACGTCGTTGTAGCGGAGATGGTGGTGGCCACCAACGGCCTCGGGTTCTTGGTGGTCGAGGCTCGATCCTTCGTCAAAACCGACGAGATGATTGCCGCCATTCTCGTCGTCGCATTCATCGGCTTGATCGTCTATGGCTTCGGCACGTTCATCGAGCGGCGGACTATCTTCTGGTACTTCGACGACAAGGCCTGAGAACACCGGTAGAGCTGTGACCACATTCGTTGACATGGTGCAGGGCTGGGGGCACCGACGCTCTCTTCCCGCACGGCCTGGCTCTGGACTCCCGGCAGCCACCGTCGTGTTCTGGGAGCACGCCATCTTGGTGGCGGTGACGCTGCCGCTCCTGGTCAAGTTAAACCCGACCTGAACGGGCGTGACATCTGCAGCCGGTGATCGCCATCGGCGCCTACCTGCTTCTCTCCGAACGCTTACTGCGCGCTGCGGCATCTACTTCGGTTTGGCCGTGGGCAGCGCGTGGCTGATCTCTTTCCGGGACCCGGTGGATGTCAGCGTCAGTGAGCTGGCACTGGCGGCCTTGTTTGCCGATTTGTCGGAGATCGAATGAAGGGAACGGCGGTCGCCCGGGCCGTCCGTCCCAATTCAGAAGCGGGGGTCTCCGCCGGAGAGGAAGCGCCA
>JABAHO010000184.1_pt1 | contig 20524 bp, 22 predicted proteins | sample 7062071 | NCBI WGS metagenome assembly JABAHO01 (sample SAMN14534356, study PRJNA622989) | marine sediment metagenome | biome: marine biome [ENVO:00000428]; feature: marine pelagic biome [ENVO:01000023]; material: deep marine sediment [ENVO:00002113] | place: India: Gulf of Kutch | collected...
TATAAGAAATATGTTGGCGGGAGAAGCTGGGCGGGTACAGAAAGTTGATTTGACTTTCTACCGACGCCTAGCCAGGATAGGGCACGAACAGCAGAACCGTAGCTGGTGTAAGCCTCCTAAACCGAAGAAGAGAGCTCGGGGTCGCGGGTTCAAATCCCGTCCCGCCCGCATTCTAATCTACATGCACTTAACTGGTTCTTTAATTGTTTGTTTCAAGAGTTAATCCTTGTATTTCTCTTTCTTTTCTACGTAACAAATGTCACAGCATGCACGCATGACTCCTTCATTTTCTCACCTTCAAAATTTTAGTTTCCAATGGACATCTGTGAGTTTAGAATTTAAGTTTTATGTTACTTCAATTTATGCGCACGTGTTATATTTACCGTTATATTCACAAAATCAATGTTTAGTGGAACACTCTATTTGCGTGCGCGAAACTCTTCTACGGGTACCTCTCTCGAACCAACACAAAAAGGAGGACAAAGGCAACAAAAGAACCTAATAGATTTAAAAACAAAGGAACTCTAAAACCCCATATGTCATACAACCAACCGCCGATAAAAGGAGCCGGAAAAACAAGTACGCCCCTAAAAGCCTGTAGCTTACCCATGGCTTCGGCTCGTCTCTCCTGTGAAACATTGTCGGCGAGAAAAGCGGTAACTGTTGGAACCCAGGACGCGATTGAAATCCCGAAAGGAACCTGCAAAACGACAAAGTGCACGAAATCACTTGAAAGCAGCCATCCAAAGACCGAGGCGATGCCAAATCCCTCGGAAACCAACAAAAACATTTTTCGCCCATATCTGTCCATAAGCTTTCCAAATGGAATCTGCGCCACGCCCCAAGCTACGCTCACAGTAGCTGACAACACGCCTAACTTGTAGGTGCTGAATCCAAAACTTCTAGCCAGCATGCCGTAGAGAATAGAATATCCTAAGCTCCACGCAAAGGCGTCAGCAACCATCGCAACAAAGAAACCCCTCAGGTGAGGCTCTGGCCAAAACATCTCCCGAAGAACCTTCCACCAACTCCTGTTTCCAGATGTCGCTCCAACTCGAGGTCTTTCCGCCAAGGTTTCTCGAACAAAAACAATTGTGAGGAGAGCACAGACGATGTCGGTCGCTATACACGCATAGAAAATGGGCACAAAACCGTAAATCATGGCCAGAAAACCACCTAAGGGAGCAACAATCGCCGTCGTAGCCTGTGAAGAGAACATCAAGACGCTGTACGCCACACCCCGCTCCTCTCTCTTAACAGACTCAGCTACGACAGAAGCACCCGCAGGATTGTACTGTTGATAACTTGCGGAGAGCCCCATGAAGATCACGTAGGGGATGAGGAGAAACCATGTGTTGGCAATAATGCAGAAGACGAGGGCACATGCCTTGAGAACGTTCGACAAGATCAGAAGAGGTTTTCTGCCCACCCTGTCTGACAACCTTCCCCAGATAGGTGAAGAGAAAGCCCCCAACAAACCCAAGGCAGCACTCAAACCGCCTAACACCGCCATCGACGCACCTAGACCGAGCACAAATGGTTGCCAGATCACGAAAAGCATGCCATAAAACATCGCTGTAACAATGGCCTCCACGGTCAGAACTCGGATGTTCCCTTTCAGGGCTAGAGCCTGTCCAAGCCTCTTATAAAGCCTCAATGTCTTAACCACTTAGCAGTTATCATGTGTAGCTGAAATAAGTCCAATAACACGCTAAAAGACTTAGCGGTCACCGCGTCTCGCGCGTGCACCTGAAGCCAAAGAAGTTAGTAAAGTCTTGAAGTTATCGTTCTTGTCTGGAAACCATGAATCATAGAATGCCAAGCCGTTTCCACATTCGATCACACCATCGTCTAATCTAGGCTTTGCGGCTCGCGGGCGCACGGATTTACAGGTTGTGAAAGAAAAGTGACGCATACGATACACCGACTTCCCTAATGTGCACATAACACAGATTATACGTGCGATGCGTGTGCAAAACAATTTTAAAGAAAGATACGTTTTTCTGCTTGGTGTCTTACCGCCATAAATCAGTGTGAGGATCAATTTTGAACGCATATGACGTAATCGTGGTCGGCGCCGGCATAATAGGAGTGTCCTCCGCTTATCATTTGCAGAAAAATAACCCTGACAAGAGGATTCTGATGATCGACAAAGAACCGGGGGCGGGACGCGGAAACACAGCAAAAGCCGCTGGAATGTTCAGGAACACCTTCTCTTCCAGAACCAGCCAGGTTTTATCTGACACGTCAATCGATTTTTACAGCCACCTCCAAAACGAGATGAACTATGACATTCGTCTGGTAGAGACGGGTTACCTCTGGCTGCTGACCAAACAACAACTCGACAAATATTCACAAATTATAAGAAAGATGATGGAACGCGGAACAGAAATTAGAATACTAGAAAGAGACGAGTTGAAGAGGATACCGAAGCTCCGTCTGAAATTCGACGAGAACCTTGAAGAGACCGGATACCTTGGACTCGAAAACATACACAAAGGTTTGTTAGGAACGAAATGTGGTGAACTCGATCAGAGTGAACTCGTGAAATTTTATGAGGAAGAGTTTGAAAGACGGGGCGGTGAAACCTTTTTTGACACAAAGGTTCATGGGTTGATCATCACACCAAAAAACGAGTTTGGAGGCCCACCCTTTGTATGGCAGAATCCGAGAATCAACGGGGTTTCAACAGAAAACGGTGAAATCTACGGTGATAGGATAGTGTTGGCGACTGGCGCCTATTCTCATGAACTTTTGGATCCGATCGGCATAGACAGCTATTGTAGACCCAAGAAAAGACAGCTGTTTCAGTTACAAGGTCCTGATCTAAGAGAATTGCTGTACGTGAAGGGATTTAACGAGGAGGGGGTTTTGCCTTTTACCATCCTACCCAGATCTGGGGTGTATGTCAAACCCGATGAGACTGGGAAAGGCTTTTGGACCGGTTGCGCGGACGACCTGGGAAGACCATTCAGCCTAGACGTGACCCCTGAGAAGAGCTTCTACGAGTTCAACATTCGTCCGATCCTGACCAAATATCTCCCCCAGTTTGAAAGCGCGCGCATCGCGAACAAACTGGCTGGCCTATACGCGTGCAACACGATAGACGGAAATCCCTACGTCTTTGAAAGGCACGGATTGATAATAGTCAGCGGATGTAGCGGCAGCGGAATCATGAAAGCAGACGCCATAGGAAGAATCGTAGACGCCCTCTACCAGAAGAAAGGGGAAGCAGAACTGTACGGCGACGTGAAGTTCAAGGTCAGTGACCTAGGCGTAGAAAAGAGGAACGTCGAAAACGAGGAATTTACCATCTGAATACTCGTGGGAAAGAACACAAGAAATTAAGCTTGAAGTTTTGGAGGCTCTGCTAATTGGTAGATTTGCTTGGCAGAAGCGTCTTAGGAAGCTTTCCTACGACCGTGAATAACGGGTCAACGATCTGGGCAAGCCGCACCTTTGCTGCTAAACTAAGAAACATATACGCGTCGTAACGCTCAAAACCATAGTCCTCTTCCAACCATTTGATTAGTTCAAGGAAAGCTAGTCTAACAGCGTCTTCCAAAGGCCTAGCACTACAAACAGTCATGATCTCATCAGGTGACTCAATACGTGGCCAATCAATCTTCTTTTTCTTTATTAAATCAATCTTCATTGTTATCATTGACGCTATTTCAATAGCTGTTCCACAGATTTCTCCGTCTCCTTGAACCGCGTGGACATCGCCCACTCCAATCAATGCACCTTCTACTGCGACTGGAAGATAGAGTTTGTTGCCGGGACAAACGTCTGGAACATCCATGTTTCCTCCGTGTCTCCCTGGGGTGATTGTGGATATAGCCTCAGATGCTGGTGATACACCTATTGTTCCTATGAAGGGTTTGATGGGAATGTTTATCTCTCTTCCATCGTTCAGCGTATATATGGCCTTTCCATCGATTATTTTGGAGAACTTTGTAAGGGGCGGAGACGGTTGAAGCCAGCCTTCTAACCCTCCGAAACCGGGCATAACCACAGTTACACCCAAGTCCGGAGTTGATATATCCACCAGTTCAATAAGTAACACATCTCCAGGCTTCGCCCCCTTTACATATATGGGACCAGTAATAGGGTTTTCATAAAGAACCAAGCTTCTTTGAAGCACTTCTTCCAATGTTTGATTTGACTCCACAACGTTGCTAAGAGCGTCCCATGTTTCCACTTCAACAACTTCGCCGGGAGCAACTGTTGCCACTGGCATGTTTAATGGCCCAAAAGTACAGTTTTTAATGAACGACAACTCTTCAAACGAAGTTTTCCTAATCCGCCTTACCAACACAGCACACCTTTTGATCGACTCTTACTCTAAGTCTAGTTAACCTTAAAAATAGGTGGGACAAGATCTCATAGACGCACTCGAAGAAAGAGCGCGCGCTTCGACCGATGAAAAGTACATACTACAGTTTTATGCGTGCTGTCTTGTCAGGTGTCACATATGTAGCTTCGGAAGGGAACATCTGCAAAAGAGTATAGTTGGGGTCATCTACGCTTTTCCAATGTTTGCTGAAGAAATCGCAATGTCTCGCCAGTTTTGTCTTGACTTGCTTATCTTTAATTATTTTTGCTAACCCAGTAACCCTTATGCAACAATCGCTATTTCCCTTTTTGAACACAAAGGAGAATTCCACTTTTGGGTTCTTCTGTATCTGTTTAACCTTTTCACTCCACATGTCTGTTGTTATCCAAAATTTGCCGTCAAAATTAATCAGCGTCACAGGTCTGACTCGGGGTTGATCACCGTCCATGGTCGCCAAGAATACATGTTGAAAATCCTCAAATTGATTCAATACTTCTTTAATATCCTCAATTTCTTCAACCATTGCCAACACCTTGGCGTCTTGTAGTCTCAAATTTGGTTGATGACATAAATCTTTTACGCAGAGATTAGATGTACCATTAGAATGCGCGCGTGCACACGTGCTGTTATTTCAACTACTCGACTTTATGGAAAGTTATGTTACACTTAAATAGCTCTATATTCCCAGCTTTTCTTGTAGCCAACCTACAGGCGTTGTTGATCCTAAATGCTACGATTACCAATCTAGGTTCTTTGCCTCTACCGTATTCTTTTCCATAACCTTGAATCTGTTCAACAGTAGCCTCACTGGCAGTTCCCTTACACTCGATGACAACGGGCCTCCCTTGTTTGTCTTCAGCCTTGAAGTCTGGTCTCGGTCTCTTTTTTTGCTTTGAGTAAAATGTGTCTGTTTGGAAGCCTCACGTTTGGTTCAACGGTTATGCCGTAATACTCTAGATGCCTATCTGTAGGGGTTAAGCTGGTCATATGCTCTACTTTAAACCCGGCATCTTGGACGAGATTTTCAAGTTCCTGATAGGTGAAGGGCGTGTGAGTTTCACTCATTTCTTCTTCCTCAAGCCCAGAATTCAGGGCCCAGATCTTCGTAACAAAATCGCAGAAATCCCGCATGCTAGTTCTGATCCAACCTTCACCTGAGTCATAATAAGCTATCTTGCGAGGTTTGAACTTAGATTGAAACTCACGTAGTTTATTTCGCAATTCTTCAGGAAGTCTAAAGGAGATTGGAGCGTTGCCTGGATTAAGATGGTCTAGGATGATAAGTTCGCCGTCTTTCTTCAGTAAATGGAAAACATTCTGAAACGTCCTAAGGAGGGCTTTGGCTCCTTTAAAATGGAATATCTCATGTAGAACTTGGACAGCGACTACAAGATCAAAGGAATGATTTTTCAGAGGTAGGGCCGGTATATCTCCCAATATTGTCATAGCATTCCCTTTTCTTTGCAACCTACTCAGAAGGTATTTTGACCTATCAATACCGATAATCAATGTTGAAGGAAATCTCTCAGCTAATCGAGTTGTAAGGCCACCAATTCCGCAACCCAAGTCTAAAATTGCAGAGACATCAGGATTAACATAAGTTATTATAGCTGAAAGTCTCTCGTTACGATGCTTCTTTGCAAGAAGCTCTGCCATTTCCTTTTCTTTTGCTGACATACTTTTCTACCGAATCGAGTTGGTCATTATCTCCTTTGAGTACGTGTTAGTATTCAAACTTAATAAGCTACAACATACACGCGCATAAATTTCATGCGCGCGCATGCATATGTAGTATTTACAATAGATATAGTATAAGCATCAAGCATTTATAGAATGCACTTGGTTAATACTGATGGCGCGCGGAAGAAAAACTCCTTTCTCTTTCAGGAACTGAACGGGGCGCGCGCTCGAAACAAAAGGTTATGGGCTTAAGCTCCTAAAGTGCTGGACAAGGTCGCTTGCTACTTGCTTCACACTGTCAATATCCAGTGCTTCAACATCGAACACTCACACACCTGATTTCCAGAAGAATACACACCATGATGTTCTAATGCGTAGAATTATATCGCACTATTCAAAAAGTGTCATGAGGAGAATATGCCCTTAAAACAAGTATTGCTTCTTCTCATTCTTTCCCTTTTATCCAGTATGACTTTGACTTTTGGAGGGCTACTTTACGCAGAGCATGTTGACATGACCGATTCTGTATACACTAAGTATGGTTTTCCTTATTGGTGGTTAGTTAACTTCAGTGTAACTATTGCTGGCAAAACAGACATTTGGCATTTTGAGACGTCTAATCTGGTCAAAGACATGGTACTATTTTTCTTGCTAAGTCTTGGATTCTGGTTTGTAATTCTTCTCACGAAACGAAGAATGACCCTAAGAACCAAAATGAAGGGAAAGAAAATAGTTGAGCCAATCTCTGGAGTGGACTTTCATCTGGAACCAAACTAACAAAAATTATCCTGAGAAGGAAATTGAACCAAGAAAATACTACATTAGAGCAGTCATAGAGAGTGTTACTTCTGATAGTCCCTTTTGGGATCCCATATTCTCTGCAGCAACGAGCATAAACATCACATCTTCTTGAAAACACGGATTAACAGCATAGTCGAAATATCTTAGTTTGGTGTCCTAGTTGATATGCGCGTGCTCACACGATGTAAAGAGAAGAAACTATTGGAATTCTTTTTCAAGCTGCAAATGTTCCTTCACCAAACCATGCTTTCTGTATAAGTTGATAGCAAGCTTGTTGTCGAATCTAGTTGTGACGTGAATCTCTGAAACTCCCATATTTTTTGCGTTTTTCATCGCTTCTTGAAGGAGTTTGCTGGCAATACCTTTTCTTCTATGCTTGGAACTGACGTACAGGTTGTGTATATAGCTGTGTTTTGCTCCGTGGGTAAAATCATGTATGACCCATTGGTCTATGAACCCAACGATTTCTCCTTCTAATTCAGCAACCAACAGTTCATAGTCTGGATTTCTTAATGCTTGCTTCAATACGTTTACTCGTTTCTCGTTATCTGCTTCTCTCGGCATGAACTCTTCAGCTAGAATTGCTAGACTGCGTAAGTCTTTTTCATTGGCGAATCTAATTTTGGTCGATTTTACGGTTCTACTCAATTCGGCAAATTCTCCTTTTCCAGTCTGGAATTCAGGTATGCATTAAAGATTAAGGGAGTCATCGCTGTTATCCCTTATGTTTTCCTTCTTTCGACTTCGTACATTGTTTCGAGAGTGAAATATATGTATACGTAGCGAATTATAACGAATTGAGTCAAAAGGTAGGTGAGAAAATGCCCAAGCCAACCCGGAAGGATACGGAACTGCTACTTCAGGTATTAGAACTAACAAAAGATGAAGAGAGCAGAAATGCTTACAGGTGGTTCTGGGAGGAATTCGACGTTAGGGGTTATAGAAGATTTAAGAAGAAATATCCATCCGGAAGCGAGGGATCCAGATTCTTCAGCCGATTCATGGCAATTGGGAGATGCTCGCCACCTTAGTCGTCAACGGATTAATCAGCGAGAACTTGGTCTTCGACATGTTCTTCGTCAAGCTCGCTCGCGCGCAGTGGGGTTCAGGTGGTTTTTGCCACTACTTTGCGTCGAATCTTCTTTGCTATTGAGCGCGAGTCAAGCTTATAAACAACCTAAAAGACATATTATCTTGAAAGACTTTGTTGCTTTCAATGTATTTGTTGTATCGCTTGGCAAGAAGTGCTAAGCTCGAAAGCTACATGCCTGAGATAGCCGTTTTTGTTATTGCGGTTTCACTTATTTCTGCAGTTCCCCTTCTTCTTGGATATTGCGTTTTTCTCCTTCTTTTCCCGTTGATTTTTTTTCTTCTCCCATTGGGCGGGTGTCTCTACTACATCTTCCTTGGCTCATTTACGTTCCTTTCCTTCCCCTTTTACGCTTGGCATTATGAAGTGTTTGATTCTTCCGGGAGTATGGGGGAGTGGCATTTGGCAATCCGTTTCTTAACAACAGATATAGCTTCCTCACCAGATGGGGGGATCGGATTTATCGCCCCTTTCTCATTCTTTCTCTTGGTTAACATCTTGGGCGCACATTTGGGCTACTGGGTAGGTAAAAAGTATGAGATCCAGTTTGGTGACGGATGGAAGGTTCTTTGCGGATTTGCTGGAGTCGTCTGCATAGGAGTTTCATTTATTGTCCCTCACGCGCTTTATGAACGTGTTGGGGTAGTCCTTTCTGGTCTCGGGTTTGTGTTGTTCGAAACAATATTTCTTTCATGGTTGATAGAGAGAGAATTTCTTTCGTGGCTAACGCGTGCACGAGTTGCAACACTCATGTTTCTAGGAGGTATTATCCTTTATTTGACGCCCTATCAAAAAAATCACGCGCTGAATATAGTTGGAGGACAGATACTTATTTTGTTTGGCGCGATAGTCTACGTTGTTAAAGTAGTAGTCGCCTATGTGCGCACTACGGAGCGAGATGCGCGCGCAGAACATTAACAAAAGACATTAGCATCTTCTGTAGTAAATTTGGATAGATCTTATATTATATAATGCATGCATGCCTCGTAACATACTACACGCGAAGCAACCAACAATAATGATACGTGCGCTCATGCAAGTTCCACGCTCGAAAAAATTATGTTGAGAAGGCAAGTAAGTAAACAGTGGTGGTGTTTAATCTGAAAGTACCTAGATCCTCCGGTAAACTTCACGAAGACTTGGTTAAGGCAGACCTGAAGCAACAGACCAGAAAAGAGCTCGAAGAAATTATTGATGCGTATCCCTCTCACGGCAAAAGCCTAGGTGCCCTATTTCACGGAGTTACTTCCTTAGGTTTACATAGACGCGCAAGTGAGGAACCAATTAGGCTCACGCGACCGGCGCACACTTTTTCAATTGTGGCCCGCGACCCGAAAACAGGAGAGATAGGTGTTGCTGTGCAATCGCACTGGTTCAGTGTGGGTTCGGTGGTGCCTTGGGCCGAAGCTGAGGTGGGCGCGGTAGCGACGCAGTCGTTCGTAGACCCTTCCTACGGGCCGAAGGGACTTAACCTCATGCGCTCTGGCAAGTCGGCGTCTGAAGCGCTGGAGGATTTGATCGCCGCCGATCCTAGGGAGGCCGTGCGGCAAGTAGCCATGGTGGACGTGAAAGGTCGCGTAGCAGTGCACACGGGCAAACGTTGCATCGAATATGCCGGACACAAGATGGGGAAAGGCTACAGTGTGCAGGCAAACCTGATGCTCAACCACAAGGTGCCGGCGGCTATGGCCAAGGCGTTTGAGGGAACCAAGGGCGATCTTGCCGAGCGGATGATGAGGGCACTCGAGGCGGCGCAGGATGCGGGCGGTGACATCAGGGGCAAGCAATCGGCAGCGATGATCGTAGTCAAACCTCACTCCTCCGGTAAGCCATGGGCGGATCGCATCGTTGACCTGCGTGTCGAGGACCATTCAGAGCCACTCCAAGAACTTCGTCGCCTTCTGAACCTTGCGCGGGCATACAACCACATGAACGCGGGTGACGCCGCGATGGAGAAGAAGGACTTCGCCCTGGCCATGGAGGAGTACGGCGCCGCGAAGAAGCTGGCAGGGAACAACGTGGAGATTGCGTTCTGGAGCGCGTTGACGTTGGCCACGAACGGAAAGGTCGCTCAAGCCTTACCGATCTTCAACAATGTCTTCGCGGTCGACAGGAACTGGGTGGAGATCCTGAAGCGCTTGCCAAAAGCCGGCTTGATCTTAGACAACAACGCGGGCCGCACCCTGCTACAGCAGATTCTGAAGGAGGGCCGTGAAACTTTCATTTCCTAGATGGATTTTGAAAGCATGTGTGCGTATGCGCGCTGGCTTATCTCATCCTATTCAGAACGTTCATCCATCGTTTCATCATCGTTTTTTCAACACCTAGAATGAGACAAGAAACGTCCAGGCGCGCACACACAAAATAGAACTCAGTTCCATAAACCTTAAGGCAATTCGCGACATCAGGATAATGGGGCGCGCATGCAACTACACTTCAAAAATCGTTTATGCATGCATGTCGCCTATGTGCGCACTAGGGAGCGAAAAAAAAGGCAGAAAACAAGTGTCGTTTACCTTTTCGAATGTGCGCGCAACTTTTTTCTGTAACATAATCTAAAGGGAATTCCTATGCAGCGTAAGACGTTCACAGCTAAGGACGGAAGAGAAGTTGTTGTTCGACCTCCAAGATGGGACGATTTAGAAGGTTTGATTGAGTACATTAACAGTCTGGTAGACGAGAAAGTTGAAATCGTGCTGACAAAGAAAGTCACCAGAGAAGAAGAGGCAGAGTGGCTTGCAAAAAGGCTAATCAGCATCGATAAGGGTGACGTCATTCACGTTGTTGCCGAAGTTGACGGTGAAGTCGTTGCAGGCGCCGAAGTTCAAAAACAAAAGTATCTTATGAGCCACGTAGGCATGTTGGGGATAGGCATAAAATCGCCTTTCAGAGGAATTGGAATAGGCACCTTTATCATGAAAACACTGATTGAAGAATCAAAGAAGGCCGGCTTGAAGGTCCTAGTCTTAGACGTCTTCGACACAAACAACATAGCCAAAGAACTTTACAAAAAGATGGGGTTCAAAGAAGTTGGCAAAGTTCCGAAAGGAATCTATAAAGACGGAAAATACATCGACCTCGTCAGAATGGCGCTCGAACTCTGGTAATTCGACTAAAACGGTGCGCGCATTTCAATTTGATACAGCATCAACATTCTACGCATGTTAAAACTTCCGCACAAATTGTAACAAAAAAGATTACACGTGTCTGTGAGAAGGGTAGCCTGAATATTAGGTTCGCGCGCGCATTTACTGCTTGGGCTAATGGCATTCGCGTGCACGTATCGTGCGCACTGTCCAAATCGCAACAGTCTTCTGAAGTTCGATTTCGAGCCTACGTTGGTTTGCTAAGATCTTGGCCTGAGGATTGAATGTATTGAGCTGCCTTAGATCTTTATTTGCCCCCGTGCTTGAAGACGCATCAAAGTCTTCCTTTCTTACGCCGCGGATTAGTCTGAACATTTTTTGTTTTGTTATATCCAGTTTACTTTTCATTTCGAACACGTTTATCATCCCCATTTAACTATTGAAGTTTTCGTTTTAATAACGATATAGAAGTCTCTTATAAAGGTTTAGTTTTATTGGGTTAATCTATTTAGTCTAAGTCACATTATTGCTTATTAGGAAAACGTTTTTATACTCATTTAAAGTAAGTATTTATTTGGTGAAGGCACTATGAAACCGATACAAGTCTTGAGGGATCCTGAGGCATTCAAACTTTTGGCCGACGAAACTAGAAGGAAAATATTGTATCTGCTTCGCGTTAAGGATATGACTGTTAGTCAGCTCGCCTCCGAACTAGACCTCACTCCTCAAGCGCTTTATCACCACATAAAGAAGCTTCTGGAGGGAGGGATGGTTGAGGTAGCGCGCGAGGAACGCATCGGCCATCTCATCGAGAGCTATTACAGAGCGATAGCTGAGGATTTCCTTCTCATCACCGGAAAGTTGAGCGCGCAGACCTTTCGCGATAGAAAGCTTGCTGAGGAGCAGGTGACCGTGGTCCTCAACGCTTTGAAGAAGCTTGGTTTCAACCTTGATTTCGATGAGAACAAGATCTCGCAATTGGTTGATTTGCGAGCTGAACTCACTACCGAATGTTGTGAAAACGATGATAAATGTATCCGCGTGCAAGATGAGATCTGGAATATGGATGACCTGAATCTTCTTACGAAACAGATAGCGTGTGAGCTCGCCGCAACACTTCTGATGTCAGATGAGGGATTTGTTAGACAACAGGAAAATAGAAAGAAGCTTAGGGATCTACTACTTTCACTTGTCAAGAAATAGAATTACTATTAGCACATTTTGCCTGCGAAGTACAAACATACTGACGCAACGCATAGATTACTACATAGGTTTCTTCATAAGCGATTTATGAATGATGCTTAGATATTTGCGCATATGCGCGCGCACAAGGCTGTATTACGCAAAAGACGCCCGCGTTAGTCATACTCCATCTTGTGCCTAGCTCCGCGGTCTGGCTTGGTTGAAGGGTCTATTTCATAACTACTTATTATCTGAGTAACTGTAAACACATCTATCTTATAGCTCACCTTCACGCGCAAATTAATCTTAAATTCGGTTGACTCGATAAAGAATGTATCGGGTGAAGCAGCTGTACAGTAAGATATTGGAGAAAGTGGAGAGGGAAGCTTCTGGGGTTAACGCCAAGAACATAGTCACAAAAATCACGGGATACCACCGCATTCAAGCATCACCGGGCTTCCGCAAGGCTGCAGTCTACTGCAAGGAATGGTTCGAGGAAAACGGGTTCGATTCTGTAGAGATTGTAGAGTTCCCTGGTGATGGTAGACAGGTGTACTGGAGCTACAGGATGCCGGAGGCTTGGGCAGCTAGTGACGCCGAGCTGAGGATTATCCTACCGAAGAAGTTCAGGAAGATTATCTGCAGGTTCAGGGAAGTGCCCCTCTCCCTGATCCAGAGGAGTGCGCCGACGCCGCCGGAGGGTGTCGACGCGGAGGTAGTCGTCTTGGAAGATGGCACTGAGGAAATAGACTACCGTAGGAAGGATGTGAAAGACAAGATCGTGTTAACTTCAGGTGACCTGGAGTTAGTTAAGGCGATGGCGGTCGACAAACACGGTGCCATCGGCATAATAACAGACCGAATGCCCGAGTTTCCACCGGTACGTCACAGGATGGATTTGGCAGACGCCCTCTGCTACACTTCCTTCTGGTGGAGGAGAGGAGAAAAGAAGTGCTTCGGCTTCGTCGTCTCCCCCAAAGAGGGAGAACGTCTCAGAAACATACTCAAAGGTTTAGAGAGAAAAAGAAGGCTAAGGGAGAAGCTGGACGAAGATGAAAAGGAGGGACTTAGAGTCCACGCCAAGGTGGACGCCAGGTCTTATAACGGTACTTGCGAAGACGTGACAACTGTCGTAAAAGGTAAGGAACTGTCCGAGGAGGTTCTCGTGGTTGCGCACCTTTGCCATCCCCTCCCCAGCGCCAACGACAACGCCTCTGGGTGCGCCGCGGCTATGGAATCCGCTAGATGCCTCAACAAACTCATCTCGGATGGGGAACTTCCTCGCCCGAGGAGGACAATCAGATTTCTTCTAGTCCCAGAAATGACGGGAACTTATGCCTACCTAGCAACTCATGAAGAAAAGATTCCGAACATTATTGCCGGTGTGAACTTAGACATGGTCGGTCACGACCAAGACGTCACAAAGGGGCCGCTGTTAGTGGAAAAAACGCCTGAGGCCAGCCCGTCCTACGTCAACTATTTGATGGCAATTATTATGAAGGATTTGGCTAAAGACGGGGAGAACCTGGGCGGAACCGGGGAGTACGCGCTGTTTAAGTGGGCCGTGACCACCTACAGCGGAGGCAGCGACCACTATATTCTCTCGGATCCCAGCGTCGGCATCCCCACACCGATGATAATACATTGGCCTGACCTATACTATCACACCTCGCAAGACACCATTGACAAGGTCTCTGTCGAAGAGTTGAAACGCGTAGTAGTGATGACTTCGACTTACGCATATTTCCTTGCCAACGCCGGCTACGAAGAGTGCCTCTGGCTAGCTAACAACGTAGCTGCAGAAGCCAAGAAGAGAATCTTGAACACGATTCAGGATAGGCTCTCCCAACTTATGGGAGAAGAAAAGGAGAAGAAAGAAAAGAAATCGAAAAAGCCGCAGAGAATCNNGGGGTCGTCTGGTCCCTAGACAAAATTGTTCCAAAGGAGGCGAAGAATGAATTTGAGGTCTACATAAGAGGCCTCGAAACCGATGTGAAGCTACTGGCCAAAAGGGAGCTGGAACGCACCAGACAAGCTGTGGAGACTTACTGTAAGGCAAAGGGCTACGGCAAGCTTTCCGTTTTCAGGAAGCCAAGGATGAAAAAGGAAGAAAAAATTGCGGCGACGATTCTTCCAAGAAGGATCTACAGGGGACCTATTTCAATGGCTTTGGCTTTGGAGAAGATGACCGATGAGGAGCGAGTAGCTTACCGAAAGATGATGTTGAAGAAGAGAAAATTCTGGAGCACTCTTGACCTCGCCGTCTACTGGATCGACGGAGTGAAAAACCTCTTAGACATATCCAGACTGGTGAAGCAAGAAGCAGGGAAAGTCGACCTCGAATTCTTGATCGAGTACTTCAAGGTCATCGGAAAGTATGGTCTTGTTAAAGTAGAGAAACTCGCGCGAGCAAACAATGCGTGAAGTGCTGGAACATTAAACAGTGAGTTAACAGCGCTATGTGCGCTCATTGAACTGAAGGCCTTACTTTCTCAATAGATTAGGAGTTGCGGTTCTTGTCTTTTTGCTTATGAAGAGGGTGTACAGAACTATTGTTGACGCCACGAAGCTAAATATGGTTCCGAGGAGAATTCCGTAGGCGAAGTCTTTGAAGCCCAGATAAGCCATCAAATGTTGACTCAGATTCCATGCAACAATGAGGGCGAAGAATATCGTTAGCGCGATGCCTCCCCTTTTCGGGTTGGTGTGGAGCTTTGCGTATAACATTATGGTTAATGAACACGCGATCTTGGCTATCATGAACATTGTGGGTCCCGCCGCCAAGACGACGGGGTTAATCTCGAAGTTCCAGAACGCAACTGTTGAGGCGGCGTCGAACATGTTTAGTACGGCGGCTACTGCACATGAGAACCCCCGCGCACGGCTCAGAATCCATCCTCCCCAATACATGGTCACTCCGATGAAGATGATGACGGAACCGTCTAGGCGACCTGTGACGAAAATGCCGAAACCAGATGCCTGAAAGATTAGGCCAAGTACCAAAAGAAAAATTGCCCAAGAAAACGCCACGTGATCGAATAAAGTCACTATCCCTCTCTCCTCAACTAGTTAACAATGCTTGAGCGAAGCTGGGCGCGCAGTTAACTGATTTTGAGAGGTGCCGATACATTCTCAGGCCTTCTCTTTGGTTACTTGAGAACGATTATTATTACTATGGCCATTAGAATCAACAAGAATATTATGAATGGAAGAAGAGTTGTTGTTAGCATAGCTATTATGATGGCTACGTAGTCTTTCCAGGTCAAACCGTTTTTCTTTTTGGTCAAGACCGTACTTCACCACTCTGAAAATCTATGTCATAATAGCATGCTACCCAATGTCCATCCTCTTCGATGAGGGACGGTTCCTTTTTTCTACATTTATCGGTTGCGTAGGGGCATCTCGGGTGAAAACGACATCCTGGAGGAATATTGACTGGACTTGGAACGTCCCCCTTCAGAAGTATTTCTTCTTTTTGGAACTCAGGATCTGGAACAGGTATAGCAGCCATCAGATGGAAAGTATAGGGATGCCTCGGAGAATTATATATAGCATCTCTCTCCGCCACTTCTACCAACTTACCCAAATACATAACCGCGACTCTATCACTCATGTGATGAACAACGGCTAGNNTTTAAGACAGACGCTTGAACCGAGACATCAAGGAAGGACGTAGGTTCATCTAACACAAGAAATTCCGGGTTCAAAGCCAACGCCCGGGCCACCGCTATTCTCTGTCGCTGACCACCACTGAACTCGTGAGGAAACCTATAGAGATGTTCTTCACTTAACCCAACTTGCGTGAGAAGCTCCAAGGCTTTCTTGTGGGCTTCGAACCTACCTGAAGCTATCCCATGAATTGCCATGGCTTCCCTCAACATAGAATTAACTGTTTGCCTAGGATCCAGAGAAGCATATGGATCTTGAAAAATAATTTGCATTCTGCGGCGTAGCTTTATGAGATCCCTTCTACTCGCCTTTGTGACGTCGATACCATTGAAGTAGATTTCTCCTGCCGTTGATTTAATCAATCTCAGAAGGCTTCTAGCCGCCGTTGTTTTGCCTGAGCCTGACTCGCCCACAAGTCCGAAGGTTTCTCCTTTAGAGACGCTGAAGCTGATCCCGTCAACAGCCTTCACATGCCCAACTGTCCTTTGAATAATCCCGCTTTTGATGGGGAACCACGTTTTGAGGTCCTTGACAACCAAAAGGTCTCGCATTTCAACTTCTACTCCATTTCTAGAAACACGCCACTTCGTGATTTTCGGCGACTTCTCTAAGTTTTGGTGCCCTCACGCTGCATTCGCCTTTGGCTACTTGGCAGCGTGGATGAAAGCGACAGCCTGAGGGGGGATTAATCATTTCTGGCACAGTTCCAGGTATGGACTCCAACTTTTGACTGGTTTTTTCACGTTTGGGATGGCCCTCATTAGCATCGTAGTGTATGGATGAACTGGATTCTTGAAGATCTCTTTCGTTGTGGCAACTTCAACTACGTTTCCTCCGTACATGACCGCGATTCTGTCAGCTATTTCAGCGGCCACGGAAAGGTCATGCGTGATCATGAGCATCGAGGCATCTATCTTGTCTCTCAGTTCTCTCAGCAAATGAAGTATCTGGGCCTGAATCGTTACATCAACGGCAGTCGTTATCTCGTCCGCTACGAAAACTGAAGGTCTTCTAGCTAGAGCCATCGCAATCATAACTCTCTGCCTCATGCCTCCTGAAAGTTCAAAGGGATACTGACCTAAGATTCTTTCAGAATCTGGCATCTTGACCAATCGCAGAATGTCTATGCACAGATTTTTGGCCATTTTCTTAATCTCAGATCTAGAAACCTTTGCGTTGGGGGACTCGCTTCCAATATTCTTTTGCCCAGAGAGAAGGTCGGTGAATGTTATCTCCTTTCCACGGAGTCTTTGCGCAATTGCCGCTTGTTTAAGCAATTTTTTGTCAAGCATAAAAACTTCTTTGAGTTGAGACTCTATTTTTAAGACGGGGTTAAGATAAGTCATTGGATCTTGAAAAACTGTTGCAAGCTCGCTCACCCTTAGAATTCTTCTTTCTTCGTTCGACTTTTTTAGAAGGTCTTCCTCTTTGAAAAGGATCTCTCCGTCGAGGACGTAAGCATTTTCGGGAAGAAGGCCAAGTATTGTGAGGGCTGTTACCGATTTGCCGCATCCGGATTCTCCGACAAGACCCAAGACTTCGCGTTCGTACAGTTTGAGGTCTACACCGTTTAACGCTTTGACCTCGCCTCTGTAGGTGCGAAAATTTACTTTGAGGTTTCTCACGTCAATAATTGTTTTTTTCCCGGTCACTTCCTCACCCTCAAAAAGTGCTTATCTCCTAAGTTTCGGGTCTAANNCCTGAAAAGACTATTAGCCATGGAGCATCAAACACGTGACCGTATCCGTCAGACGCCAAGTTGCCTAGCTCCGGAAGAGAGGGGCTGGGTGAGAAGCCGAGGAACATCAGCGCCGAAAACGTTAGGATTACTCCTCCAAAATCCAAGGTTGCCTGAACTAATATTGGGTATATCGAGTTGGGTAGGATGTGTCTGAAAAGAATTCTCAGGTGCATTCCAAACAGAACTAGTTGATCCAGAATACTGTTAATTACTCTTTGAAATATTAGGAGAAATCTGCTTAAGAGAAATCTTAAGCGACCTGCTCCAAGCGCAACTATCTTACTAAAAACAACGCCAAAGCGTTCTTGAATTACTAAGAAGGTTTTTGGGTATCCTGCTCCAAGCGCTCTCAAAGCTTCAACATAGCTTTTCTCCTTTTCACTAAGTATTTGACCTCTCATAAGCCTCACATAGGGTGGCCACCAGACTAGAATAATTGCGAGCCTTAGGGTGGGTATTGATCTGCCAAACATCGCCGCGAACACCAGAGCCAGAACCAAGGCTGGAAACGCGAAGAAAATGTCTGTAACTCGAAGTATTGCCTCATCTATTACGCCACCGGCATAACCTGCCAATGTGCCGAGTAGCGTGCCGAATATCGCAGCTACAAGAGTTATAATAACGGCGTTCTCCATATCTACAGGTAGGGCAAGGATTATCATTTTGAGAAGGTCTCTGCCCCACCCGTCTGTGCCCAAATAGAAGAATTCTGGACCATCGTAGAGTTGCACGCCTGATCCCCAGTTGATGAAATGTCCTTTGCTCCACACGTAACTTCGCATGAATGGATAGTTGCCTCCGAATTCAGGGTATCCGGTTGGCTTAGCCAAGCTTGGATCAACAATGTAGTTGGCGAGGAGCGATAGTACTATGAAACTGAGAGCCATCAAAGAGCCTATAAGAACTAACGGGTTTCTCCTCAGCAGGTATAGGGTGTATTTGAAGTCTGCCCATCTTGCTTCCCACTCGCCTGTTCTAGCTTTGCCAGCTCTAACACCGTTGCTTTTCATGTTTAATTCTCTCTAATATTTTATCCTTGGGTCAAGGAAGACGTAGGCGACGTCAACTATAAGATTGGCGACAACGACTATTACGGCTAGGACCAAGGTGTAGACGAGCAGAAAGTTGCTGTCGCCTTGGAACACTGCCAATAGTGAAAGACGCCCGACTCCTGGCCAGTTGAAGACGTATTCTGTGATCATGGCGCCTCCGAGGAGCATGGCAAAAAATATGCCTGTGAGGGTAACTGCTGGAATCAAAGCGTTCTTCATCGCATGCCTGTAGATCACGACTCTTTCTTTAAGTCCTTTGGATCTGGCTAAAGTGATGTAATCTTGCCGCAGAACCTCAAGCATGCTGGCTCTAACTATTCTAGCTAGAAAGCCTAGGCTGATGAAGGCTAAGCTGAAAGCCGGCAGAATAATGTGGGCAAGTGCATCTAAAGTGTACTCTAGATTTCCCGCTATTAGCCCATCCAAAACAGGCATACCGGTCACCCAAGGAACCGCTCCTTCCATCCCGGTTGCTCCGCTGCTTGGAAGATGAGGTAGCCCCCATACTAGGAAATAATAAAAGAACACTAGCTGGAGCATGAAGCCAAACCAGTAGGATGGAGTCGAATAGCCTGTNNGGGAAGGCTCCCAAAAAAACTTCCATTGCTGGACGACTATTTGCCCATGCTCCACTGGTTCCAAAATCGCCTCTCAGAGCATCCCATAGCCAGTAAAAAAATTGTATATGAAGAGGTTGATCAAATCCATGAATCCTTCGTACCTCTGCAATTTGTTCGGCAGTCATCTTTTGGTTGATGTAAGGGGTCACCGGGTCAATGCCGCCTGGGAAACCCCTAGCGAGATAGAATACGATAAGGCTGACACCACACAGTACGAAAATCATCAATATGAGACGCCTGATCACGTACTGGTATAGCTTCAAACAGCGGCCCTCCTTAATGTGCTTCAGTATCCAACTATAAAAGGTTTGCAGATTTTGATGCAAATCAGCCAGAAGATCAAGTTAGACTTGTTTATTCGCATCTACAAGNNGGAGTTTTTATGGTTGTTCGTAGTACATAGATGACCAGAGGTCTACGCCATAGTTGGTGTTGATCTACCAGCCTTGTAGCCACGATGAACGAGTGAAGTATTCGGTGTCGTGCCACCAAACCATGTACATCAGAATTTCGTTTGCCAAGGTGTTCATTTCGTCTGTTGAGCCTCAACAGCTCGGTTACGTTGCCTGCTTCGTCTGCGGCGACGGCTTGCCAGTAGAGGTCATCCAGAGCGGTTATGTTCCACAAGTTCCAAGAGGGGTAGGTGCCCGATGATAGATACATTGGTTGCATCCAATTTAGTACGTGGTTGTAGTCGGCGATCCAGCCGCCCATGTAGGAGTCAATTTGGTGCCTCGAGGCCAAAGTGTATTGTTGACCGCCTGGAACGAGCACAACCTCCCAAATGAGACCATATTGTCTTCGACTCAACGTGTTTAGGTTGTCTGCCATCGTCGTTAAGACTTTTATGAAAGTTTCTGCTCCCGTTTGCACGTAAANNAACGGGTTCTCATAGGCATCTACGATTGATTGATTAGCCACGTCTAAATCAAAGGAGAATACTGGTTTAACATCGGGGTTGTATGATCCTTCTGGCGCTGTTCCCGGTGGAACGATGTTGTTTGCTAGAACACTCAACCTGTAATTGATGTTTATGTTGGCGAAAGTCATGTTAACTGCAGAGGCGGCTGCAATCCTCAATCTTCTGTCAGCGAAGGGTTGCCACTCTCTGAAAGAGCCATCGGGGTTAGTGATGTTAGTGTTGAAGTCGAGCCACCAAGTGTTGAACGTCGGAAATACTCCGTGAACGGTTACATCTGGAACTATCGAAACTAGCTCCGCTTCTTCGATCCACGAGTCTCGATCGACCACAGAGAATATGTCAACT
>JABAHO010003779.1_pt1 | contig 20504 bp, 20 predicted proteins | sample 7062071 | NCBI WGS metagenome assembly JABAHO01 (sample SAMN14534356, study PRJNA622989) | marine sediment metagenome | biome: marine biome [ENVO:00000428]; feature: marine pelagic biome [ENVO:01000023]; material: deep marine sediment [ENVO:00002113] | place: India: Gulf of Kutch | collected...
CCGCGTCGAAGCCGGTGGCGTAGATGATCACGTCGAGGTCGTGTACCGCGCCGCTCTCGAGACGCACCCCACCCGGGACGATCGACTCGATCGGGTCACTCCGCACATCCACCAACTGCACATTGTCGCGGTTGTACGCTTCGTAGTAGTGGGTCTCGAGTGGGATCCGCTTGGCCCCGAAGTGGTGATCCTTGGGGACCAGGAGCTCGGCGACCTCCGGGTCGTCGACCCGCTCGCGGATCTTCCCCCGCACGAATTCGCAGTAGTGCTCGTTGGCTTCGCGGTCGGTCATGAGATCGCGGAAGTTGCCCCACCACTTGGCGAAGCCCGGTTGCGCCCAGATCTTTTCGTAGTGCGCCTCGCGCTCCTCGGGGCTGACCTCGTGGGTGGAGCGCGGATCGGGTTGGTGCATGAAGCCCGCGAAGTTCTCCCGGCACTTCTCGAAGATCTCGGGGTAGCTCGCCTTGATCTGACGCTGCTCCTCGTCGGTCACCAGGGCGTTGCGGAGCGGGGCGCAATAGTTGGGCGTGCGTTGAAACACCGTGAGATGCCCGCACTCCTTGGCGACCTCGGGGATGAGCTGCACCGCGGTGGCGCCGGTGCCGATCACGCCCACCCGCTTGCCCGAGAAATCGACGGGGTCCTGCGGCCACCGCGAGGTGTGGAACGACTCGCCCCGAAAGTCGTCGATACCGGGGATGTCGGGCATGTGGGTCGCCGAGAGGATCCCCACCGCCGCGATCAGGAAACGGGGCCGCGCTCGGCGCCCGTCTTCGGTCTCCACTGTCCAGCGCCGGGCCTCTTCATCCCACACGGCGCTCTTCACCCGGGCCCCCAGCTCGATGTGGGGACGGAGGTTGAACTTGTCGGCGACGAAGTTCAGATAGCGCTCGTTCTCGACCTGGCCCGAGAAGTGCTCCTTCCAGTCCCACTCCTGGAGGAGTTCCTCCGAGAAGGAATAGCCGTAGGTGTAACTCTCCGAATCGAAGCGAGCGCCGGGGTAGCGGTTCCAGTACCAGGTTCCGCCGACACCGTCTCCCGCCTCGAAGATCCGCGTGTCGATTCCGGCTTCGCGGAGGCAATGAAGCTGATAGAGACCCGTGACCCCGGCTCCGATCACCAGGGCGTCGAACTCTTGGGCGTCTTGGTTCATTCACTCTCTCCTCGTCCGGAGCGACCGGCGCTCCGACCGTCTCGTTCACACGGAAGTGTAGAAGGGCTTCAAATCCCGGGCCCGGGCCACGCCTCGCGCGCCGGGGTCGGTCGCGAAACCTCGAGCACGACACAGCCGACGTCGCTGCGAAAGGGGCCGTGGGCTTCGCCCGGCGGGCGGCTCGCGTAGTACCCCGCCTCGAGCCAGGTGTCGAAGGCCTCGTCGTACACACGCCCGGAGACGATGAAGACCTCTTCCGGATAGTCGTGGCAGCGAACCCCGACGTCCCGGGTGTCCGCCCCCGGCCCGAAGCGCGTGAGTCGGGTGACCTCCCCGTTCCGCGGGTCCGCGGCGAGCGTCAATTCCTCGACCTGCCCGGCGAGCCCCTCGACGGGGGCCCACCGACCCCCGTGTTCGGCCGCCAAGGGATTCCAATACGTTGTCGTGTCCTTTGCCATCTCGATCTGCTCCAAGGCCGCCGGCCGGGGAGGGCAGATCGTCGCGGTTCCCCACAACGCGAAACCCCCTCCGGCCGGGTCGGCGGGAGGGGGTGATGAATGTCGTTCGTCGTGTCAGCCGCGCGCCACGACGCCCCCGCCCGCCTCGCCAAGGAGGAGGAGGGTGGACAGTGCGATGCACGGCCGGCTCGACATGGGGCCGATCCTATAGAGGGCCGACCCGGTCGTCAATTGCCGGGCGCTGGCTCCGTCTCGGGTTCCGGTCCAGAATGTCGGAATGTCGGGGCGATTCGTCATCTACGGACCGGGAGGCGTCGGCGGAGTCATCGCCGCCGGGCTCGCGCTCGGCGGTCACCGTGTCGCCGTCGTGGCGCGGGGCGCACATCTGCGCGCGATCCAGGAGCGCGGGCTCGAGTTCCGCCACCACGGCGGGCGTGACGTCGTGTCGATCGACGCGGCGGAATCGCCCGCGGAGCTCGGCCTCGAGGCCGACGACACGGTGATCCTCGCCGTGAAGTCGCACCACAGTGCGGAGGTGCTCGAAACCCTCGCGCGCGTCGCGCCGCGCGAGATCGCCGTCGTGTGCGCGCAGAACGGAGTCGCCAACGAGCGCATGGCGCTCCGGCACTTCGAACGCGTCTACGGCATGTGTGTCTATCTCCCGGGAACCCACCTCGAGCCCGGCGTCGTGATCGCCCAGGGCTCCCCGATGTACGGCGTGCTCGATCTCGGGCGCTATCCGGAGGGGTGCGACACCAAAGCCGAGTCGATCGCGGCGGCCCTCGAGTCCTCGAACTTCCGGTCGCGCGCACACGACTCCATCATGCGCTTCAAATACGCCAAGCTGCGCATCAATACCCGCAACGCGCTCGACGCCGCCTGCGGTTGGGACGCGATGAGCTCGGAGCTCGGCCAGCGCGCCTCGGAGGAAGCGCTCGCGGCTTTCGCCGCTGCGGGGATCGACGTCGCGACGCGCGACGAGGAAGCGGCGCGCCGGGAGGGGTTCTCGACGAAAACCGTGCCCGGCGAGGAGCGAGGCGGGAGCTCCTCATGGCAGAGCCTCGCCCGCAGCGCGGGATCGATCGAAGCCGACTTCTTGAACGGGGAAATCGTGATGCTCGGCCGCCTCCATCGCGTGGCGACACCCGTGAACGAAGCCCTGCGGCGGTTGGCGAACCAAATGGCCCAGGAGGGCCGCGCCCCCGGCTCCCTCGAGATGGAAGACGTCGAGGCCCTGGTGCGGGTCGAAGCGTCGCGCTGATTCTCGCCGGTACCCCACCCTCCCGCGCGCGTCCTCCGCGCGCCGCTGCTCGCGTGCGCGAGGTAGTGGTTTACCCCAACTCGTCAGGCGCCCTCGAACACGGTTTCTTTACGGGGATGGGCCAATCCATCAGAGGGTCGGCCCGCGATGCCCCCTGCTCTGGGGGCCGAGGGTCTTCATGTCTTCCCCGTCTCCCGTCCACGCCCTTCGCACTTCGATTCCGGCGATCTCCGGGCGGAGGTTCCGGACGCATGTGGTCGGTGCCCAGGGCGTCGAGTCGGGGATCTGCACTCCCGCGCTGTCCGGTGACGAGAAGGGAGAGCACGGTGAGATGTATCGGAGGAGCGGGGCCCCGATTTGACCGAGAAGCCCCGTGCGACGGCTGGATTGGGAGGACCGGTGCGTCCGCGCGACCGGATGTGGGGGGCGCGACGCCCGAGATCGGGAAAAACCCCTAGATTCGCGGCTCTTGAGACGTCCGGTCTCAGGGATTTCCCGCTTCGAAGGTCACGATGAACCCGATCGGGATCTTGTGCTGTCCGACGTGGAAGTCGCCGTTGATGTCGGACACCACCAGGCGGTTACCGAGAAAGGCGACCCCCACCGGGTTCGCGAAACCGCTCGCCACAAGCGCCAGCTCGCCCGAGGGCGTCACCCGGTACACCTTGCCGTCGGTCGGGATCGGCTCGGTCGGGGGCACGTCGTTGTCCCAGCCCCCGCTGTCGGCGACGAAGAGCTGGCCGGCAAAGGCCCCGAAGGACTCCGGCGCGAAGGCCATCGCACCGGGTTGCTGCAGGCCCCGTGCGAAGGGCCGCGGGTCGACCTCGCCGTCCGCAGCGACGCGCAGGACCGTCGCAGCGCCCGCTGTGGGCGGCGCGTTGAGCTGCACTTCCGACTGTCGGGCGGTTCCGAGGAGCATCGTCTTCCCGTCGGGTGTGAAGGCGATGCCGCGCGGCGCCCCGAAGCGTTTGCGGTCGAGCGTGAAGAAGGGTGTGCAGGCGCCGTCCGCGAGCACCTGGTAGAGCGTGTTGTTGCTCGCGGCGGTGACATAGAGCTTTCCGGCAAAGGGACTCGCCTCGGGCCCGAAGCGCGCGAAGAAGCTGCCCGCCCCGGGTTCACCGGCGGCGTTGGGCGGAAGACGACACACCACGGTGTCTTTTCCCGTCGCGGGGTCGATGCGCGTGATGACATTGGGGGTGCGCCAGCCGCCCTCTTCGTCCGGGGTGGCGAACGCGACGCTGTAGATGTGGCCGGCGTAGGCCCCGAAACTCGGGGGCGCGACGTCGATCGAGATCGGCGGATTCTGATCGGTGTCGGCGATCGTCGTGATCGTGCCGTCGGCCCGGACCGCGTACACGGCGCCGCCGCGGGAGTCGTCGCTCACCCAGAGCGTCGAGTTGTCCGCCACGTAGAGATCGAAGGGGTCGTAGAGCTGTGAACCGGGCGGAACCAGCANNCTCGATCGGCGGTAGGGAGACGACACGACCGTGGGTTTCCTCCGAAACGCGCAAGGGAAGATCGCGCCAGCCCGGCTCGTCACCCTCTGCCGCGCGACCCGACACGGCGGAGAGGACCACGATGGCTCCACAGATCACAGACATTGCTTCGAGATACCGGGGGCGCATCCGAGTCTCCTCCCTGCGAACGGTCGCAACGATCAAACAGGTGGATGCGGAATTCAAGCGCGCGCGAATCGGCGATGGACGGGTGGAACGAAGGCGGACGAGTGAGCGCGCGAAATCACCCCGCGTCGGATCTCGGCGGGGCCCCGCGGCGCCCTCGACGGCGGCGGAGCAATACCGGGATGATCCACACCACGGATCCGGACACGGCGAGGGCGAGCAGCGCCAACGCGTATCCGGGCATCACCCAGTCGTGTACGNNGAAGTAGGAGCCATCGTGAATCGCTTCCAGGAGATCGGAGACCCGCTGACCCGAGCTCAACACGGCACCCGTGGTCGCATCCACCTGCACCTCGCTCCACCCCGTGGAGCGAAGCTTGTACACCCCCTTGGCGGGCCGGACGTCGATCCGATCGACGTCGCCCGGGCGCCGGAAATCGGGATGGCCGGACGCGAGCGCCGCCTCGATCGCTCGCTCGATCGAGGAAGGCCCAGGCCCGTCACGGCAGTCATCACGAGCAACAAGACGGAAGCGAGCCCGATGCTGCGGTGCCATCGTCTCCATCCCGCATAGTTCCAGGTCACGATTCCCATCGCTCTCCCGTCGCACCGCGTCCGCCGCAGCGACGACGCGGGATCATAGGGCGACTCCGGGGTCTTCCGGGTCTGCAATCCCTATTCTCTACCGCGGCCGAGGGAGTGTCGGGAATGCTCGAAATCGGAATCTTTCTGCCCATCGCCAAGGGCGGCTTCATCATCTCGCGCAATGTGCCCGCCACCTGGCCCACCTGGACGCTCAATCGCGTGGTGACGCAGAAATGCGAAGCGCTGGGCTTCGATTTCGCGCTCTCGATGGTGAAGTTCCGCGGCTTCGGCGGCGACACCGAGTACTGGGACTACGCCCTCGATTCCTTCACCTTGACGGCGTCCCTGGCGTCCGTGACCGAACGGATCCGCCTCTACCCCTCGGTCACCAACCTCACCCTTCACCCGGCCGTCGCGGCCCGCATGGCCGCTACGGTGGAAGCGGTGTGCCCGGACCGCTTCGGCCTCAATATCGTCTCCGGGTGGTTCAAGGACGAGTTCCTGCAGATGGGANNGGCGACCAGCATTTCGAACGGCGCTACGACTACGCCTCGGAGTATGTGCAGGTGCTGCGCGCCCTGTGGGAGACCGGGCGCTGCGACTTCCGCGGCGAGTTCTTCGAGCTGAGCGATGCGGAGATCAAACCGCAGCCGACGAGTCCCATCCCGCTCGTGTGTGCCGGTCAATCGGACCGCGGCATTCGCTTCACCGCCGAGCACGGTGACCGCAACTTCGTCATCGCGGGTGGGAACACGCACGACCTCGATGCGGACGTCCACGCCATGTCGGGGATCACCAGCCGTCTACAGGAACTCGCGCAGCCGCTCGGGCGCGACGTCGGCACCATCGGTCTGTTCAATATCATCGCGGCCGAATCGGACCGGGAGGCACAGCGGCGCTTCGATCATATCGTCGCGGGGGCGGACGAAGCGGCGATCGCCAATCTGGTGGGCCACGCCGAGCTCGACCAATCGGAAGGCATGTCCGAGAGTTTGAAGCGCAAATCCATGTTCATGGGCCTGCCCACGCTGGTGGGCGGCTGGGAGACGGTGGCGCGCTATCTCGACCGCCTGCACGGGGAGGCCAAGCTCGATGCGTGTATGTTCGCGTTCCCCGATTTCGAGCGCGACATCGACGACTTCGGCGCCTACATCCAGCCCCGGATGGAGGCGCGCCAGGCGGGCGCCGCATAGAGCTCTCGGCAGGCGGGGCCGTCGCGCGCCGGGATCCCCGCGCTAGACCAGCACGTTGTCGCCGCTCATCCAGATGTACACCCGCTGGAATCGCCCGTCGACCACGTACCAGTGGTTGACGTTCATGAGCGTGGTGTGGGCGCCGTCTTTTTCGAGTTCGACGCGAAAGCGCGACGACACCGCCTGGCCTTCCGCGTCGGCGATGGTCTCGAAGTCCGTGTGGAGCACCAGGTCGTACTCGAACAGGCTCTCGAACATCTTGCGGATTCCGTCGTCGCGACCGGCGTGTTCCGTGAAATGCGACTGGACGGTCACCACCGCGTCCGGATGAAAGCAGTCGAGCACGGCCGCGAGGTTCTTCTCGTCGACGTTGGCGAAGTAGCGGTTCTCCGCCAGGTCGATCAGTTGCGCGCGATCCAAACGACTCATCCGGCGCCCCCGGGCCCGCTCAGGACGAGAACTGGAGGCTCGGGTATCCCCCCTCGCGTTCCTGCTCGAGCCGCTTCGCGTATTCGACCCCGCCCAAGGGGAAGAGGTTGTAACGCGTGTGGCCGTACTCGTGCCCCTCGAGGTTCGAGTTGTACCCCGTGATCCAGCTCTTGGCCTTGCGGATCAACAGCGCTTCGTATCCCGTCTTGACCTCGTCCATCCACCGGTTCTGGGCGGCTTCGGTGGCGTCGAAACGCGTCGCTTCGCGCTCCCGCATGTGTTCGAGGAGCGGGGTGATCCAATCCACCGCCACCTCGGAACCGCGGGGGAAGTTCGCGGCCGCGATTTGGGGACCGCCCAGCATGACGAAGTTGGGAATCCCCGGGATGAAGATGCCGAGATAGGTGAGCGGCCCGTCCGCCCACTTGTCGCGGAGCGCGACGTCGCCGGGGCCCCGGATGTCGACCCGGTCGTAGGCACCCGTAAAGGCGTCGAACCCGGTGGCGTAGACCAGGATGTCGAATTCGAACTCCCGCGCGGCGGTGCGCAGACCCTTCGGGGTCACGCGTTCGATCGGGACCTCGCTCACGTCGACGAGTTCGACGTTGTCGCGGTTGTAGGCCTCGTAGTAGCCCGTCTCCAGGGGAAAGCGCTGGACCCCGAAGCCGTGATCGCGCGGGNNCGCTGCACCCCGAAGCCGTGGTCCTTCGGGATCAGCTTCTCCGCCATCTCCGGGTCGTCGACCCGCTCGCGGATCCGGTCGGCGATGTACGCAGAGATCTCGGCGTTGGCCTCTTCGTCAGTGAAGATCTCCTGGAAATTCGAGAGGTGGATCCCGAACCCCGGCTCGCCGTAGAGGCGATCCCAGAACTTGCGTCGCTCTTCGGGTGGGACGTCGTAGAAGCTGCGGGGATCCGGTGTGTGCTCGAAGGCGGCGGGGGACTGGGCGCAGGCCTCGAAGATCTCGTCGTAGCGCCCGCGGATCGAGTTCATCTCGTCGGCGTCGATCGGGCTGTTGTTGAGCGGCGCGGCCCAGTTGGCCCGGCGTTGGAACACCGTGAGCTGCGCCGCCTCCTTGGCCACCTCGGGGATGATCTGGATCGCGGTCGCCCCGGTGCCGATGATGCCCACCCGTTTTCCAGCCAGGCTCGGCGGGTCGTGGGGCCAGCGCGAGGCGTGGAACGAAATTCCCTCGAAATCGTCCATCCCCTCGATCTTGGGGAGGGTGGGGGTGGAGAGCGGGCCCATCGCGGAAATCACCACGCGGGTGGACAACACCCGGCCGTCCTCGAGTGAGAGCCGCCACACATCGAGGTCTTCGTCGAAGACCATGGACTCGACACGACAGCTGAACTGCATGTGCTCGCGCAGCCCGAGCTTGTCGACCACGAAGTTCAGATAGCGGAGCGTCTCGGCCTGCGGCGAGAAGCGCTCGGTCCAGTGCCACTCGTCGAGCACTTCCTGGGAGAAGGAATAGCCGTAGGTGTAGCTCTCGGAGTCGAAGCGCGCGCCGGGGTAGCGGTTGTTGTACCAGGTGCCGCCCAGATCGTCGGCGGCCTCCAGGACGGTCACGTCCATCCCCAGCTCGCGCAGCCNNCGAGCACGGTGGCGCGGAATCCGAGGTCGCGCAGCCGTTTCATCTGGTAGATCCCCGAGACCCCCGCTCCCACCACGATGACGTCGTAGTCGTACGCCGACGTGGAAGAATGGGGCTCGCCGATCGGGGTGCTGGTGGCTGCCATGAGGTGCTCCTCGGTGCGCGGGGCGGCGCCGGTTCCACCCGCGAGCTCTTCGCGTGGGGGTTCACCGCGCCGTATAGGTCCGAGCCATATCATAGCCACCGGGAAGACCCGGTTTCGGGACCCCTGGGTGGCGACGGATGGGCTGCGGGCCGCCGGCGCCGCGATAGGCTCTCCGCGGACGGGGGGCGTTCATGAGTCGCGGAAACCTTCGCTGGCAGCGGGGCGTACGCGCCCGGGATGGGGTGTGTCCGGGTGCACGCTGATCCCTTCGTCCGCGACCTGATCGTCCTGTTGGGGCTGGCCGCCGCCGGCCTGATCCTCTTCGAACGCCTCCGCCTCCCCGCCATCGCCGGGTTCGTCGTGGCGGGAGCGGCNNGCGGCGGCCGGGCCCAGTGGGCTCGGCTGGGTGGCGGAGCCGGGTCGCATCCGCGAGGCCGCCGAATTGGGGGTCGTGTTCCTCCTCTTCGAGATCGGCCTCGAGCTCCCGCTCGGAACGCTGCGCCGCCACCTCCGCGACGCACTGACCACCGGGGCCATCCAGATCGCCGTGAGTCTCGCGGCCATGGCGCTTCTGGCGCACGCCCTGGGCTTTGCCACCCCGGCCGCGGTGACCCTCGGCATGATGACGGCGCTCTCGAGCACGGCGCTGGTGATCCGCCTGCTCGCCGAGCGCGGGCAGCTGGGTGCGCCCCAGGGCCAGCTCATCCTGGGGGTGCTGCTGCTCCAGGATCTGTGCTTCGTCCCCTTCCTGCTCGCGATCCCCCTTCTCGCCGGGGCCGCGGGTGTGACGCTGGGCGCCGTGAGTGGACAGGTCGCGCTCACCATCGGAACCGCGGTGGTGTTCTTNNTCGTTCCGCACCTGCTCGAGCGGGTGGCCCTGTTGCGATCGGCGGAGCTCTTCAGTCTCCTCGCCATCCTGCTCGCCGTGGGTTCCGCCTTTGCGGCCGACGCCATCGGGTTGAGCCCCGCAGTGGGGGCCTTCGTGACCGGCGTGGTGGCGGGGACCTCTCGGTATGCGCACCAGCTCCTGGCGGAAGTCGTACCTCTGCGCGGCGCGCTGCTCGGGCTCTTCTTCACCGCCGTCGGCATGCTCTTCGATCCGCAGGCGTTGATCGAACAATGGCCCCTGGGGCTCGCGCTGGTGCTGGGCATCACCTTCTTCAAAACCGGCGCCGCCGCGTTCGCGGTGGGCGCGGTGCTGCGCCGCGGCTGGCGGGCGGGCCTCGGCGTCGGACTCCCGCTCTCGCAGACCGGCGAATTCTCCTTCGTACTGGCCTCGGCGGCCGTCACCGCGGGTGTTCTCGACGTCACCACCCAGAGCGTGTTTGTCGGCGCCTCGGTCCTCACCCTGTTGCTCACACCCGTGGCGCTTCCCGCCGCGAGCTGGCTGGCGGCGCGCGGGCACGGACGCACAGCCGCCCCGGTGGGCGACCGCGACGAAGCGCGCGCGGGCCACACCGTGTTGATCGGCTACGGGCTTTCGGGGCAGTCGATGGGGCGCGTGCTGCGCGCCATCGGGCGGGAATACCTCGCGCTCGAATCGAACCCGCACGTGGTCCGCGACCTCGCCCAACGGGGCGAGCCCGTTCTCTACGGCGATGCGATGCGCCCCACCGTGCTCCAGAAGCTGGCGGTGCCCCAGGCACGGCTCGTCGTCGTCGCCATCAACGACCCCGAGGCGACGCGACGCGTGGTGGCCCTGCTCCATCAGATCGCGCCGTCGGTGCCGGTCGTCGTGCGTTCGGCCTATGTCGCGAATGTCGACCAACTCGCGGCCACCGGTGCGTCCACGGTCGTCGTGGACGAACTCGAGGCGACCCTCGAGCTGGTGAGCGAGGTGCTCAGCCACTACGAACTCCCCCAGGAGGCGGTGCACCGTTTTACCGACGCGCTCCGCGAGGAGGGCTACGTCGCGATCCGCGACGCGCCGGGCCTGCCCCTCGATCCCTGGCTCGTCGAGGAGCTCAGCCAGGTGAGTACGGGGGCAGTCGTCGTTCCGGATGGGTTCGTTTCCCGCACCCTCGCGGCACTCGAAATCCGGGCGCGCACCGGGGCGAGCGTCCTGCTCGTGGAACGCGCGGGTGCCCGCTTTCCCAACCCGGGGGGCGCGACCACACTGCGCGCCGGCGACGAACTCCTGGTGTTGGGCACGGCGGATCAGGTTGCCACCCTCGAGCGCTTGCTCCGCGAAGGGGTGCCGGACACCTCTGTGGTGTAGGCCTCTGCCGTCTCGCCCCGGGCGTCGACCTAGAAACGGCCCGCGTTCTCGAGCTGCACGCCCCAATAGTGGTGGTCGAACTTCACGCGCTCCACCGTCTTTCCGCTCGAGGGCGCGTGCACGAAATGGCGGTCCCCCACATAGATGGCGACGTGGGACACCTTCCTTCCGCCCAGCCGGAAGAAGAGCAGGTCACCGGGTTCGAGGGCGCGCAGGGACACCGGTCGGGCGAGTCGCTCGAGCCGCGCAGCGGAATGGGGAAGCCCGTGTACGCCCGCCTTCGCAAAGCTGTAGACGACGAGACCACTGCAATCGAAGCCGGCCGGCGTCGATCCGCCGTAGCGGTAGCGCGTGCCGATCATCGATGTCGCAATCTGCGCCGCGGCCCGGCGATCGGACGGGGTCGCTTGGGGATGGGCAGTCAAACGATCGGACGGGGTTGTGCGGTCCACCGGCGGCCCGGCGCACGCCGCCGCCACCACGGCGACGAGCACACCGAAGAGCAGACGGATCGAACGAAGTGAACGCGGCACGCCGCACATACGCGGCTCATCGGCGCACCGCGTCCACCGCCGCATCGATAAAGACCGCGTGTGCGCTTCGCGTGCGGCGGAAGAGTAGGGCGGACGCAACGCGCCGGTACGCCACGCGCAGAGAAACGCGTGTGTCGCGCCGGGTGCCTTGCTCGCGACATCGGGACGCATTCGGGCTTCGAGCGACGCCCGCCGCGCCAGAACCGGCGAGTGTTCGGGTATAGTGCCACGAAAAGAGGGGGGAGCGTTCCATGATGTCCCGTCTGCTCGCCGTGTTGTGGGTCGGCGTGTCGATGTCTGCGCCGGCGCACGCGAGCGACGACACGCCGCGCGCGCGTTTGCTGGATGGCGTCGGTGCGTACAGCCGCCCGATCTCGACCGAGTCGGAGCCCGCCCAGCGCTACTTCGATCAAGGGCTCAACCTCATCTACGGCTACTACTTCGTTCACGCCGTGGCGTCGTTCCAGGAGGCGCTGCGCCACGACCCGGACCACCCGATGCTCCACTGGGGTCTCGCGCTGGCGCTGGGCCCCAACCCGAACAGCCGGGCCGCCCGCCTTCCCGACGATCCACGCGGGACCGGCGGCGAAGCGATCCGGGCCGCGCTTCGAGCGGCGAGCCGCGCCACGGCGCCGGAACGAGCCCTGATCGACGCGTTGGCGGTCCGCTACGACACGTCCGCATACCCCGACCGCGAGGCCCGCGATGTCGCCTACATCGAGGCCACACGCCGGCTGCGCGCCGCGGACCCGGGCGACCTCGAGGCGGGGTTCCTGTTCGCCGACGCGGTGATGACCCGCGGTGCCTGGGCGTACTGGGACGAGAGCGGGGCGCTCACGGCGGATGCCGAGGAGGCCGCGCAAGCTCTCGAACAGACGATGGCCCGCGACCCGCTCCATCCGGGCGCCAACCATCTCTATATCCACCTGCTCGAGGCGAAGCAGCCGAGGCGTGCGATCGCCTCGGCCGATCGCCTCGCCGGCATCGCCCCCCGGGCCGGGCATCTGGTGCACATGCCCTCCCACATCTTCATCCGCGTCGGTCGCTTCGACGACGCCATCGCCACCAACGAGCGCTCGGCGCAGGTCGACCGCGAGGTGGTCGAGGAGTGGGGCGAACTTCCCTATCCCGAGATCGGCACCTACAACATCGACGCCCGCAAACACGCCGGCCACGCCTACGACTTCATCCGCCTCGCCCGAAGTTTTCAGGGCAACTACGCCGAGGCGCTCGAGTACGCGCGTCGGGCGGCGGAAGAAGCCCCAAAACTCGGCGGCATGATCGGTAGCCAGCGACAGATCGCGACCGTGTGGCTCGTCCACAAACTCTTCGGACGGTGGGACGCGCTCATGGACGTGCCGCCGCCCTCTGCCGAATACCCCTTTCTCCAGGGCATGTGGCACTACGCGCGCGGTAGCGCGCTCGCCAACACCGGCGATCTCGACGGCGCCCGGCGCGCCGTCGACGCCATCACGGAGGCCGTGCAAGCCCCCGAGATCCAGAACCTCCTGGTCCGTCGAAACCCCGCCCCCGCGGTCCTGACGCTGGCCCGACACGCCCTCGAAGGGGAAATTGCGATGATCGAGGGGCGCTCGTCCGACGCCATCGCGTCGTTTGGCAAAGCCGCTGTGTTGGAAGACGGCTTTGGCTATGTCGAACCCCCGGATTGGTCGCAGCCCATGCGGCTCTATCTCGGCGCCGCCCTCCTGGAAGCGGGCCGGCCGGCGGAGGCCGAATCGGTCTACCGCGAAGAACTCGAACGCTTCGAGGGACTCGGCTGGGCGCTGCTCGGCTTGTCGCAGAGCCTCGAGGCGCAAGCGCGCGTCGCGGAGGCGGCCGCCGTCCGCGCCCAATTCGAGGAGGCGTGGCGCGAGAGCGACGTGCGCCCGGAGCGATCGATCGTGATGGGCCCGGGCCGGCGGGGCGTCGCGTCGCGTCCCTAGCCGCCCCGCCCGAAGCGCTCAGACGAGCGGGCCGAAGTCGGTGCGTTCGGGCTCGAGGAGATGCTGCCCGAGGAACGCGTAGTGTGCGCTGCGGGCCTGCATGTGTTGGGCAGCCACCAGGGTGTCTTGCCAGGGGCGATGGACGGGATGTTCCGCGCGCACCACGTCCGCGCCGGCGACGTTGGCCGCGAGATCGGCGACGGCGCGCGCTTCTCGCATGGCGTGGGTTCCCGCCATCCGAAGACGGATGCGCTGGTCGATCGAGATCCGCGGATCCCTCTCGAGCTGTCCCCAGATCTCGCCGACGCTTCCGTGCAGGTACGCGCGGGCCGCGCCCCATCGCGTCTCGGCGCGCCCGAGTTGGTCGTGCACGTGGTGGTCGTCGCGCGCCGCGGTCGAGCTGTACCGCGCACGGCGACTGCGCGCCAAATGGATCGCTTCGTCGAGGGCGCGTCTCGACGTCCCGAGCGCCACCGCGCCAAACGAGCAGCCGAATAGAAGGGCCAGGCCGATGGCGTAGCCCGGCCAGGGCTGGTCTGGCCGATCCGCCCCGAGCAGGAGACTGTGCCTCGCGGGAACCCGGGCTTCGTCTGCCGTGTAGTCGAAGCTCCCGGTGGCGCGCATTCCGTTGACCGCCCAGTTGTCGACCAACTCCACTTGCTCGCGCCGCATGATGAAGAGACGGGGTTCCGGCTCCCCCTCCTCGACGCGGGNNACGCGGGCGAATCCCGCGAAGAGCGCCGCGTGGCGGCTCCCACTCCCAAAGATCCAGCGGCCCGACACGAGAAAGGTGTCCCCTTCGCGCCGCGCCTGCGCCTGCTGAGGGGTCCCGTTCGCGATCACGGTGTCCGGAGAAGTCCAGAGCTCGGCCGCCGCCGAAGGCTCGAGCCACGCCGCGACGGTTGCAAAGACACCGCCCTGGTTNNCCACCCGCAGCTTCCGTCGGCACGGGCCAAGAGCTCCACGGCGTGCAGCCAATCACAGAAGTGGGGCCACTCACCGCCCAGCGGGCGGGGGAGCAAGCGGCGGAAGAACCCGTGCTCGTGAAGAGCCCCGAGGAGCGGCGCCGGAAGAACGCGCTCGCGTTCTGCCTCGTCGGCGTGAACATCCGCCAAGGGAGCGACCGCTGCCGCGGCCTCGGCGAGGGGAAGAACCGTCACCGGCCGAGCGATGGGGCCGGATCTTTCTTCAGCGTGCGCCATTCCGAGGGCGCCTCGGGGAGTGCGAGGCGGAGTTCCAGAGGCGCCTGGCCGAGCCGCTCACCGCGGATCACCAATTGATTCTGCTCCGGGTCGACGCCGACCCGAAAATTCAGCGCGACGGGGATCTCGTCTCCGAGCGCGTCGTGCGCCTGGTCGATCCCGGCGCGCACCAGGATCTCCTCGAGGGCAACTTCACCGAGCTCCTGCAATGCGTCCAATTGATCCTTCACCGGTTCGGCTCCTTCACGACTGCGACAGGGCGTCGAGGTCGTCCATCGCGGTCGTGATCCGCTTGATCATTTCCATCGAGATCGATTCGGGCTGCATGTCCGGAAGGGTGGGCGGCGGGCACAGGGTGGGGGTCCACATGAGGAGCGCCGCGTGGGTCTGCTGGCGGTAGCCCTCCCAGGCCGTCGCGGGGTCGACCGCCGATCCGGACACTTCGCCCAGCCGTGCGCAGTAGTGGTCGATCAGGTCGCTCTCCCACGCGCGCCGGTCGTCCACGGTGAGCGTCGCCGACAGGGCGTAGGCGAGGTCTCTCGCCCAGTGGCCCCGACACACGCGGGCCCAGTCGCTCAGACCCATCCGACCGTCTTCCGCGACATACCAGTTGCCCAGATGCACGTCGGAGTGAATGACCGTGCGCGGTTGGCTCTCGTGCATGGCGAGCGCCTCGACGGCGGCGGGCCAGATCCGCTCTTTGCGCGCGCGAACCGACGCGGGAATGACATCGGCCGCGCGCTCCATCGCGAGATCGTGTCCGGCCTCGACCCCGTTCCTCGCCGCCGCCCAGAAGAAATCCTCGTAGTTGCGCAAGAACCGGACGTCGTGTGTCTGCGCGGGCTGCAAGAAGGACCCGTGCAGCGTCGCCAGGGTATCGACGATCTGGGTCGCTTGATCCTTGTCGATGGTGTAGCTGATGGCGTCGCAGAAGTGCGCGCCTCGGGTGGTCGTGAGGTCCTCCATCAGATGGAAGGAGCGCCCGGTCACGACATCGCGCGCCGTGTAGAGACACCAGGGCGCTTCGATGGGGAGGAAGGGGCGCAGGTCGGTGAGGAAGCGTCCCTCCGAAGGCGCCGACTTGCCGGCCGAGAGTCGCATCGGCAGGGTGGGAGTTGCTTTGGCAAACAAGCGATCCGGGAGCCCGGCGGCGCGCCCCGCTTCGTTCCAGGTGATCCCGACGATGCGGCGCGCGCTCGAGCCATTGTCTCCGCGCACCACGTCGACTGCCTCCACCGAGGCGCCGGGGGTATCCGCAGCGACGACCGCCGTGAGCCATTCTGCCGTCAGCGCCTCGCCGTGCCACGGGACGTCACTGGGAGCGCTCGGGGATGGGCGTCGGATGTTGTCCGCGATCGAGTACGCGGCGATTCGAGACCGGCTGGACAAGACCGCCGCGTCGATTTCCAGAGATCGGGACATGNNGCCGGGGAACGGTCCCCCGGGCGGATTTCCAGCTCGCGCCGGGGTGCGCACCCTTGCTCGGGGGCGTTGCGCCGCAACCTTACCGACGACGCCCGCGGCGCGCTTGTGCTCCCCGAGGCTCGCCCGTGATGTGGGTCACCAGCCCAGTGCGGCGAGGGTGCGCTCGAGCCCGGCGTTGAAGGATTGCCCCCGAAGATCGGCGACGCCGACGTCCCGGGCCCCCGCCACGACGCCCTCCGGAAAGACATCGGGCCATCCGGACGACGGCGTGGCGCCGGCGGGAATGAAGCGCCGGAGCGATTCGACGTCGGCCCGGGCCTCCTCGATGCGGCGCGAGGCGACCAGCGCCAGGATCCGGATGAAGCGGGCGTCGAAGTTGCCCGGGACGAGCAAAAGGGACCGGTCTGCGGCTTCGATCGCGAGGTCGAAGTCGCCCATGGCGAGACGCGTCGCCGCCTCGAAGTAGAGGAAAGTGGTCATCGCCATACTCCGCGGGCTCAGCCGCTTGGCGACCGCGATTTCCTCGAGCGCCTCCTCGTAGCGACCCTGCACCTGCAGGATCTTGCCCATCATCGCGTGCGCCACCGCGTTCGATGGGTTGTGCCGCAGTGCTTCCTGTTGGAGGAGGAACGCCTGCTCGNNCTGCTCGACCTCCCCGGACATCACCAGCATCGCCGCCTGGCACGAACACACCGCGGGTTCGAAGGGGCTGATGAGCCGCGCCCGCTCACCGTACGCGAGCGCCGCCGCAATCTTCTCCTTCAATCGATCGGGGCTCAGGGTGTGGGAGAGGTTGAACGCGTAGGCGCCCTCCACGTGGTTCAGAAGACGGTAGGCAGACGCAAAGTGGGGATCGATCTCGATCGCCTTCTGCAGTTGCCCCCGGGCGCGCTCCAGCCGCGCGGCGTCGACATAGCGGCCGTTCAGATCGGTGAAGGCGAAGGGCGCATAGGTATCCGTGAGCGCCCGGAGATAGTAGTCCCACGCCTCCATGTCTTCGGTGCGCACGAAGCGCGAGCGATCGGCCTCGCTCAGGATCAGCTCGGGTTCGATCGCGTGGATGATGTTCGCGACCACCTGGTCCTGTACGGCGAGGATTTCGCGAAACGCGTAGGTGTAGCGCTCGGCCCAGATCTGTGTGCCGTCGTGCTGCACCACCCGCGCGTGGATGCGAACTTCCTCCGGCGATTTCCGGATGCTGCCCTCGACGACGTATCCCGCACCGAGAGCCGCGGCGATTTCGCGGACACCTCCCCGGTGCCCCTTGTACTGAAAGGTCGAGGTCCGCGCGATCACCGGAAAACTCTGGGTCGACTGCAATTCCGTGATCAGATCCTCGGTGAACCCGTCGGCGAAGTATTCCTGCCCGGGATCCTCGGAGGGGTTCACAAACGGAAGCACGGCGATCGCGGCACGGCCGGAGAATCCGGGCACCGGCTCCGAGACGTCGACGAGGCCTCGGAAGGGATCGGCGTCTGGCCGCGTCCGGTCCGCCACGGCAATCGCGAGCACGGCCGAGGTCAGGATCGTCGCGCCCCCGAGCAGTACAGCGGCGAGGCGTACCCTCCGCCCCAGGGGTCCTTCGGACGCAGGACGGGTGAGGCGCACGCCCTCCGACGAGACCTCGAAGATCCACGTGAGCACCATCGCGAGGGGAAAGCCCAGGATCAGCAGGAGAAGAATCCGCGAGTCGATCCCATCCGGAAGGCGGAGCGGATCCGCCAGCTCCGAAACGAGCTGGATCGCCAACCATGCGCACAGCCAGTAGACGCTCGCGACGCGGAGCACGCGCCGTCGCCGGAGCTCGCGGAGGAGCGCGATCAAGAGGCCGCTCACACCGGACCGTCGGTGGGCGCACAGCGGGAGCGCAGTTTCGACGGCGGCGGCGACCGTCGGACGAGGGCAACCTGAAGCACCTCCCGGTCGGGACGAGGATAGCCGTTTCGGTGGAACCATGTACCGGACTCGTGGGCCACCGGGTATCGAAGCAGTTGAACCAGGAGGTATGTTCCCGCCGCATGATCGTCCGAGGCGCCGCTGGTTTTCGCATGGCGTTGCGCACCATCGTCGTGAGCAACTGGCTGGCCATCCTGGTGATCCTCGCCATCGAGCTCCTCGCGCTGGAGCTCCACCGACTGATTCCCGGCCTGGAGACGAAGGCGGTTTCGGAGGCCGGCGTTGCGGTGCTGGCTAGCGCCGTCGGCGTGTTCCTCGCGTTCCGTTTCAACGAGGCCTACGCCCGCTGGTGGGAGGCGCGCATTCTGTGGGGCGGCATCGTGAACGCGAGCCGGAGCTTCGCCCGGCAGGTCGCGAGCTACGTCACCGAGGCGGCTGTGTCCGGAACCGTCCACAGCCCCGGTCTGGAGGCGATCCGCCGCGAGCTGTTGCACCGTCAGATCGCCTGGGTAAACGCCCTCCGCCTGAGTCTGCGGGAACAGGCGATCTTTCCGGAGATCGATGCGTTCCTGGAACCCGACGAGGCAAGGGCGCTGCGCGAAGCCCGCAACGTCCCCACACAGCTGACGCGGCGGCAGAGTGAGCGACTCCGATCGCTGTTCCCGTCGGACGCCGCGGGCGAACAGATCCTCACCCGTTTCGAAACCACGCTCACCGAGCTGACTGCGCTGCAGGGCGGCACCGAGCGCATCAAACGCACCGCGTTCCCCGACCGGGTGATCTACACCTCGAGGTTGTTCGTCTGGGTCGTGGCGTTGTTGACCGCGCTCGCCTTCATCGATCCGGTCGAAGTCGTCTACGTGCTCGAGTTCATCGTGGTCCTGGCCATCGTCCTGAGCTTCAAACTCCTCGCCCAGCTCGGGGAAGAACTGAACGATCCCTTCGAGAACCGCATCAACGACACGCCGATGACCTCGATCTGCCGAACGATCGAGATCGACCTCCTCCAGACCCTTGGCGAAACCGAACTGCCCGAGCCGATCAAGCCCGAGAACGGTGTGCTCATGTAACCCGCCGGCGTGGGCCGGCGAGTTGCGATGTTTCCGGTGAGGCGATGGCGTGTGGTGGTACAGCGTGCGGCAGCTGGCGCGCATCCCCCACGTCAAGGCATCGACCTCGTGACGGATTCGAGATCCACTGCGTCCGGAGGCGCGGCCACCCGCTACCACCTCTGCTTGGTTTCGCGCTACTAACTAAGAGACGAACGTCGATAAGTATCGAAAACCCGTGGCATTTGCGGGATGGAGGTCGTGATGAAGAGTCGGAGCGGTTATGCGGCGATCGGGATCTCGATGCTCTGTCTGGCACTGGGCACCGCAGTGTGGGATCGACCCGAAGGTTCGGAGATCGTCGAGGCCCACTCGGCTCGCGTTCCGGAACGGGCGTCTTCGGCAACTCCTGTAGACCCCGCGTCCCTGTTCGCCTCCCTCCGCGAGCAATCGTCCCCGGTTGATTCGGTCTTCTCCGTGGACATCCCGCGGGAGGACCTCGATGCGTCACCGCCCCCCGGTGAGCGCAGGGTGCAGGTCGGCGTCGACGAATCTGTCGATATGCGGGTCGCCTTCTCGACACTTCGGCCGAGCGATCTCAGCCAGACACCGCGGGCGTTGACCCACGGTTCGATCCGCGGAAATGGGCGCGGCGGCTTCCAGTACACGGGCGTTGTCGAATCGAGTGGCGCGGCGGCGCTGCGGTTGCACTTCGTCAACTTCTCGCTCCCGACCCATGGCGAGCTCTACCTCTACAACGAGGACGGCGACGTCGTCGGCCCGTACACGAAACGCGGACCCAATGGAGATGGGGAGTTCTGGTCGCACACCCTCGCCGGTTCCCGCGTCACGCTTCTCCTTTCCTACGAAGGTTCCGACACCGAACGCGCGCTGCGCGGGGCGCGCTTCGCATTGGCGCATGTCGGCCATCTCGACGAGCGTTTCGGCCTGGCCCTCGGCGGGCCCGCCGGGGAGACCCAGGCGGGTGGGCTCTGCGCCGGCAACGCGCCCTGTGTCGAGAACGCGTCGTGCTCGAATGTCCCCACCGTGATCCAGCCCGCGCAGGACGCCGTCGCGCTGATCCTGTTTCGGTCGGGGCCCCGGTGGTACGTCTGCAGCGGCGGACTCCTCAACGACACCGACGATGGCAGCGCCAGTCCCTACTTCCTCACCGCCAACCACTGCATCAGCCGGGGCAGCGAGGCCAGCTCGGCGGAGACCTTCTTCCACTACGAGGTGCCCTGCAACGGATCGTGCGATGGCATCCCCGGTGTGGCGAGCACGCTCGGGGCGACCATCCTCGCAACCGGACGCACCTCCGACTACACGCTGCTCGTGCTCAATGAATCCCCGCCGGCGGGCACCACGATGCTGGGCTGGACGAGTGCACCGGTGGCGTTCTCCAGCGAAGCGCTCTACCGCATCAGCCATCCCGCGGGCTCTCCGCAAGCGTTTTCGGCACACGAGGTGGACACCAGCCGCCCGACCTGCACCAGCTGGCCCCGCGGAAGCTGGATCTACAGCTCGGACACCCACGGCGCCACCGAAGGCGGGAGCAGTGGTTCGCCGGTGCTGAACGGCGCGGGGCTGGTCGTCGGCCAGCTCTCGGGAGCCTGTGGCTACAACGTCAACGACAGTTGCGATGCGGCCCAGAACGCCACCGTCGATGGCGCCTTTGCGTCCTACTTCTCCGAGGTCGCTCCTTTCCTCGACCCGAATACGACCTGCACCGACGCCGATGGCGACGGCTACTGCGCGGAAGACAACGACTGCAACGACGCGCTCGGAACGGTCA
>JABAHO010011773.1_pt1 | contig 20477 bp, 23 predicted proteins | sample 7062071 | NCBI WGS metagenome assembly JABAHO01 (sample SAMN14534356, study PRJNA622989) | marine sediment metagenome | biome: marine biome [ENVO:00000428]; feature: marine pelagic biome [ENVO:01000023]; material: deep marine sediment [ENVO:00002113] | place: India: Gulf of Kutch | collected...
GCCGAAGCGCGCCTCTTCGCCCGCGAGGGCGCCACCGTCATCATCAGTGACGTGCTCGACGAGGCGGGGGAAGCCACCGCGCGCGAGGTGGGCTGCAGCTATCGCCACCACGATGTCTCATCCGAAGCCGAGTGGGAGGCGATCGTTTCGGGCATCGTCGACGAGCACGGGCGCCTCGACATCCTGGTCAACAACGCCGGCATCTTCCAGGGCGCGCGCCTCCTCAACACCAGTACCGAGCTCTGGGACCGCATGCTCGCGGTCAATCAGACCGGCGTGTTTCTGGGGATGCGCACCGCGGCCCCGGCGATGATCGAGGCCGGGCACGGCGGGTCGATGGTGAACATCTCCTCGGTTGCGGGCCTCCAGGGGGTGTTCGGCGCCACCGCCTACGGCGCCACCAAGTGGGCGGTCACCGGAATGACCAAGACGGTGGCAAAGGAGCTCGGGCGCCACGGCATCCGGGTGANNTCATCGTGACCGACATGGTGACCGAGGCGATCGCCGGGACGGAGGAAAAGCTCATGGCGCACCAGCCGATTTCTTCGCGCCTCGGCACGCCCGAAGACGTGGCCGAGCTCGCGCTCTTCCTCGCCTCGGATCGCTCGAGCTACTGCACCGGTCAGGCCTTCACCGTAGACGGGGGGATGCACGGCTAGGCCCGGCCCGCGCGCCGACCCCACGTAGCGCTCAGCGCAGGCTGGCCTCGATGGTCTCGATCGCCTCGCGGCGAATCCCGAGTTTGTTGTTCGCGTAGGCCTCCGGCGAGAATTCGGCGAAGGCGCTCGCGCGCGCCATCGCCGTGCCCTCGAGTGCCTCGGCCGGGACCACCTCGTCGAGGAAGCCGACGTCGCGGGCGCCCTCCGGGTCGTACAGGGTGGCCTGGATGGCGGCCGCGGTCTGGGCCCGCTTCGACAAGCGCGCCCGCGCGAGTTCGAAACCGAAGACCGGGAGTGACATCCCGATGGCGGTTTCGTTGAGGCCAATCTTGAAATCACCGGCGGCCCCGATGCGTGTGTCCGCCGCCAGGCAGACGAAGGCCCCGGCGGCGATGGCGTGCCCGCTGCAGGCCACGACGATCGGCTGCGGGGAGCGGAAGAGGCGGAGCAACATATGGGCCCCCCGGCCCACCAACGCATTGGCGGCGTCTTCGCCCTTCTCGAGTTCCTTCAGGTCGAAGCCGGCCGAGAACACCCCCGGGCGGCCCGTGAGAAGGACGGCGCGCGCGTCCTTGGCGGCGCGGTCGAGGCCCTCATTCACCGCGTCGATGAAGCGGTGGCTCACGGCGTTGGCTTTGCCGTCGTCGAGGCGGAGGAGGGCGACGTCGCCCTCCTGGGTGTACTCCAGCACGAGATCTCCTGAATGAATGCGGGGCCCGGCCCGACGTCGGCCCNNGGATCTACGGGTTGGGCGGACGCTCAACCCTTCAGGTGGAGGTCGAACCACTCGAGGGCGTCGCCGGCGGAGCGCTCCACCCACTCGGGTTGATAGATGTCGTAGTGCTCGATCGGGTACGAGGTCCAGCGCTTGGGTTCTCTGGCGCGCTCGAACACCTCGCGATACGCGTCGGCTTTGCAGAGGTCGTCGTGGTCCGCGGCGATCAGCATCAACGCCCGCGGTGCGATCTTGTCCGCCACGTCGATCGGTCGGTACTCGAGCGTCGCCTCCGCGGATTCCCAGGAGATTTCGCTGTAGAACTCCGGCATCGCCTCGATGGCGGGTGCGAGAAACTGGGTGGTCTGCTTGCTGTTGAGGAGTGTCGCGACCGGCACCGCCTCGCCCTTGCCCGTGAGCACCCGCTGTTGGCGGTCCTTTCGCAGGGTTGCGAGGAAGGCCTTTTTGTCGGCCTCGCTGTAGTTGTCGGTGAGCAGCTGATAGCCGTCGCCGTACCCGACCTGGCCCACCGCGCAGCGCACGCGCTCGTCCATCCCGGCGACGGCGACGACATGGGCGCCACCGTTCGAGGTTCCCCAGATCCCGATCCGCTCCGGGTCGATCTCGGGCTGTGTCTCCATCCAGGTGATGGCGTTGCGGATGTCCTGCAGTTGCTCGGACGCGATGATGCGCCACTTCGGGCCTTCGCTCCCGCCAAAGCCGCGGTAGTCGAAGCCGAGGGTCGGGTAGCCGGCCCGGACGAAGTGCTCGGCGTAGTCCCGGAAGATCACCGATCGAATCCCGCTGTAACCGTGGCAGAGCACGATCCCGGGGCGGCGCTCGCCGGGCGTCAGATCGTCGGGAAGGTAGAAGTCCGCTTCGAGCTTCGATCCTTCGCTGTAGAAATAAACCACGCGAGTTTGCATCATCTCAGTCTCCAAAGGTCTTGTATTCGGGGTCGTCTTCCACGGAGGCCTCGCCCTCGGTCGGGAGCGGCTCGTAGTAGTTGAGCGCCGCGTCGATGTCCCCCTCCCAGAGCGCCCGGGGGATTTCGTAGAGCACCTCGATGCCGTTGCCGTCCGGATCACTGATGTAGGCGCTCCGGGTCATCCCGTGGTTGCCGCGCGCCTTGAACTCGACGCCGCAGGCCTGCAAATGGCGGAGCTGCGCGAGAAAGGCCTCGCGGTCGGGATAGGCGATGGCGATGTGGTTGACACGCCCCGTGGTCGCGAGGAACTCCCACGCTGCGCCTTCCGCGTCGGCGTCCTTCTGCTCGACCAGGGCGATGTCATGGTGCTTCCCTCCCGTCGAGTAGAAGCGCATGGTGAGCGGGATCTCGTCGCCGAGCGCCCCCACCTGTTCGTAGCCCAGCACTTCGGTGTAGAAGCGGTGCGAGGCTTCGAGGTCTCGGACGTTCAGCACGACGTGGTTGACACCCACGGGTGTCGAGGCTTGGGTGGTGGCCATCTCTTCCCCCGGTTCGAGTGGAGGCGACGCGGCCCGCGTTCCGCTACAGGCCGGGCGGCGTCCGCCTCGAAACAGGGTACGTCATCGCGGCCGGACCCGTCGCACTAGTTTGCGGGGCGGCTCCGGCACGGTTCCCGCTGCGCGTCCAGACGGTCGAAGAGGTGCTCCGCGGTGACGGCGCCACCCAGCGCATGACCGACGCCGGGGAGGATGCGAATCCGCGCCGGAATACCGAGTTCGTCGAGGCGCGCGTAGGTCGCGCGCATGCGCTCGGACCAGCGCGTATCGTGAAAGCCGACGTAGAGGAAGACGGGGGTCCCGGCGAGGCGATCGAGACGCGCAAAATCGGCCTCGGTGGCCGGAAGGCCGGGGAGCGCAAAGAGCGAGCAGAAGCGCTCGGGATGGAGCGACGCGACGCGGAACGCGCTGTTGCCGCCGTTGCTGACCCCCGCGAGGTGGAAGCGTCCCGCCTCGACGGTGAGCCGGGATGCGACGGTGTCGAGGAGCGCAGGGAGTTCCGCCTCGGCGCCGTCCACAAAGAGGCGCCCGCCCGGCGCCTCGGGGCTCACCACGACCCAACCGCGCTGCGCCCCGAGCGACCAATAGGTGTCGTGGGCGAGCTGAATCATGGTGGTGTCCTGCGCGCCCGGGGGAAGCGCCAGGAGGACCGGGGCGGGACGTGTCGGATCGTGGCCCTCTGGCAGCACGAGCATGTACCGCAGCCCGTCCGGTTCGACGCGCTCCAGGTCGATCCCTTTCCAGAGCGCCTCGGGGATCGTCGGCGCCGGCGCATTCGGGTCTCCGCCCGGCGACTCCGGGGTGCTCCCNNCGAAGGCCGGGAGGGCGACATCACGGCAGTCTAAGCGAGGTCGCTCGAACGGCAGCAGGCTGCCGCGTCCCTTCACTCCGCCTACCATGGCTCGCCGCCCCCCCGACCGGCGGGCGCACGAGGATCGACGGGATGACGCAAGCACTGGATTTCGGCCTGCTCCTGGCCTTTCGGAACCCGTCGCAGTGGGCGCAGCCCAGCGCCGAGATCTATCGCGAACACATCGAGCAGGCGGTCCTCGCCGAGTCGCTNNAGTTGGGCGCGCGCGTACAGGGACACCATCGAACTGTCCCAGGAAGCCGAACGCCTCGGCTACGACACGGTGTGGACGACCGAGCACCACTTCGCGGAGGACGAGTGGTCGCCCTCGCTGCTGCCGATCCTCGCGGCCATCGCGGCGCGGACCCAGACGATCCGCATCGGCACCTTCTTGATCGTCTTGCCCTTCCACCACCCGGTTCGGGTCGCCGAAGACGCGGCGACGGTCGACCTCATCTCGAACGGCCGTCTCGAGTTGGGGCTGGGTCTCGGCTACTGGTTGAGCGAGTTCGCGAGCTTCGACATCCCGCGCAACCAACGCGTGTCTCGCCTGCGCGAAGGGGTCGACATCATCCGCAAGTGTTTCACCGAAGAGTCGTTCTCCTACAGCGGTCGCTATCACACGCTGCGCCAGATCGAGATGCGTCCGAAGCCCGTGCAGCAGCCGCATCCCCCGATCTGGATCGGCGCGATGATGGAGAAGTCGGTGCGGCGCACCGCGGAGATGGGGTGCCATCTGGCGGGCAGCGGCGGCGCCGACCTCCAGCAGATGTACGACGCGGCGCTCGCCGAGGCGGGCAAATCGGTCGACGACCACAAGATTTCGCAACTGCGCGCGGTGTACATCGCGGAGACGCGGGATCAGGCCTGGGACGACGCCCAGGATCACCTCCACTACATGATGAGCAGCTACGACAAGCGCTACAAGGAAGCCGACGACCTGCCCTGGGCCGGCGAGACCATGAGCGCTCCCGAGGTGCCGCCGCCCAGCCAACTCCGCCACGAGAAGGATCTCTCCTTCTTCCAGGCACCGCTGATCGTCGGGACTCCGGCGGATGCCATCGCCGAGATCGAGCGCTACCGCGCCGAGACGCGGGTGACACACCTCGTGATGTGGATGCAGCTCCCGGGGCTCCCCGGTGAGAAGGCGCGGCGGTCGATGGAGCTCTTCGCCCGCGAAGTGATGCCGCACTTCCGAGCCTGAGCGCGAAGAGCTCGGATTCGAAGAGGAGCGAGCCATGAGCGCGATCGATGACCTGCTCGAACACAACACGCGCTACGCCGCGGGGTTCTCCAAGGGCGATCTGCCGCTCCCACCGGCGCAGCGCCTCGCCATCGTGGCGTGTATGGACGCCCGCATGGAGACCGGGGCCCTCCTGGGGCTCGAAGAGGGCGACGCCCACGTCATCCGCAACGCCGGCGGCGTCGTCACGGACGACGTGATCCGCTCGCTCACGATCTCGCAGCGTCTGCTCGGGACGCGCGAGATCATGCTCATCCACCACACCGACTGCGGGATGCTCACCTTCTCGGACGACGCCGTGAAAGAAGAGATCCGACGCGACACGGGGCTCCGGCCGGCCNNCCGGCCGGCCTTTGCGCTCGAAGCCTTCTCCGACCCGGAGGACGACGTGCGCCAGTCGATGGCCCGCCTGGAGGCGAGTCCCTTCCTCGTCCACAGAGACGTCATCCGCGGCTTCGTGTACGAAGTCGAGACCGGGCGACTCCGCGAGGTGCAGTAGCGGTCCGGAGTTGTCTAGCGCGCCCCCGGAAGTCAAGGTGGAGGACGCGTCCGCCGTTTCGCTCGAGCCCGGGTAGCGCGCGGCAACGCCGAGCGGACTGCCCCTCAGCAAGATGCACAGGAGAAACCCGATGGATCAAGACCGCTACAAGACCCTCCGCTTCAGCCACGAGGGCCGCGTGCTCACCGTCACCCTCGACAACGGTCCGATGAACGCGGTGGATGACGACCTCCACCATGAACTCGCCCGGGTCTTCGTCGATGCACAGGACGATCCGGACAGCGACCTCATCGTGTTGACCGGCGCCGGCCGCGCCTTTTGCGCGGGGGGCGACATGGACTGGTTCCAGGGGATGATCGACGANNCTCGGCGCGTCGATCGCCCTGCTCTGCGACGTGATCATCGCCGACGAGAAGGCCTTGATCGGCGACCCGCACGTGAAGGTCGGCCTGGTGGCGGGTGACGGCGGCGCGGTCATCTGGCCCCAGCTCGTGGGATACGCACGGGCCAAGGAATTCCTGCTCACCGGCGACATGATGAGCGCGCGGGACGCTGCCGCGATGGGGCTGATCAACTATGCGGTCCCCGGAGACGAGCTCGACGCAAAAGTCGCCGAGATGATCGAACGCATCCTGTCGAATCCGCGATGGGCGGTGCGCTGGACGAAGACCGCGGTGAACCTGCCGCTGCGCGAGATCGCGTCGCGGGTCTCCGACGCGGCGCTCGCCTACGAGCTGCTCAGCAACGCCACTGCCGACCGCCAGGAATCGGTGACCGCGTTCGTGGAACGACGCAAGCCGGACTACAGCGGCGAGTAGCGCACGCGACCCGAAGACCCATTGCGAGGAGAACTCCATGGCCGACGAACTCAGCGCCTTCGAGGCGATGCACACGATGCGCGCGATGCGCCGTCTCAAGCCCGACCCGGTGCCCGACGAGGTCCTGCGCGAGCTCCTCGACGCGGCGATCCGCGCGCCCAGCGGACAGAACACCCAGCGCTGGGCCTTCGTGGTGTTGCGCGACCCCGAGGCGCGGCGCTTTTTTGGCGAGCGCTATCGGCACTGGATCCACAAACTGATGGGCGACCGCGTGCCGCAACCCGACGATGACTCCGCCGGCGCGCGCTCGCTGCGCGCCGCGGTGCATCTCGCCGACCACATGAGCGAGGCGCCGGTCATCGTCCTCTGTTGTGGAAAACGCGACTGGCCCTTCGCCGTGCCCAAAGACAAACGAGTCGGCAAGGCGCCGCCCTCCTACGGCTCGATCTACCCCGCGGTGCAGAACCTGTTGATCGCGTGCCGCGCGCGGGGGCTCGGCGCCAGCCTCACGACGGTGCACCAGATGTTCGAAGGCGAGCTCCTCGAACATTTTGGGATTCCCGAAGACTACGGCGTGGTCGCCACGATTCCGATCGGATACCCGACCGGAAGATTCGGCCCCGTCCGCCGCAACCCCGTGGGCACCGTGACGCACTTCGACCACTGGGGAGAGCAGAACCCCGACTGGTAGGACGCGCCGGCGGCGCGGCGGTCCGGGACGGCTGCAACAACCCTCAAGGGACTCGGCGCAATCAGCGGGCTCAGCGGTAGGCCGCGACGATCTCCGCATACTCGTCGAGGAGGCGGAGGGCGTCGTCCCGCTCGAGGTCGGTCATCGGGAGGAGCACGCGGTTGGCGCCGGACGCCACCATCCTCTCGAGTCGCGCCGGGTCGACGCCCCGTTTCTTGCTGACCTCGGGGAGGATCGTGATGTCGAGTTCCTCCATCGACCGCCCCCGCGCCTCCATCGCCTCGGCGATCGCCGCAAAGCTGGCGTCGAGATCGCTCCCGCCCTCGATCGGAAGCCAGCCGTCGCAGTACTCGGCGATCCGCGCCGGGGTCCATTTCGAGTAGGCCCCCATGAGCACCGGAGGCCCGCCGGGCTGGAGCGGTTTCGGCCAGGACCAGAGCGGCGGAAAGTCGACGAATTCCCCGTGGAACTCGGCCTCGTCCTCGGTCCAGATCGCGCGCATTGCGAGCACCCGTTCGCGGGTGACCTTCCAGCGGTCGCGAAACGCGGTGCCGTGATCTTCCATCTCTTCGGCATTCCAGCCGGCCCCGATCCCGAAGAGAAAACGCCCGCCGGAGAGCACGTCGAGGGACGCGACCTGTTTGGCCAGGACGATCGGGTCGTGCTCCGTCACGAGCGCGACTCCGGTGGCGAGTTTGAGCCGGGTGGTGACGACGGCGGCCATGCTGAGCGCCACGAAGGGATCGTGGCAGCGCCAGTACATGTCCGGGAGCTCGTCTCCCGCGATGAAGGGCGTCTTGCGGCTCGTCGGGATGTGGGTGTGCTCGGNNTCGAGATACTGGAGCGTGGTCGTCTCGTCGTGGAGTTCGAAGGTGGGGGGCGGGAGCACGACCCGCTCGACCCCGAGTTCGCGGTAGCCCTCGAGCCGCTCGAGCGGGGGGTCGCCCCACAGGAAGAGCGAAATCCCGATCGCATCCGGGTCTCGACCCGCCTCGGCGGCGCGTTCGCGGAAGCGGCGGATCTGGAACGCCGGATCGGGCCGGCCGCGTTCGTTCTGGAGCCCCGCGTCGATCGGACACCACACGTCGGCGTATTCCGCCGCGTGCTGGATGCCCGTCGGGCCCGCGTTCCCGAGCNNCGCTCGCGCATCGCCTTATAGCGCAGACGAAAGGGGAGGTCGGGGCGGTGATTCTCGAGCTCTTCGGCGTTCCATCCGACGCCCACACCGAGGAGCAGGCGACCCTCCGAGAGAAGGTCGACGGTGGCCGCGGTGCAGGCGAGGTCGAGCAGGTCGTGCTCGAGAAGCAGACACACCCCGGTGCCCAGCACCAGGTTCTCGGTTGCCTCGGCCGCCGCCGCGAGCGAGGTAAAGGGGTCCATGAAGTGGGAGTAGCCCTCGGGGAGTGGGCCCCCGCTCGGGTAGGGCGAGCGGCGCGAAGTGGGAATGTGGCTGTGCTCGGGCACCCACATCGAGTCGTAGCCGCGTTCCTCGAGGGCGCGCGCGGCGGCGGCGGGTCGAAGACCGGTCGAGTGATTCATCGAGAGATAGCCAAAGCGCATGCCCGAAGGGTATCCGAGTTGGCGAGGCCGCGGTGGCGGCGTGACAATAGACGCGAGGAGAGCCCGTGTCCGAACACTCCACGACTTCCGTTCCGATCGTCGACCTGCGCGGTTGGCAGGGGACTCCGGGGGAGCGCGCCCACCTCGTGGACGAAGTGCGGGCGAGTTGTCACGAGGTCGGGTTCCTGGTGCTCACGCGGCACGGCATCCCGCCGACCTTTCTCGAATCGCTCTTCGCGATGATGGAGCGGCTCTTTGCCCTACCCGACGCGGAGAAGGCGAAGATCGACAAACAGCAATCGCGGCATTTCCGCGGCTGGGAGGCGGTGGGTTCGGAGCGCACCAACAACCGTCCCGACATCCGCGAGCAGATCGATCTGTGGAGCGAACACCGGGAGCGCGCGCCGGATGTGGTGCCCGCGTACCTGCGTCTGCTGGGTCCGAACCAGTGGCCGGACGACGCGGTCCTGCCGGGGTTTCGCGCCCTGCTCGACGAGTGGTTTCGCCGCTGCGAGGCGTTGGCCCGTGACCTGATGACGATGCTTTCGCTCGGTCTGGGGCTCGAGGGGCAAACCCTCAACCGGATGTTCCGAGGGGAGTGCATGTCGCTCACCAAGCTCATTCACTATCCGCCGACTCCCTCGGGTGGCGCCGGTGTGAACGCCCACCACGACACCGGCTTTTTGACGCTCCTCGCGCCGGGCGGCACGTCCGGGCTCGAGATCGCCGACGCGTCCGGGAGCTGGGTCCCGGTTCCCCTCATTCCGAATTCCTTCGTGATGAACCTCGGGGAGATGATGCAGGCGCTCTCGGGAAACTATTTCGTGGCGACACCGCATCGTGTCATCACCACGGATGAGCGCTATTCGGCGGGCTATTTCCACGGCCCCGCCCTCGACACCGCGCTCGAACCCCTGACACTCGGCGACGAGTACACCCGCGCCGTCGCCGCGAGCCCTCGGCACGCCGGGGCGGGGTACATGGCCCGCAAGGAAGAGACCGAAGCGGGTGTGGGCGACATGCAATCCCGCTATCGCGCGACGGTCTACGGCGAGCAGTTGTGGAACTACTTCGCCCGAAGCTACCCGGGCATCATGGCGGCGCACTACCCCGATCACCCGTAGCGCGCCGACCGTTCTCGCGGTCTGTCGCGGCCTGCTTCCAGCTCTCTCCACTTCGGCTGCGGCGGGTCGTGGAGCACCTAGGGCGCTCGTCGCCGCCTCGATGTCGTCGCGGCGGCGCCTTCCCTCCGGAAGCCGTCCGCGCTACCTAGCCCGCGGAGCCACCCCGCTCGGGGTCACCGGCTCGGGAGGACAGACGATGCCGCACGGACATGCGTTGGTGACGGGGGCCCTCGGTGGGCTCGGTACCGAGATCACCACCACCCTGCTGCGCGAGGGCTATGACGTCGTCGCCTGCGACCGCCGCGGCGACGACGCCGAGCCGTGGCTCGGACAATTTTCAGACGCCGACCGCGAGAGGCTCTCCTTCCACAGATTCGATGTTCGGGATCTGGGCGAAACCGAGGCGCTCCGCGAGGAACTCCAACATCGCGGTGTGCACGTGGCCTATCTCGTCAACAACGCGGGGATCGCTGCGGCGGCCCCGCCTTGGGAGATGGAGCCCAAGGTCTTCGACCGTGTCATCCAGGTGAATCTCTACGGCACCTATCACCTGACACGCACCTTTTGTGGGGCGATGCGCGAGGCGGGCTTCGGACGCATCGTGAACTTCGCCTCGCTCGCCGCGGTGGAGCCCGGACGCGGGATGGCTTGCTACGCGGCGGCCAAGGCGGGCATCATCGGATACACCCACTCGCTCGCGCTCGACCTGGCGTCGTCGGGCGTCACGGTGAACGCCATCGCGCCGGGCATCATCTGGCACTCGCGCCTCGAGCCAACGTTCAGCGAAGCCGAGCGTGCGGCGATGCGTGCGGCCACTCCGATGGGACGAGAGGGAGAGCCGCGCGAGATCGCGGCGACGGTCTCGTTTCTATTGTCGGAGGGCGCGTCCTACCTGACCGGGCAGACCCTGCACGTGAACGGTGGGGCGTACACCACCTAGCCGGGGGAGTTCGCCGCCCGGAAGAGGGCCGCTAGGGGCACCGGGTCGTGAAAGAGCCGGGAGCAGCCCGCGCGATCAATCGCCCGGGTATTTGAACTCGCGGCCCACCGCTTCACTGGCTTCCTGGTAGATCGGGCGCAGGACATCGTCGACGTCCCAGAAGCCTTGCTTGGTGAACTCGCCGAACCCGACCTTGCTTGCATCCAGCCCCGCGCGGGCCGCGAAGTCCTTGCGGTCCTGGAGACTGGGAGGCTGCGGCGGCGCGCCCAAAGGCGGCGCCCACGTGTGGTCGTCCACCACGGCCATACGGACTCGGATGTCTTCCTTCGTGACGTTCCAGACCATGAAATCGTTTGCGAGGCTCAAAGGGCCGTCGTAGGTGCGGCGGATTCGTTCGAACACGGCCGGCGAAGTATCGAAATCGTTGAAGAAGTGGTAGGCCACGGCCATGCGGGGCTTCACGGCGCTCATGACCTTGCCGAAGGCCTCCGGTGCGGTGTGCACCTGGGTGCCCACGAGGAGAGCGGACTCGGGCGTGAATTTCATCTTTCTGACGAGATCGGGCACGGCGATGAAGCACTCGTGAATCGCGAGATCCGCATCTCGCGCGTACTCGATGAACCACTTGTTGGGATAGGTGTCGCTCGAGAATACGAACTTGAGACCGTTCCACTCGAGCGCATAGCTGACCGATCCGTCGATCGCATGAATCGCGGGAAAGGTCCGGATGGTGACGCCGTTCTCCTGGTAGACCACCTCGTTCACGAGCTTGAAATCGAACTCGGTCACGTCCATGCGATAGCCGCGGAAGTCGGTGTAGCCCGCGCGTCCCGCGAGATCCCACGTGAGCATCTTGTTCATGTGGTCGAGCGCGTAGGCCGTCCCGAGCTCGGGGGTCGCGCCGCTGGGTCCCCACACGCGAAGCGGAACATTGCGACCCATCAGGGCGCCACCGATGAAAAGGTCGTGCAAGGCACCGAAGTGGTCGGTGTGCAGGTGACCGATGAAGACCTTGTCCAGGTAGTTGTAGGGGATCTGCAGCGAGGAGATGCGCTCGGCGGAGCCGCTGCCGATGTCGAACAGGAACTTGTCGCCGTTGCCCAGCTCCACGAGGAAGCACGCGGCCGCCTGGGCCGCGCGCGTGGTCGGCATCCCTGAGCCGCACGCGATCACCCGCATTTCGTCCGGGCGAAGGTCTTCGCTGTTGGGGTAGTAGGCGTCTCGTTCCCGCGCTTTGGTCGAGGAGGGCACCTCAAACGCCGGCTGTGCGTTTGCCGTCGCCACCAGGCTCGGGGTGAAGCCGCCGTCTACCGAGCGCGAGGGGTAGGACGCGTACAGGGCGGCGGTGCCGGCGATCAAAGCGNNAACGCTTCAATGGATCTCCAATCGGGTCGTCGAGTGGCCGCCCGCGCTCCTGACAGGGCGAATGGGGTGGCGGTTCGGAGGGTCTCACGGGTCATCCGACCCGAGCCAAAACGGCTCCAGACGATACTCGAAAGCCCGCTGCGTCGCTAAGCGAGCCGGGAATCGGATATGGTCCCGCGGCGCCCGATCCGACTTCGGCGCGAAGGCGACGCGACAAGGGAGTCTCCATTGCCAGGGTTCGTGTTGGCGCGAGGATCGGTCGCGCCGAGCAGGACGAGGGTCAGAATCCCGTGAAGACGACACCCTCCTCGCGCCGCGCCGCTCGCCAGTCCGCCGCCCTGGCGCTGGCCGCGACGGTCTTCACGAGCCTCCCCGCGACCGCGGACTGGGTCAATCTCACCGGGGCCGAGACCGCGCCCAACATCGCCGAGATCACGGTGCACGAGGACGCCGTGGAGATCGCGTTGGAGGTCTACCCCGCGGACGAATCCGCGTTCTTCAGGGCTGACGGGTTCGGGCTCGAGGTTCGGGCCGAGGGGGTGGGGCTCGAGCCGCAGGTCCGGCTCCGGGAGACGCGACAGCGCAAAGACCGCTTCTCGCCCTTCGCCGGGATGATCGACCCGCGGACGCGGCGCCGGATCAATGCGCCACCCGAAGACCCGGAGGTGATCTATCTGGAGTTGGTCTACGCACTGGAAGACCGTCCCGCGACGTTGACCTTCGTGCCGCCGCTCGAAGCGCACGGCGGGCCCGCGGTGACGATCGGCTTCCTGCTCTACCACCGCACCGCGCCCGTGGTGGACTTCCGCTATCTCTCGCAACCCGAAGTGCTGCACCTGGATTGGGGCGACCCGTGGTACACGGCCTTCGAGAACCGCAACCTCACCCGCCATCACCGCTGGCCGCAAACGACACTCCTGTATGTCGAACCCAGGGAGGTCCGACACGAGTCGCTGGTGCGGGTGCGGGATTTGATGACCTGGACCGCCGACACACCCGACCTCAAGCGGGTGCTGGATGGGCCCGCGCGCAGGGAATTGCTCGAGACGGCGGGCGAGTTCTTCGAGCCCCGCAACCCGGTTTCCATCGACGGCACACCGGTGCGACGGACGAGTGTCCGCGCCGCGTTTCTCGAACTCACCCCGCAAGGGTTGCGGGTGCTGGAACCCGACCGTCCGGTGGATGCTTCGTCGGCTGTCCTGGGGGTCAGCGAATCGTATGGGGTCGAGTCCCTTCCCGGTACCGTGACCGTGGAGTGGCAGCTCTTCGATGAGCGCGTCGACCAGGTCTCCACGCTCACGGTCGACCCCGCCGGACCCTACCCGGGGTTCATCGACGCGGAGTCACCGGTTCTCGAGTGGAAGAACTTCATCCGCGAGTGGACCGACCCGGTGGTCCAGCCCGTTGCCGCCCAGCCCGAGACCTGGCTCTCACTCTCGACGTGGCGACGCGCGTGGGGCGAGGCCCCGGAGGAATCGGAAGCGGCGAGTGTTCTCGAGGCCCTGTTGCGGCAGCTCGCGATCGCGTATCTCGAGCGCGACCCCGTCGCCTTCGAGACCGCCCTGACGCCCCTGATCGAGGCCGCGGCGTTGGACGACCTGCGCCCCGAGCTCGATCGGATCTTTGCGATTNNCACCCCCCGAATCGAAGAGATCTCGCCCACCGAGCGGGGCGACGGGTTTTCGGCCCTGGCGCGCTGGCAGGCCGAATCGGTCGGGCGCCATTGGGGTCATGTCGACCGCCGGCGCATCGGGTTCCGGGCGTTGCTCGACCTCAGCGACGCCAGCGGGTCCTGGAAGCTCCGCGGGTTGACCGTCCTGGAGGCGCGGGCCCTTGACGGCTGATCCCGCACCCCGTCGAGCGGTCACGCTCGCCGTCTTGGTCGCGCTCTTGGGCTCGCTGGGGCCGACCGGGGTGGGCGCCCACTTCAAGCTCAATCTCAATGTCCGCGTATTCCACGTCGAGCACCGCGAAGACGGCCTGGATTTGTACGTGCGGACCCCGATGCCCTACCTGGTCGCCGACAAGGCAGTTCCCTCCGGCCCCGACGGCGCGCCGATTCCGGCGCCTTTTACGACGAGCGCAACCGAAGCGGACGTCGTCGTGCACTACGTGGCCTTCGACCAGATCGCCGCCGAGCCTCTCGGGCTCGGCGAATTCCTGGCGGATGGATTGGTCCTCGAGACGGGTGAGGCGGGTGACGCACCCCGATCGCTGCGGGCGGTCGCGGTGCGGGTGCATCCGCTCGAATCCGCGCCGCCCTTCGCGACGCTCGAGGAAGCGCTCGCCGTGTTCGACGCGCCGAGTGCGGGCGCGCCCGAGAGCCAGCGGGTGTTCGTCGGGGACGCGGTGGTGGATGTGCAGCTTCGGCTCGTCAGCGCTTCGCCGGTCGGGCGCTACCGCCTGGCCAGCCGACTGGATCCGGGTCTCCCCAAGCAGGCCGAAACGGCCAATCTGGTGCTCGACTACGGACCCGGTGGGACACAGGTGTTTCGCGCCCGGGGCTTGCTGAGCGATCCGGTGGAGGTCTCGCGTTCCGCGCTGGCGGCGTTCGCCACCTTCGTCGTGGAAGGGGTCCGGCACATCCTCGAGGGGCTCGATCACGTGATCTTCGTGTTGTGCCTCGTGGTCGGCGCATCGACCGTGGCCGGTCTCCTCTGGAGGGTGACGGGATTCACGCTGGGACACAGCGTCACCCTCGCGTTGGGATTCTTCGGCGTGGTCCCGCCCGGAAGCTGGTTCATTCCAGCCGTCGAACTCACCATCGCGCTCACCATCATCTATGCGGCGGTGACCGCCATTCGGGGGCGAAACGCGGAGTCGAATGGCTATCGGATGTTCTTCATCACGAGCTTCATCGGCTTGATCCACGGTCTGGGATTTTCGTTCGTGCTGCAGAACATCTTGAAGGTGTCGTCCCCGAACATCTGGCAGAGCCTGCTCGCGTTCAACGTCGGGATCGAGTTCGGTCAGCTCGCGATCGTGCTGGTCGCGGCCGGGGTTCTCGCCCTGTGCAGACGCGTGGGAGTTCGCGCGGAACGCGGGGCGCGCGTCGCGATCTCCGGCGCCGCGGTGGCGGTGGCGTCGTTCTGGATCGTGGAGCGGGTTCCGCCGCTGATCGCGGCGATCTCGGGAGCTTCGTAGGGGCCACGGCGCTCCGCCGCCGGGTGGTCCTAGGCGCCCGGAAGTCGCGAACGACCGGCCTCGGGGTTGACGCAGTTTGCGGGAATCTCGCCGCGACGGATCGCTTCGATCCCCGCGGCCACCGCGTCCGCGATGCCGCGAAAACTCCGTTCGGTTCCCCCGCCGATGTGCGGGGTCGGGATGACGTTGTATTCGAGAAGCGGGTCGTCCGGGTCGAAGGGTTCCTGCCAGAAGACGTCGAGGCCGGCACCCGCGACCTGGCCGTCGCGCAGCGCCTCGAGAAGCGCCTCGTAGTCGATCACCGCGCCGCGCGCGATGTTCACCACGAAGGCGCCCGGTTTCATCGCTTTGAATTCGGCGCGACCGATCAGGCCGATGTTCTCCGGGGTGGCCGGTGCCGCGACCACGACGAAATCCGCCTCCGACAAGACTTCATGGGTGCGGTCTTCGGCCACGTGCCCGTCGAGCGTGACACTGGGATCGCGGTGGCGCTCGCCCCCCGGTCCGTGACGGGACACCGCGAGCACGCGCACGCCAAAGCCCGCGAGCCGCCGCGCGATCTCTTCGCCGATCCCGCCGTAGCCCACGATCGCCACGGTGCTCTCCCACAGACACGCGCCGAGAAAGGAGCCGACCTTGCGGTCGCGAAACCGCTCGAAGGCCCCGGGGATGTCGCGGGCCAGCATCAGCATGTGGGAAATCGCGAGCTCCGCGACCGACTCCGCGTTGCCCGTCCCCACGCTCGGCACGTTCGCGACGAGCACACCGGCCTTCGTCGCCGCCGGGATGTCCACCGAATCGAGCCCCACGCCGAACTGGTGCACCAGCTTGACCCGCGGCGCGGTGAAGGCCTCCGCCGGAATCGTCGCGATGCCGGGGATGAGCACGTCGCAGCGCTCGGCACTCTGCGGGACCTCGCGACGACCGCAGGCCCACACTTCGTCGTCCGGAAGACGCTCGGCCAGCGAAGTCACGAGGCGGCTGTCGCCGCTGACACAGACACCGACGCACAGGGGGCTCACGAAGGAATCCGCGCCGGACGAGGTGCGCCGATGCACAGCGCGCTCAAGCCGGGACCTCGCCCTCGACGATGCTCCGGATCATCTCCCGGCGGTAGCCGTCGTGGTCGTTGAAGGCGTGGTGCAGACAGGCGCGGTTGTCCCACATGGCGAGCGTGCCGTCTTCCCAGTGGAGGCGCGCCTGGAAGATCGGCTGGGTGATGTGGCTGCACAGGAAGTCCACGAGCGGCGCGGCCTCGTGGTTGTGCAGACCCTCGATGCCGACGGCGTAGGTGGGGTCGACATAGAGGCTGCGGGTACCGGTCTTGGGGTGGGTGCGCACGAGGGGGTGGAGCGCCCCGTCGACGAGGGTGCGCTCCTTCACGTCGATGTCCATCGAGGTGACCTTCACGTCCTCGTCGCTGGGGGTGTGCTTGCGGAGCCCCGCCAGGACGCGCCGCGCCGACATGTGGACGCGCAGCGGGTCGATCATGCGGCGCATCGTGTCGCTCAGCGATTCGTAGGCGGCCTGTGTGTTGACCCAGAGTGTGTCCCCGCCGACGGGTGGAACCTCGACACCGTAGAGGATGCTGATGGCGGGGGGGCGTTCGAGAAAGGGCGAGTCGGTGTGCCAGTTCCCGCCAAAAATCATCGGCACACTCTCGTCGGCCTCCTTCACCACCCGTTGCAGATGGGGGTGTCCGGGGATGCCCGCGGTGTAGGCATCGACCCCGAAGGCTCCAAAGCGCAGCGTGAAATGTTCCTGGTCTTCGTAGCGGAGCGTCTGGCCGCGGAAGAAGATCACCTTGTGCCGGTAGAGGGCGTCTTCGATCTCGAGGAGCGCCGCATCCGCGACCTCGCGGAGGTCGACACCGCGAATCTCGGCGCCGAGGGCACTGGCGAGCGGGATCGCCTCGATGTGCTGATAGGCTTTGGCGCGGTTCGCGATCTGCGCGCGCGGTTGCGTGAACTCCGAGTCGATCGAGCTCNNTAAACGCCTGCGAGGACGGTAGCGGAGGGCGTGTCCGCGCTCCGTCGGCGGCCCTCAGTCGACGGCGATGGGGAGCATCCCGCACTCGGCGAAGACCGCGTCGCGGTGCGTGCGCAGCCGCTCGCTCGCGTGGGGGGCGAGCGCCTCGTTGAGGGCGGGATACATCCCGCGGTTGAAGCGCATGATCGGGAGCTCTTCGGGCGGGAGGATCCAGACGAAGTTCGACGCGAGGGCCCAGTAGAGGTCGACGGCGGAGAGCGCGTCCCCCACGAAGTAGCGGCTTCCCCGCGACTCGCTGGCGGCGAGTTCGGCGTCGAGCAGCGCCAGACACTCGCGCATGTTCTGGAGCGCCGAGCGGTGTTTGGCGTTGTGGGAGTACTTGCCGCCCAGCGGCTCGCCCGGCGAGAAGAAGTCGCGTTGCTTGGCGGTCATCTGCTCGGGGTCGGGGGCGCCCGCGAGTTCGCCAAAGGACAGGCGTCCATTCCACATGAAGCCCTGGGGCGAGAGCAGTTCATGGGCGAGGCCGACCATGCGGACCCGCAGTGCTCCTTCGGCCGGGATGAGCCGGGGCTCGGGCTCGGGCTCGATCTCTTCGGCGAGCAGCAGCTGGCCCAGCCAATCGCTCTTGATGCGTTCGTCTCGCCCCGAGCCGTCGTCGTAGATCAAGACCGGGGCCGAGCTCTGGGCGGTCCAGTCGTAGAGCGCGCGCTGCGCCTCCGGGTCCGAGTCGCTGAAGGGCGGGTGGAGCACTTTCTGATAGGGAATGCCCTTCACGTGGAGCACGCTGCGGATGCACTGCGCCCACCAGTTCGCCCAGTGGGGCGAGTCGGTGAGGCGGAGCCCGGGGGCGCTCCGCGCCTGCTCGAGGGTCATCCAGCCGCTGCCTTCGAAGGGGCGTCCGGCCGGCCAGCCCCGCGGCCGCGCGTCGGGGCCGGAAGAGGGGAGGGAGGGATCGCTCATCGCCGGACTCCTGTGCGCGGGGCTCGAACACGGTACCCCTTTTGCCCGCACCGGGGCGACGGGGCATCTTCCACGGCGTCATGGCGATGGACCTTCATTCGACACGCCACCCGGTGGACGATGTGCACGCCGCGCAGGAGCTGTTCCACCGGAAGAAGTGGAGCGACGGCCTGCCGATCGTGCCGCCCACCCCGGCCGCGGTGCGCGCCTGTCTCGAGGCGGTGGGGCTGCCGCCCGAACACCTGGTCGGAATCGAGCCGGTGCGGGAGCGGGCCATCCGGGCCGAGAAGCTCGCCATCAACGCGGTGATGGCGGGTTGTCTTCCGGAGCATTTCTCGGTGGTGGTAGCGGCCTTCACCGCGATGCTGCGCGAACCCTTTCTGCTCCACGGGGCGACGGCGAGCACCGGGGGCTGTGCGGTTCTACTCGTCGTGAACGGTCCCGTCCGCCGAGACCTCGGTATGGAGAGCGGCTTCAACGTGCTCGCTGGGAGCGATCGCGCGTCGACCTGTATCGGCCGCGCGCTCCGCCTGGCGCTGGGGAACCTCCTCGACGTGCGACCCGGAGAAGTCGACCGCTCGACCCTCGGGCACCCGGGGAAATTCAGCTACTGCGTCGCCGAGGACGAAGAGGGAAGCGCCTGGCTCCCCCTCGCTTGCGAGCGGGAGGTTCCCGACGGTGTTTCCGCCGTCACGGTGATGGCCGCCGGGGCACCCCGCCAGCTCATGAACGAGTGGACGACCCGCCCCGAAGAGATCCTCGACACCTTCGTGGCCGAGATCCGGGCCAACATGCGCCACTACTCGATCTGGCCCGGCAACTACGCGATCGTCGTCCCGCCCCAGCTCCGCGCGCACTTCGAGGCGGCGGGCTGGTCCAAGGCGGACGTTCGGGCCTATGTGTACGCACACGCCCGGATCCGTCGCGCCGAGTGGGGCGAGTGTGGCAAGGGCGCCGTGGTGGGCACCCGCGGTGATCGCGAATACGCGGCGCTTCCCGATCCCGACCACTTGCTGGTGATCGCCGCCGGTGGACCCGCCGGCGGGTTTGGCGCCGTGATTCCGCCCTGGCTCGGTCACAAGAGCCACGCTGTCACCGTGGCGATCGGTGCCTGTGTGGACTGCGAGGTATAGACCGCATGCCCTTCGATGTGCTCGACCCCACCCACGAAACGGACACCGCGGATTTTCGCAGCGCGACACGCCTCGCCTCGCTCTCGGGGGCGACCGTGGCGCTCGTCTCGAACGGGAAAAAGGGTGTCCGCCCCTTCTTCGACGCCTTCGAGCGCAGCCTCCGCACCGAGTTCGGTGTGGTGGACGTCGTGCGTCTCACCAAATCGAACTACAGCGCACCGGCCGAGGAGACGCTGCTGCGCGGAGCCGAGACGTGGAACGCGCTGGTTGCCGGGGTCGGCGACTGAGGCAGCTGCTCGTCGTGCAGTCTGCACGACGCCGTGATCGGCGAGCGCCTGGGTCTCCCCTCGGTGGGAATCATGACGAGCGCTTTCGTGAGCGCCGCGGAGCTGATGGCGCGTGTGCTCGGCTCGCCCGGCTCGGAGATCCTGGTGACCGACCACCCGATCAGCAGCGCGAGCGACGCGGAACTCGCCGCGCGTGCCGAGCGGGCCGCCGCGCAGGCCGCCCGGATCCTCACCGGCACCTAGCGACTCAGAGCGAGAGCAGACCGCCCCCGGCGACCAGGAGTTCGCCGCTGATGTAGTCCGATTCGGGTGTGCAGAAGAGATACACCGCGCCCGCGGCCTCTTCGGGTGTCCCGGGTCGGCCGAGCGGAATGTTCGCCACGACGTGGTCGCGCGATGCCTCGTCGAAGCCCACCCGGTAGTCGCGTCCGCCGACATCGATGGTCGCGATGTCGTCGCCCGCCCAGGTCTGGGTGAGCCGGGTCTCGATCAACCCGAAGGCCACCGCGTTGACGTTCACCCGGTAGCGGCCCCACTCCTTCGCCAGGGTCCGGGTGATCCCCACCATGGCGGACTTCCCGGCGGCGTACGCGATCTGCGTCGCGCCGCCGTAGAGNNTGGGGCGAGCCGGCCTCGGCCTCGCGCGCGGCGGCGTCGCGGATGAAGCGCGCGGCGGCGCGCAGAATGCGAAAGGGCGCGGTGGCGTGCACGTCGAGCATCGCCGCCCACTGCTCGTCACTGGTCTTGTGGATGCTGCTGTTCCACACATACCCGGCGTTGTTCACCAGGATGTCCACGCCGCCAAAGGTATCGAGCATGTGTTCGACCACGCGCTCGCCGTAGCCGTCGGCGCAGACGTCGCCGGGGAAGGCGCTCGCCCGCCCGCCGGTGTTCGCGATGGCGTCGGCGGTCTCCTGGGCGGGGCCTGCGTCGAGGTCCGCGGCGACCACCGAGGCGCCCGCGGCGGCGAGCTTGTGGGCGAGGGCCGCACCGACACCGCGTCCGGCGCCGGTGA
>JABAHO010002399.1_pt1 | contig 20334 bp, 18 predicted proteins | sample 7062071 | NCBI WGS metagenome assembly JABAHO01 (sample SAMN14534356, study PRJNA622989) | marine sediment metagenome | biome: marine biome [ENVO:00000428]; feature: marine pelagic biome [ENVO:01000023]; material: deep marine sediment [ENVO:00002113] | place: India: Gulf of Kutch | collected...
CCGGCTGGCCAGATACCGCACGGACTACCTCCTCATGACCTGCGCAGCCATCGCGTTGGTGCTGCTGGTGCTGGCGCTGGCGGACGCCGTGCCCATGGGCAGCCCGCTCGGCCGCGCGGCACACACAGTGCACGAGATGCTCGCGGCCATGTGGTGGGGCATCGCGCTGGCCATCGTCATCATCGGCGTGCTGGAACGCATACCCCAGGAGTTCATCATCGCGTTGCTTGGACCCCCCGGAAGCCGGCACGGCGTTCTGCGAGCCGCCGTCGCCGGGGTACTGCTCGATCTCTGCAGCCACGGAATCCTCGCCATCGGGGCAAAGCTCTACCAGCGCGGCGCAAGCGCCGGGCAGGTCATGGCGTTCCTCATCGCCAGCCCCTGGAACTCCATCTCCCTGACCTTCATCCTGGTTGGTCTCATCGGGCTCGGCTGGACCGTCGCCTTCATCGCGCTGTCTTTAGTGGTTGCCATCGCCACCGGCTTCGCCTTCGACCAGCTGGCGCGCACCGGACGCATCCCGGCCAACGAGGCGCAGGTCGACCTGCCGGAGGATTTCCGTTTCGGCCCCGCATCGCGGGAGCTCATCAGCACCATCGAGTGGGAGCCCCGCCTGGTGTCGGAGATTGTCATCAACGGGTTGCGAGGCACCCGGATCGTGCTCCGCTGGCTCACGTTCGGGCTCGTCGTCGCCGCCGCGCTTCGTGCGTTTCTAAGCGCCGACGACTTCGCGCAGTGGTTCGGCCCGAGCCTGCTCGGCCTGGGGCTGACACTCGTCGGGGCCAGCATCTTCGAGGTCTGCTCCGAGGGATCCGTGCCCATCGCCGCGGATCTGATGAACCGGGCTAGCGCGCCCGGGAACAGCTTCACCTTCCTCCTCGCCGGCGTGGCCAGCGACTACACGGAGATCATGGTCCTGCGCGAGGCAACCGGGTCGACGAAGATTGCCTTGATGCTGCCGGCGATCTGCGTCCCCCAGGTGCTGCTGATCGGCTGGGTGCTGAACCAGCTCTGACCGAACGCCGGCCGGCGGGAGCGTGCCCGATCAGAACAGACCCATCTGACGGTCATCTCCAATCACCCGAGCAAAGTCCAGACCCAGAGACGCGAGCACGGGCTCGGCCACCGGCTTGATCTGCTTGTCGACGTAGTGCTCCCTGTCCGGCTCGTGCTGCAAAGCATCGAGCGGCTCGGGTCCCGCCGTGGTGACAAGGTAAGCGACTGTTCTCCCCGGCGGCTCCTCAGACTTCCTCGCCGCGGCCACGTGAGGGGGGTTGCTCGCCGTGTAGCTGTCCAGGCGTTTTCTCAGCCCTTTGCGGTAGACCAACAGCTCGTCCAGCTCCCCGCGGCGGAGCCGCGCGACCACATCGGCCAGGTAGTCGTCCACTGCCGCGTTCGAAAAGAGTCTGGCATACAGCTCCCGCTGTACCTGCTTGGCGAGCTCGGTCCAGTCCCGGCGAACGACCTCCATGCCCACGAACTCGACCTCGTCGGCCCCGGCCGGCAACCCGGCGTAGCGCTTTCGCGCACCCGCGGCCCCGTGACGAACCGATGGCAGGAAGAGCTTGGCGTAAAGCTTCTCGAACTCCAGCTCGAGCCGGCTGACCACTCCCCAGCGCTCCCGCACGTCGGCCGCAACGTCGGCATTGAGCTGGGCGGCAAGATCGTTCGCTTCCGCCAGGGCCGCATCGACACCGGCTTGAGCCGACCGAACGAACAGGCTGTCGGTGTCACCGTAGAGCACGTNNGAACCAGCGCTTGGACCACTGCAGCAGATGCCGGCCCTGACCGGTGATGGCATTGGCGATCTCGACGTTGTGAAACCGACAGGCCGGCGTGCCGAGCACCCCGTAGAACGAGTTCATCAGGATCTTGATCGCCTGGCTGGCCACGCTGTCGCCCGCAGCCTTTGCGGCTTCCCTGCGGGGAAACAGGTCGTCGAGCATGCGCGGCAGTATGGCTGGGCCCCGCCGGAAGCCCGCGCCGTTGACAAGGCGGATCACGTCGGGCTCCTCCCGGCCGGACGGGACGAAGCCCAGCGGGTCGACGTTGAAAGTTCGCATGATGCTCGGGTACAGGCTTTTGAAGTCGAACACCATCACGTTCCGGTGCACGCCGGTGACGGGCTCGAACACCTGACCCCCGGACTGAGCAGCGTGAACGCGGCTGTCATCAGAGCGCACCGTTGGCGCCACCAGATCACGTTGTCCCAGCGACGACAGATATAGGAAGTCGAAGGAAGCGATGCTGGCAGCCACCCGATCCGGCGTCATCCCCGTCAGCCGGCTGCGGGCGAAGGCGAGGTTCATGAGGTCGAGTCGGTTGACGATGTCGAGCGCGAGGCGCGCATCCGTTCGAGCGTAGAGCGCGAACCCCGGCAAATCCTGGCGGTAGCGCTGCATGATCTCTCCCGCGCGATCGCGCAGGTCGCCGTCCAGCGTCTTTCCCTCTCCAAGGACGTCCCGCGCAACGGCGTCCAGGGAGTACTCCTCCATCCGCACGAACGCACCGCGGAGCAGGTCCATGCCGTCGAGCACGAGGCGGCCGGGAATGGTGGCGTTGCCACTACCGAAGTAGCCCTGGGCCGAGCGTATGCGCAGGCCGCCCGGCTGGCGCCCGAGCTGAAACGGATGGCGCACCCTGGCAGCGATTCTGGCGAGAACCGTAAAGTCGAAATCAATGACGTTCCAGCCGGTGAGGACGTCGGGGTCGACGTTGCGAACGACCTCGCAGAAAGCTTCCAGCACCGTCCGCTCGTCGGCGAAGCCTCGGGCACGTTCGGGCATCGGCCGGCACTCGGGGTCGACGATCAGCACCTCGNNACCTCGTCCACACCGGCGCCGTAGACGGCGATGCCGAGCAGTCGGTCCGCCTTCGCGTTGGTCTCTATATCGAAGGATAGGACCAACGGCTCGACGTCGACTTCGGCAGCGCTGACCTCGGGATCGTCGAGGATCCAGCCCACCCCATCCCCCCGGCGCGCTGGCCCGCGGACTCGACAGCCACCGCGGATTCCCCGGTCGATCAGATAGCGCATCGCAAAGCGGACGTCGGCCTCGAACGTCTCAACCCCAAGCCCGTGGAGCCGCTCCCGTGCGGGCGGAGCGTCCGACGGCACAGGCACGGCCACCCGGACCACAGGCTCCCCGGAGAACGTTCGGGCGCTGACGGGTTCCAGGGTTATGCCGTCGACGCCTGTGGCCCGCTCGGCATCTTGGCGCCGCACGTAGAAGTGAGGCCGCTGCCGATGATCACGCACCAGGAACGTCTCGCCGGTCTCCAGGCGGCCGAACAGGTAAACCACGGGAACCCCCGCGTGAACGCGATAGGTAGCCTGCAATATAAAACCGGCTGCATCCATGGATCTGTCGGCCTGGAGCCGTTTGAACGCCGAGGTCGGCGGGACGGTTCATTGTGCCCATGGCCGTCAGCCGAAACCAAGGCCCGTCCATGGCGTTGCGGCCGGCGCGATGCTGCCACTAAGATGCGCCGATGAGTCGATCCGAAGGCAACATCCTTCTCGTCGAGGACAACGCGGACCTGGCCGAGACCGTCGGCGCGTTCCTCGAGGCCAAGAACTACGTGGTGGACTACGCCGCGGACGGGCTGCTAGCCGTGCAGCTCGCTACCAGCGAACCCTTCGACGCCATCGTGCTCGACATCATGCTGCCCGGCATCGACGGCATCGAGGTCTGCCAGCGTCTGCGCCGGGATGCCAAGCTCTCCACCCCCATCATCATGCTCACCGCGCGTGACCAGCTTCAGGACAAGCTCGACGGGTTCGACGTCGGCGCCGACGACTACCTGGTCAAGCCCTTCGACATGCCAGAGCTGGTCGCACGCATCGAGGCGCTGATACGCCGCGGCCGCGGGGTGAGCTCGGCCTACACCGTGGGCAAGCTGCACATGGACCTGGACACCATGTCCGTTTTCCGCAGCGATACCGAGATCCCCCTGTCGAGAACGCTGTTCGACATTCTCAAGATCCTGCTGCGCGAGCACCCGAAGGTGGTTCCCCGGGAGACCATCGAGCGTGAGCTGTGGGGCGACGACCTGCCCGACAGCGACACCCTGCGCAGCCACCTGTACAACCTGCGCAAGGCGGTGGACAGGCCGTTCGACGAGCCGCTCATCGAGACCCTGGCGGGCCGCGGCTACCGCGTGCGTGCACCCGAGCCGGAAACCGGCTGACCAGCGCGACGTTTCACACCCCTTTCACCGTCGCCCCTCTACTTTCGATCGTAAAGAACGACAGAAAGGATCCCTCATGAGCACACCACGGCCCGTTGAGATCGAGTCCATGCCCGACATCGCAGGGCGCCCGCACACCAAGCCCCAGGGCACCCTAGACTGGGTGGGCATGAGCGACATTCATCAGCCCATCCTGGTACGCACCGGGAATGCCAACCAGCGCGTTCAAGCCAGGGTCCAGGTCTACGTCGATCTGAACGATCCCCACGCCAAGGGCATCCACATGTCGCGGCTGTATCTTCTGCTCGACGAGCACGCGCGAACCCGACCGTTGTCCATCGCCGGGCTGAAAATGCTGCTCGGTTCGATGCACAGCTCGCATCTAGACCTGAGCAGCAGCGCGTTTGTGCAATTCGACTTCGAGTACGAGCTGCGTCAGATGGCACTGCTGTCAGACAACGCCGGTTGGAGTTCGTACCCCGTAACCGTTAAAGGCACGCTGGCCAATGGCAAGATGACGTTGGAGCTCGGCGTCGAGATCCTGTACTCGAGCACTTGTCCCTGCTCCGCCGCGCTGGCCCGCCAGCTGATCCAGAAGGCTTTCGCCGACCGGTTCGACAGTGACCGCCCCATCGACTTCGCGGACGTCAACGAGTGGCTGGGCACGGAGCAGGGCATCGTGGCGACGCCGCACAGCCAGCGGAGCGTGGCGAAGGTCATCACCCAGCTGGCCGACGACGTCAACGACCTCCCCATCGCAACCCTGATCGACACGCTGGAGACCGCGATCGGCACCCCGGTCCAGGCTGCGGTGAAACGCCAGGACGAGCAGGAGTTCGCGCTGCGAAACGGACAGAACCTGATGTTCTGCGAGGATGCCGCGCGCAAGCTGCAGACGGCGCTGAATGACGATCCCTCCTACAGCGACTTCTGGTTGCGAATCGAGCATCACGAGAGCCTGCACGCTCACGACGCGGTGAGCATCGTTACTAAGGGCATCGACGGCGGCTACCTGCCGATCCCCTGACTCACTTCTCCCGGAAAAACGCCACTTCCACCCGGGTCCCTTCACCAGGCCTGCTGTGAGCCGAGATGCTCCAGCCGGCTTGGTGGACGAGCCTCTTGACTATGGCGAGCCCTAACCCGTGCCCCCGCGTCACTCCTCTGCTCTCGTCGACCCGGTAGAACGGCTCGAACGCGTTCCTCAGCTCCTCTCCAGACATCCCCACGCCCGTATCCCCAACCTGAACCGAGCGGTCGGTGACCGTCACGTCGACCCGGCCGCCGTGGGTGTAGTTGATGGCATTGCGGATGAGGTTGCCAAGAACGATCTCCAGGACTTTCTCCGGGGCGCGCACGCGCAGCTCGGCATGCTCGTGCAGCGCGAGGCTGTTCTCGGCGCGGTCGGCCATAGGCTGCAGGAGCTCCAGCTGGCCTGCCACCACGGAGTTGACGCTGACGTCCTCCCGCGGCATCTCCACCTGCTCCTCCCGGGCTAGCAGCAGCAGGGTCTCAAGCAACGCCTCCATGTCTGAGACCGTGCGTCTCATCCGGGCAAGCGCCTTCTGCTCGTGCGCCGGTCGATCGCCGGCCTGCTCGAGCAGGTCCAGGCTGCCTTTGAATATGGCCACGGGCGTGCGCAGCTCGTGACCCGCATCCCGGGTAAAGATTCGCTCGCGCTCAACGAAGGCGGCCAGCCGCGTGGTGAAGTGCTCCACGGCCTGGATCATGCTCACGACCTCCGCGTCGGCGTGGGCGCGCAGCGGGTCCAGATCGCGGCCGATCTCGCGATTGGCATTGAAGTCGAAGTCCTCCAGATAGGCGGCCAAGCGCACGATGGGGGACACTGCGCGCTGGGAGAGCCGGTAGGTCACGAAGGACGTGCCGTAAATCAGTAACAGCACGAGGGCGAGGGGGACGATGCCGAAGTAGAAAGCCAGCTCGGTCAACTGCTCGAACTCGACCACCAGGAACAGCCGCTTGCCGTCTCGTTCCGAGACGTGCACGACAGCCTCGGAGCCTTCGAACTCCTGCCGGACGAAACCCTCTGGGGCGAGATCCCTGTACTTCTCCGGCACGCCCGAGAAGTCGCCGTCAACGGCCATGTAGCCCTGCAGGTTGTACACGTCGGGCAGGCCGTGCTGAGGATCGGCTTCGTATCGGCTCCAGAAGTGCGAGGCCTCGTCGTTCAGCGTTTCCCGGTACAACACTCCGTAGATGATGTTGTAGGCCAAGTAGATGCCGACGAGGGTGACGAGGCTGATGATCGTCACTTGGATGAAGAAAGCCCGGATGAGCTTGGACCTGATCCCCTTAGGCTTCATCTCAATCCGTTCTCCGGCGGGCGCAGAACCCCGGCGTCAGCGTGGGGCAAAACGGTAGTGGCACACGAGCCACTCTTCCCCGCCACGATAGGCGAACAGCTCCTCGCAAGCCATGAAAAACATCCGCCAGCGCTGAACCCAACGACCAACCTCGGACGCGCCGTACGTCTCTTCCAGCGCCTTCACCACTCGACCTTCATTGGCATCGAGATTTTCCAGCCACGCGCGAGACGTCTTCTCGTAATTGACGCCGGACACGCTCCACCGTCGCTCGCAGCGCAGGTCGTCCTGGAAGAACAGCAGGGTATCCGCCGCCGGCATGAGACCGCTGGTGAAAAAATAGCGTCCCATCCAGTTGCCGTCCCCTTCGGTTTCGTATGGGTACAGAAGATGGCGGTGGCAGAAGATGTGCACGAAGAGCTTGCCGTCCGGCGCGAGCCAGCCGGCGATGCGGTTCAGCAGCAGGGCGTAGTTGCGCATGTGCTCGAACATCTCGACGGAGATGATGCGGTCGTAGGCGCCGGGCAGCTCGAGCTCGTTGACGTCTGCTGTGACGACCTCCACGTTGTTAAGCCCGCGAGCGGCCGCTTGCGCTTCGATGTACGCACGCTGGCCGTGGGAATTGCTCACCGCCGTGAAGCGGCTGTCGGGATACCGTTGCGCAGCCCACAGCGTGAAGGAACCCCAGCCGCAGCCCAGGTCGAGCACCCGCTGCCCGTCGGCCAGCTCCGCGCGCTCGGCATACAGCGCGAGCATGTGCGCCTCCGCCTCGTCCAGGTCCGCGGCGCCGCGCTCCCAGTAGCAGCTGCTGTATTTCAGGTGCTTACCCAGAACCGCGCGGAAGAACTCGGCGGGCACTTCGTAGTGCTGCTCGTTCGCCAGGTCCGTGTCCAGCGCAACGGGGCTTTGTTCCAGCTCGCGCAGCAGACGCTGGTGCCGCTCCGCCTGGGCGGCAACGCCGTGGGACCCTTCGTCCTTAAGCCGCTGGGCGACGAGCCTGCGGATCCCAACCCGAACCAGGGAATCCGGGAATCGACGGGCCTCCGCCAGATCGATGAGTATGCTCATGAAACTACCTCCTTGAACTAATGGGTCACCTTCTGGCGACCGCTTGCTTGCCGCCGACACAGGGCGCCGGCATGACCGCCCGAGCGCTCACCGAACCGGGCGCGAGGCGCGTCCTCAGTCGCTGAGCGCTCCCCGCCAGGGCTGACCCCGGTACGACGGCTTAGCGAACAGCAGCTGAACGTCGCTGATGGCCCGCTCCAGGAACCCGCCCTCGCAGTACGCGAGATAGAACCGCCACATTCGCACAAAGCGCTCGTCGAACCCCAACGAGAGGATTTCCCCCCGCCGGGCCTCCACGCGCTCGCGCCAGGTGCGCAGGGTTCGCGCGTAGTCCTGGCCGATGTCTTCGAGATTGACCAGCACCGCGTCAGTCTGGCGCGCGGCGGCGTCTACCAGCACAGACACCGCGGGGATGAAGCTGCCCGGGAAGATGTGTTTCTTGATGAAGTCGGCTTCCGCCAGGGCGCCACGATAGCGTCGGTCCTGGATGGTGATCGCCTGCAGCGCGATCAGGCCGCCCGGCCGGGTAAGCCGCGACAGGGCGGCAAAGTAACGGTCGAGGAACTCGTGCCCGACGGCCTCGACCATCTCCACGGACACCACCTTGTCGTAGCAGCCGTCCAGGTCGCGATAGTCCGACAGCACGGCGTCGACCCGATCCTGCAACCCCGCGGCCCTCACCCGCGCCCTGGTGGCTTCCAGCTGAGCGGGCGAGATCGTGGCCGTGGTGACCCGACAGCCGAAGCGCGACGCCGCGTAAACCGCCAGGCCTCCCCAGCCCGAGCCGATCTCGAGCAGGTGATCGTCAGGGCAGAGCTCGAGCTTGCGGCACAGCCGCTCCAGCTTGGCTTCGCTGGCCTCTTCAAGGGAGTCGTGCTCGGACTCGAACACGGCTGACGAGTACATCATCTTGTCGTCGAGGAAGACCTCGAAGAACTCGTTGCTCAGATCGTAATGGGCTTCGATGTTCTGCCGGCTCCCCTGTCGGGTGTTGCGTCGCAACAGGTGCTTCGAGCGGTTTGCCCACCGCAGGAGCAGGCTGCCGACACCGTCGACCGCATCGAGGACATCGCGGTTGCGGGCGAAAATTCTGATCAGAGAGACCAGATCGTCGCAGGACCAATCCGCATCCATGTATGACTCCCCGGCGCCAACGCTACCGCCCAGCACGAGCCGCCGGTAAAAGCGCGGATCACGAACCTCCACGTGCACCTCTGGGAGGCCGATTCCGAAAACCTCCGTACGACCGGCTTCGGTCAGCCGGATGGTGCCCTCCCGCAACCGGCCGAGCGCCTTGCGCGCCAGGGCGGCAAAGGGGCCCGCAGGCGCAGTTCGTCTCGCGTCGCCATACAGGGTGTTGTCGGTCATGATACCGGCGCCTCCTCGGCGCGATCGGGATGCGGGTAAAAGGGGGAGCGTTTGAGATAAAGACGCGCGGCCTGCCAGTAGATTCGCGCAAGCGTCACCAGGTTCTGCAGCGGGAAGCGGGCAGCGCCCCGAAGCAGACGCCCCCGGGTCATGGGGGCAACCTTCAACCGCAATCCAGCATTGAAGGTCTCCTCTCCCTCCCTGAAAAGGGCCATGGCGATCTTCACCTCATCACCGGCGATGGCAAATTGCCACCGATATTCGAGGTCCATCGGCATGAACGGCGAGACGTGAAAAACCTTGGGGAAGGTAAACGCGAGCTCGCCCACCTGGCCACGAGCGTCAAGGATGTAAGTGTGCCGCTCATCCCAGGGGGTGTTGTTGATGACGGCGAGAATGAATTCCAGCCCGCTATTGCCAACGCAGAAATAAAAGCTGACCGGGTTGAACCCCGAGACCCAGCTGCGCGGCTGGGTCAGCAGAAATACTCGCGCGGGTGCGGGGNNTCAGGCGCGCGCGGACGGCGCCGAGAAGGTCGTCGTCACCGTCGAGATGATCCTTGGGCGCGATTGCCAGCGGGCTCAGCCCCAGGCGACGCCGGAGCAGGCGCAGGGGGCCCCGGCCAAGGCGGGCCAGATCCAGCCAGAGCATCCAGACGCGATACCGGAACTGGTGCGCGGGGGCCGCGCGACGGTGGTGGACCCACCCTTCGCAGACGCCATCGCGCAGGAGCTCAGGCGGCATCGGCCACGGCCCCCAGCATGCCTTCGGCAACCTCGACACCGCTGACAAAACCGTCCTCGTGAAACCCCCAGCCCCAGTAGGAGCCGGCGTACCAGGTCTGGCGAACGCCGTTGATCTCGGACTTGCGGCGCTGGGCCGCACGTGAGCGGCGATTGAACACCGGGTGGGCATACTCGCGTACGCTCCAGACGCGCTCCAGGGGCATCCGCGGGTTGAGGGTGACGAAAAAGTTCTCGCGACCGGGCAGGGACTGGAGAAGGTTCATCCAGTAGCTCACCTGGCAACGTTCGGGATGCTCGGCATCCACCACGGCGTTCCAGCTGGACCAGGCGGCTCGATGCTCCGGCATGACCCGCTCGTCCGAGTGAACGACCACCCGATTCGGCTGGTAGGCAATTCCACCGAGGACGTCCCGCTCCGCCTCGCTCGGATCAGCGAGCAGCGCCAGCGCCTCGTCGCTGTGGCAGGCCACCACAACGGCATCGAAACGCGTCGTTCCCGAAGCAGAGGTGATGTCTACGCCGGACGGCGTGCGGGACACGGTCTGCACGGGGTCGGCTACCCGCACCTCGCCGGTGAAATGGGTCAGGAAGACCTGAACGTAGGTGGAAGAACCGCCCTTGATTACCCGCCACTGCGGGCGACCGTCGAGCTGAAGCATGCGGTGATGGGTCATGAAGGCAATCACGTGCCGGGCCGGAATCGCCAGCGCCGCATCCGGCGCCGCCGACCACAGCGCGCCGCACATGGGCCCGATGTGATCCTCGATGAACCCCGCGCCGTACCCATGCCGATCGAGCAGCTCGCCGAGGCTGAGCGTCTCGTCCAGGGGGTAGTCGATGGCATCCCGGTAGAATCTGCGAAGGTCGGTGAGCATACGCAGGAACCTGGGCGAGACCAGGTTGCGCCGCTGACAGAACAACGCCCCGAACCCGCGGCTGCCGTACTCGACGCCGGTGGCGTGGTTGGAGACAGACACCAAAGGACATGTCCGACGGCTGAGATTCGACGCCCAGCTCGTCCAGCCACGACGAGAACCGCGGGTAATTCTCCCGGTTGAACACGATAAATCCGGAGTCCACGGCGTGAGTGGCGCCGCCGACGAGCACCGAGTGGGTGTCGGTGTGGCCGCCCAGGCGCCCCTGCCCTTCGTAGAGCACCACGTCCGCGTCGTTCTGCAGCCGATACGCGGCGGCGATGCCGGAAACGCCCGCTCCCACCACCGCGATCCTCACGAGCGCCCCTCGCGAAGCACGGCCGGGGGAACGGGCTTCAGATCCCAGACGAGGCCCAGCCAGGCCATGACCTTGAGCAGGTAGAACGAGACATCAACCTGCCACCAATAGAAGCCCTGCCGAGCGGAGCCGGCATATCGGTGATGATTGTTGTGCCAACCTTCGCCCAGGGTCAGCAAGGCAACGAGCAAGTTGTTTCGGCTTTCGTCCCGGGTCTCGAAGCGTCTGCGACCCGAGCGGTGCGCCAGGGAGTTGACCAGCAGCGTCGCGTGAATGAGCGCGACGGTGGAGATGAAGTAGCCCCAGACCAGCATCTGCCAGCCGTCGGTGCCGAGCCCGGGCGCCAGCCTTTCCAGCCCCCACCCCAAAGCGAACATGGCCGCGCCGAGCAGGATGGGCACCATGGTGTCGAACCGGTTAAGCCAGACAAGCTCGGGATACCTGCTCCAGTCCCGCACCCTGGCCATCTCGGTTTCGAAATGCTCACCAGAGAGGAACCAGCCCATGTGAGACCAAAAAAACCCATCCTGAGGGCGGTGCGGATCGTCAGGGGTGTCGGTGTGCATGTGGTGGCGACGGTGGTGGGCAGCCCACCACAGCGGCCCGCGCTGGGTGGACGATGCGCCGAGCACGGCGAACACGAACTGGCAGGCGCGCGAGGTCCGAAAAGACTTGTGGGCGAAGTAACGATGATAAAACGCGGTGATCGCGAACATCCGGAGCAGGTAGGCGGCCACCGCCACCCCGACGGCCACCGGGCTGACCCCGACCCAGATGACGGCGAAGCAGGCCAGGTGCAGGCCGATGAACGGCCAGATGCGCAACCAGTCCACGCCGCGCCCGCGGCGTATCCTGGCCCGATCCGAATCTAATTGCCGCGTCAGCGTGGCCAGCATCGCCCCAACCCTGAAGAAAAGGGCCGCCACTATGCGCGGCGCGGCGTGAAAGCCACGTCAACAGCCAGCCGGGCCGGTACCGGGGTCTATGGGTCGATGAGAACGCCGGGGTTGAGGATTCCGTTGGGATCCAAGGACCGCTTCATCGCTTTAAGCGCCTGGGCATACAGCGGCGGGTGCTGATCCTCCCAGCCGGCGCGATGCATGCGCCCCACGGCGTGATGATGCGTCACCGTACCACCAGCATCCACCACCACCGCGGTTGCCTCGTCCTTGATGACCTGCCATTGCTCGTGCTCTGCACCGAGCCGAGCCACGCCGGAGAAACTGTAATACGGTGCCGGACCATCGGGGTAGACGTGGGTAAATCGACAACTGAGCCGCGCTCCCGGCCCCAGAACCTCCTCGAGCACCCGGCCCACCCGCTCCCTCACCGCCGCATCGAAGGCCGGCCAACGGTCCCAGGTGATGGCGGTCTCGAAGGTGTCCGCCAGCAGGCCAAGGCCGCTGGTCAGGCCCGCGTTCACGCCGATGAAGGCCGATCGCCACGCGCCTACGGACCCTTCCCGGCCGGTGGCTTTGCCAGAACCGTCATCCACGCGGATCCCCTCATCGTCCACCAGCCCGCCAGCCCCCCGGGCGATGGCCACCGCGTCGCGCATCAGATCGCCCTGGGGCACATCCGCGGACTCGAAGCCGATTATGAGCAGCGACCGGCCGTCACCGAGACCGGCACTTTGAGCCGCTTCGGCGGGATCCAGCAGGCGCAGGTTCGCGGGCCACAATTTTGCCTGCACGATCTGCCGGGCGGCCTCCGCCCCGGCTTCCCAGCTGGCGAAGACCACGCCCGCGGTCGCCCGATAGACGGGCCGCTTCTGAAGCCGCAACCAGCACTCCGAAATGACGCCGAGGATGCCTTCGGAGCCCATCACCATCCGATCCGGGCTAGGTCCGGCGCCGCTGCCAGGCAGTCGTCGAGACTCCCACCACCCGGCCGGGGTCAGCATGCGAACGCTCTCGACGAAGTCGTCGATGTGGGTGTGGTTGGTGGCGTAGTGCCCGCCGGATCGGGTCGCGACCCAGCCGCCAACCGTGGACCAGGGGAAACTCTGCGGGAAATGTCGCAGCGTGAGGCCCAGCGGCCGCAGAGCATCCTCCAGGTCCGGCCCGAGGACGCCCGCCTGAATGCGCGCCGCCCGGGAAACCTCGTCCACCTCCAGAACCTGATGGAAGTGATCCATGTCGATGGTGACCGCGGCATCCGCGCTTTCGGGCACGCGCACGCCCCAGACCACCGACGTGGCGCCCCCGAAGGGGATCGCCGCGTAGCCGTGCTGATCGCACCAGGCAAGGGTGGCTTCGAGCTCTGCCTCGTCGCGCGGATGGGCCACCGCGTCCGGCGGGGTGTCGAACTCTCCTCGCAGCCCGGAGAGCAGCTCGAGAGGATGGCCGCCATGAGTATGGACCACGCGCTCCGCGTGATCCGTGGTGACCCAGCCCTGCAACCCAGAAGGCACGGCTAGGCGCGCCTTCCGCAAGCCGATCTCGCCGATCCGCGGGATGGGGGGCGGCTCGACTGCGCGGCCGAGCTGATCGGACAAGCGCGCCGCCGCGTTGCGACGTTCCGCTTCAGAGGGCTCGTCGGACCGATACCCCCAGGTCCAGAAGCTCCGGGGTTGCTGCCATTTAGCCATCTGTTTTCTCCTGGCGCGCCTCCACGACGGCGACCGGAATGTTCAGGCCGGGGACCGGCTTGCCCTCGGAGTCACGCGGGGGATCGATACCGAGCAGCGCGGCGATGGTGGCCGCCAGGTCCACCTGATGCACGGATGGCAGACGCGAGCCTGGCGGAACGCCGCGGCCCAGCGCGAGAAAGATGCCCGCCATGTCCGGATGGTTCGGCGGGTAGCCGTGGCTGCCGAACGTCCATCCCGCCATGCTCAGGGCCGCGACCACGGCCCCCTCCCAACCCGGCGGGCGGCTGAAGGTCAGCGGGGGCGAAGCAACCACCAGCCAATCGCCCGTTCTGGTCGGGTGGTACAGGCGCATCCACCCGGGCAGCCTATCGCCCGCGTAGGCCGTGGCACCTTCGATCTGGCGGAGCAGGTCGCCCGCGCGCGCGTGGTCTTCGGGATCGTCCAGGTAGACCTGAGCTACCGTGCTGCCGGTGACGCGGGCACCAATGCCGGCCGCCTCCAGCAGCCCGCGCAGGTCCGTGTACAGATGGCTTTCCGCCATGCCGTGATCGCTCACGATCACAAGCGTGGTCGACGCCCAGAGATCGAGCGCGTCGAGGCCTTCCAGCAGCCGCTGCAGCTGCTGATCCTGCGCCGCGATCTGCTCCGTGACGCGCTCGCTATCGGGCCCGAAGCGGTGACCGATGGCATCGGCACCGGCCCAGTAGCTCATGATCAGCCGCGGGCGCTGGCCGTCGGGCAGCTGTAGCCACTCGAGGATACGGTCCACCTTGACGGCTTCGGGTCGGGCGCCATCGAAAGGACTCTCCCGGTGCCGGGTTCCGCGGCCTCGCCAGTCGCTTTCCGACCCGACCCAGAAGTAGGTGGCCGCGACGACCCCCTGACGCTCGGCCGCGATCCAGATCGGCTCCGCCAGGACCCAGTTGGCATCCGACCCCATCCGGAAGGCGCCGCGTTGCCGGTCGACGAAATGGTTGCCGACGATTCCGTGCCGGTCGGGGTGAGTGCCCGTCGCCAGCGAGACGTGTCCCGGGAAGGTGGCCGAGGGGAACACGGTGATCAGCCGTTCGGCCCGGGCACCTTCGCGAATCAGCCTGGCGAGCCCTGGAAAATCAGCGCGGTCCGGGTAGTCGTGGCGCATGCCGTCCCAGGAAAGGACGATCACCGTCGAGTCTTCGGCCGCCGCGGCCGCGACTGGCGCAGTGACGACAAGCAGGGCAAGGGCCAACAGGAGCAGGGCGGAGATGATGCGTTCACCGACCATGCTTGAGACTCCGCAGCGACGCCAGCACCGGCATGGCTGCCAGCTGCTCGGCCGAGAGCTCACCCCATTGAACCCCGACCGGGGCCGCGGGCGGCACCCGCACGCGAATCGTGCGCGTCGGCGTGCAGATCAGGCTGAGCGGCAGGTCGTTATCGGCGATGGGAAAGTCATCTACCAGCTGCACGTCGTGGACCGTGGTGGCCACCGGAACCGGGCGATGGCCGAGCTCCCTTAAGATGGCGAACTCCAGGTCGCTGTACCCGGCCCCCTTGCCCACCCGCTTGCCCGAGGGGGTGACCGCCGCACAGCCGGTCACGATGGCGTCCAGCTGGGGCAGGTGCTCTAAATCGACAGGCTGCGCCCAGCGCAGCATCGTCTTGAGCGCGGCCGCCTCGCGCAGCCGATCGGTGGGTATCCCGGCCGGGTCAAGCAGGTTGAACCCGGCGGCGAGCTTGGGCGTGGGCACGAAGACCTGGATCCCCCGCTGCAATGCCAGGAGCCGCACAGGCAACTGGGGCGAGTCCGGATTGACCTTGATGGCCCGGGCCTCGGAGAAGGGAGCTTCCGCGAAAATGCGTTCGGCAGCTGCCGCCGCACCGACGAAGTTCGGGATCCGCCCGTGAGGCGGGAACGGAAACCTGGCCAGACGACGATCGTTAAGCGCATCCCACGCCCACTGGCGCGCGTCTGCCTTGGAGCCGAACCTGGTGACGTCTTCTTGCAAGGCGAGTGGTGACAGCCGATATCGTCACGGCATACTACACGGCCCCTCAGAGAGATGGCATGACCAACTTCGTCCTGCAGCGATACCCGGCGCTCGGCTTTCCGCGCTATCGGAAGTTCTGGTTTGCCTCTCTCGCCTCGGTCGGCGCGACCCAGCTGATCACCCTGGCCCAGGGCTGGCTGATCTTCGAGCTCTCCGGGTCGGCTTTGCAGCTGGGAATCCTGGGCGCCGCGGTCGCCGCGCCCAACATTGCGATGACGCTGATCGGTGGCGTGGTCGCCGACCGTTTCGACAAGCGTCTCATCCTGGTCTGGACGTCCGGGACCATCGCCGCGCTGCTCGCCTTGCTCGCCTGGCTGGACTACAGCGGCGCCGTGCGCGTCTGGCACGTTCTGGCCGTGGCGGCCGCGGTATCGCTCATCACCGGGCTGGATTGGCCCGCCCGGGTCTCCATCTTTCCCCAGCTGATCGACCGGCCGGCCTTCATGAGCGCCGTCGCGCTCAACTCCATCATCTGGCAGGCGACGCGTATGGCCATGCCCGCCCTCGGCGGCATCATCATCGCCGCCAGCGACACCTGGGTGCTGTTCGTCCTCGGCAGCGGCGGGTTTCTCACCATGATGGCCGTCATCAGCGGGTTGCACGTGACCACCAGCGACGCTCNNTTCATCGTCCACGAGGAGCTGTTCAAGTGGCTGATGCTGCTCACGTTCATCGGCATGTTTTTCGCGAGCAGCTACGTGCAGATCATGCCCGTCTTCGCAGACGTCCTGGAGTCCGGCGAAGCCGGATACGGGTATCTGCTGTCCGCCGGAGGCGTGGGCGCGGTTGCCGGCACCCTGCTGGTCGGGGGGGTCCAGGAGCATGCCAGGCTGGGGCTCGTGATGCTGGGCGGGGCGGCCCTATCGGCCATCATCACGGCTGCATTTGCCCTCGTCGCCGTGGGCGGTTGGTTTTTCGCAGCGCTCCTGACCACGTTCCTGGCCTCTGTCTTCACCTCGGTGTTCATGATCAGCTCCATGGCCGTCCTGCAGCTGGTCGTACCCGACGAGCTACGCGGCAGGGTCATGGGGATCCACGCCATCGGCTACAGCCTCATTCCGTTAGGCGGCCTGTTCATGGGCGCCCTGGCCGAGGCCGCCGGCCCCGCCCAGGCGGTGCTGATAGGCTGCAGCGTGTTCCTGTTCGCTATCGCGGGCGTCGCGATGACCAGCGCGACCATTCGCGGGCTCGATGGTCGCCTCGTCGCGCACCAGGACTCATGAACGAGATTGGCAAATGGCTGGTGCTCGCCGGCGTGATCGTCGTGATCATCGGCCTGCTACTGCAGATGGGTTGGCTCAGTTGGTTCGGGAGGCTGCCGGGGGACATTCGGGTGGAGCGACCGGGGCTGTCCTTCTACTTCCCCTTCACCTCGATGCTGGTGATCTCGGGCATCCTCTCCCTGGCCGCTTGGGTTCTGCGGCGCTTACTCGGCTGAGCTTAAGCCGCCCGCCTCCGCGGAGTCGTCCTTGCCGTTGCGCGCGAGCTCCAGCTGCTGGTGCAGAGCCTGAAGAGAGCTGCTCTGCAGGTCACGCTGCCGCTCCAGCTCGGCGACCTTGCGGTTCTCCTGCTCCAGCGCTTTGGCGGTCCGGTCCTGTTCCTCGGACGTATCTCGCAGCCGGGCCTCGAGCTCGAGGATCTCGCTGCGCAGGACCTCTTGCATTGCAGCGGCCGCGCCATGGGAACCCTGTGCTTCCTCCCGGGCTGCTTCCAGCTCCGCGCCGAGAACGCGGACCTGCTCCTTGAGCTGTTCGGTTTCCTGCTGCAGGCGCCGGGATATCGTTGCCAACTTGTCGGCCGCGTTGAAGCGGCGGTCGCGGCGGTCGAGCTCCTCGCTCAATGCAGCGGCCTCGCGCTCTTTCTGCTCGAGCGTGGCAACCAGCTTTCGAAGCTGCTCCTCCTGGGCATCGGCACGGGCCGCGAGTTCGAGCGTGCCGGCGTCGATGGAGCCCGACCCCCGGCGATCGCCGGCGGCCTTGCCACCCAGAGATCCGTGCAGAAGCCAGCCAACGCCCACGCCGGCAACCAGGGCCACTAGCAGATAGCCCACGATGTTGACGACGAGATAGATCACGCGGCCCCTCCGACCACCCGGAACTCGACCCGGCGGTTCTCGCGACGGCCCGATTCGCCGGCGTTCGAAGCAATTGGCTGCGTCTCGCCGTAGCCGGTGGCCATGAGCCGGTCCGGGCGAACCCCTCGCTGTACCAGAGCCTTGCGCACGGCATCGGCCCGACGCTGGCTGAGCTTGAGGTTAACCGCGGCGTCACCCAGCGAATCGGTGTGCACCGCAATCTCGACGGGCGTCGAGCAGGAGCCCATGGCACGAGCAAGCTCCGCAATGACCGGATAGCTGGAATCGCCGATCTCGGGGCGACCGGTTTTAAACTTGACGCCCAGATCCTCGTGCGCGGAATCCATCTGCGCCTGGCACGCACCGTCGGGGCCAATAACCTCGATTTCGTTCTGCACCGATGTCACCCCCGGCAACTCTGCAACGGCTGCTGCCGCGTGAATTCTTTGCGCATCGCCCGGCGCCGCGCCCGTCAGGCGGACGCGCTGGCCCATGGCCTCGACACCTGCCCAGTAAAGCCCATGCTCGCGGGCCTCGCCACCGGCGCGCACGCCGACGTCGTCCTGGATGTCTGAGGCCTCGTTGAAAACGCAAACGAACGCCAGGCAGAGAAAGAATGCCCCGGCGGCTGTGAGGATCTCGAACTGTGAGAAACGAAGGTCCATTTTCCTTACTTACAGGATTCGAGCCGAATCGGTCCGCTTAGGGAATTTTGAAACGAATGCGGCTGGTTTTTCGTGAACCGATTCTCAAGTTACCCGACCCGCGTGCCCAACGCCAACGGACGGTCCGGACCTGCGATCGCAGCCAGCGCGGCCTACCGCAGCCCCTCAGCCGACGGCTGGATCCCCCTTGTCCAAGCCAAGCCCCGCCTGCTGCGCAAAGCCGAGCGCCGCGTCGCGTTCGAGGCGATTGTTCTGTGCCAGGGTGGACAACGCGGCAAAGGCTATCCACTCGGCGGAAACCTCGAAATAGCCTCGCAGGACCTGCCGATCCTCGGAGAGCCCGAAGCCATCGGTGCCCAGCACCGTGTATGGGCCCGGGACCCAGCGGGAGATGCTCATGGGCAGGGACTTCTGGTAGTCGGAGGCGGCAACGAATATACCCTCTTCCCGTTCGAGCAGCGCCTGCACGTAGGGGCGCTCGTCACTGTCGCCGACCCCGAGCAGGTCCCGCCGCTCCGCGGCGAGCGCCTGTCTGGCAAGCTCGTTGTAGCTCGTCACGCTCCAGACGTTGCAGGCAATGCCGCGCTCGGACAGCAGACTTTCGGCCTTCAACACCTCGGTCATCAGGGCGCCGCTGCCAAAAAGGTTGACCACGGCGTCCGGCACGCGTTTGAAGCAGTACATGCCGGCCAGCACCCCCTCCTCGACGCCTTCGGGCATGGCCGGCATGGGATAGGGCTGGTTGGTCAGGGTGAGATAGTAGAAGACGTCTTCCTGAACCTGATACATCCGCCGGATGCCTTCGCGGACCAGCAACGCGATCTCGAACGCGAACGCCGGGTCGTAGCTCTTCAGGTTGGGTATCGTGTTGGCCACCAGGTGGGAGTGGCCGTCCTGATGCTGCACCCCTTCGCCGTTGAGCGTGGTGCGCCCCGAGGTGCCGCCGAGGAGGAAGCCCTTGCACATCATGTCGCCGGCGGCCCAGATCATGTCGCCGACGCGCTGAAAGCCGAACATCGAGTAGAAGATGTAGAAGGGAATCATGGGCAGGCCGTAGTTGGCGTAGGCCGTGCCTGCGGCGAGAAAGGACGCCATGGCCCCGGTTTCGCAGATGCCTTCCTGGAGAATCTGGCCGTCCTCGGCCTCCCGATAGGGGGCGAGGGTACCCGCGTCCACGGGCTGGTACCGCTGGCCGGCGGGCGAGTAGATGCCGGCCTGCGGGAACAGTCCGTCCATGCCGAAGGTGCGAGCCTCGTCGGGGACGATGGGCACCACGAACCGGCCGATAGCCGGGTCGCGCAGCAGGCGGGAGAGCATGCGAACCACCGCCGCCGTGGTGGTGATCGGCCGGTCGGACCCTTTGAGCATGGCCGCAAACAGCTCCACGGGCGGCGGCTCGAGCTCGGCGCATCGCACCTCCCGGGACGGCAGGTAACCACCCATAGCCTGGCGACGGTCGCGCAGATAGACGAGCTCCTCCGAGTCATCCGCCGGTCGGTAGAAGGCCGCTTTGGATATCTCCTCGCGGGGCAGCGGGATGCCGAGCCTCTGGGCGAGCTCCTGTCGCTCCTGCTCGTTGAGCTGCTTCTTCTGATGCACGGTGTTGCTACCTTCGGTGCCCGGACCCAGGCCGTCGCCCTTCACCGTCTTGAGCCAGCACCACGCAGGGCTTGCCCCGCGCGTTGGCCGCCTGGGCGAAGGCGGCGTAGATCTTCTGATGATCCTGCCCGCCCCGCTTGATGGACCGGATCTCCTCGTCAGACAGCGTCTTCATGAGCTCCTCGAGCTCCGGGGACGTTTCCACCCAGTGCTCCCGCACGACATCCCCGCTGGACACCGTGTACATCTGGTAGTCCCCGTCCACGGCCTGCTCCATGCGCTCCTGCAGTATGCCGTGTTCGTCCCGGGCGAGAATCGCGTCCCAGCCCCCACCCCAGATCACTTTGATGACGTGCCAGTCCGCGCCGCGGAAGGCTCGCTCGAGCTCCTGAATGATCTTCCCGTTGCCCCGGACCGGGCCGTCGAGCCGCTGCAGGTTGCAG
>JABAHO010002344.1_pt1 | contig 20331 bp, 20 predicted proteins | sample 7062071 | NCBI WGS metagenome assembly JABAHO01 (sample SAMN14534356, study PRJNA622989) | marine sediment metagenome | biome: marine biome [ENVO:00000428]; feature: marine pelagic biome [ENVO:01000023]; material: deep marine sediment [ENVO:00002113] | place: India: Gulf of Kutch | collected...
CCTGCAGCTTTTCAAATGCATGCTGACCCCAGTGCAGAAACATGTAGCGTTCGCGATTTCGCGAAAATTCTTTTTCCAGGTTAATGCCGTAGGAGCGTTCGCCCCGGTACTCGTCGATCTGGACGGAGTGGTCAATCACAAGGTCAACCGGAACCTGCGGTTCGATGACGGATGGGTCCCGGCCGAGGCGGTTCAGGGCATTCCGCATGGCGGCAAGGTCCACGACACAGGGCACCCCGGTAAAGTCCTGAAGCAGCACGCGCGAAGGCATGTAGGGAAATTCGTCGGGAGTATCGGTGGCGGGAGTCCAGGCGGCCATCTTTTCAATGTGAGAGCTGTCGTAGGCGGCGTGAGGCTGCATGCGCACCATCATTTCGATAAAGACCTTCACCACGTAGGGCAGTCGGTTGATATCCACGCCGAGGGCGTCGCCAAGGGCCGGCAGGCTGAAGTAGTGAACCGTACGTCCGTTTGATAATTCGAGTGTCTTAAGGCAGTCGCTTTGCATGCGTAAAAAGTTCTCCTTGGCTTAGGGTCTGCGCTGTGCAGACACAGGGTGGGGACGATACGCCCACCACGGCAAAAATGTCAAGAAATGCACGCTCATTAGCGCCGCCTCGCAGCGTTTCCAGCCGGGGCACCGATCACAAAAAAGACGAGCGCGCAGCATGTCTGCTTGACAATGCGATTTAGCAATTGCACCCTTTCACATGGTAGACCTGCCGCCAGTGCAGGCTGCCGGTCCCCAGGCGTCCCGAGAAGAAAGGTCAGGTTGTTAATGGCAGGCAAAGGTGAATCGGGTGTGGAGCGTAGAAAAACGCCCCGCTTTGAGTCACAACTTGCCCTGCGCTGCAAAAAAGGCAACCTGCTTTTCAAGGATTACACGGAACTCAGGGATATCAGCCAGACCGGCGTGCGTTTTTCAACGCCGGAGCCGCTGCTTCCCGGGGATGTGATCCAGATCGATGTACCTTCTCTTCGCATGACCCGTCCCCTGACCGGAAAAGTCCTCTGGGCGGCGGGAGACAGCTCGACTCCGGGTGCTTACATGCACGGAGCGCGATTCGTGCGATTTGGAAAGAAAAACCGCACGCGGGTCGTCACCCAGGTGCATGCAATTGAAGCGTACCGCGCGGCTGAATCGGTTCAGTTCGGGCGTGATATTACCTCTGACGAGGCTGCACTGGAATGCAGTCGCACGCTTTAAGGCGTTTTCAGTCAACTCCGCTTGTGTGTCAACCAGCGGGCTGCAACCGATGCAATTGAACCACGCTTCCCGCAGGATGTTCCTTTGCCTGTGCAGATCAGGGTTCGCAGTTCAGTCACCGGTTGTGCCGGGTTGAACGAGTCGGTCTCCCATGCCGTGCCGAATGTGCCGATGAGGCGTTCCTGCCCCGGGAAAGGTAGCGGGTCCGATCCGGCTATTACGGGGTGGCCCAGATCGGCCGCCTCCTGCATGAGGCGTGGAAACGGCCACCCGTACGGGCGCATGGTCGTATCTCCGGCGGCCAGGGAATCGTTGTCGGATCCTTTAAACAGGTCGTTGACAGTTGCGCCGCGTGCCCCGAACCACTTCCCGGGGGACCATGCCAGTACGGGTATGCCGCCCAGGCTGCGAACACGCCGGATTGCCTCGCCGGCGTCGAGTCCGTCCGGAACGGTTTCTGTAACGAAAAGCCCGAGAACTTCCAGTCGCTCACGGGTAACAATCTGCCTGCCGGCAAAGAGATAGACGGTTTCGCCCTCCGGTTCCGTGACCAGCAGGCACCCCGCTTCTTCGGAGGGGGCGATCCGGTATTGACCACAGTCGAGTTCGCTGTTTTGCAGGGCGGAAAAAAATTGGCAGTCGGCCCTTTCTGTCAGGCAGGCGGCCAGGAAGGTGTCGGCTCCGGAGGGGCTAAGCCGACGCAGGTTTCGGAACATTGCTTCAAAGGCTGCGGGAATATCGTATGCGTCGTACAGGTGCACATGGGTATCGGCAATTACCCGCATCAGCTTAGTCAGCTTTTATCCCGGAAGACCGGGTTTCCCGAATGACGTAAATGGGCTTGTCCTGCGACTCATGCCAGGTCCGAATCAGAATTTCGGCCATAAGCCCCATGCAGATAAACTGAACACCAAAGAAAATCATCATGAAAGAAGTCATGATCCAGAAAGGCCTTTTTACAAAATCGGAGGCGATCTCGGTGCCGAAAATGAGGAATGAGAGGTGTCCCAGCACCATGACTGCCAGCATGGCGAGACCGGGAACTCCGCACCAGGCCGCGATACGTCCGAAAATCTGCATGGGTCCGCGGCTGTAGCTCAGCAGGAATTTGACCGTAATCAGGTCAAGCACAACCCGGAATGTGCGGCTGATGTTGTACTTTGAGACCCCGAACTGGCGCGCATGATGTGAAACGGGTACTTCGGTAACCTTGCCGCCGACCCAGCTGGCCAGCGCGGGGATAAACCTGTGCATTTCTCCGTAAAGCCTGACGTCCTGAAGCACGTCCCGCTTGTATGCCTTCAGGGTGCAGCCGTAATCATGAAGCGCCACCCCGGTAATTTTGCTGATCAGGCCGTTGGCAAGCATCGAAGGCAACTTGCGGTTTATGAATGCATCCTGCCGGTTTTTTCGCCATCCGCTGACAACGTCATAACCTTCGTGAATTTTATCCAGCAGCATAGGGATGTCGGACGGATCATTTTGAAGATCGGCGTCCATCATGATGATGGTTTCGCCGGTGGCCTTGTGGATTCCCGCGCTCATGGCCGCTGTCTGGCCAAAATTGGCGCGAAAGGTTACAAGCTCAAGCTGCGGGTACTCTTTGGCCAGGCTGACCATTTTATCCCATGTGCCGTCCGAACTGCCGTCATCGACCAGGATGACCTCGTACTGCACTTTCAGCGGCTGCATGGCTGCATGCACTTTTTCGCACAGCAGCTCAATGCTTTCTTCCTCGTTGTAAACCGGTACGACGATGGAGACATCCATGACAAGGTTTCCTTCGGGGTTCTCGTTGAGGGCAACAGTAGCCGACCGACGGGCGGCTGTCTATGCTGCATTATTGACGAATGCGATGCCCTTGGTATCGGGGGGCTTCCCGGCCTCTGCGAGGAGGCGGATATTTTCGCTGAAGCCGGACCGGATATCTGCTAGCGTGACGGCCATGGATACAGAGCCACAGAAAGAAGCGGAACCTTTCCCCGAGACGGCGGATATAGAGACCTCTTCAGAGGGGTATGCGACCCGGTTCCGCGGATCCGTCGGGCAATGGATGCTGGATGTCCAGGCGCGTGCGGTCCTGCGCGGTTTGAGGGGTGCCGACCCGGGCACAGTTTTGGATGTGGGCGGAGGGCATGGGCAGCTTGTCGGTCCCCTGCATGCTGCGGGGTATCGAACCACCGTGATTGGGAGTGACGCATCCTGTTCACTGCGAATTCAGGAGCAGATCGCTGCGGGTGAGTGCGAGTTTGTCGTTGGCAATGTACTGGAAGCTTCCTTTTGCAGACCGATCGTTCAATGCCGCTGTCAGTGTGCGGTTGCTTCCGCACTGTGAGCGATGGCCCGAGCTCATTGCCGAGTTGTGCCGTGTTGCGAGTGACAGGGTGGTGGTGGACTTCCCGAAGGCTTCTCTGCTGATGCGGGCTGCCCCCTGGCTTTTCGCGCTCAAGCGCAGGCTCGAAGGAAATACACGCACCTGGACCGCCTTCACCGGTCGCGAGATCGAAGCCGCTTTCGCGAAGCAAGGGTTTTCCTGTAACATGCGATATCCGCAATTCTTTTTTCCGATGGTTCTGCACCGCGTCATGCGATGCGCAGGTGTCTCCTCCCTGCTGGAGTCGGGGGCCAGGTGTCTCGGTTTGACTCGTATTTTTGGCTCTCCTATTGTCCTGCAGGCAACGCGAGAGGATGCTTCCCGACCGTGACAGCGACAGAGATGATGACTGGCCGGTTTACCGGTGAAGACCTTGTGCTGGTGACCGGTGCCACCGGGTTTACCGGATCTGTGCTTGTGCGAAAGCTTGCCGAACGCGGATGCCGGGTCCGGGCCGTTGCCCGCGAATCCTCGGACATCTCTCCGCTGCAAGACCTTCCCGTTGAGTGGGTGCGCGGCGATATTTTTGATCCGCAGGTTGTGCAAAGAGCCGTCCGTGGCGTTACTTATGTCTTCAGCCTGGCAACCGCCTACCGGGAGGGAGGAGCTTCGGATGACGTGTTTCGCAAGGTGCATGTAGAGGCCACGCACCTGCTGGCGGAAGCCTGCTCCGAAGAAAAACAGCTGAAACGTTTTATCCATGTGTCAACCGTGGGCGTCCACGGGCACATTGACGCACCACCGGCTGATGAGGAGTACCGCTTTGCTCCCGGTGATGCATACCAGGAAACCAAGCTGGAAGCAGAGCTTTGGATTCGAGATTATGCCCGGGTGAACGCCCTGCCCCTGACCGTCTTAAGGCCCGCCGGCATTTTCGGGCCGGGTGACCGCCGGTTGCTGAAGCTGTTCCGAATGGCTTCCCGGCCTGTTTTNNGAAGGAAATGTATTCATCTGCGGCAATCGCGAGGGCATTCGCCTTTCGGAAATTGGCCGGATAATCAGTGACGCGCTGGGCAGGCCTACGCGTGTTGTCCGTCTTCCGCTATGGCCCTTTATGCTGCTGGCCGGGGCATGTGAGGGTATCTGCCGGCCATTGGGGCTTACCCCTCCGATATATCGCCGGCGCGTGGCGTTTTACACCAAGGATCGCTGCTTTAATACACGACGGCTGCACGAGGGTCTTGGCTTTTCGCCTGAATTTGATAATGAGTCCGGACTGCGAAGCACGGCCAACTGGTACAGGGAAAACGGCTGGATCGGCGGCAGGAAAGGGACCGCGACGGGAGATGGCTCCCTGGCGCCGGCGGCATCAGCAGAAAAGGCAGCACGCTAAGATGAACGAAGTACATCACGAGGCACCGGATAACCTGCGCAGCCAGTTGCTGCATTCCTCCGAGCCGGCATATCGCCAGTACCAGCGCCTGGCCGTCGGCCGGTCCGGCCTGTTGCCGTTGCTCAAATACGAAGCCATCGTCACGCTGTGCACATCCCTGCCGGGAGCCGGGGGATTGTGGCTGAGGCAAAAGCTGTTTCCGCGGCTGCTTGGCGAATGCGGCCGCAAGGTGACCTTTGGCCGCAATGTCACAATCAGGCATGGGCATAAAATCAAGATTGGGAACAATGTGGTTATTGATGACAATGCTGTGCTTGATGCCAAGGGGGAGGCGAACGACGGCATTGTTATCGGCGATAATGTGATCATCAGCCGCAGTGCCGTCCTGAGCTGCAAAGGCGGCAGCATTACCATTGGAGACGACGCCACGGTGGGAATGAATTCGCTCATCCATGCCTGCAAGGGCAGTGATGTTTCCGTAGGCCGCTACGCAGTCATGGCGGCGTATGTCTACCTGATCGGGAGCGGTCCGTACCGGACGGAGCGGCTGGATGTGCCCATGAAAGTGCAGGACATCGAATCGCGGGGCGGTGTTGTCATTGGCGATGATGTCTGGGTGGGTTCCGGTGTGCAGGTTCTGGATGGTGTCCGGGTTGGCGACGGCAGCATTCTCGCTTCCGGCGCGGTCGTGACGCGGGATGTTGACCCCTACGCGGTCGTAGGCGGCGTGCCCGCAAAATTTATTCGCTCTCGCCAGCCGCCTTCCGGCCCTCAGGAGTAAGACGCAGGCGGGGTCCTGCGCCTCTTTGCATTTGCTTGAATTGCCGTGAGCCGCTAGACTCGGCGCTCAAAGAATGAAGCGCTGGGCAGGGTCTCGGGGTAAAGTTTAACTCTGGAAAATTCAGGAGATAAAAGGTGACAAAAAGCATGCGAGGTGCTGCCTGCAGTCTTATCGCGCTGATGCTGATTAGTACGGGCTGCGAAGACAGCGGCGGAAGCAGCCGAACGCAGCAGGAAGAAGTCGGCGATAACAACCTTAATACCGTTGTCGCGCTGGGTGACAGCATGACTGTCGGCCCGGGAGTATCTTCGCTTGAAACATACCCGGCCCAACTGGCCGCCCTGACGGGTAAACGTGTCATTAATGCGGGGGTTTCCGGCGAGCGCAGTGACCAGGGCCTCGACCGTGCTTCGCGCCTGCTGAAAGCCTACAAGCCGGCATTTCTGATCATTTTCCTGGGCACGAATGACGCCATCCAGGGTACTTCGCTCACGAGAATGGAAGACAGCCTGAGAACGATTGTTCGTATTGCGAAGGGAAATAACACCATACCCATCCTGACGACGGTGCCCAGGACATATGGCTCGCGAACCTTCGCGCTGGGGGCCCTGCAGGAGGCGAGTGTTCGAATCCGCAGGCTGGCCAGGGAAGAAGGGATCGACCTTGTCGATATAGAATCGGCCTTTGGAGACAATAGAAGCTATCTGCTGGACGATGGACTCCACCCCAGTGTCAAGGGCCATGCCCTGATTGCAGCCCGCATGGAACCGCGGGTGCAGTAAGGCCTGCGCCTTGAATTGCATCGCAGACTGTCGGCCATATAGCGCGGTTCTGTTTGCCCCGGTCCGGTGCCGCCGTAATAAACCAAAACCTCGGAGTCAGCCGTGTCTCGAAAGCAAACCGGTCTGTTGGCCCTGGCATATGTGCTGACCCTCTGGGTGTTGTTCACCTGGCCGCTGGCGCAGCACATTTTTACCGGCATTCCGTGCTCGGCTTCCGCTACGGACAACGCACGCGTATTGCGAATGGTTCCGGGTGAGCACCTTAACCAGCTTTTTGGATTTCGGCTGCTGCGGGATGTGGTTTCGGCCCGTGCGCCCCTGCTGCAGAATCCATATGAATATTTTGACGGGGAGGGTTCTGCTTCGCTAGCAGCGCCTGGCCTGTACGGGATTCCGGCGTCCTTGATCTTTATTCCCTTTTCAATGGCGGGAGGAGACGCCTTCGGGTGGAATGTCAGCCTGTTGGCCTGTGTGCTGATTGGGTTTGCTGCGGGTGCCTGCCTTGCCCGTCGGTTTTCGGATGATGCGGCGGTTGTGCTCTGGGTTTCCGCAGCCGGTCTGTTGCTGCCGTTTGTCTGGATCAACCTCCTCGGTGGAGAGTCTCCCGGTTTTGGGTTTATTTGGGTGACGGTCATACTGCTTGGGCTTGATCAGGCCATGCGTTCCGCATGGTGGCCGGGGAGCCTTCTCGCCGGTTTCGGGGTGTTGTGTGCGGCCCTGACAGATGTTCACGTCTTTCTTTTTTCGCTGCTGGTCGTGCCCGGGTGGTGCCTGATGGTGCTTCTTGCAATGCCCTCTCACGCGGTCGCCAATGCAAGGAACCTGGCCCTGTTGCCGGTCAGGTTTCTGCCGTTTGTGCTGATGGCGATCGCCGGAGCTGCGATCTTGTGGTGGCATACGAATCAAATGCCCGGAGGGGCGATGGTTCAAATTCAGCATTGGATGGAAAACAGGGCCCCGGATACGCGGCACTGGGCTGCGCTGTTTTCCCGGGATGCAGGGGATGATGCCGTTGTCTTGCTGGGATTGCCGCTGGTGGTCCTGCTCGGTGCCGGGTTCGTGTCCATGATGGTTAGGCCCCCGGTTTGCGGGTGTCCCCCCTGGCGTGCCCGGCTCTTCGTATGCATGCTGTATGTCGGCATGGCGGCGGCCTGTCTTTTTGCGCTGGGGCCCGCGGGAGCTGGCGCCGGGTGTTATGGCCTGCTGACAATGCTGTGTCCGCCCCTGACGCTGGTGCAGCATCCGTCGCTCGTTTTTTGTATTCTACCCGCGCTGTTGTCCCTGGCGGCTGTACTCGGGGTGACCTCGCTGCTTTCATGGATACCCGTCCGCCCGCTGAGATCTCTCGGCCTGATTGCCCTGGCGGCAATGCTGGTAATGACCGGCAGGGCGCAGGTGCAGACGGGCGTGTGTCGCCTGGATAACGGAAATGATGCCTACCGGATGATTGCGCAAAAAGCGGCAGAAAGGGGCCGCACCCCGCAGGTTCTGGCCATTCCGCTGCTTCCGGATGACGCTGCGCGGTTGTCGGTGTATCGCCGCTATGCGTCGCTGCACGGTATCCGGATGTTGAACGGTTCCGGGTCTGACGCATCCGGCGACAATGTTGAAGATATTTGCGCCCGGTATGAGAGCGCAAACAAGGGCGTGCTGACGGCCACGCAGATTGATGCCCTGCGGCAACTGGGTATCGACTATATCACGCTGCATGAAAATGCGTTTTCTGAGAATGTGAGCCCTTTTCCTGCTGCTTTTACGCTTCAAAACCTCTTTCAAAATCCCGAGCTTGAGTTGATTGCGGAGTCTGGCCCTGTGCGTTCATTTCAGGTTCTGGAGCCGGGGGGTACGCGCGAGGATTCCGGCAGGACCTGGCCCACGTTTTTTCCGCGGGTTATGTACGACCTGCGGGTCGACGGCCCGGCCGATTCCGCGGCAAGCTTGCACAGTGATCCGGGGGGCTGGAAAGGGACCTTCTGTCGTCCCGCCAATCGCGGGGACATTATCCATGTTGCAGCGGAAAACCCCGTGCGCCTCGTGGCTACCGAGCGGTTGCGGTGGATGTTGCGCGTCAGGGGCAATGGAGAAGCGAACTGCACGCTGCTCCGTCACCGGTCGAAATCCTCCGACCCCGAGGTTTGGCAGGAGAGGCTCATACGGGTTAACAACCCCGAGTGGACATGGACAGAGGTGCCCGTTGACAGAGATCCTGAAAATGATGGCGTATCACTGCGCATCCAGATTCGTGAACCGGGTATTGAATTTGATATGGCCCTGCTGACGGCCGGACAGTGGGATGTGCTCAACCCCGGAGAATTTGTCTCCCTGCCGGCTTCCGCATTTGTGCATGCCGGTTACAGTGATTTAAAAAAAGGCTGCGTGGTTCTGGTGCCCAATCAGGCAGGAGAGCCCGCTATTTTTTCCGGGCCGGACCTGCCCTTGCCCGCGGGCCGATACCGGTTGGAGCTCATTATGAGTTCTGCGGCCGATGGCATGGAGGAACTGGGTGTTCTCCGCGTTGTGGAAAATGCCAAAACGCTGGCTGACATGCGTATGCTTGCCGGTCGAGGTACCGGGCTGTTGTTTGAAAAATCACAAAACCTCCCGTTGGAAATATCCTTTATCTATTCCCGCAATGCGGCGGTCTTTCTGCACAGGGTCATTATTACACGGCTGCCGGACCAGGAGTCGCCCGCGCTCTGAGAGGAAAAGCATCGCGTTAACCGGGAAAGCGCTCAGCGGCCAATTGAACGACCTCCCGCAGGTCGGTGAAACGGTGATAACCGAGCGACCTCAGCTTGTCGGTTGAGAGGGCTGAATTGAGCGGGCGCTGCGCCGTGCGCGGAACAGAGCGGGTGGATGGGTGCAGGTGATCGCCGGGCATGCCCAGGACATCCGCCACATCGATAGCCGATTCGTATCGGGTTGCCCCGCGCGGCCCGCAGAAGTGAATCCTGCCCTCGAACCTTTTCTCAAAAAGAAACGCAATAACGTCAGCGACGTCTTCTATCCATGTCGGAAACCGTACATGGCAGTGGTCCTCCGTCCGCTCCGTTCCGTTTCGCACGGCACTGATAAGCTGGCCGACATAACCCGATGCCTCAAGGGTATCCCCCAGGCCAACCAATACAGGTATGCGCAAAATAATTGTGCGCGGGCGTTCGGCCAGCAGGGATTCCGCCTCCACCTTTGTTCGCCCGTAAACGTTAACCGGGTCGCACGGTGCATCCTCCTCATAGGGGGGATGGGTGCCGGAGAAAACATAATCGCTACTGACAAAGAGCAGGTAAGTCTCTTCCGGGAGGCAGTCCCGCAACGCTCTCACTGGGTCTACATTGAGGCGCTGAGCCTCGGCCGGATTGGTTTCGCAAAAATCGGGGTCCCGGTATGCAGCCGAATGCACTACAAATTGCGGATGGTAAGTTGAAACCAGTGCCCGGACGCGGTTCGGGTCTCGCAGGTCGCATTCGACCAAAGCCGTGTCGCCCGAGCTGTGACAACAACCCGTTACCTCGTAGTTGGCCGCCAGCCTTTTCGCGACGGCCGCCCCGAGGAATCCGCTGGCCCCTGTAACCAGGCATGACTGACGCATCGGATAACGCTCCTCGAAAATGTTCAAAAATCTCCCTGAAATTTCAAAAAGACGATAAATGGCACGGGTGTAGGCTGCGATCCAAAAGTTTAAATACCGTACCCGCGAAGGGAATTGGGCCTGTTTTATCCTTTCGGCTAGTGACGGATCAGCCTAAAATTACGGTGTTATGTCAGCCAACGCTCACCGGAACATTGAGGGCAATGACCGCCGCTGGATCAACAGGCGCGAGATAGCGTCCATTAAGGGTGCATTGAACCCCGAGGCCTATGTCGCCCGGGCCTATCTCCTCGCAAAGGAATCAGGCTCTGAGCCGACCTGGGCCCGTAAGGATGCGAAGGGCCACTGGCTTTTTGATGAAACGTATATTCGCTCGGATGCCAATGAGAATGCGGAAACGATTGGCATTACTGAGGCTGCGCGTCTGGTCGGAACCTCCCGGCGTACGGTGCAGACCTGGGTAGATGACGGGCTCATTGATTCAGAGCGTGAGATCCGTCACCAGGGTGAAGTGCGAAAAATTCCGCGTGGGCCCTTCATGGCGCAGTTGCCCGAGCTGAGGCGGCGCGTGGGCCTTTTGAGCGCAGACGGCTCCTGCGTGCCCGGGCCCGGTGGCAGCCCTGTCGGCCGGGAAAAACCTCGAACCCCCGAGGAAAAGCAGTACCTCTTAAAATGGGATGATCGGCTCAAGGACGTTCGCAGCAGGCGGACAATGCTCGAGCGCGAACTGCGGGATGTGAACCGACGCAGGCGTACATGCGAAAACATGGTGAGGCGCTTACAGGGCAAAATTCATCGCCTTCAGGAGTACATGGCTAAGCGGTTGTCGGTGCTTGAGAAGCAGGAAAGCCATGCCGCCCGTGCTGCTGAAGCGGAAACAAGAAGCGTGGCGCGTTTGCAGGGCAAGATTCAGGCTGCGATTGACCGCGAAGCCTCCATTGAGGAATCCAGGCAACAGGCGCTGGAAGCCATCCGCAAAAAGAGTGCGGAGTCGCTGGCAAGGCAATTGCTTGCGGCGCGTGACCAACAGGCGGCCGCAGGCAGTGAGAGTGCGCAGGCCATGGGCCTTGAAAGGCCCGTGTCGGACAACCTCCCCGATTCAAAAACAAGAGAGCCTGTACCCCCGGCTGTGCAGCATATGGATGCCGTTGAAACTGATGATGGTCGGGCTGAACAGCTCGCCCGGCAGTTTGCCAATGCGTGGCACGCCGGGGAGCTGGATCGAGTTGAGGCTGTCGTGCTTTTTAACGATGCCGCCGAACGGCTCTCGGTTTCCGCCGATGCAAGAGTCCTGTTGACGCGCCGGTTTTTCAGCGGTTGAATGGCCTTGGGTAATACCATTGCCGGGGCTGTTCGCGAGACAGATTCATGATCGACGTTCTAAAGCACAACCGCTACCTGATAGAAGAGCAGGGGGCGATGTTTAAATCCTCTTTTGCGATGGACGTTCGCGATCCAGAATCGGGCGATGTATGGATGCAGTGCCGTGAGCCTCCTGTCAGGGGGCTTGCCCGACTGCTGCGTTTCTCCGAGTTGAAGCGGACCACGCCGTTTAATCTTCCTGTGTATACTGTCGATGGACGGTTAATCATGCGCATTGTTCGAGGGGTGCCGCTGATGTCCTCCAATGTGCGGGTTCTCGATGCAGAAGATGTTCTGATCGGCCAGTTCGCGCAGAAGGTTTTCTCGGTAACAAGCGCATTCGATGTTCTGGATGCACAGGGGCGATCAGTCTGCGTGCTCAAAGGAAAGCCCGCCGGGCAGGAGTTCTCTTTCTCGACCCGTGACGGGGTTGTGCTGGCAAGGATAATCAAAAAATGGGCCGGTATGCGTAAAGAGCTCTTCACGGCTGCCGATCATTACCTGCTCGAGATGGACAAATCCGTGCCGCCGGAAAATACCGTGAGGCAGTTAGTGCTGGCCTCCGCGCTTTGTATTGGCCTGGTAGTGAAATTTGAGCTTCCCTGACTGTTGCTGATGACCTCTCGCATTCTGCCGCTGCTGCCGGGTGTAACGCCCCGCACACCGCCTGCTTCCTTTCGCGAATTGCAGGTGGGCGAAGCCGTTTACCGGCATTCCGCGGCACAATTCTGGGCGCACCTGCTTGATGAGCTCTGTCATGACTTTCCGGAAGGTTCCGTCCTGGAGCTCTCTGTTGTATCGGAGGAGCTTCTGCACCCGTCGAGGCTTAACCCGGCGCATGAATTTGAGATCGAGGCGGAAAAACAACTGCACGGTAGGGATGCTTTCAGGCTGTCTTCGGCCATGAACGCGCTGAGCCTGCTTGGGCCTCCGGGTGATGTGCATGCCCGTGTTCGTTGCGGTGGCCGTAATGTATTTGAAGGGTCACTTCCGCCGGAGTGTGCGGATGCTGAAACGTTCTTCTATCTTGCCGCGTGGATGTTGCAGTGGGCTGAGGTTGAGCCGCACGACTGNNGTCGTCGGCTGTATACAGGCGATGAACCCGGGAAGCCGCATTCGTTATGAGGTTACCTGGGATATGTCCCGAACTCCCGTCAAAGAGGGCCTGTTTCGATATCGTCTCACCGTCTGGAGCCTTGCCTCAAAATTCATCCGGTCCTGATTCGATATTCCCGGATCTATTCCCGGTGAGGGGGCGAGGGGTCTGGCCGGTTCTTTTTATCGGGTTCCGGCTGGGTGTGCAGTTCCCATAATTTGGCATACTTGGCAAAAACGCCGTAAGAGGTAGATATGGCGATAACCAGGCCCGGGAGTCCGTCCATAAACCCTCTGCGCAGAAAGTACCCCCTGAAAAACCTGAATGCGGGCCTGAAGAGCAGGTCAATCAGCTTGGTGCGGTGACCGTCATGGTATTTGGTTTCCGCAGTGATGCTCGTAAAGCGGTTGATGGTTGCAATCTGGTCGGAAATTCCCGTGTAGGTAAAGTGGTACATGTGCCCTTTCAGGCGCTTCACGGGGCCATCGACAGAAATCTGGTCATGGGGCTCCTTGCCGCCGCACTGCCCCCTGCTTTTCTGGAACAGCCGAAGTTTGACGTCAGGGTACCAGTCGCCATGCCGTATCCAGCGGCCGAGGTAATGTACAATGCGGGGGAATTCAAATCCGACATAGCGCTCGTTGTCTCCGTTGTCGAAGGCGTGCAGAATCTCATCCCGCAGCTCCGGAGAGACCGCTTCGTCGGCATCGACAAACAGAATCCACGGGCCCTTGGCCAGGTCCTTTACCAGGTTTTTCTGGCCGATGTAACCAAGCCATTCATGTTCGTATACCAGGTTGGTGTATTCCCGGCAGATTTCAGCGGTTCGGTCTTTGCTGAAGCTGTCCACCACCACGATTTCATCAGCCCATGTGACGCTTTCGAGGCAACGCCGAATGTTGTCCTCCTCGTTACCGGCGGTGATACAGACAGAGATGGCTTGGCGCATACTTCGGCGGTGGCGTTAACTGGGGGTTGTTTGTAATGTGAGCCACCATACTGGCCTTTCGGGCGGTGGCTGTCGAGATTGGAGTGGAGCGGGGATGCGCTGGAGAAGGGCCTCAGACTACTCGGAATCGTCCGGGCCCGCCTCCGTACGTAATACCGGAAAGGGATCTGTTTCGGCCCCGACGTACAAGGTGCGGTGCGGGAAGGGAATCTCAATGCCTTCTGCATCAAAGCGCTCCTTGATGTCGCAAAGAATGGAATTCCGCAATTTAACGAAGTCTGCCTTTGCGAACCAGATGCCCAGTAGAATGTCGAGGGAAGACTCCCCGAATCCCTTGAAAATTACCACCGGTTCTGGTTCGTCCAGGGCGTTCGGGTTTTTGTCGGCGACCTCCCGCAGGATCTCCAGAACCCGACGGATATCCTCCTTGTAGGCGACACCCACCTCAATATCCAGCCGCCGTATAGGATAACGGGTAATATTGGTGAACGGTGACTTGATCAGGTTTTCATTGGGAATGCGTACGGATTTATTGTCATAGGTTCGCAGGAGAGTTGAAAGCAGCCCCATTTCATGAACGACCCCGGTGGTATCCCCCACCTTGAGTACATCGCCAATCTGGAAAGGCTTTTCTCCGATGAGGAACAACCCGCTAATCACATTGGACAAACTGGTTTGAGAGGCGAAACCAATGGCGACACCAAAAATGCCCGCAGCCCCAAGGAGCGCAGTCAGGTTGAATCCCAGTTCGCGAAGGGCCGTGAGGCCAAGCAACAGACCGACCCCGTACGTGAGGGCTTTCTGGATCAGCATGCTGTTCTGTTCTGTTGTGTGCCGTTTGAGCCCCTTCGCGAGGCCTTTGCCGAGCAGATGCAGCAAGGGGAGGCCGATGCACAGGATCAGGGCTGCGCGCAAAAGGCCTGCCTGGTGAGTTCCAATCCATTCACTGAACGAAGCCATGCTCACGGTAGGTCTACTCCTGATGTAAAGCTGCGCAGGGCAAACCTGGATTTGGACTGCTCGCGCGGCCCCGACAGCAGGGCGTCTGCCTTGTCATATGCCGGGGCGCTGGTGGCGTAGGCGACTTTGTTCCATTCCTCCTCTCCGTGGTAGGAGAGGCTGCTTTCGTTTGACCATAGCATGTGTTCGCCCCTGTAGATGCCCAGGAACTGGGTTCTCAGGCAGAGCCGGCTGCAGTCCAGGGGATTGCTTGTGCGGTTTCGAATCCTGACGGGGCAGACGATCGAATCCGGCCGGCCGGATGTCCGGGTTTCATCCCGGTTCATTTCCGCCTTGATCGCATAGGCCAGTTCTCCTGATGTCGGTGATCCGAACCAGGTATTTGAAAGTATCTGGCTGGCAGTGGAGAACAACAGGGTTTGAGGGGACCCCGCGAAGTGAATCCCGATCCAAACAGGCACTTCGATAAAGCACTGCAGGCGGCCGCCGGGTGGGACACGGATAGGTTCGCATGGCCGAAACACAATGGGCCGATCGGGCATGAGGGGTTTGATGCAAAGGTTGTCATCTCCCGAAGCGGGAGCAACCCAGTGCTGCCAGTCCAAATCGTCGGGAAACTCGCTGACAGGCTCCGCCAGGTGTGCCCGGTCTGCTACGTTGGCGTCTCCTTCCTTATCGTTATGGTCCTGTGCAATTCGGACGGTTTTGTGTCCTCATGCACAACCCAGACGACGGCGCTTCCGGCCTGCACCCGGCATGCAGAGCCCTTCTTGAGCGGGGCTATGTCCCAGGCGGCGCTCACGATGTTGACCTCCCCAGCCAGCCTTTCCTGCGGAAGTAGAAGCACATGATGAGCGTGGAAAGAACCATGACGCCCCAGACGGCGGGATACCCGTATGCCAGGCCAAGTTCCGGCATGTTCCATTTTGATGCCGATGGGTCGAAATTCATGCCGTAAATTCCCGCGATGAAGGTGAGCGGTATGAAAATAGTGGCGATAATTGTCAGCGTTTTCATGATTTCGTTCATGCGCTGGCTGAGGCAGCTTTGATACCAGTCCATCAGGCCGCCGGCTAGATCGCGATATTGCTCCGCAAGCTCAACAACGCGAATGCTGTGGTCGTACGTATCGCGGAGGTAGTAAACCGTGCCCTTTTTGATCAGACCTTCCTCCGAGCGAGTAAGGTTCCCGATAGCTTCACGCATTCCCCATGCGGCACGACGCAGTGCAAGCAGGCTTCNNNNGGTTGGTTTCTGACGTCTGAAATGTGACGACATAGCCGTCGCCCGCAAAGACACTGATCTGCTCAAACTCTTCGAGCGGTTCGTGTGTTGGAAGCGGCATTTGCGTGACAACAAAAAGATGATCCGGATAGAAGTCCGCCTTGGGGCGCTGTGGGATGTGCACGACATCTTCCAGGCTTAGCTTATGAAAGCCAAAATGCTTTCCAATGGCGTCAATAATTTCCGGTGACCCCAGTCCATTGACATCCACCCAGAGCACCTTGCTCTTTGTCTTGAGATCATTGAGCTCGGAAAGGTCCGTGAGGCGCTTGCGAAAAAAAGAGGCATCATCGTACAGGGTGACATCCACGGTACACGGAGATGATCCTGGCGGGGCATGTAGAATTCCGGGCGGGGCGCCGGGGTGAACGGGGCGCTCCGCCAGAATAATGTTCTCCTGGTCGGCTTGGTGAAGCATGCTGCAATATGGAATCGACAGGTCGCATTTGGGAAGCAGAATATGCGCTAAATTATGCGGCCATTGTTGAGGCTGATCCGCGCCGGTGACCCCGGTTCCTGTGCGAGCCAAAATTTGCTGTGCGCGCTTCGGGACTAGGAAGTTGACCTGCCGGATTGGAAGATTACACTGCGCCTGCAGTTGCCGATGGTAGGCAGCAGAAGTTTTCCGTGTAAAAATGAATGATATAATCGAAACCCCCAGGCCCGAAACCGTTGCCGAAGCTGTGTCCGCCCTCGAACATGCCGGTGCCGAGGCACAGGTCCTGGTCGGATTCGACGGTTTCATTGACCAGATTGTGCAGATGGTGGACCGCCGGCATGACAAGGACCGGTTTGACCCTATTCCGACCATTGCGGCCTTCGGCGACAGGATCATTGCCGCAGCCGGGTTGAGCGCGAATTTTGAAATGGTTCCCCAAAGGGTGAAGCTGGGGGGCAACGGCCCGATCATGGCCAATGCGCTTTTGGCCCAGGGGTATGCCACGCACTATATCGGAGCACTCGGCGAGGGCAGCATCCACCCGGTGTTTAGAGATTTCGCGGCGGACGAGTGTGAGTCGGTTGTTTCCCTGGCGGCTCCTGCGCATACTGATGCGCTGGAGTTTGAGGACGGGAAGCTCATGCTCGGGAAAATGAGTTCGCTCGACAATGTTCGCTGGGACACCCTCCTCAGCCAGATGGGCGAGGGCGCGTTGCGCAGGCTGCTGGAAAGGGTCAGCCTGATTGCATGCACGAACTGGACCATGCTTCCCTACATGAACTCAATCCTTGAAGGTATTGAGAGCTTTCTGGCGGAAAGTGGTCACCGCCTCACAATTTTCTGCGACCTCGCCGATCCTGCAAAACGCTCGCCTGAGGATATTCGCGTGGTTCTCGGACTGCTTTCCCGCATGCAGGCGCTGGCTGACGTGGTGCTTGGGCTGAACGAGAACGAAAGCATTCGCATTCACGAGGTGCTGCTGGGACGCAGCGAAAACAGCCTGACTGCCCGCGCCGCGGCAATACGAACAGAGCTCTCGCTGAGTATGGTTCTGGTTCACCCGGTGACCAGCGCGGCGGTGTCCTGCGCCGAGGGCGAATTTTTTATCAGGGGTCCCTATTGTCAAAAACCGCGTCTCACAACCGGGGCAGGTGATAATTTTAATGCCGGGTTTTGCGTAGGGCTCCTCTCAGGGGTTCATCCTGCCGGCTGCCTGGCAACCGGCGTCTGCAACTCTGGATTTTATGTTCGTAATATGCGGTCGGCTTCGCGGGCAGAGCTGCTTGACTTTATGCGGCATTGGTATGAAGCGGGCTGCCCCGAGGTGTACTGAGCAGGGAGTTCTTGTGAAGCTATTATCCTGGAATGTGAACGGTCTTCGCGCGGTTTTGAAAAAAGGCTTCCTTGATGTCCTGGATACCCACGGACCCGATGTTCTGTGCATCCAGGAAACAAAGGCAGAGGCCGGCCAGGTCGGCGATGTTTTTCCGGCCGAGTATGAGGCCTACTGGAATTCCGCAGAAAAAAAAGGGTATTCGGGCACGCTCATGCTTACCAGGTTGAAACCCCTGCGAGTGATCTCCGGCATCGGCATTGACGAGCACGACCGCGAGGGGCGCGTGATCACCCTGGAATTTGAAGACTTCTTCCTCTCGAACGTGTATACCCCGAACTCTCAGGACGGCCTGCGGCGCCTGGAGTATCGCACCGAAACCTGGGATGTTGAGTTTTTAAACTACATGCAGGAGCTCGACCGCAGGAAGCCGGTAGTTTTCTGCGGAGATCTGAACGTGGCCCATAAGGACATTGATATTGCACGCCCCAAAGCCAACCGGATGTCCCCCGGATTTACGGATGCCGAACGAGCCGGGTTTGACCGAATCCTGGAAGCCGGGTTCTTTGACAGTTTTCGCGCATTTAACGGGGAGCCTGAACAATACACCTGGTGGAGTTACCGCGCGGGCGCACGTGCCCGTAATATCGGCTGGCGCATTGATTATTTCTGTGTTTCCGAAAAATTGCGCAACCAGGTGAAGAATGCGTTCATTCTGCCGGAAGTTCTGGGCTCAGATCATTGCCCGGTAGGGCTGGAATTGGAGCTATGAGGAACCGGGTGAGGTGGGTGCCCAGCGTGACCCCGGGCCAGTAGACTTGTGCCCTTGATCAGTGCCAGTGCCAGCGCCAGCAACGCCGGGAGCAAGATCGGAAGGACGACGGCCCAGCCGACGAAAGCATGCAGAAAACTGGAGCTGAACTCGACCAGTGTTCCCATCGGGGCATCTGCAAAACGCCTGAATAATTCAGCGATGCTGATCGGAAGGGGCGGAGCTGCGAAAATCCACTCTCCAAGGCGCAAAAACGGCAATATCAGTAAGGGCTTTACGAATGATAGGCTGTATACGCCGGCCAAAAGGATTGGCACGTTGAGCCGCAGCATAGCCCCCGCGCCTATACAGATCAGGGAGACGGGACCATAAATTGGAAATATGCCCAGGCATAGCCCAATGGCTACGGCGTAGGCAGCCCTCCGCACGCTTAGACCGCCGAGCAGCGCATCACGAACTGTTTTTTTAAGTCTCTTCATCTTTACCCAGTCTAAAAATCGCCACGGCGGTTTGTTCCTTACATGATTCAGGGGGTGCTGCAAAGACCGTGTCCCCTGCGCGCGTCACTTAAGTAAACGCATCTGACCCGGTTTGTCCCGCACCCAGGCACTCTAATCCCATGCTTTTGATCTTGTTTGCCGGGAGGGCAACCCATACCGTGCTTAATTTGAATGAACCCCGCTTATGTACCCCGGCGCTCTGACCGCAGCCGGGACCTTGAACCGGAGAAAGACCATGCTTGATGTGAACCGTGTCAGCGAACTTGATGAAACACTTTTGATGGGACCGGGGCCATCCTGCGTTCCGGACGCAGTGTATGACGCCCTGGCCACCACTACCGTCGGGCACCTGGACCCCCGGTTCATCGAAATCATGGACGATATCAAGGAGATGCTGCGTCAGGTCATGCAGACCAACAACAGCCTGACCTGCCCTGTCAGCGGTACGGGGTCAGCTGGCATGGAGGCATGCTTTGCCAATCTCGTCGAACCGGGAGACCGGGTCCTGGTGCTCAGCAACGGTGTGTTCGGTGCACGCATGGCCGATGTCGCCGGCAGGCAGGGGGCAGAGGTAACCACCCTGGATTTTGAATGGGGTACGCCCGTTCGCATTGACCAGGTGCAGGGCGCGTTGGCTGCGCAGAGCTACCACCTTGTGGCGGTTGTGCACGCCGAGACATCGACAGGGGTCGCAAATCCTGTTGAAGAAATCGGGGCATTGGTCAGGGACACAGATGCGTTGTACCTGGTCGATACGGTGACGAGTCTCGGGGGCATGCCGGTAAAAGTCGATGACTGGGGCATAGATGCCGTTTACAGCGGGACCCAGAAATGCCTTTCCTGTCCGCCGGGCCTGGCCCCCCTTAGTTTTTCCGGGCGCGCCACGGAAAAATTAAAGAACCGCGCCGGGAAGGTCTCGAGCTGGTACCTGGACCTGACCATGATCATGAATTACTGGGAGGGCGAAAAGCGTGCCTATCATCACACCGCTCCGGTCAACATGCTGTACGGCCTTTATGCCGCCCTGCAGACAGTATTGAAGGAAGGGCTTGAGCCGGTGTTTGCCCGTCACCGTGATGCGCATCAGCAGCTTGCCGACGGGCTGAGCGAACTTGGCCTGGACCTGCTGGTTGAGCCGGGTGCCCGTTTGCCGATGTTGAATGCCGTTACGGTTCCGGAGGGGGTTGACGAGGCGGCAGTTCGCAGCGCGCTTTTAAATGATCATGATATAGAAATCGGCGCCGGTCTTGGCCCCCTGGCGGGCCGAATCTGGCGGATTGGCCTCATGGGTCACACTGCGCGGGAGGAGAATGTCTCCCGGTTGCTGGATGCGCTGAAAAAAGTACTTTAGGCTGCGGGTGTTGTGATGATTGAACTGAGCCCGGTTGAACTGCGCGTGCTTGGGTGCCTGGTTGAAAAGGAGCGAACAACCCCGGACGCGTACCCGTTGACGCTCAACGGACTCCTTGCGGCCTGCAATCAGAAATCCAGTCGAGAGCCGGTGATGAACATCACGGCGGCAGAGCTTGAGAAAACGCTGGATACCATGCGCTACGAAAAGCATGTGGTC
>JABAHO010001962.1_pt1 | contig 20294 bp, 15 predicted proteins | sample 7062071 | NCBI WGS metagenome assembly JABAHO01 (sample SAMN14534356, study PRJNA622989) | marine sediment metagenome | biome: marine biome [ENVO:00000428]; feature: marine pelagic biome [ENVO:01000023]; material: deep marine sediment [ENVO:00002113] | place: India: Gulf of Kutch | collected...
GGAGGCAACTGCCCAGGTGGCCGGGGGCTTGGCGGCCGATCCCAGCCTCGATAGTCTTGCCTCGTGGATGTTTCAGTGGTTTCCCCGGTCCTCAACGAGCGAGGGCACATCGAGCAGTTCGTAACGGCCCTCCTGTCGCAGAGCATGCCTCCGACCGAGATCGTTATCGCGGACGGCGGCTCCACCGACGGCTGTCGGGAAGTTCTCGATGAGCTGGCAGCTTCCCATCCACGTTTGCGGGTCATTGAGGGCCCGGGGGGGATCAGCGAGAACCGTAACGCCGCCATTTCCGCCAGTGCCAACGAGATCATCGCTTGTGTCGACGCCGGTTGTGTACCCGAACCTGATTGGCTGGAAAAGATAACGGCGCCCTTTACGGCCGGCGAGGACTGGGTCTCGGGGTTCTACCTCCCGCAAGGGGAAAGCCTCCGATCGACGTGTGCCGGATTGGTCCTGATGAGCGTGTTAGAAGAGGTCAACCCGGAGCACATCATCCCGCCGGGAGCATCCCAAGCTTTCCGCAGGAAAGTGTGGACCCGGGTGGGCGGGTTTCCGGAAGGCATGAGCGCCGCCGAGGACACCCTGTTCGGCGAGCGGGCTCGTGCCGCAGGATTTCGGCCCTATTTCCAGGGGGACGCCATCGTGCGTTGGCGCCCCCCCGGGGGACTGATCGAAATGGCCCGGAAGGCGTTCGGTTGGGGCCGGGCCGACGGAGCCGCCGGGCTGCGCGGTGTGGCGTACAAGCGCTTGTTCCTGGCGGCTTGGGGAGGTTTGGTGGCAGTAGTGGTCCTGGGCGTGATCGATTGGCGACTCGGCGTTGTCGCTCTGGTGCCCATCGTCGCCGTCTCCGCCTACCGCACTCGCTTCAAGTTTCGTTGGGCGCGGGGGTTTGGAAAATACTTCTTGATTCCCACAGCCGACTTGCTGCAGCGCTTGGCGCAGAGCCTGGGCTGGTTGGTGGGAGCCCGGCGGGCCTGATGCACGTCGCGTTTGTCACCACCGAGCTAGACCCGATCGTCCCTGGGGGCGCCGGCACGCTGGTGGCAGAGGTTGCTCGTCGTCTCCAGCAGCGCGGCGATGAGGTGACGATTCTGCTGCTCGGTCGCCCCCAGGCCGGGCAGGCGTCTGCCCCCGATCTCGATGTCCGGTGGGTTGCTCCCGGTGTCATCGAAGCGACATTCCCCAACGAGCAGATTGCCAAATCTCGGGTTCTAGCCCAGGCCGTGGCCGAGCTAGAGGAGCTCCCCGATCTAGTTGAGTTTCATGACTTCCAAGGTCTCGGTTACTGGGCACTCATGCGCCGCCGCGAGCTCAACCTGGAGTCAGTGCCGATAGCCGTTCGCATGCACGGACCGATCGACATGATCGCCGACCATATGGAGGTTCGCCGCGACGACCAGGAGGTGATCAGCATTCTGGAGGCGGAATCCTATCGGATGGCCGACGCGGTCATCGCGCCTTCCTCCACTATGGCCGGGTTGTTGACCGAGCGCTACGGAGTGGAGCCGGATCGAATACGGATCGGTGAGCCGCCGATTCCAGCCGTGTCCCAGATCAGCCTTCAGCCGGCTCCCGGCCCAGAGCTCGTGTGCCTAGGCCGGCTGAGCGAAGTCAAAGGCTCGGAGGATTTCCTGGCGGCTGGTCTCGAGATCCTGGCCAACTTCCCAGATGCCACGCTGCGGTTCGTCGGCCCTGGGGGTTGGAGCGTCAAGGCCACCCGACCGATGGAAGCTCACCTTCGCGCCCGAGTGCCGGCAGAGCTGAGAGAGCGGGTTAGGTTTGTCGGGCCGGTAGCCCGTGATGAGCTTGGATCGATGCTCGCTTCCGCCTGGGCCGTCGTCATCCCATCGCGGTTCGAGTCGTTCTGCCTGGCCGCCCACGAGGCCCGGGCACTGGGTCTACCCGTCATCGTCAACGACTTGCCGGCCTTTCGTCCCTACTTCAATGAAGCCACCGGTGCGCTGGTGGCCGACGGAACCGTGGCCGGTCTGCAAGCAGCAATGGAGCGACTGGTGGAATCCCCCGAGCTGCGAGCTCGTTTGGGAGACGCCCCGCTGCCGGTCTATAGCGATCCGCTTGCTCCCTATCACGACCTCAGTCCCCGACACCCCCGCGCCCAGGCCGGGCTGGCCACGACTGCTCTCAAAAGGGTGCAGCAGGTCTTGCAGGAGCCCGAGAGCACCCTGTCGACCCGTCAACAACAAACCGTTCGGGTTCTCGAGGCGATTCCTGAACGACTCGCGGCCTTCCTCGAGGCCCGCTTACCATTCGAACCTGATTTTCCCGCTCTGGCCGAATGGCATCGGAGACGGGCCCGTCAATCCTGGGTGGCCGAGGTCATGGCCGGGACATGGGAGGGTGACTATCCCGAGCTGGCCAACCCTGAGATATCGGTGGTCATACCTTGCTTCAACCAGGGGGATTTTCTGCATGACGCAATCCGGAGCGTTTTCCGACAGACCTTCGACTCGTGGGAGATCGTGGTAGTCGACGACGGCAGCACGGATCCGTTCACGCGCAACGTGTTTCGGAAACTCAGTTACCCGCGAACAACCGTTATTCGGCAACGCAATCAAGGTCTTTCCGCGGCCCGCAATGCCGGAATGCGGGCTGCCCGCGGACAACTGCTCATCCCGCTGGATGCCGACGACGAGTTGACCGGCCATTTTATGTCGACCATGCGGGCCGCTTTGCAAGGAGAACCGACGGCCGCCTTTGCTCATTGTTGGACCCGCCTCTTCGGTGATCAAAACCTGATCTGGGTTGACCGGCCTTACAACCCCTACCAGATGCTGCTCTCGAATTCGCTCGTTGGGTGCGTATTGATGCGCAAGGCGGCGTGGCTCGAGGTCGGTGGCTATGACGCAAGCATGCTGGCGGGCAATGAAGACTGGGACCTTTGGCTGCGCTTTCTCGAGAATGGCTGGGGAACCGTTGAGGTGCCCCGACCCCTTTTCCGCTATCGCCGCCATGGCATATCTATGAGTGTCGAGACGGAGGCGCGGTTTGAGGCCGCCCGCGAGGAGATGATTGCCGCCCATCGGGGTCTCTACGAGCCCAAAGCCGTCAAGCAGCTCAAATCCGAGTGGTATCCCTGGGTCTCGGTGGTGACCTCTCCCGACAGTGACACCGAATCACTGGGCACGCAGGAACTCGATGACTTGGAGGTAGTGGCCGCCGGAGGCGCAAGCTCGGAACTCCATGACCTGTGCCGACGTCGTGGCTGGCCCTTGCGGGTTGTCGATCGAGAAATGGCCTCGGCAGTAGCCGAATCGCGCGGGAAATTTCTGATCGATTGGGCGAATGTTGACATCGCCGGACCCAACTTGCTGAGCGAGCTGGCCGAGACGTTGGAGTCCGAGAGCGAGGCCTACGCATCGGCCGTCACGGTTGGAAAACATCCAATGCTCTGGCGCCGCTGGGCGTTGCTGGATCCGACGGCCGAGCTCGACGGCGTGGCGCTTGCCGGTGGCGAAGGCGATGGTCCCGCGGTCGATGAAGAGGCCTTTGTGGGCGCGTTCCCCGACCCCCGCTGGTCGCCCGATCCGTCCGCGTACCGCCGCCGCCTATATCGGGTTCGGCCCGAAACCGAAGGAAAGCTTCCCGAGTGGCTTCCGTGAGGTCTTGGGTCCGCAAGTTTGCTCGTCGGGTGGTGCCGGGCTCCCTCCGCCGCCGGTTTCGTCGACCGCCGCCGGGCGTCGGTGCCCGCAATGTTGAGGTCGTTCTCGCCGATGCTCGGGAAGCCAAACGCTGGTTGAGGGCGACTCCCGACACTTATCGGATTCGAACTGAAGAACGATTTGGTGCGGGGCCGACAGCCGAGTTCGGCCTGGCCGGGGAGGAGTTCAACGGGTCCGGTCCTATAGTCGCAATCACCGCCCGGCCCATGGTCGAATCCGACCGCCGTGCCCTGCTCCAACCCTTGGAGGATGAGAGCGTTGCAGTCAGCGTGCTCGGTCCGGTGTCGATTGAGGGTCAAGGTGAGCCCAAGGTTCAGCCTGATGCCATTGCTCTACGGCGCTGGGTCTGGGATGAGGTTGAGGGGATGCCGGCCGGGGACATCAACTTGGCCGGCCTCTATGCTCGCATTCTGCAAGCCGGACATCAGATGGCTTTGGTCCCACGGGCCGGCACTCCGTTCCCGCAGCCCCGGGTGGATTCGATAACAGGCGCCGGAGCGATCGTCATATTGGCGGCGGTGCCGCTGCGCGACATCGGTGGCGGGTTTCGGGGTGCCCAGATCGCCATGGAGCTGTGTCGACGTGGTTTCCACGTCACCTACGTTGAACAGTACGGATCGACCCATTCGGTGGATCTCGGACTTCGCTTTGTTCACCCGCAGCTGGAGGAGTATCGACTCGAGGATTTCGACGCCGACGCCTACCTCGGGCGGCTCGATACTGAGCCGCGAGTCGCGATTGCCGAGTACCCATCGCCGGCGGTGTGGACCCAGGTCGGCAAACTGAGCCGGGGTGGCTTCCACGTGGTGTATGACCTGATTGATGACTGGTCGGACGAGGCTCTTGGCGGATGGTGGTACCGACCCGACGTCGAGGAATCTCTTGCTCGGGCCGCCGGAACCCTGATCGCGTCGGCTCCCGCGCTGGTCGATTCGTTGAGTTCGAAGAGCGGCGGCCGGCCGGTGACACTGGTTCCGAACGGTGTCAATCAGAACCTCTTTTCGGGCGCGGCCACCGAGGCGCCGCCCGACATACCCGATGGGCACGGCCCGCTCATTTCCTATCACGGTTCGCTTTATGGCGACTGGTTCGATTGGCGGGCGCTGCGAGCTGTCGCCGAGACCTTTCCTCGGGCGCGGATCATGGTGATCGGTGACGACCACGGTCATCCACCTCAGCCCGAAAACGTCCACTTCCTCGGCCTCAAACCGCAGTTCGAACTTCCGAGGTATCTGGCCCGAGCCGATGTCAGCCTCATCCCATTCGTTGTTAATGAAACGACGCATGCGGTGAGTCCCTTGAAAGCGTTTGAGGCTCTGGCGATGGGGGTCCCGGTCGCAGCGCCGCCGCTCGAGCCGCTGGCCGGTCTCGAAGGAGTCCACCTGGACCATGACCTGCCCACCGCAGTAGCTCGTGCTCTCGAATCGGCGCGACCCAATGCTGCCAAGGCCCGCCAGGTTCATGGCTGGGGTGAGCGAGTTGGCCGCATCTTCGATGCCCTCGAGCTTGCGCTTCCACCGCCGGGGGACAATGAGGTGCTAATCCGCCAACGCCCTCCCGTCCGCTACCGACGCTCCGAGCGGGTCTGAGCCGGGCTCGGGGTGGTGGAGCTGGTCCGGCCGGTACGCAAACCAGAGCAGCGGCAGGCTCATCAGGCTCGCGACATAGAGCGGGAAGGCGAGCCGGAACTCCTGGGTCAGTGCGGTGACGGCTACGTTAAAGCCGTGCCAACCGATCAGGAGTCCGGGCCACAACAACGTCCATAATCGGCGGCGGGCCACCAGCGCATAGGTGATCGCCCCCAACCACAGGACGAGGGCGGGCCGCCAGGTGTACCAGAGACGGTGGCTGGCCCCGGCGAACTCATAGAGCTCGCGAGTTAGATCGAAGGCCCCTTGCCAGATTGGATCACGCCGGATCCCCTGATCGTTGTCGGCGATTCGCAGCGGAGGTCGCACGATCCGAAAGCCCTCCGGCTGGCCGGGGGCGTATAAAAAAGACGTCAGGCACGCTCGATGTCCCAGAGTCGTGTCAGGATCCCGCAAGATCGTTCTCAACCCAAGGTTGAACATCCTTCCAGGGGCAGCGCGGATTGCGTCAATGTCAATGTCGGCGTGGAACAAGAGTGGGTTTTGGTTGTGGCACGTGTAAGCGCTGGTCCAGGCATCGAGCGGACCAATTTGCTCGAGGTAGGCCAGCTCTTCTCGACTGAAGTTGCCTGGTTCGTGGACGAGGGAGGAGGCGATATCGCCCAGCATGAGCTCGGCGGCCGCCGGGACGCTGCGGTCGACTCCGAACGCTGCCAGAAGCGGCACCTGAATAAATAGCAAGGCTGCGAGAGTCACCCCGGCCAGCAGCAGCAGCGGGCGGCCCAGCCGGCGGTACGTCCACATGAGCGCGCCCAGCAGGACCACGGCTGTGATGATGCCGTTGTGCCGGTACGACCCGACCAGCGCCAGGGCCAGTCCCAGACGCACCGGATTCCAGGCATCGTCCCAGTATTCGGCGCCCCGATGGGCCAGGAGCAAGAGCTCGGCAAACACCCACAGGAAGGCGATGGTGAAGGCAATGTCTTTCCACAACGCCAGCGCGGTGGGAGCAACCACGGGGATCAGCACCGTTGCCCAAACCGCGCCAACGGCCAGCCAGAGCGGGACGCCGAGAGCTATTAACCGCTTGGCAATCACGGCCAACATCAGCGCCAGCAAGACAATCTGCACCAGCGACACTGCCCCCGCACTGTCCCAGAACCGGGTCACAAACCACATCGAGATGGTGTGGAAAGCCGGGTGGCCGTTGGTGTAATCGCCGGAGGCCACCTGTTGGAGCTGATCCACCGAATCGCTCGAGAGAATCCCGGGGTACCAGCCGAGCCACCAGACGAACATCGGTAAGAAGCCGAGCAGGGCCAGCCTGAAGCCACGATCGTGGATCACGGCAGCAGGGTAGACCCCAGGCGGCCCTGTCACGCGGCCTGCCATAGCATGGGAAAGGGCCCTCCAGTTCGAGGCGATCGGTAGCATCTGGCACCGTGACCACACCTCAGGCGACCGTCTACTACGACTCCGACCAGAACCGCACACCCCTGATTACCGAGTTCCGCAATTTCTGGCGCTATCGGGGACTGATCCGGCTTTTGGTCTTACGTCAGTTGACCGTCCGCTATAAGCGATCGGTCCTGGGCGTGTGGTGGACCGTGCTCAACCCGATTCTCACTATCGCGGTGCTGTGGATCATCTTCTCCAATTTCTTCGGCCGCGGTGGCTCCAGCCCCGAGGAGCCGTACATCGTCTACCTTTCTGCCGGGATCCTGCTTTCGTCCTACTTCGTTCAGGGGGTCAACTCCACCGGCGCCTCGATCATCAACAGTCGCAACATCCTGGTGAAGATGTACCTGCCGCCGGAGATTTTCGCCTTGGTGACCGGGTTGGCGGCGGCCGCCCATTTTGTCCTCAGCCTGGTGCCGCTGTTCATTCTCCAGGTTCTTACTGGTGTCGGGATCCCGTGGACTGTGATCCTCGTGACGCTGCCGCTGGTGACGATGCTGATGTTCGTTACCGGCGTCGGACTATTGATCGCCTCGGCGGCCGTTTACTTCCGCGACGTGCTCGACGTCACCCGGGTGCTGACCCAGCTGGTGAACTTTCTGATACCNNGGTCTATGCCTACCTGGTGTCTTTCCGGTCACTGGTTTACAAAGGCGAGATCCCCGAGGGCCGCTGGTTGGTGATGATGGTCGTGTCTTCGGTCGTTGCCCTGGCGCTGGGGGTGTACGTGTTCTCCCGTAACTGGCGCCGAGTCGTGGTGAGATTGTGACGGAAGCGGCTCGGCCTATCGAGGTCTCAGACGTGACCCTGCGTTACCGGCTCGACCGCAACAACGTTGGGAGCGTCAAGGAAGCGGCCGTGCGCTTCATCAAACGCGATTACAGCTATGAGTCGATTCTGGCCCTGGACGGGCTGTCCTTCAGTGTTGAGCCCGGGGAGATCTTCGGAGTGGTCGGACCCAACGGCGCTGGCAAGTCCACGCTCATGAAGATCATTGCCCGGGTCCTGCCACCGACCTCCGGTCGGGTGATCGTGCGCGGCTCGGTTGCGCCCATGATCGAGCTTGGAGCCGGATTCAACCCCGAGTTCACAGCTCGCGAGAACGTGATCATCTATGGGGCGTTGCTGGGTCGCGACCCCAAGCACATGCGCGAGCGTGTCGATGCGATTGTCGAATGGGCCGGCGTTGCCGACTTTGTTGACATCCCGGTCCGTACCTTCTCGTCGGGTATGAAGGGCCGTTTGGCCTTCAGTGTTGCCACCGACATCGAGCCTGACATCCTCCTGGTCGACGAAGTGCTGGCGGTGGGCGATCAGGCGTTTCGCAAGAAATCGATTGCCCGGATGGAAAGCCTGATTCTGGGTGGCGCCTCCGTTGTGCTCGTGTCGCACGCTCTCCCGCTGGTACGGCGCTTATGCGAGCGGGTGATGTGGATCGACTCGGGTCGAGTCAAGATGGTTGGCCCGGCGCAGGAGGTGGTGGACGCCTACGAGGCGTCCGACTGAGCGGCCGCCACCGGGGTGGTGACCGGCCGCCGGCGCGCCATCCAGTCGGCGAACTCCTGCTCGAGGGCAGTTCGACGCTTGGCCTGGGTCGTCGCCAAGGAAAAAAGCTGATCACGCTGGCGGCCCCATGCTTCATCGTCCGACATCAGCTGCACAGTCAGTCGGGCCAGATCTTCGGCCTCCTCTGCGACTGCCATATGGGATGCGAGCGCTCGGTCGAGGCCAGCCAGGGCCGCGCTGGTAGCCACGACTGGTACCCCCCGGGTCGCGGCGGTTAGCGCGGCAGCGGCGGTTTCCGACCCGTGGCGCAGGGGGAGAAGCAGCACCCGAGCGCCGTCGACGGTGGCGCCCGGGGGCCCGACGTCGAGATTGCCAGAGGCTCCCCAGACCGATCGATAGATCTCGATTCCGTGACCACGCAGCTGTAGAGCGAGGCGAGTTCCGATGTAGCGGGTGATTTGACCCGCGATCTCGTCCATCCACCAGCCGATGGCTCTGGCATTGGCGTGATGGTTCATGTTGCCCCAGAAGACCAGAGGGCCGTCGAGGTCCGATTGCGGCGTAGGCGGGGGAGCGGGTGCCAGGGGTGCAAACGTGTACCCCGGCACCTGCGGCAGGTACTCCAACAACCGCCGAGTGTCGGGTTCGGCGGCGGTTATGAGGCCGTCGGCGAGCGTGTACCCATCCAACTCCGTCGAGTTGGTGAACGCGGCTGCTTGCTCAGCCCCCGACGCTTGGTGGTAGCGGGGGTTGCCCAAGTCGATCAGTAGCGGAGTTCCTGGGGTGAGTCGGCGGACGTATTCGAGGTGGCGGGCCGCTAGGTAGCTATAGGAGAAGACAATCAGGTCCCAGTTGTCGCGGGTGACCATCTCCCGAATCGCCGACCGGCTGGAATTCTCCGGACCAGCCTGGCGTGCGGTTGGCGGCGGTGCTGCCCAGCTGATGCTGGCGTCGACGAGCGCCGGTCCGACGATTCCGGGATCGTGACCGGTCTCGGCCCACAACGAGATGGCTGCTCCACGACGACTGAGAGCAGTCATCATCTGCCAACGGCGCAGGTCGCTGCCGTCTCGTTCGGGCCGAGGTAGGTGGGGGCAGATCCACAAGATCTTCAGGCCAAAGATGCCGGACTCAGGCACCGTATATGTCACCAACGATCGCGCATGGCTTTGGGAAGCAAGCCCCATTTCCACGGCAAGGCCAGGCGAACACGGTCGCGAAAACCGTGGGCCTGCGCCCACTCCTGAACGCTCGGTGGGGCCGGTGGCCGGTCGTCTTCGATGTCGTCGGGCACGGCCTCGTCGTCGTTCTCCTCGAGCTTTTGGCCCAGCTCGGCCAGGTTCGGAGAGGGAAACATTCCCGGCGGACCTACCCAGGTTGGAAGCCGAGGGACATAGCGCGGCAGCGCTTCGGTTGCGACGCCGGCGGACGGCAACGTGAGAAGCGAAGCCTTGTCGAAGTGCGACAGGTTCAGGGACCAGACGACCAGCTCGTGAAGCGAGCGGGCCTGGTCGGCCAGGCGGCGGACGGAGGGCCAGGACTTCATGCTCACTCCGAGGAGGTTGAAGGCGGGCCAAGCCGGATCGGACTCACCGAGGAAACGCCCGGTGTCGGTGATGACGACGAGATCCGAGCGCGATAGGCCCGGCACCTGCGCTACCCGCCGTGCGAGATCCGCGACCGATCGAGTGTGCAGGATCACTGATCCACCGCCCGGGTCGAGCTCATCGATAGCGGGGATCAAATCGCCGGGCGAACCGTCGACCGGCGTCAAAACCGGCTGAGCGGCGGCCAGCTTGGCCGGTGGGAGCGTTTCCAGCGGGCTTGGCCGTACATCGGATTCGTCCAGAACGATGGCTCCGACTTTGGCTGCGACGTCGGCGACTCCCTTGACTGCCAGGTCCGACGGGCGGGCGGCAACAATCAAGTCGGCCGCCGCAAGTGCCTTTTCGGCCACACCATCACTCGAAGGCTCGACGAACCTGGTCGAGTTGAGCGCTGGGCTGATCACTCCGGCTTTGGCGAAGTCGCGGGCAGTCTCGAGGCCGGCAACCACGTCGGGGCTGACGATGGTGAGCTCGGTGGACTCGTTCACCTCCAGTCTTTGCAGGGCGCGTTTCAGCAACGTGGCCAGCCCGTGAGGTCCTTCGCTGAAAGCAACGACGGCTACCCGCGCCACCGCCCCATCCCGGGGCGTGCGGTCGGGGAGCGGTGCTAATGAGAAGCAGGGTGGCAAGGCGCGCTCATCGATTCCGTAGTCGCTCGGCGGGGCATCGCTGAGCAGAAAATCTGCGGTAGTCAGAAAACCGCTGCTGGCCCACAGGCGCCTCCCTTGGCGGCGAAACGCCGCCGGGATGCTGCTGATCACTCTCAGATCTCGAATATGGCCAGCCCCGAGGGCGACGCCGCGCGTTACATCGGCGAGCTTGGGCTCGTGCCAGGCCCAGTCGCTGGTGTGGGTCGAGTCGTAGACAATGGCATCGAAGGGCTCTTGCTGGTGTTGCCCGAGCAGGATTCGGGCCTGGCTTTCTTGGGCGGTCAGGTCCCGGCTACCCGGGAACGGCACGTTGCGCTTGGGGGAAACGCTTATGTGATGGCCGGCCTGCCGCAGCAGCTCAGTTCCTTCACCTTCGTGGTCGACGAACACTGAGACGTCGTGGGTAACTTGGGCATCGAGCAGCCATTCGGCATCAATGGGCCCGCTGGCCAGCTCCCCGCGGCGCGGGATTGATCCGGCAAGGTAGGCAAGCCTCATCGCTCGGTGCCTGTCCGATGCTTCCGCCAGAACCCACGCTTTTTCGAGCGGAGCTTGCTTACTTCGCTCTCGCACTCCTGTAACGATCGATAGAGGCTGGTGCGGGCCTCCTCGATTCGTCCGAGCTCCTCGTCTTTCAGCTTGACGAGCTCTCTGAGTCGGTCTACCTCGGCCTCCAACTCGTGGCCAGGTCGGCTTTGATGTGTTGCCACTTCTGCAAGGATCCTTTCCAGCTTCCCCGGACGTTACTGCGCCGAGCCGGTTTCGGCTGGCNNTACTGCGCCGAGCCGGTTTCGGCTGCCTGTCAGCTCGCAGCCAGCATGCGGTCGAGGGCGCGAACCGACTGGACAGCAGCCGTTCCGTCTCCATATGGGCTGGGCAACTCGGCCAACTTGGCGTGCAGCGCTGGCAGGTCGTCGGTCCACTGGTGAGCCACGCGGCTGATTTCGGGGCCCGGAAGAACTCGCTCGGCGAACGTGCCGAGCACTTCTGGTCGCTCGGTGGAACGCCGCACGACCAGGACCGGTCGTTTGAGAATGCTCACCTCCTCCTGGACACCGCCCGAATCACTGATTAGGAAGGCAGATTCTGCGCTTAGCCCGAGGAACTCTTCATAGCCGACCGGTTCAATGGTGTGGATCTTCTCCAGTTCGGTGATCAACCCGAAGTCGGCCGCTCGTTCCCGCGTGCGTGGATGCAGGGGTAGGACGACCGGGAGGGGAATGCTCGCCAGCTGCTGGAGAATCACTGCCAAGGTCTCGGAGCTGTCAACGTTCTCCGGACGATGAAACGTTGCCAAGACGAACTGGCCGGGAGTGAGGTTGTGGTTGGCGAGTAAGCCAGTGCGGTCCTGGGGCAGGAGGGTGGCGAGAGCTTCCACGATTGTGTTGCCGGTCACAACGATTCGCGAAGCGGGGATGGCGCTGTCGAGCAGATTCTTTTCACTCACTCGGGTGGGAGCACAGCACAGATCGGCAAGCATGTCGGTCAGGACCCGGTTATGTTCCTCAGGCATCGCCCGATCGAAAGACCGCAAACCCGCCTCGATGTGAACCAGCGGTGTGTCGGTCGAGTTGGCTGCCAGGGCCGCCCCCAAGGTGGTATTGGTGTCCCCCTGCACGACCACGGCCTCGGCTGGGTGGTCGAGTAAGTACGCGCCCAGGCGGAGAGCGGTTTCGCCGATCTGGGCGGCTCGAGTCTGTCCGCCGATCTCGAGTTGGACGTGCGGCTCCGGCAAGTCGAAAGCATCAAAAAAGGCTCCAGAGAGTCCGCGGTCATAGTGCTGGCCGGTGTGAACCAGGCGGGCACGAGCGCCGAGCACCTTGATGATCGGTGCCAGCTTGATTATTTCGGGCCTGGTGCCGAGGGCGACGACAATTGAGTTGGGGGCTGTCAAGAATCCGTCCGGGTAGCCTGCGGAGAGCGATGATACGCCTCCTCCTGATCGCATTCCAGGTAACTGTCGCGGCTTTGGCCGCCTATAACTTGCTCACGGCCCTGTGGGGACTCCCGACGCCCAAGCCGCTTCCGGTAGGTCAGCGGCGGCGAGCCATTCGAGCGGTCATTCCCGCTCACAACGAAGAAGACGTCATCAGCGATCTGTTGGATGACTTGGCGGCGCAGGATTATCCGGCCGGCTCCATGCGGACGGTTGTACTGGCGGATCGCTGCACGGACGACACGGTCGGGCGAGTCAGCGGCCGGGTCGAGGTGGTGGAACGTGACTCGGGCCCAGATGGCAAAGGACAGCTGCTCGCTTGGTATCTGGAGGGGGACCCCCTGGCCGGCAACGAGTCACTGCTGGTGCTCGATGCCGACAACCGGGTCGATCAGGGTTTCGTGTCGACAATCGCTGATGCCCTCGACGCCGGATACGACGCGGCCCAGGCCTACGTAGATGCCTCGAACCCCGATGAATCGTGGCTTGCTACCGCGGGGGCGCTGAGCTATTGGGCCAGCAATCGTATGGTCCAGTTGGCTCGACACCGGCTTGGCTGGAATCCCGACCTGGGCGGGACCGGCAGCGGGTTCGCTCCCGGGGCGGTAGCGGCTCTCCGCGGTGGAGGCGATTCGTTGACCGAAGACCAGGAACAGTCGGTGCAACTCGCCGTCGGGGGGTTGCGAGTTGCTTGGCTGCATCACAGCCGAGTCGGTGACCAGAAGCCGACGGAGCTGGGAGTGGCATTCCGACAACGAGCTCGCTGGATGGCGGGTCGGCGCCGGACCGCCCGGTCGGGCGGGCGCCAACTGCTGCGAGCCGGCTGGAAGCAGCGGTCTTGGGGACCTATCGATTTGCTGATCCGGCAGATTCAGCCCGGCCGCACGTTCATGGTGTTAGTGGCGGTGGGTTTGGCAGTCGGCGCTCTGTTTACGGACATGCTGTGGCCCTGGTGGATATGGCTCACAATCGCCGTCATTCAGGTCCTAGCCCCGCTGGTCTTCCTGGCTCGGGAGCGGGTTGCGGCCCGCTATCTGGTCCGCTATCCGCTCCTCGTCGTCTTCGGCTTGCTATGGCTGCCCCTTCGGGTGACTAGTGCGCGCGTTCGCGACTGGTATCACACCCCCCATTCCTAAGGGTTTTTGGGCGAATTTCCGAACAAGAAGCATGCGCAAAATGCCTCTCCTCCTCGCGGTGTTGCTGACGTTCGCCCTGCTGCCTTCGCTGGTGGGCACGGCCGCCCCCGGTCCGGGTGATCCGATTTATGGTTCCGGCACCGTTCACGGCGGTCTTTATCCTTACAACTTCTGGTTTTCCACCGATTACGACGACATTGCCGCGGCCGCGGGACGCAAAGTTACGTTCGCGGGCCTATTCCACAATGTCGCAGAGCCCAATGGTCCCGGGTGGTACGGGACGGAGATCAAGCTCGATGAAGCCTGGGCGGCCGAGGCGACACCCTTCTCAAACCTCGAATTCGCTGAGGAGAAGGATGAGTTCGGTGAGCCGATTCCCGGTACTGCCAGCGCTGCATATATTGCCGGCGGAGGCCGGGACGCAGATCTCGTCGTTTGGGCCAGCACCGTCGACCAGTGGCTGGCCAAGGGAGGCGATCGCTCGTTGATCATCGCTCCGATGCAGGAGATGAACGGAAGCTGGGTTCCCTACGGGATGGATCCGACGAATTTCAAGCTCGCTTATCTCCACGTCAGAAACACGGTGGAGGCCAATGTCAACCCCCTCTATCACGATTCGATCCGCTGGGCCTTCGCCCCCAACGGATGGTCGGAGCCGCCCTACTCCTTGGCGGATTACTACCCGGGCGACGACGTGGTCGACGTGATTGGCATCAGCGCCTACAACTTCGGAACCACGACCGAGAACGGCTGGGAGACGCCGGCCCAGGCGATCGACCCGTGGGTCAACGAGCTGCGGGCGATGACGGCGGGTAGCGCCGACAAGCCATATCTGCTCGCCCAAACCGGCAGTGTGACCTCCGGGGGCAGCAAGAACCAATGGATTCGGGATGTCTACGCTCACGTCGAGCAAGACCCCAATCTGGTCGGCCTCATCTATTTCAATATCACCAACGCTTGGAGGCCCGAGTGGGATTGGAGATTCTGGCCGACCGGAACCAACTACGGTTTCGCCGGCTGGCGTGATGGTATCTCCCGTCCCTCGACCTCCTACCAATGGCCTCTAACCAATTGGTTCCAACCCGGTCCGCTTCCCTTCGAGCAATACGCTCCGGCGTGCCCCGTCGGCAACACCTGCGACGAGATCGCGCTGGTAAAGCCCAGCTCCCGGGTTGACTTGTACGATGAGATCGTTCCCGGTTCGGGCATCAACCAGTACTGGTTCGGCGATCCGGGCGACATCCCGCTGATGGGCGACTGGGACGGTGATGGCGAGGACACCCCGGGCATGTATCGGCCCTCGAGTGGATACGTGTATGTGCGCAACTCCAACACCACTGGCCCCGGGGATATCGACTTCTACTACGGCATTCCCGGTGACATTCCGATTGTGGGCGACTGGGATGGTGACGGCTTCGACACGGTCTCGATCTATCGCAATGGCCGGGTGTTTATCAGCAACACTCTCGGCGGGGTGGCCGAGTTCGATTTCCTCTTCGGCAATCCTGGTGACCGGCCCTTCGCCGGTGATTTCGACGGTGACGGGGATGACACGGTAGGCCTCTACCGGGAGACCTCGGGACGGGTTTACTTCCGGAACACGCTCGACTTCGGTGTGGCCGACTTCGACTATTTCTTCGGCATCGCCGAAGACAAGGTGATGGCCGGGGACTGGAACGGCGACGGCACCGATACGGTCGCCGTATACCGGCCGTCCGCCGGGATGGTGTACTTCAAGTTCGACCACCTCACCGGGGTAGCCGACTACGAGCTCGACGTCGGCAACGGCTTCATCGCCGCCAATCGCGCCGGCGACTAGGGATGGGCTTTCCCGTGCCGGCGCCCACATGGCACCAGGCGATAAGCCATAGGCAATAGGCAATAAGCGGTCCCTAGTCCATCAATTGGATGAGTCGGATGAGTCGACGCCTCAAGCCGTCGACACGTTCAAGTACGGCTTCGGTGGCACTGGCTGGTACGTACTCGAGGTCGCGAACCAACAGAATCTGGCTTTCGAGTTCATTTGCCGAGCCGTTAGCGATGAGCAAAAACCTGGCGAACTCAGCGTCGCTGCTTCGGCCCGCTCCTTCTGCGATGTTCGACACAATGGAGACCGCCGCTCTACGCATTTGTGCCGTCAGCCCGTACAGCTCATGGTGTGGGAGAGATTTAGAAACCCGGTACGTCTCGAGCACAAGGTCGTGTGCCAGCCGCCACACGACGTAGTTCTTGTAATGCCTCAAGGCCATATCCATACCAGAAGCGCCCGTGCATCTAAAGGTCGGCATTCGTGCTTACGGCCTGTTTGCTGCCTACTGCTTATTGCCCTTTTGATTTGTCGATAGACAACTTGTTCGATTAGACCATCGAAAGTGCTGGCGGCTATGCGGAGAAACCTCGTACTGATTGCGACGATGGTCTTCGTTATGGCTATCGGCATGCTGCCAGGGGCCGGAGCCAACGACTCCCTGATAGAGGTTGAGCTGCTGGCGATGTTGAATGATCACCGGGAGGCGGAGGGCCTGGCCCCCCTCAGTCCATATTGGGACTTGGTCGACGACGCCAGGGCACACAGCCAGTTTCAGGCCGACGGCCACTGCCCGGGCGGGGCCAGCGTATGCCACAACCCCCACCTGGGTACGGTGACGGATGATTGGTGGGCGCTAGGTGAGAACGTTGGCGTCGGCTTCGATGCTTCGGCGATAGACCAGGCGTTTTGGGCTTCTCGAACTCACCGGGCCAACGTTGTCGGCAACTTCAACTACGCCGGAGTTGGCGCGGTTACCCGTGCGGACGGCTCGATCCATGTCACCGTGATATTCATGCTGGGGCCGGCTGGGCTGGCGGCGACCGATCAGGATTCGACTGGTGGGTCATACGTTTTTCCGGCCGGCGCCGACCGGGTAGGCCAGCACGACCCCGACACGGGACGCTGGCGGCTCGACGGCCTGGCATCCAGTTTCTACTACGGGAATCCTTCCGACCTGCCGGTCGTCTGTGATTGGGATGGCGATGGCACGAGCTCGGTGGGCCTTTACCGCGGCACCTCCGGATACCTCTATCTGCGCAATAGCAACAGCTTCGGGTTGGCCGACATCAGTATCTACTTCGGCGTCCCCGGTGACCTGCCCGTGTGCGGTGACTGGGATGGCGACGGACTGGAGTCGATCGGCATTTACCGACCTTCCGATGCCACATTCTATTTGCGCAACGCCAACACCTTTGGGCTCGCCGACGTCGAGATCCAATTCGGGGAGACAGGCGATGTCCCCCTTGCCGGAGACTGGTTTGGCAACGGACACGACAGCGTGGCCGCCTATCGACCGTCGACCGGGGTGCTCTACTTGGCAGATGGCAAGGAACGACTTGGCAACGTGATCGCAGTTTCCCGAACAGACATCTCCTCGGATGACCGACTGGTGGTGGGGGATTGGAACGCCGACGGCTCGGACACGGTCGGCTATTACCGGCCGGCCACTGCCGCCTTCTTGCTGCCCATGGGCCACGAGCCTTGGTCGGAGTCGGTGGAGGTTCCCTTCGGGTCGCCCGAGCTCAAGCCGGTGGCGGGTTACTGGGACTAAATCCCATAGTTGCAGCGCCGAGGTCGCTAGCGATACCGTGCACTCGGCCAGGTGCGAGTTCCTGTCCTCGGTGTTGTAGTCCCACGCTGGCCAGTGCCTCAGCCCGCCTTCAACTCCTCGAACGTGGGGCAATCGCCGTCGGGGAAGAACTCAACGCACTCCGAGTCCGTGAACCCGCGGGTGAGTCTCGATCGCGCCGCTGCGAGGAGGTCTTCGGTATCCAGCGCGATGATGCGGGGGCCGTGCTCTCCCGAGAGCAGGACCAGCTCGCCGTCGTCACTGAAGTCGATGAAGGAAACCCGCCCTGTGTGCAACCGGAGCAGCGTTCTTCGACCGGCACCGTCGTACACGATGGTGCGGTCGCCGAGACCCGCGAAGAACAGGCGTGAGCCATCAGGCGTCCACTTCACAACCCGGCCCTCCCAGTCGAGGGCCTGCCACGAGTGGATCAGCGCCTCTTGTGACGTCGCACCGGAGGTGGCGAGGATCATGTCATAGAGGTAGCCGTTGCCCGCGAAGTCGACGAGGGCCAGCTGCGACCCATCAGGGCTGATCGACAGAGCGGAACTCTCGTGCGGAGCCGTGAACACGGGCTCGCCTGATCTGGTGTCGTACATCCGCAGCGGAGCAGGGCCTCGACCCAGGACCACCACGTACTCTCCGGACGGATGGAACTCGGCTGAGAAGGCGTCTCGCAAATCGCCGAAGTTGAAGCGGACCTCACCGCTAGAAACGTCGAACACCCCCTGGGTTCCGATATCGCGATCGTTATCTCCTGTGAACCAGTAATTGGCTGCAGCAACAGCTGAGCCGTCCGGGCTGAAGGCATCGCCAAGGAGGACGCCCCAGTGGGAGCGGATCGTTCCCAACCGTTCACGGGACCGGCCGTCGAAGAACGTGATGCCCGTATCGCCGCCGACGGCGATGATCTCGTCGTTTGCGCTCACCGCAGCACCGACCCGGGGAAGTCCCTCGTCCGTTCGCGGGCCGAAATCCTCGAACCATGCTGATTCCGATGAAAAGATGTGGTCACGGGCAGCTCCCAGCCCGGCCGTCCCCGTTACCGCGTTCTCATGGCGTACACCCTCACGCCATCGTCCTCTAGGGCAATCTCCGAGCTGTCGTCGAGGATCCAAGCTGCTCCGAATCGAATTGCTCTTGGGTCATCACCGTCGGCGATGCCTTGTATCGGAGTGCTCTCACTTGTGTCCCAGACGATCGTCTCGGTGGTTCTGCCCGCAACGGCCAATCGTGTCCCATCTGGGAACCATGCAGGTCGGGTGCCCTCCTCGTCGGTCCCGGCGAGGCGCTGCAGTTGCTCCCCAGTAAAGGCGTCGATGATCGCGACGTCACCTGTGGCGCCCTTCACGGCGAGCCGATCGCCGGCAGGCGACCACACCACGGATACGTTCTCGTCGAGCTCCACCCCTTCGTTCACCAGCACGACCCCTGAAGCGACGTCGGAGATCACGATGTGGCGGGCTGTAAGAAGCGCCAGCTTGGTGCTGTCGGGCGAGAACTCGATTGCACGAGCCTCCCCGTCCGGCAGCGGAGTCTCCTGACGTTGGATGAACTCGAGACTGCTGTCATAGATGATGGCGTTCACCTCCCAGGCAAGGGCGATGAGGCGCCCATCCGGGCTCAAGGCCTCACGATCAGCTAGGTCTGGCCGTGAGGCGAGCTCGCCGTCGCTCCTCCAGTCCCACAGCACATACCCGTCAGGACCAGCCACGAGGATGGGCGATCCGTCCGGACCGAGGCCGGAAACGTCCCACACCTCCTTGCCGAACGCGGCCAGCCTCTGTCCGGCTGCAGCGTCCCAGACGGAGAGGCCGCCTTCGTTGGCGATCCATAGCGTCCGGTTGTCGGGTGCGAAGCCGAGGTCATTACAGCAACCGCCCACATCCTCTGCGATGGCATGAATCCTGTCTCCGGTCGTAGGGTCCAGAATCACGACACCGGGGCCGTCGCCGCCGACGGCCATCAACGAGCCGTCCGGTGAGACTGCAACGCCCCCTCCGCCCGGGTACCTGGCCAGGACGCGGTGCTCGGTAAGGCTGCGATGAAGCTCCTCGACGGCCTCCTTCACCACCGGTTCACCCTCCCGCCGAGTGATGTCGGCTGCAGCGATTGCAAGGAGAAGGCTCCGTTCCGGGTCTGCGGCAACGTGGTTGGCGGCCGCAGCCGCCAGGCCCCGAGCGGTAGCGACCCGTTCTTCTTGCACCGCGGTACTCCGGGCGGAAGCGGCAAATACCGCAAGGAGTGATGCGAGCGCAGCTGCCACACCGAATCCGGCCGTTACCCCAATGCGCCGTCGCCGCCGTCGCCACAAGAGGTGGTTCTCACGTGTACGGCTCTTCGCCAGGAAGTTTTGCTCGGCATTGGTCAGGACGAGATCGGTGTCCGCCGTCCAGGCCTCGTGTTGGGCGAGGGCTCCACCGCTTAGCAGGTAGGTGTCGTCGCGGTCCGCTGTTTCCCAGTCTTGGACCGCGACTGCCAGCCGTTTGGACATCAGCAGATGCTCTCGCTGTCCTTCGATCCAGCCGGCGAACCGTGCCCATTCGGTGAAGAGGGCTTCGTGGGCGACTTCGACCGTGGGACCGCGGGTGGCGGAGTCGCGGTCGAAGGTGAGGTGTCTGGTTTGGCCGTATGCGGCGAGGACGGCTTTGAGGTGACGGCGTGGCACGGCAAGCCGCATCAGCTCGGCCCGGCGCGCCCGACGACGAGTGGGTCGTAGCGACTCGTCCACGGAGACGAGGCGCAAGAAGACCTGCCGTGCCGCTTGTCGACCACCCGTGTCTAACTCTTCGAAGACCTCGTCGGCGCGCCTGCCGAGGGCTCCGAGNNNNAGTCGGTGGTCGTGATTTGGTCAGATTGGCGGTTGTCGAACAGTTCGGTGAGCGTGTATTCGAGCAGGGGAAGGGCCCCGGGTTGGTCAGCTATCTCGTTGATGATGCGGTCGGGGAGTCCCGGTTCGTAACCGACGGCGAGAGGGGCGGCGGGATCTTCGATGATCTGGTGGAGTTCGTCGGTTGTCGGGGCGCTGACGGGCACAGTGGCGCTGCGGAGCAGCTCACCGAGCTCGGCGTGGCGGAGGGGTTGATCGAAGTAGTCGGCGCGGATGGTGACGACGACCCGGGCAGGTGAACGC
>JABAHO010011519.1_pt1 | contig 20290 bp, 25 predicted proteins | sample 7062071 | NCBI WGS metagenome assembly JABAHO01 (sample SAMN14534356, study PRJNA622989) | marine sediment metagenome | biome: marine biome [ENVO:00000428]; feature: marine pelagic biome [ENVO:01000023]; material: deep marine sediment [ENVO:00002113] | place: India: Gulf of Kutch | collected...
CTGCCGCTCAGATCACCGTAACACCAACTACCAATTGGAGGCAAACGGTCTTTGACTAAGCGCCTCGATGGGCGAAACTTGGCTGAATGGGGCGTTTTCTGCTGTTGTGCGGGTTGCTTCTGGCGGCCTGCTCGGGTCCTTCCCTGGTCGTTGTAGGGGAGGGCGTGCCGCCCGCGCCGCCGGTGCCGGAGCTAGGCGTGGTGGTGGTCGACCACAACGGCGACCCGGTCGAGGGGGCTGAGGTTGTTTTCGGGGAGTTCGTGACTCTCGACACCGGGAGCGACGGCAAGATCTCTTCGGAATGGCCTCGAAGGCCTGTGAAGATCGACGCATCGGCAGCCGGCTTCCATCCGGGGTCGGTTGACGTGGCCGCGCTGCCTGACACCCGTCTTGTCGAGCTGGCGTTGGAGCCGGTGAGGGTCGGCGGCAAAGTGACCGATCCCACCGGGCGGGGGATCTCGTGGGCCGAGGTGTCGCTGGGAGAGGCGACGGCTCGGACGAACTCGAGTGGGTCCTTCGAGCTTGTGAGGGTCGAGCCGGGGCCCATATCGGTTTCCCGGACGGCGTTTGAGCAGGCGGTTGTGGATTGGGATGGAACCACGGCTCAGGTGACGGTGTCGTTGTCTCCTCGTACCATCAAGTCGCTGCGAGCCAGTGGCCCGGCGGCGGGCGATATCGACCGCTGGAACGAGCTGATGCGTCTGGCGGACGAAACTGAGGTGAATGCCATCGTCATCGACACGAAGGACGAGGCCGGCGTCGTCTTTTATGCCACCGAGGTCGAAACCGCCCACGAAGTAGGTGCCGTACAGGTCAGCTATCGGCCGGATGTGCTGCTGGCCGACGCCAAGGACCGGGGCCTCTACACAATCACCCGCATCGTGACCTTTCAGGATTTTCACCTCGGCTCGGCCTTCCCGGAGCTGGCAGTTACCGACCTGGCGGACGGTACGGCGTGGACAACCGACAACGGCCAGGTTTGGCTCGACCCGACCGACCGGGACTCCTGGGACTATCCGTTGGCTCTCGCCGAAGAGGCCTGCCGACTCGGTTACGACGAGATTCAGTTCGACTACGTGCGTTTCCCTACCGACGGTCCGGTCGATCGCGCGTCCTATGACGGGCCGGCGGACGCGGCGGGTCGCAGCATTGCCATCACCAGTTTCTTGGCGGAAGCCAGGAATCGGCTCAACCCGATGGGCTGCGCCGTCGCCAGCGACATCTTCTCCGTCGTCCTGACGTCGACCGGTGATCAGGGCTTGGGCCAGCAGATCGAGGACCTGGCAGCCGTGGTGGACGTGATCAGCCCGATGATCTATCCGAGCCACTACTCGACAGGATGGTTTGGTTTTGACTGCCCCAATGACCATCCCGCGGAGGTAGTGGGAAATGCGCTCGACGATGGCATGCCCCGCATCCAGGGCCCGGCCATCGTCCGGCCCTGGATCCAGGACTTCACGTTTGGCTGTGGCAGGGCATATGGCGAAGAGGAGGTTCGCAGCGAGATCGATGCAGTGGAGGAGCGCGACCTGGGCTGGATACTGTGGAACGCTCGGAGTAATTTCACCGAAGCCGCCCTCAAGCCGACCGAGTGACACTCGAATCCCTCAACGCGCAGCTCGTCACATGCCGACGATGTCCCCGTCTGGTGGAGTGGCGGGAGGAGGTGGCAGCTGCCAAGCGAGCGTCCTTCAAGGACTGGGACTACTGGGGCAAGCCCGTTCCCGGCTTTGGGGACCCGCAAGCCCGGCTGCTCCTAGTAGGACTGGCTCCCGCCGCCCACGGGGCCAATCGGACCGGGCGAATGTTCACCGGTGACCGGTCGGGGGATTGGCTTTATCGCGCCTTGTGGCGGGCCGGATATGCCAGTCAGCCTTCGTCAAACGACGTCGACGACGGTCTCGAGTTGATGGATTGCTACGTGACGGCCAGTGTCCGCTGCGCTCCGCCGGACAACAAGCCCTCCGCGGCCGAGAAGGCCAACTGCTCGGACTGGCTCAGTGCCGAGCTCGAGCTTCTCGAGAAAGTGGCAGTCATCGTGGCGCTGGGCCAGGTCGGGTACGTGCAAGTTCTGCGCCAGCTCGGAAGCGTTGTGCCCCGCCCCCGGCCCCGGTTCGCTCACCTGACTGAAGTTGCCTTGGCCGACGGTCGGCACGTGATTGCCAGTTATCACCCGAGCCAGCAAAACACCTTCACGGGTCGGCTCACCGAAGAGATGTTCGATTCCGTTTTTGTCCGAGCGACTCAGCTGCTGAGCGCCCAATAAGCACTTGGCCAGCGCCTCGCTCATCAATATCCTTCGAGCGTCGTGAAACCACTGCACGCTCTCAAGGATGCCGCGCGGGTCGAGCCGGCCTCCGACTGGTTGGCCGCCCGCCGGGAGCGCGGCCTCGAGTTGTTCGAGGCTTTGTCGATGCCGACGTCGGACGAGGAAGTGTGGCGATACGTAGATCTGGACTTCAGTCTCGATGATTTGAGCCTTCCGGAAGGCCCCGGCACTCCGCTCTCCGGCAGCGACTATCAGGTTCAATCTGAAACCGGGGCAACCATTGTTGACGGGTTCGTGACCGGGTTTGCATCCGGCGCCGAGGTTGTCGTCAAACCGTTGCGAGATGCCGCCCCCGAGCAACTAGCCGCGGCTGAGGAGGCAGCAGTTGATGTGGGCTTGGACCGATTCGCCGCCGCCCATTTCGGGTTCGGAGATGACGGCATTCTGGTCGCCGCGCCCAAGGGAAGCGCGGATCCGACGACGGTTTCTATCGACGTTCAAGCGGTAACCCCCGAAGCTCTGTCCTTTCCTCGAATCTTGCTGGTGGCAGAGGACCAGTCGGAACTATCTGTGGTCGTGACCTATCGGTCAGCCGACGAGAACACGCTCTATGTCGTGCCCCACGTCCAGGCCCTGGTCGGCGATGGATCACGGCTCAATTTGACAACGGTGCAGGCGTGGGGATACCAAACCATCGCAATTGGCCAACAAAGAGCCGTGGTCGGGCGCGATGGATACTTCCACCACGGTGAGGCCGGCATCGGTGCTCGTCTGGGACGCTTGCATTTCTTCGTCGACCTCAACGGCCCGGGCGCTCACAGCGAGATCAACGGGCTCTACTTCGGTGAGGACGAACAGGTGCTCGACTACCGGGCGTTCATAACCCACCGTGCTCCGCACACGACATCGAATATGTTTCTCAAGGGTGCCGTCGAGGACGAATCCCACTCGGTCTTCACTGGTCTGATCCGGATTGAGGAGGAAGCCCAGAAGGTCGACGCCTATCAAACCAATCGCAATTTGGTCCTGAGCGACGACGCCGGTGCCGAGTCCGTGCCCAACCTCGAAATCCTCGCTAATGACGTCAAATGCGGCCACGCGTCTACCGTCGGCCCGCTCGATGACGAGCAGCGCTACTACCTCATGAGCCGGGGCCTCGACCGCATTCGAGCCGATCGGCTCCAGGTGCGGGGATTCTTCGAGGAAGCGGTCAGTCGGATGCCTCATCCCGAGCTGGGCGGCCCGATTCGCACCGCGGTAAACGAGAAGTACGTGCGAGCCCAAGAAGAAGGCCGGCTGTGAAGGTGAGCGTCGGCAAGCTCGGTGATCTGCCTGACGGGCGTGGGGTCCGGGTGGAGGCGGCTGGTCATCGAGTGGCGGTGTTTCGGATCGGCGAATCGGTCTATGCCATTGGTGATCGCTGTACTCACGCCGAAGCTTCTTTGGCTGAAGGCGAGTTGTTCGACACCGAAGTGGAATGTCCCCGCCACGGGTCAGCGTTCGACCTGACCGACGGGGCGCCCAATGCCCTGCCGGCTACTAAGCCGGTCCCGGTCTACACCGTCACGGTCGAGAATGACGAAGTGCATCTCGAGCTCGAGCCCGTTGAGGAGGATGAATGAGCAGCGCCCTGGCCCTTAAGGATCTGAGTGCGCACGTTGGCAACGTGACGATTCTCAAAGAGCTCGACCTGGAAATCCCGTTCGGGGAACTGCACGTGATCATGGGGCCGAACGGATCGGGGAAGTCGACTCTATGTCACGCCTTGATGGGTAAGCCGGGGTACCAGGTAACCGGGTCGGCCACGGTAGCCGGCAGCGAGGTACTAGGCCTGCCGGTCGACACTCGGGCACAGGTGGGGGTGGCGGCTGCTTTCCAGTATCCGATCGGAATCCCCGGAGTGACCTTGCGAGAGCTGCTCGACGAGCTCGCCGAACAGCGGGCCGACGGCGCCGAGCTGGCAGGTCGAGTGACCGAGGCGGCCGAACGCCTCGGCGCCGGGCCGTTCCTCGATCGCGCCGTCAACGAGGGGCTATCCGGAGGCGAGAAGAAGCGATCGGAGATCTTTCAGCTGGCGGTTTTGCAGCCGAAGGTGGCGGTGCTGGATGAGATCGACTCGGGGCTCGACATCGATGCGGTACGCGAGGTGGCGGAAGCCGTCGAAGCCATGCGTACTCCGGAGATCGGTGTGCTCCTCATCACTCACTACAACCGCATCCTCCAGTACCTGACTCCCGATCGCATCCACGTCATGATCAACGGTGAGATTGTCAAAAGCGGCGGCCCCGAACTAGCCGACGAGCTCGAAGACAAGGGTTATGCCGGGATGCAGGCTGAGCTCGGCATTGAGGTCGAGGAAGAACCAGCTGCAGAGGACGGCGACTTTTTGGCGGGGCTGTGATTGCCGCCGGGACACCGGTTCCCGAGCCCGAGGTGTACGACGGCACCGGTGGGGCTCCCTTGCCCGTCTTCTTCGAAGGGCGGACGCTCCTGTTTTTCTTTGCCGCCGATTGTGAAAGGTGCGCTCAGGTGCTCGCCATGTTGGCGAAGTGGCGCACGGCGGGCACCAATGTCATGGGGATTTCCCAAGAGACCATCGAGGACACCGCTGACTTTCTGCAGGAAACGAAGTTTTCCCTACCGCTCGTAATCGATGATCGACCCTATCCGGCAACGCAGGCTTTTGAGATAGAACAACTACCGGCATTGGCGCTGGTGGACGACGACCAGATCGAATGGACGAGCGAGGGCTGCTCTCAGGCCGACCTAGCTGAAGTTCACGGAATGCTCGGCATCTCGCGGCCGTTGCCCGATGAGGAGCCCGGCCCCGGGCGTCTATCCAAACACCTCTAAGCCCTTTTCGTGTCTAGCTGACTGCGCGAGCCTTCTCGATGTCGTCGACTCCGAGCACGATCTCGCCGTCTGCGGACAGGTAGAACATGTAGACATTGATGCCCGCATTGCCCATGCGACTTGTGAGCTCGCCAAGCTCCCCGGGACGGTCCTGGAACTTGTGCTGGATCACTTCGGCCGGGCTGTGGGCCTCGATGCCCGCCTCGCCGAGCGCGGCGATAGCCGCGTCGGGATCGTCCACCAGCAGGTGGATGATCCCCTTGCCGTCGACCGGCAGGCCGCAGCCGCCTTTGATGTTGATGCCGGCCCTGCCCAGTGCTCCACCCATCGCAGCGAGCGTGCCTGGCTTGTCCTCGAGAATGACTGTGATGTCGCGCGCCATTGAATCTCCTTTCCCCCTGCCCGTAACAAGGCTACAGAAGTGCCAACAAACCGGACTGGGTGGTTTTAGGCAGAAACCTCTTCATCGAGCTGCACGAAAGGTGCCCGCCACTCCGGGGGATCAAACGGCTCTGCGAAGTACTGGGTTTCCCGCCACACCAAGCCTTCCTTGTATTCGATGATCGACACCCAGTTGTAGACCTTGCCGTCCGGCCAGGTTCCCCGGCCCTCCATTATCGCTAGGTCGCCGGTGTCGGAGATCTGCACCATCGGGGTGGGCAGGCTGAACGTCGGCGTGGTTGTCCGGATAACTTCGGCCTTGCGCTCACCGCCCTTCACGGTCGTCGCAGGAGGCTGAAACTTGGCCCAATAATCCTTGTGGGCACCGACCCACTTTTCGTGCCCAACAAGACTTTCTCCCGATTGCGGGTAGTAGCAGACGTAATCCGGGTGGCGCAGCTCGCCGAGAGCTTCCATGTCCAATTGTGTCATCGCATCCTGGTAGCGCTCACAACGCTCGCTCATCTAGAACCTTTCACTCCTTCTTTAGCCTAACTGGCGCCGGAAGAAGCGAGCTCTGACCGGATTGTCGGGCCGACTAGCCGCTAATCAGATGTAGGTGGATCAGCCGGCGGTAGTGGTGCCACCGTCTATGACGATGGTCTGACCGGTCACGTAGGACGCTGCCTCCGACAGTAGGTAGACGGCGGCGCCAGCGATCTCGTCAGGCTGGGCGTGGCGGCCCACGGCGGTCCGGCTCACCACGTGGTCACGCAACTCCTCGTTTTCGACGATGGCCGCCGCCAGCCTGGTTTCGACGAGGCCCGGGGCGATAGCGTTGACTCGGATTCCGACCGGGCCCAGCTCATGGGCGAGGGTCTTCGTCATCGAGATGAGTGCCGCCTTGGTCATCCCATATACGCCTTGTAAGGGAGCGGCTTGGATCCCGGCGATGCTGGCGATGTTGACGACCGAAGCTCCCGGCGGCGCCGGCTGGCCGACGAAAGCCTGGGTAGCCGCAAATGGCCCTTTCAGGTTCACCTCGATGGTCTTGTCGAACGCCGGTTCTTCGATGCCGAGCAGGGGTCCGAAGTACGGGTTGGTGGCGGCGTTGTTGACTAAGCCGTGGATCGGTCCGAAGGCATCCACCGCAGTTGCGAAGAGGTCGGCCACCTCCTGCGATTTACCAACGTGACACGCCACCGCCAGCGCGTCACCGCCGGCCGAATTGATCCGATCCGCAACCGCGTCGAGACCCTCCTGGCGCCGGGAAGCCAGCACGACCTTGGCCCCCGCATTGGACGCCGCCACCGCGATCTCCTCACCGATTCCACGACTGGCTCCGGTGACGACGATGCTTCTTCCGGCCAGGCTGATCTCTGAACCCACGGCGGCACCCTAGCTCGCAGTCACCCTCCTAGTCTTGGTACGTAGAGGGAGATCGATGCGGATCGAGAAGGATTCAATGGGCGAGGTGGAAGTACCGGACGACGCCTATTACGGAGCTTCCACCCAACGGGCCCACGACAACTTCCCAATCTCGGGAATCAGATTTACCCGGCGTTTCATCTGGGCGCTCGGGATCATCAAGGGAGAGGCGGCCCGCACCAACCATGAGCTCGGAACCTATGAGCCCGAGCTGGCGGATGCGGTGGCGACCGCGGCGGACGAAGTAGCCCACGGTGCGTTCGATGCCCAGTTCGTGCTTGATATTTTCCAAACCGGTTCTGGAACCTCCACCAACACCAACGCCAATGAAGTCATTGCCAATCGGGCGACCGAGCTGCTTGGTGGTGAGTTGGGAAGTGGTCTGGTGCATCCCAACGACCATGTGAATCAGGGCCAGTCGTCCAACGACGTCATTCCGACGGCGATCCACATCGCCGCGGTGGCCGCAATTCGAGAGCAGCTGCTTCCCGCGCTAACCGCACTTGCCGAGGCGCTCGATTCCAAGGCGGAGGAGTTTGATCACATCGTCAAATCAGGTCGAACCCATTTGATGGACGCCACCCCGGTGCGCTTGGGCCAGGAGTTCTCGGGTTACGCGACCCAGATCATCAAGGGGCGCTCCCGCGTGGAGGCGGCCCTGCCACACCTCGAGGAGTTGGCTTTGGGGGGCACTGCGGTTGGGACCGGTATCAACGCGCCGGCTGAGTTCGCGGCGACAACGATCGATCGAATCGCTTCCCGAACCGGCTACCCATTTCGGGAAGCCGACAATCATTTCGAGGCCCAGGCGGGCAAGGATGCTGCGGTGGCCGCCTCGGGCGCACTGAAGACGGTGGCGGCGGCCATGTTCAAGATTGCCAACGACCTCCGCTGGCTCTCGTCAGGACCTCGGACGGCTATCGCCGAGATCAAGCTCCCCGGCTTGCAGCCGGGCTCATCCATAATGCCGGGGAAGGTGAACCCCGTTATCCCGGAGGCAGTGATGATGGTGGTCGCCCAGGTGATGGGCAATGACACCACCGTCACCTGGGGCGGGGCCAACGGAAATTTCGAGCTCAACGTCATGATGCCGGTCATAGCCCACAACCTGCTGCAGTCGATCGATCTGCTCGCCAGCGGCGCCGACGTGCTTCGTGAGAAGTGCGTGGTCGGGATCGAGGCCGACGNNGACCTGGCAGCGGAGATAGCCAAGGAAGCCTTTGCCAGCGGCCGAGGGGTCCGCGAGGTGGCCGTCGAGAAGTCCGACCTCAGCCCGGAGGAAGTGGACGCGGCACTCGACCTGTACGGCATGACAGAAGGCGGTGTCGTCTCTTAGACCGCTCAGAAGCGGGTGAGCAGCTCGCCAATGTAAGTCAGCGGCAAGAGGGCAGCAGCCACCCCGAGCACGATCAGGGTGCCCTGTGCACGACCGGGGTCAAGGTTCTCCGGGTCTTCCTTGACCCGGAGTGTCACCGCAACGAACCCGACGAAAGCGAATCCGAGGGCGTTGAAGATGCCCCAGGCGTAGCTGACTGAGGTATAGACCCACGGATCGGCGGAATAGGTGGCGGCGGCCTCCGCCTGGGCACTGTTGAGAGCCTGCAGGTCCGGCGTGACAAAGAAGCCCAGAGCAACAACTGCCAGGATCGCTCCGGCGAGTCCCATGAACTCGAGGGTTTGCGGCCGGGGCCGCTCACCCAGGACTCGCTTGGCCGCCGTCGGGGTGGCGATGAACGCCAGGATGGGAACCAACCAGTGCAGGGAGATGGTGCGCCAGCCGCTCCAGCTCTGCAGGCAACCGGAGCCGGGCTCAGGTACGGAGGCGTCGAAACAGACGTTGGCGGCCGAAAGATGGGGTTGGTATTCGGCTGTGAACCAGGGAAAGAACAGGGACGCCAACGCTGCCAATGTGGCCAGGCCAATAAAAACGTCGAAAACTTCCAGGCGCTGCCGATTGGGGGCTTGGACGGCGTGAAGCTGCATGCCGTTTCATCGACCCGAGGCGAGATTCGCTTGAGTCGCCGCTCCGACCCGTACCGTCAGCAGCTGCTTCAAAGCAACCGGATCGTGATTTTCTGCGCACGGAGCGCCCACCAACTATCAAACCCGCTGCCCTTCATCGCCGCCGATCCAGCAGCAGTTATCGCCTGAAACGTAAGTAGATTCGGAAATGACGACGACCAGGAGATCAGATGACCGAGGAGAGGTCCGCACCAACCGTGAAACAGCTGCGCCTTGTCGTCGAGGTCGACGATTTTGAAGAGGCGGTGGGTTTCTATCGCGATGTTCTCGGTCTGACTGAGGAGTTCTACGTAGAGAGCGAAGGCGATGCCCGCGTGATAGCCCTCCAGGCAGGCCGGGCCACGTTAGAGATAGTCAATCCAGCCCAGAGAAGGCTGATCGACCGACTCGAGGTCGGTCGTGAGGTGAGCCGCAGTATCCGGGTTGCCTTCGAGGTTGCCGACACTCGCTCGGCTACCGAACAGCTGGTGTCGGCAGGGGCCGAGCTGCTGGCCTCGCCGACGGAGACTCCGTGGCGTTCGCTCAACTCCAGATTGGAAGCCCCCGCCAACCTGCAGATCACACTTTTCGAGGAGCTTGGAGACTCCGACTGAGCGATGATTCGGGGGTCGTGATCATTGGGTTTGAGACGAACAGGCCGGACCCGACGGCACAATCAGCGGCGATTCGCGAACGACTGACTCAGAGGAGAGGCATTACTTCGGTCGCCAGCCGCTCCATCAACTCGACCTGGGCGTCGAACTGCAGGCCGGGGAAGTATGAACGGGCCACCATGCGCAGCGGTACGGGTATCCGATCCTGCAGAGCCTGGAATTGTTCCGCCACCTCAGGCCCCGTTCCGGCAAAAACCATCCGCCGCAGCTTGGCCTCCATCTCCGAGTCGAGAGGTGGTGGAGCGGGCACCGGACCACTTCGAGTTGCCGACGCCTCCATGTCGCCGTATTTCCAACGCTGCGCCCAAACGTGGTCCCGCATCAGCTCCCAGGTTTCGTCAGCGCCTTCTCCCGGCAAAGCAATGGTGTAGTACCACCACTGAAACTCGGACGGATCCTTGCCGGCCTTCTCGAGTTCCTCCGAAGCCCACCGGACTTGATCCGCCAGACGGTCGGGAGATGCGTTGGAGAAGAAGCCATCGGTCAGCCGGCCCGCCCGGCGAACTGCCGGCTCGGCTCCACCTCCGATGACTATCGGGATGGGCTGGTCGGGTGTGGGCCGGACAGCAACGGGTGGCAGCTCGTACAGCGTGCCGTGATGATCTATGGGCTTTCCCGACCAGGCTTGGGGCAGGATTTGGAGGATTTCTTCCATGGCTCGTCCCCGCTGTCCCAGGTCGGCTCCGAGGGCTTCAAATTCAGCAGCCATCCACCCCAGGCCGAGTCCCAGGATCAGCCTTCCCCGGCCGATGAGTTGAACGGTGGCGGCATCCTCGGCGAGCCGCAGCGGGTGATAAAGCGGAGCCAGCAGCACGCCCGTGCCAATCTGGATCCGCTCAGTGCGGGCGGCCATGGCGGCGCTAACCGGAAGCAGAGAGGGCATATAGCCGTCGTCGATGAAGTGGTGCTCAGTGGTCCACACCGAGCCAAAACCGAGGTTCTCGGCCACGACCGCCAGCTCAATCGCCTCCTGATAGATCTCAGTCCAACTCCGTCGGTCCCCCGGAGTTAGTTGTGCCGATATCAGGCCAAACCCGAGGCTCATTCCTCCGCAGTCTCTCCCGTTAGCGCCAGTTCCAATGTGGCCCACGGCAGGTCGGCGCACTTGACGCGGACCGGGAACTTGCGTACGCCCTGTAGTGCCTCCAGATCACCCAACACCGCCCCCGGGCGATCCGGGTCGATCGACGGGCCATCGGACTCTTCGATCGCCATCATCGCCTTGAAGGCATGGACGAGCTCGTCGACCTCTTTGCGGTCCTTGCCGATCAACGCCTGGGTCATCATCGAAGCCGACGCCTGACTAATCGAGCAGCCGGCACTCACCGCCGCGATTTCCGAGATCGTGTCTCCGTTAAAGCTGATCTCGACTGTCACCTCATCGCCGCAGAGGGGGTTCTTGCCTTCTGCCTGGGCGTCGGGATTATCGAGGTGGTCGTGGTGCCGGGGCGATCGGTAGTGATCCAGGATCACTTCGCGGTACAGCTCGTTAAGTGACATCGAAAATCTCCTTGACCTGGGAGAGCCCGCCGATGAGAGCGTCGACGTCAGACCTGTCGTTGTAGATGTAAAAGGAGGCCCGCGCGGTAGCCGTGACGTTCAGCGACCTGGCCAAGGGGCGGGCGCAGTGATGACCTGCTCTGATCGCGATCCCCGATTGGTCGAGGACGGTGGCGATGTCGTGTGGGTGAACTCCATCCATGCCGAACGCGATGGCCGACCCCCGGTGATCGAGGTCGGTGGGGCCGTGAATGACCAGTCCTTCCACGTTGTTCAGCTGACCGAGGGCGTAACCGACCAGGTCCAGCTCGTGGGCCCGAACCGTATCCATGCCCAGCTTGTCGAGGTAATCCACGGCAGCTCCCAAACCGATGGCTTCGGCGATTGGGGGAGTGCCGGCTTCGAACTTATGAGGTACCTCGGCCCAGGTCGAGGAGTGCAGCTCGACGTCGGAGATCATCTCACCGCCGCCTTCGCCGGGCTCCATGGCCTCGAGTCGCTCGATCTTGCCGTAGAGGACGCCGATCCCGGTGGGCCCGAGCATCTTGTGGCCTGAGAAGGCCAGGAAGTCGGCATCGAGGGCGGCAACGTCGATCGAGAGGTGGGGGGCGGCTTGCGCGGCGTCGACGACCACGATCGCTCCGACCTCATGGGCCGCATCGGCGATTTGACGAACCGGATTGATCGTTCCCAGCACATTCGACATAAGGGTCACCCCAACGATCTTGACTCGGTTGTCGAGCAGGTCGGCGAATGCATCCATATCGAGCAGGAACTCGTCGGTGTAGGGGACGTAGACGAGCTCGGCGCCGGTGTGTTGGCTGACGATTTGCCAAGGGACGATGTTGGCGTGGTGTTCCATGAGGGTGAGCAAGACTCGATCGCCGGCCTGGAGGTTGTTGAGCCCCCATCCATAGGCGACCTGATTGATCGCTGAGGTCGCACCACGGTTGAAGGCCACCTCCCGTGAATCGGCCCCGATGAATTGCGCGACCTTGGCGCGGGCATCCTCGTAGCGCTCCGTCGCCTCATTCGAGAGGCTGTAGGCGCCACGATGAACGTTGGAGTTGCTCGTTCGGTAGAAATCGGAGATGGCTTCGATCACCTGGTTTGGTTTTTGTGAGGTGGCTGCGGAATCGAGATAGACAAGCGGCCGGCCGTTCATTTCCTGATCGAGGATCGGAAAGTCCGCTCGCAAATGGCTCAGGTCGATCATGCTGGTGTCGGGGCCCGATATCCGTCATAACCCGACTTTTCGATCCTGGCCGCCAACTCGGACCCGCCGGTTTCGACGATTCTTCCGTCGATCAAGACATGCACGACGTCGGGAGTGATGTACTCGAGCAGCCGCTGGTAGTGGGTGATGATCAGAAAGGCGCGATCTGCAGCGCGGAGCTGGTTGACACCTTCGGCCACTTCCCGCAGAGCATCGATGTCGAGGCCGGAGTCGGTCTCGTCCATGATGGCCAGCTCGGGTTCCAGCACGGCCATCTGCAGGATCTCGTTGCGCTTCTTCTCGCCACCGGAGAAACCCTCATTGAGGTATCGGTCGGCGAAGCTCGGATCCATCCCCAGGTCCCGCATGGCGTCGGTGACCAGCAGGCGGAGCTCGAGAACTGTGTAATCCACCCCGCTGCGGTTGGAGAGGGCGTTGCGAAGGAAGTTGACGATGGTGACGCCGGGGATTTCCTCCGGATACTGAAAAGCCAGGAACATGCCGTCCTTGGCCCTTTCATTCGGAGCTACGGCCGCGATCTGCTCGTCGGTCCAATCATCCCCGACGACCAATTCCTTCCCCTTGAAGCGTATGCTGCCGGCTGTCACCTCGTAGCCGGGATGTCCCATCAGCACGTTGGCGAGGGTGGATTTTCCGGAACCGTTCGGGCCCATCACAGCATGGATTTGGCCCCGTTCAACCGCAAGGTCGATACCTTGCAAGATGGCAGTTTCGTCGACTGAGACGTGCAAGTCCGCCACTTCGAGAATGGATTCCATGGTGCAAGCTTAGGGTCGGCAAGGCCCTAGCCACCAGGGGTTTTTCAGCAGGGAGGGGCGTCGGGTCCCGGGACGTATACGCCGGCCACCGCCGGGTCCTCGATTAATGCCAGTTCCAGGCCGGCGATGCCGCCGCGGTGGGAAGCCACCGCACGAAGAGAAACGTACATGTCGGTGAGCGCCACTCCGTCGATCACCTCGGGGAAGGCTGCGAACTCCCTCCGATATTCGGTTAGCGCTTCGTCGCGTCCGACAATGTCGAGACTTTCGATACCCGGGGCGGCGAGGATCTGATTACGAAGCCTCGTCAATTCCAGATCGTTGTGGGCAAACACGACGATGGCATAGCCGGGGAAACGATCGCAAAACGCCGACGAAGCAGTGACGACTTCAGCCACATCGGAGAGCGCCCGGAGTTGGGCAGCTACCTCGGCTATCAGGCTCGGGTGACTGACTTTGACCCGGAGAGATGTTGGCAAACTTGCTGGGTCGACCTCGGTGACCAATTCCGGATAGTCGGCGAACAGGTCTTGGAACTCGGCCAACGTCTCCGGGTTTCCGACGTAGCGGGCGGACTCGACACCCGGCCATCCGGCCACCGTTTCTTCCAGCGTCTGTCCCGCGCTGTATCTATTGAGCCACGCGACGATGTCGATTGCCGACTCCGGGAGAGTCGTAGTCGTCGTGCTTTCGACGGTGGTGGTGACCGGCATCGTGGTTGTGGTCGTGGTGATAGTCGGGGAAGCCGCCTCGTCAACCCGGGCGGTGGTACACGCCGTGGCCAAGACAGCACACGAGATGGCAAGAGAAACCAGCTTCATCCCATAGTTATCGGTCGAACCAATGCCGCCTTCACTGGATAGGATTCCGCAATGGAATTCACGGTTTCTGAGGAAAGGCAGATGCTGCGGGAGGGAGCTCGCCGCTTCCTCGAACGGGCCAGCCCGATGGACCGGGTTAGGCAGGTTGCCGAATCCGAGCCCGGCTATGACCGCGAGCTATGGGAGGCCATGGCGACTCAGGGTTGGCAGGGTATGCACATTCCCGAGGAATTCGGCGGCTCGGGATTCACGTTCGAGGAAACCGCCATCCTCCTCCACGAAATGGGGAGAGTGTTGGCGCCGGTTCCCTACCTGTCGTCCTCGGTCTTGGCCGCCGCGGCGGTGTTGGCCGGGGGAACGATCGAGCAGAAGAAGGAGTGGCTGAGCGGCATTGCTTCAGGCGAGGTCATTGCCAGCGTCGCCATCGCTGAGCCTGAGGGCGGCTGGGACCTCGAATCGATCGCATCTGTCGCCCGCCGCAACGGTTCGGGATACACAGTCGATGGCAACAAGTCGTATGTAACCGACGGGCACCTGGCCGACATCCTGCTGGTGGCCGCCCGCGATGGTGAGCGGGTCGGTCTATATCTGGTTCAAGCGGCGGACGTTCAGATTGAGAGGTTGGTGGCGCTCGATATCACCCGGCCGCAAGCGACCGTGAGTTTGAGCTCGACGCCGGCCGAGCCACTCGGCACAACCGGCTCGGAACCGATCGAGAGCATGCTGCGAATCGCCCGGGTGGCTCTGGCGGCCGAGCAGGTCGGCGGTGCCGAGCGGGTGTTGGAGATGGCAGTGGCCTACGCCCAAGATCGCAAGCAATTCGGCCGGGCGATCGGTTCCTTTCAGGCGATCAAGCACATGTGCGCCGACATGCTGGTTGAGCTGGAAGCGGCGCGCTCGGCTGCCGCCCACGCAGCCTGGGCCGTTGCCAACTCGCCCGACGACGTCGCCGAGGCCGGCCTGATGGCCAAGGCTTACTGCTCGGAAGCGTTCTTCCACTCTGCAGCCAACAACATTCAAATCCACGGGGGGATCGGCTTCACCTGGGAGCACGATGCCCACCTCTACTTCAAGCGGGCCAAGTCCACCGAGCTGATGTTCGGTACGCCGGCAGATCACCGCGAGTTGCTCGCCGACCATCTCGGCCTTTAGGACGCCGAGGTAGGGGACTTCGCCCCTAAGGTCTCGCGGTTCACGCCGCCGATACTGAAATCGGTGAGTTACGACACCTATACGCACTTCACCGCGCTTCAGGCACTCACCGCCAACCTGGCGACTGTGGGTCTGCTGGTTGCATGGCGCCGTTTTCGCCTTCCCCCGGCGGTCGCGCTGTGGGGGGCAGCCGGCGTGGCCGCGGTGGCGACTATCGGCAGCCTCATCTACTCGCTGGTTTACGACCTCGTTCCGTGCGATCTCTGCTGGTATCAGAGAATCGCCATGTACCCGCTCGTGCTCATAGTGGGCATTGCCGCGTATCGGGCAGATCTAGCCGGCGCTCGCAGATTTGGTCTTCCTATCGCCGTTATCGGCGGATTGATTGGCGGATACCACTACCTGATCCAGCATTTCCCGAGCCTCGAGGCCGGCACTTGCTCGTTCTCCGCCCCGTGTTCAGTTCCCTGGGTTTGGCGATACGGGTTCCTGTCAATTCCGTACATGGCCATCAGCGGATTCGTGCTCATCATTGTTGCCCTGGCTAGTAGCAAGGAGGTCACATGAGGATCGTTCTTACCGCCGCAGTGTTGGCGTTCGGTTTGGCTGCTTGCGGCTCGGGTGAGCCGGCCGACCCCGGCGCAACGACGACGACCCTGATCGAGATCTCGGACTCGGTGGAGATCAATGGTGCCGCTTTGCCGGAGTTTGAATCGGGCCCCGATCCGGCGGTGGGAACTGTCGCTCCTGAAGTGAGCGGCCCGGGCTTCACAGGAAAGACCGTGAGCATCAACCACGACGGCGCGGCCAAGGTCATCGTCTTCCTGGCCCATTGGTGCTCGCATTGTCAGGATGAGGTCAAAGAGCTCGCGCCCTTCTTCAGTGACGTCGAGATTCCGGTGGGCGTGGAGTTGTTTTCGGTGGCGACTTCGACCACATCGCTGCGCCCTAACTACCCGCCATCGGATTGGTTATTGGAAGCGGGATGGCTGCTGCCGGTGCTTGTCGACACTGCTGAGTTCGATGTTGCCAATGCGTATGGGCTCAGCACTTTTCCGTATTGGGTGGTGCTCGACGGCAACGGCGTGGTGCTGACCCGGATCTCGGGCGGGTTGGGGACCGAGGCCGTCGCCGCTCTCTTGTCGAATCTGGAGAGCTTCTAGGCCGAGGTCTGAACCCCGCCGGCGCAGCTGGCCAGCGGCTCGGGGGCGTTGGGCCCGTCACGGAACGCATCGTGGAACTGCTCTAGCCGTTCGTCAGTGGCACTTTGCAGTTTGAGCTGGTTGGCCCATGCCGTGGCAATGACCGGCGCGCTCTGGCCGGGGAACGGGCTGACGATCGTCTCCGACCGCCGACCGAGACTCTCGAGGATGTCCAGCTCATCCTCGGGCAGGCCGGGCTGATAAGTGATCCAGACCACACCGTGCTCGGTGGAATGCACCGCGTTCTCCGTCCGAATCGGCGTGTCGAAGAAGCCACACACGTGCCAATTCGGGTCGTGGGCCCCGCCGGCAGGTGGGTCGGTGGTGCCATAATCGATGGGACCGTCTATGTGCTCTCGACTGACGTCGGTGAAGGTTTCGACGCCCGGAGGTGGATCCGGTCGGTCGCCGCTGCCGGTCTCAACGCCGGTTACCACCAATGCGATCAAACCGACCGTGGCGGCCACGCCGCCGACTCCGATCGCCAGAGCCTTCCAGTTGAATCCTGTGCTCGCGCTGGTTGCCACGGCGGGAGAATAGGCCGGGTTGCCGATTATCTAGACCATTTACATCGGTGACGGCTGACTGTGGGCTCCCGGTAGCATGCGAGCGTATGAGCCCTTTGGTACTGGGAGCCTTGCTCCTCGCGCTTTTGATTGGCCTGGCAGCCGCTCTGGTGTGGCAAGAGGCCCGGCAGCGGGCCGTGGTCCCTCAGCTCACCTATGTCCTCGAGGATGCAGTCCAATTCGTGAAGCGGCAGGGGGGCGACGCTGAGCGCCTGGATGTCGAAGATATCCGCCGGGTTTTGGAGTGGGAGTTGGTCTACTTGCAAGGGATGTCGCCTCGCGGGGCTGGAAGGCTCGAGCCGGTGCGAGTGGGCAACTCGGATGATGCCGCTCGTTTCATTCTCGAACAGACCCGGCCCCGCTACACCGCGGAAGAAGTACGGTGGGTGCTGGCGGGAGAGGCTGCTTACCTGGTGAGCATCGGTGCAGTTGGTGCCGCTGTGGAGGGAGAAGGTCCGTGAGCGGTCGATCTGAGTGGGAGAGGCTCGTTGAGCAAGCGCCGCAGCGACAGACCGAGTTCACGTCTTTGTCGGGGGAGCCGGTGCCAACGCTAGGCACGCCGCCCGATGGCGAGCCCGCCGACAATATTGGGTACCCGGGCGTGTACCCATATACGCGGGGGATTCACCCCACTGGTTACCGAGGCCGCTTGTGGACGATGCGGCAGTTCGCAGGATTCGCGTCGGTCAAGGAGACCAACGCCCGCTTTCACCACCTGTTGGCCGAAGGACAGGGTGGCCTGTCTGTCGCATTCGATATGCCGACGTTGATGGGCTACGACAGCGACTCATCGCAAGCTCTCGGCGAAGTAGGCCACTGTGGTGTGGCGGTTGATTCAGCTGACGATATGAAAGTCTTGATGGACGGGATCCCGTTGGACGAGGTCTCTGTCTCGATGACGATCAACGGTCCGGCGCAAGTTCTGTTCGGGTTCCTGCTGGTAGCCGCTGAGGATCAAGGCGTTTCCTGGGACCAGCTGACCGGCACCTTGCAGAATGACATCCTGAAGGAGTACATCGCCCAGAAAGAATGGCTGTTTCCTCCCGAGCCGCATTTGCGTCTGCTCGTTGACCAGGTGGAGTTTTGTCGGGATCGGGTCCCGCTCTGGAACACCATTTCGATCAGCGGGTATCACATACGGGAGGCGGGTGCAACCGCCGTCCAGGAATTGGCCTTTACCCTGGCCGATGGGTTCGCTTACGTGGAGGCGTGCCGAGATCGGGGCATGGATGTCGATTCGTTCGTTCCCCGGTTTTCGTTCTTCTTCGACTCTCACATTGACTTTTTCGAAGAGATCGCCAAGTTTCGTGCCGCGCGCCGAATCTGGGCCCGGTGGATGCGAGAGCGTTATGGGGCAAACGATGAGCGGTCGCTCAAGCTCCGCTTCCATACTCAAACCTCGGGCGTATCACTAACCGCCCAGCAGCCCTATAACAATGTGGTGCGCACCGCCATCGAGGCTCTCGCGGCGATCATGGGCGGAACGCAAAGTTTGCACACCAACGCCCTCGACGAGGTATATGCGTTACCCACCGAGGAAGCTGCCGAGCTTGCACTCCGTACCCAGCAGGTCATCGCCGAAGAGACGGGGACTGCCGACACTGTGGACCCCCTGGGCGGTTCGTGGTATCTGGAAGAGTTGACCGACCGGATCGAAGCTGCGGCCGAGGAGCTGTTTGCGGCCATTGATCGCAAAGGTGCCGGGTCGATGCTGGCGGGAGTGCTGCGGGGCATCGAGGAGGGATGGTTCCAGGGGCAGATTTCGGATTCGGCCTATGAGTTCGAGAAGAAGGTGACCTCCGGGGAGCGAGGCATCGTCGGCGTCAACCGCTATGTTCAGGATGACGATCAGGACATCGACATTCTTCGGATCGGAGTCGAGATCGAGACCGAGCAGCGCCAAGCGCTGGCAGAATTGAGAAGCAGCCGGGATGAGGCTGCGGTGGCGGCCGCCCGCCAGGCGCTGCGTGCCGGTGCCGAAGGCGACGCCAATCTGATGGAGTTGATCGTCGAGGCGGCCCGGGTGCGAGCGACCGAAGGAGAGATAGTCGAGACCCTGCGGGAGGTGTACGGTGGATACCGCGAGCCGGCCTGGATCTGAGATCCGGGCCCGTCTGGCCGAAGCGCTGGTGGCCGTCTACTTTTCCATCGCACCCAGCTCGATCCCCTGGCGCCGTCTGAGCCCCCAGCCGCCGCCGGCCGTCGTGCTAGCCGTCGGAGAACCAGTACGTAGAATCGGAATATGACCGATTACTCGACTGAAGAGGCCGTGCTCGACGAGTTGGTCGACTTCCTAAACGCTCGCGACCTCGAGGGCGTCCGCGAGCTGCTCGACGCCGAAGTTTCCGCCCCCTTCTTCGGTGGTACCGGTGCTGATATAACCATGCAAGGAGTTGGGGAGCTGCTCCTCGCGTACCCCGGCATCGTCACTACCCGCGGTGAGTTGGGGGAGGAGCCGGTGGTGGTCGTCTGGATTCCGGGCGAGACGCACATTTATCGCCGCATGGGCTATTTCCGCTTTACCTTTGCCGACGGCGATGAGGACGGTTATCAACTCATCGAGCACATCGACTACTCCGACGAGGTCGATGATGGCACGCTGCTGGCTGAACAGCCCGACCCCGCCGACATGGCTGAAGGCGAGGACTGGCAGACGTGGGCCGAGGGGTGAGGATGGGACGGTTGCTCCGCTTCGGTGAGAGCCGCTTCGTTGGCGTCCGCGACGAAATGGTCGTTTACGACTGCGACGACGAAGACCAATTCGCGCTTCTCGAAGCCCGGGTGGAAGCCGAGGCGCTGACGGAGAGGAATCTCCTGTCGGCGATTGCCCCGGACACGCTGGCCGAGGCTCGCAATCGCGGATTCCGACCCGTCAGCTAACCCAACAGAAATTCGGTAATGAGCGCCGCTACCTGGGCCTCCCGAAAGTAGAAGAAGTGGTCACTTCCATTGATGACCTCCACCGTTGCTCCGATCGATCGAGCATATGATTCGAGATCACCTACGGTGACGAATTGGTCATGGTCGCCGAGAATGAACAACCGCTTGGCCGGGGCCAAATCGGATTCTGGTGGGGTTTGCATATACTCGGTCAGCACCGGTGGAGCGATCCCGACGTAGGGGGTGGTGTCGTTCTCTCGGGCCTGCCAACGAAGCGCTGTGGCGGCACCAAAAGACCAACCGGTCAACGCCAGCGGCAGTTCACGGGCAGCCGCCAATGCAACCGCAGCGGCGACGTCATTGATCTCACCCTCGCCACCCGCCCACTGACCAGATGAGCCGCCCACCCCTCGGAAGTTGAAGCGGAGCACCGCAAACCCCGCTGCCACCAAGGACTTCGCCACTTTGTGCATGAGGGGAGCCGTCATGGTGCCGCCGTGTTGGGGGTGGGGATGACAGAAGATGAGCGCGGTATGGGGCTGTGGTTCCTCGTCCCAGCGCGCTTCCA
>JABAHO010000495.1_pt2 | contig 20231 bp, 21 predicted proteins | sample 7062071 | NCBI WGS metagenome assembly JABAHO01 (sample SAMN14534356, study PRJNA622989) | marine sediment metagenome | biome: marine biome [ENVO:00000428]; feature: marine pelagic biome [ENVO:01000023]; material: deep marine sediment [ENVO:00002113] | place: India: Gulf of Kutch | collected...
TGCTCGGCAAGCATTTCGAATAGTCCTTTTTCGCCGAGTCTGAGTATGTGGTCTCCGCAGCACCATTCTTCGGTGCCTAGTGTGGCGAAGTCGACGTCTAACTTGTCAAAGATTGACACCATGGATCTCGCGATTTCTTGGTTTCTTGGGTCATAGGCTGGAGAACACCCTACAAAGTACAGGACGTCCGCCTTCGTGACTGTTGGAAACGTCTTAATTTGTAAATCCGCAGCCCATTCCATTCGCTTGCTTGGGTGCGTTCCCATTGGGTTGTGATATCTAACTACGCTGGTGAGGACATCCTTAACTGTTCGTGGAATTGCTCCTGTTTCGACCATGAGACTATGTTCATCAACTATCGAAGATGAGGAATCGACTTCTTTGGGACAAAACAGCGTGCAGGAGTTACAGGAAGTGCACAGCCAGACGTTTTCCGCCATCGGCTTCAATCGCTCATTCAGACCCTCATCGCGGGAATCGGAGATAAACCGATAGTTCGTGGCGTAGGTGGAAGGTCCAAGGAATCGTTCATCAATCGCAGCTGGACACGCGGAATAACAGATGGAGCACTTGATGCACAAGGTCAAGTCCCAGTACTTTTTGAGTTCCGTGGGTGCTTGGATGAATNNTTATCGTACGTGTCGAAGAAGGGTTGGATGTCAACAACAAGATCTTTTATGACAGTCATGTTTTGCAGGGGTTCGATAACCAATGAGTCGGATTCGAGGTGAAGCACTTGTGTATAACAGGCCAACATCGGTTTTCCGTTGACCAGGATTCCGCAGCTTCCGCACACTCCCATTCTGCAGGAATGCCTAAACGCAAGCGTCTCGTCAAAGTTGTCTTTGATATACATCAAAGCGTCAAGCAGAGTTGTTCCCTTGCGAACAGGCATCTTGTACGTGGACACGTAGTGCCGTTTTTGTTTGGGATCGAAACGATGTATCGTGAATTCGACAGTTTTCTCAGCTAGAGTTGTCATTCAAACACTTCCTAGTAGGCTCTCTTGGTCGGTGGCCACTTAGTAATTGTAACTGGAATGTACTCAAGCTTAGGTCCCTCTCTCGTGTGGTACGCCAACGTATGCCTTAACCAGTTTTCATCGTCACGCTTCGGGTAATCAGGTCTCGAATGAGCTCCTCTCGACTCTGTTCGCGCAAGGGCACCAGCGATCGTAGTTTCAGCCAGATCCAAAGTGAAGTCAAGCTGCAAGGCGGCGACAAGTCCAGTGTTGAATGTCCTACTTTTGTCCTCAACTCTTACGTTTTGAAATCGCTCCTTGAGCTCTCTCAGTTCCTTCAAGGCACTTTCGAGCTCGTCGCCTTTCCTGTAGATCCACACCTTCTCGCTCATGACTCGTCTCATCTCATCCCTAATCGCCGGAACCTTTTCATCACCCTCGCCACCCAAGATTCCGTCAAAGATTCTTCTTTCCTCTGCCAAGACTTTCTCACGCGGAACTTCGCGAAAACCGTTCGACGTGGCGTATTTGGCAGCTTCTTCGCCGGCAACTGCTCCAAAAACTAGGCAACCCGTCGTGGAGTTTGTACCCAGCCTGTTTGCTCCATGCACATTCAAACATGCGCATTCGCCAGCGGCGTAGAGTCCTGAGACCGCCGTTTCGGTTCTCATGTTAGCGTGAATACCTCCCATGGAGTAGTGCGCTGCCGGTCTGATGGGTATAGGCTCCTTGACAGGGTCCACTCCGCTTAGTTTCACCGCGACATCGCGTATGAGCGGTAGCCTCTCGTTTATCTTCTCCTCGCCCAGATGTCTCAGGTCCAACGCTATGTAAGATCCATACGGTCCTTCTAATCCGCGTCCTTCCTGAATCTCTGTTGTCTCCGCTCTGGCTACGATGTCCCGTGGAGCCAANNGCATAGCGTTTCATAAAGCGCTCACCTCTGGCGTTGACCAAGTACCCTCCTTCGCCGCGCGCTCCTCCAGTGATCAGTATTCCGGAGGGAACAAGACCTGTAGGATGAAACTGAATGAATTCCATGTCTTTCAGAGGTACGCCAGCTCGATAGGCCATGGTCATCCCATCGCCGGTTGCCGTGTGTGAAAATGTTGTAAATTCGTAAATTCGCGCATAACCGCCAGTGGCCATTATGATGGCTTTAGAGCGGAAGACGTGTATTTCCCCTGTCTTCAGATTAATGGCTGTCAAACCTGCCGCAACGTTGTCCTCAACAATGAGGGAAGTGACAAACCATTCGTCAAAGAAAGTTATGTTGTCAAACGCTGTAGCTTTTCCGTACAGTGTATGCATTTCGTGAAAACCCGTCATGTCAGCGGCGAAACATGCCCTCGGGAAGCTGTGCCCCCCGAAGGGGCGCTGATTGATCTTTCCATCGTCGGTCCTGCTCCACGGACATCCCCAGTGGTCTTGAATGATTATCTCCTTAGGGGCTTGTTCGACAAAAAACTCTACAACATCTTGATCTGCAAGGAAATCAGACCCCTTGACGGTGTCCCAAGCGTGCAAATCAAAGGAATCTCCACTTCTTAGCACTGCGGCCGTTCCACCTTGTGCGCACACAGAATGCGAACGAACTGGGTAAACCTTTGATATCACTGCTACATCGATTTCACTGCCAAGCTTTGCAGCTGCAACAGCCGCCCTTAAGCCTGCCAATCCGGATCCGACGATAACAACATCATGAGCCAGCTTTTCCATTCAAATCTCCTGCTACTGGTCATTCGAAGAGAGCACCATATTCTATAAAACAACGGTTTAAGGCTTGTGCTGAGGATAGAAGTGACGAGCGCGGAATACATATTCTAGGTTCATAAGGAATAATACAAATACCCAACATGAGTATTCAACAAAGCCTTTGCCGTTGCCCGTCAGGATATACACTGACGGCTGGCGGTCTCTCAAATACGTTGAAGGAAGGTTGTTAAGNNGATGTAATGATCAAAGAAGTCATAGCCGTTGATTCAGGCGTGACAGTCAAGCAAGCAGTAAAGTTCATGAACAAGTTCGAGATTGGATGCTTGGTCGTGTTAAATAAGGGTAGAGTTGATGGAATAGTCACGGAACGGGATATACTGAAACGAGTGATAGGCGACAGCAGGAACGTAGACAACACGGAGGTTAAGGAGATCATGTCGAGACCCGTCTGGGTTGCCAGTCCAACTACTGAACTGGAAACCGCGCTGCAAAACATGTTGAAGCAGAAGATCAAGAAGCTTCCAGTAGTACAAGATGACAAGCTCGTAGGGCTCGTGACTCTTACGGATATTGTGCGGCTTCAACCTAAACTTCTGAACAAATTCAAGAGACTTGTGAAGGAAGACACGCCTGGGCGTATCCAAAGAGTAGTAGAACACTACATATCGTGAAGAGAAAAGAATGCATGGTTCTCCGTTTGGAACATCAAATGGTCTGTGAAAGCAGTTCAGCGATGTCCATGACTTGAATTTTTCCCTCTAAACCTGTGGTCTTAACAGCGTCTTCGAAAGTCAAGAGGCAAAAGGGACATGCAGTTGCTAAAACTTCAGCTCCCGCCTCGGCTGCATCTCTGACACGGGTCTCTCCAAGACGTTCACCTGGAATATCAACCCACATCCGACCTCCGCCTCCCTCACAGCAGAGGCTTCGCTCTTTGGAACGGTCGAATTCCACAAGCTTCACCCCTGGAATGCTCTCCAAGACTCTTCGGGGTTCGCTGTAGACGCCGTTTTGTTTACCCAAGAAACAAGGATCATGATAGATGACTGTCTTGTTCAGTTTCTTCGAAAAGGCTATTTTGCCGTTGTCGATTGCGTCCGCGAACAACTGCGTGTGATGCAAAACCTCGAAGCTAGTCTGGCCATACCTGTTTTTAAACGAATGATACGAATGGGGGCAGCTTGTAACAACCTGTTTTACGTTGTACTTGTTGAGGACCTTCGTGTTCTCTTCGACGAGAAACTCAAACAGCCCTTTCTCGCCCATACCGTAGACTTCGTTTCCACAGCAGTTCTCCTCGTTTCCCAAGGTTCCGAAGTCGATTCCCGCTTTTTCGAAGCATTTCACCAAGCTCCTTGCCACTTCTTGAACTCGCGGGTCATAGGCGGGTGTGCAACCCACAAAGTAGAGGATGCCTACGCCTTGTGACACATGTTTGATGTTCAGACCTTCCGCCCACTCTGATCTTTTGCCTCGTATTCTTCCCCAAGGATTGCCGTTTTTGAAAACTTCTTCTAAAGCGTCTCGGAGGGTTGGGGCGATTTGACCTTTTTCTACGACGAGGCTTCGAATGTCGATTAGAAAGTCGTATGGAACTAACTCCTTTGGACATCGAATACCACAAGTGGCGCAAGTCGTGCAGCTCCACAACTCGTCTNNAGATTCGCTTTTCTAGCCACTGGACAGCTTCCAGTGCACATCCCACACTGAATGCACTCCAGCAATTTATGTTTCTGAACAAGCTCTTGCGCGTTCATGTTCCAAATCTCGTTTACGATAGAAGGAAACAATGAAACACAAGATTTTTTAAGCGTTTTGCATCAGTGTAACAATTCCAACGAACGAATTCGAACGGAAGATTGACGAAATGGATGGAAATCCCCCAAGAGTCGGAATTTTTGTCTGCGAGTGCGGCGGAAACATAGGTGATGTAGTGGACGTAAAGACTGTTATAGAAGCCGTCAAGACTTGGGAAGGGGTCGTTGTCGCCAAATACAACAAGTATCTTTGCTCTCGGCCCGCACAAGACATAATAATCAATGCAATAGCAAAAAAGAACTTGGACCGCGTCGTTGTTGCCAGCTGCACCCCAAGAATGCACCTCCCGACCTTCCAAAGCGTATTGGAAAGGGCTGGGTTAAACCCGTACATGCTTGAATTCGTAAACATCAGGGAACAAGCCTCTTGGGTGCACGGTCCAAAAGCTTCTGCAGAAGCCACAAAAAAGGCTCTGACCCTAATTAGAGGCGGCTACGAGCGGAGCTTGGAACTTGAACCCCTAGAGAGCATAAGCGAAAAGAGCTCAAGGGAAATCCTCATCATAGGTGGAGGGATAGCCGGCATCACCGCAGCCTTAGAACTCGGCTACTTGGGTCACAAGGTCCACGTTATTGAGAAAAGATCAAGCGTCGGGGGGAACATGGCAAAACTGACGAAGGTTTTTCCAACTTTGGACTGTGCACAGTGCATACTTACACCGCGAATGGCAGAGATAGGAAGAAACCCAAACGTGAATCTGCTCACTTACGCTGAGGTGCAAGATGTTAGCGGTCGCCCGGGCAATTATACCGTAAAAATCTTCATGAAACCGAGAGGCGTCGACACTGAGAAATGCCGAAGCTGCGGAGTGTGCGCCAAGGTCTGTCCAGTAACTGCGATAGACGAATATAACGAAGGCTTGTCTGAAAGAAAGGCCGCATACATAGAATTTCCGCAGGCGGTTCCTTCCACTTATACGATAGATTTTGACGCCTGCACGAAGTGTGGAAAATGTGAGCAGATGTGTCCAGCCAAGGCTATAAACCTTGAAGACAAGGGGAAGATCGTTACGCGGAATGTGGGTGCCATAATTATGGCTACCGGCTACCAGCTTTATGATGCGAATATGCTCCAGAATTATGGATACGGCATTTACAGAGACGTAATCACCATGATGGACTTGGAAAGGTTAACTTCTGCCTCCGGACCCACGGAAGGTTTCATCAGAAGAGCTGACGGAAGTGACGTAGGAAAGATGGCGATTATTCTCTGTGCAGGATCTAGGGACAAGAACTACATTCCCTACTGCAGCCGCATTTGTTGCATGTACTCTTTGAAACAGGCCTTTGTGCTCAAGAAGATGCTTGGAATTGATGTTTGCATTTATTATACAGATATAAGAGCCACTGGAAAGGGCTACGAAGAGCTCTATTGGCGAGATGAAGAGGCCGGGGTCGTCTTCATCCGAGGAAAAGTTGCTGAGATTTGGAAGAAGAACGACAAGCTAGTCGTGCTAGTGGAAGACACCTTGATGGGCGAAGTTCGAGAAGATGAGTTCGATCTGATTGCTCTGGCTACGCCTATGGTTCCGCCTTCCGAGCTTAAAGAGCTTGCTGGCAAGATGAAGCTTTCATTGGGCGAGGACGGGTTCATACAGGAGAAGCATCCAAAGCTTGATCCTGTGGATTCCCTTGTGACTGGAGTTTTCGCTTGCGGATGTGCAATCAGCCCGAAAGATGTGCGCGACACAGTTTCTGACGCTTTGGGGGCTGCTGCCAAAGCCTCGCTTTTCCTCAAGGGAGAGTACATCACGACAAGCCCTGAGAAAGCCTTCGTGATCGAAGACTTGTGCAACGGCTCAGGCCTCTGCGTTCCAGTTTGCCCAGTCAACGCCATTGTCATGAAAAAGGGAAAAGCCAAGATTAACCCCTTCATCTGCATCGGATGTGGAGCATGCATTCCGGTGTGTCCGAAAGAAGCCATCGATTTCAAGAATTCAACGAATAGGCAGATCATTTCTAACCTCAGAGGCGTTCTCATGGACAAGGAGCCCAGCGAGATTAGAATTGTCGCCTTTGTAGACAAGAGTGTGGGATATACCGGCATGGACTTTCTGGGACTTGACCGCGTCAACTATCCTGAAAGCATTCGAATAATAGCAGTTCCGTCCACAGCCATCATAGGTTTGAAACATCTTCTTTCTGCCTTTGCTTTCGGAGCAGATGGCGTACTGGTTATTGAGGGCCAAGAAGACATCGATGAGCATTACACCAAGAAGAGGATGATTGAGATGCGTCGTTCTCTCGAAGATGCTGGAGTAAAAAGCATGAGGGTTCGCTACAGCTATGTGCCTTTGCCTGTCTACAAGAAAGCCGCGGAGCTGTTTACCATGTTTGCAGAAAGAATTAAGAAATTCGGGCCCCTCACTATAGAAAAACGTAAAGCTATTAGAGAGACGTTAAGCATCTGAGGAGAAAGAGAAGCCATGAACATAATTGTCTGTGTAAAGCATGTTCCTGAAACCGCAGAAGCAGAAATAGAGATTGATAGCACGGGAACAGCTATCAAGAAGACAGGTTTGGTTTTCGACATCAACGAGTGGGATGATTACGCGTTAGAGGAAGCTGTACTCTTAAAAGAAAAGTTAGGTGGCACCGTTACTGCAATCACAATGGGATCAGAAGATTCGGACGCCGTTTTAAGGAAATGCTTGGCTCGGGGAGCCGACGACGCCATAAGACTTACAGACCCGCAGTTTGAAGGTTCCGATGGTTACGCCATCGCCAAAATTCTATCTAGAGTCATCAAGAACCTGCCTTTCAACCTAGTATTGACCGGGGCACAGGCAAGCGATGATGGTTACGCAACAGTGGGCCCAACCCTTGCAACCCTTCTTGGGATTCCCCACGCGACCATGGTAAAGAAGATCGAATTCAACGATGGAGTTGCCCAAGTCAACCGGGAATTAGAAGGCGGATTGGAAGAGATCGTTGAGGTACCGTTGCCTGCTGTGCTTGCAGTCCAGACCGGAATCAATGAGCCCCGCTACGTTTCGATTATGGGAACAAGAAAGGCCATGAAAAAAGAGATAAAGACTCTCGGTCTCGTTGACGTCGGCTTGAGTGAAAACGAAGTTGGTGAGGCCGGTTCCTGGGCCAAAATAGAAAAGATGTACGTGCCCCCAGTAGAGAAACAGGCGGATTTCTTAAGTGGAAGCCCTGAAGAAATGGCCGCGAAGATTGCAGAAATTCTCAAGACTAAAGGGCTGATTTAAATGACTAAAATCTTTGTTTTGGCCGAGCACAGGCAAGGACAGATCAGAGATATAACGTTCGAAATGTTGAGTAAAGGAAGAGAGTTAACAGGACAAACAAATACAGAACTGACCGCCGTGCTCTTGGGAAAAGACGTCAAGACCCATGCTAATTCTCTTCAGGACTACGCGAAAACGGTTCTGCTGGTCGAAGACCCCAAGTTGGAGAATTTCAACGCGGACGCATATCACAAGGTGCTATCCAGCCTAGTCAATGAACACAAACCCCTGCTGACTCTGATAGGACACACATCTTTCGGTGTAGACCTCGCTCCCAGCCTTGCGGTCTCAATGAACACACCCTTAGCAACAGACTGCATAGACTTGGAATTCAAAGGTGAAACGTTAACTGTGACCCGCCAGATGTACGGTGGCAAGGTGAACGTGAAAGCAACGCTTCGCAAAGCAGAAGGTTACATCGCAACTGTACGTCAAGCAACGTTTCCCCATGAAAAGAAGACACCTGTGAACGGAAAAATTGTTGAAGTGCCTTCTATCCTTTCCGAGGAAGTTTCGAAGAAGCGGTTCATCAAGTATGTATTGCCGCCTCCAGGAGGCGTTGACATATCGGCTGCAGAAGTACTCATCGGAATCGGAAGGGGGATCAAGGACGGTAGCAACATTCCCCCTGTTGAAGGATTGGCAAAAACCCTTGGAGGCGCATTGGCATGTTCACGCCCTATCGTGGACAAAGGATGGCTTCCAAACGATCGCCAAGTGGGCTCTTCGGGAAAAACCGTCAAGCCAAAGCTTTACTTGGCCTTGGGCATAAGCGGTGCCTTTCAGCACGTGTTGGGAATGAAGACTTCAGACCTGATTATCGCAGTAAACAAAGACCCGAAGGCGCCCATTTTTGGCGTCGCTGACTACGGAATTGTGGAAGATCTCTTCAAGATAGTTCCGGCTTTGGAAAGCAAAATAAGGGAATTGAAGGGAAAGTAGAGGAGTTCACTTGGAAGGAAGAGAGAACAAATGCATTTTGAATTGACTGAGGAGCAAAAGTACATCAAAGCTGCCGCCCGAGAATTTGCTGAGGGAGAATTTCAACCAGAAGTAGCAAGAGAATCTGACCAGAAACACGAGTTCCCCAGAACTCTCTACAAGAAAGCGGCGAAGCTAGGCTTCATCGGCTGCTATTTTGATGAGAAGTATGGCGGGCAGGGCTTGGGGCTTCTTGAAAACGTGTTGATGGAAGAAGAGTTCTGCCGGGTCGACTCTACGCTTGGATCCGCCATGTTTGCTGGACTGTTCGGTAGCGACATGATACTAGAATACGGCACTGAAGCGCAGAAGAAGGAGTTTCTGCAGAAATCAGCGCAGGGGGAATGGATTTCTGCAGGAGCGTTCACTGAGCCCGCTCATGGAAGCGATGTCACCGTCATGGACACAGTCGCTGTAAAAGATGGAGACGAGTATGTAATCAACGGCGCAAAAACCATGATAACCAACGCCCCTATCGCCGACTACGCCGTGGTGCTTTGCCAGACGGACCCTGAAGCCCGACACAAAGGTCAAAGTCTATTCATAGTTAAGAAAGGCACACCAGGATTTGACAGTAACGAACTCACCGGGAAAATGGGGATTCGAGCATCGCTGCTTGGCGAGTACTCATTTAGTGACGTTCGTGTCCCAAAGGAGATGCTTCTGGGAGAGGAGAACAAGGGTTTCTATCACTTCATGGAGTTCATCGATGTAGGTCGAATTAATGTGGCNNCGTCCCCTCGCTGATTTCCAGGTGATTCAGCACAAGCTGGCTGATATGGCGTTGGATATTGAGTCTGCGAGGCTTCTAACGTATAAGGCGGCGTGGCACAAAGATCAAGGAAAGATCATTCCCAAGTGGGCTTGCATGGCGAAGACCTTGGCGACAACTAATGCTATGAGGGTGATAAGTGAGGCTATGCAGGTCTTTGGTGGCTACGGTTACTTGGCTGACTACGATATTGAGCGGTACTACCGTGATATTCGAATCTCCGCGATCTATGAAGGCACCACAGAGATTCAGAAAAACATAGTTGCTAGAATCCTCTTGCGTGAATAACTGAGTCAAAGTTCAGCTTGAACGTGTTGAAGGCATCACACACATCGCGTGGTAGAAGCTGAAGCATGGGACTTCAAATGAGTGGCAGACAAATATCGAGAAGGCTTTTCCGGAAAGCCGCCATGGAAGCTGCACAGGCTTCCCAAGTCGAGTGCAACCCTGTAAGGGCCAATGTCTATGTTGAAAGTCACAGAAGTTTAGTTGCATTGGTTCGAGCCGACGACCGAGAACGCGGAATAGCTGAGGCGCTACGTCTTATTGGTGGAATAGAGCCTGCGGTCACAAATCTCAAAGGATACGTCTTGATCAAACCCAACTGCAACAGTCACGATCCTTTTCCTGCAAGTACTCATCCTGACACAGTCAGATTTGTCGCCACACTTTTAATACAACAAGGATTGCTGAAGGAGCAGATTGTCATAGGTGACATGTCTGGACCTGCTTGGCTTCCAACCGAAGCTACCATGAAGAAAAACGGAATTCTCGATGTTGCCCGGAAACTCGGAGTAGAAGTGGTGCCTTTTGAAAACGAAGAATGGATGTGGGTGAAGCCGAAAAAAGCTTCCTCATGGCCTGAAGGATTCAGAATTGCAAAGAAGGTTTACGAAGCTTCAAGGATCATCTCGCTTCCGTGTCTAAAGACGCATCAATTTGGCGGAATTTTCACTCTCAGCCTCAAGAACAGCGTAGGTTTGATCAACCCAGCAGATAGAGCAATTCTTCACAAAAAGCCAGGATCTCGGATAGCGGAGATAAACCTCGCCTACACGACGGATCTAATCATTCTGGACGGACTGCAATGCTTTGTTTCTGGAGGCCCAGCGCATGGAAAGGCAGTGACGTCGGGTGTCATAGTGGCCGGAAGTGACAGGGTGGCTGTAGACGCAGTAGGCGTTGCGATTCTGAAATTCCACGAAGCGGAAGGCATTAGTGACGTCAAGGTGAAAGATCATGAACAACTGAAAAGAGCAGCGGAAATTGGCATAGGACATGTGGACGGCAAGTTGATCGCCTTAAAGCCATCCAATCTAGTCAACGACGAGAAATTTGACGACCTTGCGACCTTCATCAAGCATCAAATTTGAGTTTACTTCAGCATCATTTTTCCTGAGGCGCCATTTGACGATTGCAGAAAACGAATTACTGCAAGGATGAGACTCACACGCCCTTGAAATGAACTCAGATGATGAATACTCTGCAGCTGCCGGTAAACAGCTCGTGTGTGCTAGAAGCTGAAAGGCTATTGATTCGTTGGTAGTGCAAAAACACAAATAAGTTGACAATGCAAGAATGCGCTCTGAACGAGCTTTTCCTATAGGTGATTAAGTGCAAGACAAGACCGTGCTGATACCGCTGCATAGACCGAACCTGACAGAGAAGTTTTTCTTTTTTGCCTCGGGCATAGTAACCAGCGTTCCCCTCACACTCTTTGTTGGAACCTTCACAGACTCCCTTTGCGTCGTTTTGCCAACGTTCTATGCGACGTTATGTTCTTTGGCGATATTCACGCCTTTCGTTGAGGAATTCGCAAAAGCCTACCCCCTTTTTTATCGTCATGGTGAAACCGAAAAGTCCATTTTTGCTTTGGGGCTCCTAGTCGGACTTGGATTCGGCGTTTCCGAATTTCTCCTATACGTAATTGCGTTTGGAACACCCTTCTATATCAGGTTGCCCGGTCTGGTTTTTCACGCAGGAAGCACGTCCATCACTGCCTACGGGATAGCCAAGAAGCAACCTGTACGATTCTATCTCGTTGCTGTGGCTCTGCATTTCACCAATAACATCTCTGTTCTACTAGATCCATTCCCTGATGTGGGCTTCAACATAGGCGGAGCTGCCGTCCTAGCGATAACCTTGCTTCTTACTCTCCGTCTCCACAACAGAACTTCCGAAACAATCGTAGACTAGTAGCGCGCGAGCAGAGCCTAGCCTGAAGGTATGAAAGAAACGTGTGTGTTGCATGCACCGCGTAACAGAGCAGAGGCCAATCCTTACGTCAAAAATCTTTAATATTTCCTGCATCCACTCTTGGTCTGGTGGTTTTGTGGTAACGACTGGCAAATTAATGGGAAGAAAAGTGATAAGCGATGATGCATTTACCCTGGGCGAGGTCGCGGGAGCTGAAGTCGACACTCGTTCATGGCAGATCACTCACATGCATGTCAAACTAACGGATGAAGCCACGAAGGAACTGGGCTTTAAGAAGCCGTTTCTAGGTCACTTGACAGTGTGTCTACCCGTTACACTGGTCAAAGCGTTTGGAGATGTTGTAACGCTGGGCAACGCCTTGCAGGAACTCAAAGAAGTTCCTGAATGTAAACACGGCTGACGCAAACCGGTCTGTCTACTTCTCCCGCTCATTTTTTCTCAAGAATCTTCTAGGTCACCTGCAACTTGAACTGTGCGCGCGGGTCCTAAACTTGGGCACGGGAGAACAGATAGGTACCAAGAGCGACCATCAAGCCGTTGAAGCTAGCAACTACACCCAAGCTGATCAGCCACCCAAAAGGTCCGAGGAGCGACGTTCCAGTTCCCAGCAAGCACCATCGCAATAGTTCGACCCCGTAAAACATGGGATCCAACAACATCGCGACCTGAAGCGGAAATGGCACAACGTCAATGGGAAAAAACGCTCCTGAAAGCATGAAGAGCGGCCACATCACAAATGTAGACAACAGCTGAAACGCGTGGAAATCGTTCAGAGTTGATCCGATGGCGACGCCCAGACCGACAAAGCCCGCGGTGATGAGAAGCATCACGCCTATCGCTGCTACCACACCGGCGACTAGCATTGTAGTTGGCGTGAATGCGCCCATAACTCCAGCGATCCCCATCAGCAATACACCTTGGATTGATGCCGTGATTGCTCCGCCGAGAATTTTACCTAGGATGATGCTAGTTCGACTGACGGGTGCGACAAGCATCTCTTTCATGAAGCCAAATTGGCGGTCAAAGATGACAGAGACGCCTGAAAAGACAGAGCCAAAGAGCAGTCCCATGCCAATTATGCCCGGCGCCAGGTACGAAAGATAGTTAACACCACCAAATCTGCCAACGAAACCCCCGAGTCCCAAACCGAAAAGAGCAAGGAAGAAGAAGCTCTGCGCCACCGACGAGATTATTCGTGCCTTGGCTCGCCAATAGCGTTTCAACTCACGTAGCAAGACCACATAGATTGCTTGGCCCGACAATGGCTGAACCATTTTCCCTCCACCTCTCTTGGGCGTCAGCCTCTAACCTGCCGCCCACGGGCATGGCGCATGATCCGGTGACGCCGCACCATCTCCATGAAACTTCCACGTTCGTCACGTATGTCACGACCAGTCACTGAGAGGAAGACATCGTCCAGTGTAGGCTTATGCAGCTCGACTGATTCAAGAACCGCTCCGGTTTTTTCGGCCAGCTTAACAATCTCCGGAATGCGATGTCCGCCATCGTCCACTAGCAAATTCAAACCTTTCGAACCTTGATTGAGATCGTGCTGACCGCTCTCGTTGGTCATGCCTTGCGTGATCATCTGTTGGAGATGTTTAGGTATCTTACGCCCGCCTCCCATGCTTCCAGAACTCATCCCAGTCATCATTCCGCCCATGCCGACGCCATCTGACATCCCACGCATCATGTGCATCATACGACTCATTGTGCCCTGGCTGTTGCCAGAAGCAACGACATTAACGCGGCGTACCCAATCCTTTTTCTCTAGTAGAGGGCGTATTTTAGGCACCTCTTTCGGGTCTTTGAAAGTCAGACTCACAATATCTCCTTCTAACTGCGCTTTCAGTTGGTCTGGGGTGTCCAGTGCGACAATTTTTCCAAAGTCGATGATGAGTATGCGTTCAGCGAGATAATCGGCTTCTTCCGTGTAGTGCGTGGTCAAGATGATGGTGACCTGTTTGCTTTGATTGAGGCGTTGGATGTGTTCCCATATGGAGCGTCTGGTCTGGGGATCCAGGCCGAGTGTCGGCTCGTCTAGAAACAGAACCTGGGGATGGTGGAGTAATCCTCGGGCGATTTCTAGTCGTCGCTTCATGCCCCCGCTGTAGGTCTTTACGAGGTCATCGGCGCGATCAGTGAGCTGGACTATCTCTAACATCTCCTTGTTCCGTTGCTGTCGTACATCTCGCTTGAGCTTGTATAGGCGTCCGTGAAAGTCTAGGTTCTCCCGACCTGTCAACTCTATGTCCAGTGTGGGGTCTTGGAATACGTAGCCTATGCTGCGTCGGACAGCATCGGGGTCTTGGAGAATGTCGTGACCATTTACTGCTGCGCTTCCGCTGGTCGGTCGTAGCAATGTCGACAGCATGTTCAGTGTGGTGGTTTTGCCAGCTCCGTTGGGACCCAGGAACCCTAGGATTTCACCCTTCTTGACGCTGAAACTTATGTTGTCTACTGCTCTCACCTTATCGTTGAAGACCTTCGTTAGTGCCTTCACTTCGATGATGTTGATTCTGTTGCACTCTCCTACTTCCATTCTTCCTGTCTGGTCAGACTCTGATGAGGCTTCCATTTATTCGTATCGTAGTGCATCAACGGGTTTGAGTCTTGAAGCTCGCCAAGCTGGGTAAAGGGCGAAGATGACACTGATCAACAGACCGAAGGCGAAAGCGCCAAGGATCACAGTGGGGGTGAGGACAGGAGTTATGGTCATTCCATCATTTGTGGCCGCTTGATTTCCTGCTGACATAAAACCTCCTCCAGTAAAGACTCTTGCAACCACGTTTGCCAAAACCCAACCTGAAGCTACGCCCACTGCTGCCCCCATCAAGCCAACGATAACTGCTTCACTCAAGAAAATCGAAAGCACTGTTCGATTTTTCATGCCTAAAGCTTTCAGTATCCCGATCTCTCGTGTCCGTTCCATCAACGAGACGATCATAATATTCATTATACCTATTCCCGCCACTAGTAGTGAGATGGCCGCAATTCCCGTTAAGAAGAGCTCGACGGTTGAGAAGATTGTTGAAACGGTGTCAAGCACAGCTGTTGAAGAGATTACATTGACTTGACCACCGAAGGCTTCCTCTATAGCCTCCGACACGCTCTCAATCGTAGCGCTATCGTCGTTCTCCAACTGCACAATTATTGTGTCGCATTCGTCAGTTCCAAAGAAACTTTGGGCTCGGGTGATTGGAATGTAAATATTGGTATCTGAAGGTCCGCCGAAGCCGAAGCCTCCTATCTCCTTGAGAACAGCTGCAACTTGGCCACTATAGGTTTCGTTTTTCGGTGGCAGTGTGCTTGCGTTAGTCCAGGTGATCTCGACGATGTTACCGACGTTGGTGAAGGCTGTGCCGTTCTCCCAAGGATCACTGACTCGCTTTCCAACCACGACTGTTTCGTTTTCTGGACTGAGGGATATACCTCCGTCTTCAGCTACAAAGGTTCTGCTGTAAATGTCTGCATATTTGGCGAAATCCACACCCACGATCGCGAGCATAAACTCTCGTTCCCCGGATTCGATGTAGCCGAGTTTCCGGATTACGGCAACCGACATGTCAACATCTTCTATTTCATCGATCATTTGCGTATAGTTTACTAACAGCTCGAAATCAGATTCCGTTGCAGCAATTGCGCCTGGACCCATGCCGAAGCCTCTCTGCGTGGAGACAATTAACGTGTCGGTGGCGAATCCTGATTGCAGCTGATCACTTATAGTCGTTTGGAGACCTTGCGTGATTGAAAGCAAAGCAACAATAGCCGCAATCCCAATAACCACGCCCAGGGTTGTGAGGCCTGCACGGAGTTTCCTCAATCGTATTGCGCCGAAGGCAAAAGAGAAGATATCGCTTATTTTCATGCTAGTTCACTTTTTCCTCAACGATTAAACCGTCAATCATCTGCACTGTTCTCCTCGTTTGCCGTGCTATTTGCTGGTCATGCGTAACAACGATGATGGTCACGCCTTTGTCCCTGTTCAGCTTCTTGACGAGTTCAACTATTTCTTTGGCAGTTTTTGAGTCGATGTTTCCTGTAGGTTCATCCATGAGGAGGAATTTCGGGTTGTTTGCCAAGGCTCGGGCAATTGCCACGCGTTGACGTTCGCCTCCGCTCAGTTCGGCTGGTTTGTGATTCATTCTATCTGACAAGCCTACCGTTTCGAGAAGTTCCTCAGCACGTTTTCTCCTTCTATTCCTACCCAATCCGGGTATGGTCATTGTCAATTCGACATTTCCTCTTGCTGTAAGCCGCGGAATGAGGTTAAAGAATTGGAATACAAAACCTATTTCCTGCCTTAAATCCGCCAGTGCATTGTCACTTAGCGTGGAAGCATCTACGCCTTCTATGAAAACTTTTCCACTTGTCGGTTTGTCCAGTGCGCCAATCATATTTAGAAGCGTAGATTTACCGCTTCCTGAAGGACCCAAGATTGCAAGGAAATCACCCCTTTGAACTTTCAGATTGACTCCTTGCAGAGCTTCAACCTGCACTTTTCCCAGCATGTAGGTTTTTCTAAGTTTCACCGTCTCAACAATCGGTGTCGCCATACGCATCAGCTTTTTCAACTTTCTTATTCATCTCCTCGATTTTTTCAGCGGTGCTGTTCAAGAATTCTCCAACTTCCCTGATGGCTCGATCCGTCATATTTCCTCTCAAAGCCTTTCGAAGATTAAAAAGCGCCATTGCGAATCGTCTGATAGGATCTCTAATTTCAATTAGCTTCTCAGGGGTAGCACCAACCCACAACCTGCCAAAAGGCAAAGATGATGAAAGCTCCAGCTTTTCCCTCAATCTTTCTCCCAAACTTGCGTGTTCTTCGAAAAACTGACTGCCCTTCTCTGTTAACATGTATCGTTTCAACCAGCCTTCGTCCCTTGGGAGTTCTTTCGTGTAGCCCTTTGCTTGTAACCATCCTAGGAGAGGATAGACTGAACCCGGGCTTGGTCTCCATCGACCATCTGTTTGTTTTTCAACCTCTTCCATTATTTCTGATCCGGACATGGGTTTTTCTCTCAGGAGTTTAAGTACATGGAATCGGAGAAATCCTTTCGGCACGCTTGCTGTGTGTCTTAGCCAACGTCTAAGTGGAGGTGGTGGATCATTGAACATTATGTCACCAATGATATCGTGAGTGATATCAAACGCGAGCTTTATACTTTGTGTAAACGAGAGAAAAGCCAGAGATGAGAATGATTCAGTCTTGTGGAACGTACGTTCAAGATGTGCGGCAAAGGCGAGTATAGTGAAAGATCTGCAATAACAGTATATTTCTACACTTTGCTCTCAAACGCCCAGGTTCTTATAGACTGTTGTTCTCTTCTCTTCTACTTTCTTCTTGACCTCTTCGAAAAGATTGTTCCCATGGGAGTCAATCGCAACGGTTAGAGGACCGAACTCTTCAACTTCAAAGATCCATAAAGCTTCGGGCATTCCAAGGTCAGACCATTCCAGAGCTCTGACGTGTTTGATGGCTTTGGCTGCGAGAACTGCTGCTCCGCCGGTGAAGGCACCATAGACTGCACCATGCTCTTTCATGGCATCTGTGGTGCGTTTTCCCATGCCACCTTTGCCAATAATAACTCGAACCTTGAAGTTTTTTATGAACTCGTCTTCAAACTGGCCCATGCGAGTGCTTGTCGTCGGACCAGCCGCGACTACTATCCACTTGTCATCTTCCTTCTTCACGATTGGACCACAGTGAAAGACCGCTAGCCCTTCAAGTTTGATAGGTAGCGTCTTTCCTTCCTCAAAATATTCCAGAGCTCGTTTGTGGGCTGCGTCCCGTGCCGTAACCATCGTACCGGTAACGTAGAGGACGTCGTTTACCTTCAGCTCTCTTATCTCTTCTTCAGAGATTGGCGTCTTCAACTTGAAAACAGTCATCTTCTTCACCTCGCTTTGTGGGTTGAGTATTCAACTGATCCATCAGCGTTGATGCGGGCGGTAGCCCTTCTAGCTGCCCAACACTGATAGGCAACGCCAACTGGGTATGAGGCTGGGTGTCGATGCGCGTATTCAACGTTGACTCCTAGCACTGTGAACTTGCCGCCAAGTCCCATTGGTCCGATTCCCGTTGAATTCGCAGCTTCATAGAGCTCCTTCTCTAGCTTCTTCAAGTCTGGATTTGGATTGGGTTGGTCAAGTGGCCTCAGGAGTGCTTTCTTAGCCAGTTTCATAGCTATGTCTGCTCCTCCTCCAACACCGACTCCTAAGGTATTCGGTGGACAGGGCTTGGCTCCAGCTTTTATGACGGCGTCTATCACAAATTTCTTCAAGCCTTTGATGCCTTCGCCAGGAGTTATCATGCCCAAAGCTGAGACGTTTTCTGAGCCTCCGCCTTTGGGGAGAGCTGTGATTTCAATACTGTCTCCATCTGTGATTTCCCAGTGTACGAACGGGATGAACCTTCCGGTATTGTCCCCCGAGTTTTTCCGGGTGAGCGGATCCACCGCGTTCGGGCGCAGCGGCACTTCTTCTGTTGCTCTCTTAGTTGCGCGGCGCAACGCGGCTTCAACCTTCTCCAAGCCTCTGGCTTGAGCGCCAGCTTTCACATAGAATATGATGGTGCCAGTATCTTGGCAGATCGGCGTATTCAGTTTTTCAGCAAATTCGATGTTGGTCAATATCGCTTTCAGGTTAACCTTTCCTGCTTCGCTTGTTTCTTCTTCGTAGGCTCGTTGAAGAGCCTCTTTTACATCACTTGGCAGTCTGATGACCGCCTGCTTCAAGAGGTTGAAAGCGACGTCTTCAATAGTGTCCTGAATCTCCAATCCGTTTCCTCCACGAAGAGCATAGGAATTGAAATCTCAACCTTATACCTTTTTTGTTCTGATCCTTCTTCGGATGACACATTTCAGTTTCAGCTGGCACTCTCACGGAATGTTTTATCTCGGCGTACGTGCAACTTAAATACAAATTCTAGCCAAATCACTTGCAGTTTGTTGAAGGGCACAATAATGGATGTGGGAGAGGAAGCGGAAACTCAGAAGCGGAAATATGAGTATTTAGAAGATCTTCCTGGGGTAGGTCCTGCAACTGCGCAGAAAATGCGGGAGTTAGGATTTAACACAGTTGAATCTCTAGGCACTGCTGCCGCACGGGAGCTGGAATCCGCAGGGATTGGTGAAAAAAAGGCCTTAGAAATCATTAGGGCCGCTCGATCGTCGCTCTCGCTTTCGTTTGTTCGTGCTGACGAGCTATTGAAACTACGTCAAAGCGTGCTTCGTTTAGGCACTGGAAGCAAAGCCCTCGATGAGCTCCTGGGTGGGGGATTGGAGACTCAAACGATTACAGAGTTCTATGGCGAATATGGAAGCGGCAAAAGCCAAGTGTGCCATCAGCTTTGCGTGAATGTGCAGCTGCCTCATGGGCAAGGGGGATTGGACGGTGGCGTTCTCTATGTCGACACTGAAAACACCTTTCGAACAGAACGTATCGTGCAGATGGCCGAAAATCTCGGTCTAGACCCTGAAAGCGTGGTGAAAAACATCATTGTGGCTGAAGCTTACACCTCGGATCATCAGATGTTTCTTTTGGAAAAATCTGACAGCGTCATAAAAGAGAACAATATTCGCCTAATCATCGTAGACTCGCTTACTTCTCATTTCAGAAGCGAGTATATTGGTAGAGAGATGCTGGCTTCGAGGCAGCAAAAGCTTAACAAGCATATGCACAGGCTCATTCGTTTGGCTCGAGCTTTCAACACGGCTGCGGTTGTAACAAATCAGGTAATGGCTAAACCAGATGTTTTCTTTGGAAATGCGGTGCATCCAATTGGGGGTCATGTCGTAGGACATACTAGTCACACTCGAGTTTTCCTGCGCAAGTCGGCTCGAGGACCAGTACGAATCGCACGTCTGGTTTCGAGTGTCTACCTGCCCGAGGGCGAACGCGTGTTCAAGATTACGGAAAATGGAATTGAAGACATAAGTGAAGATGAGGAACCAACACGCAGAAGGCGATAGCGCTGCCGATGCCTTCAATCTACGTCACCAGATTTTTCCAACTCGTCACCGCTAGACGATTTGCGCAAGCAGAACGTGTGCTTCTTCGGTTAAGACAAAAAATATCAAGAACAGAATGGAACACCGGATATTTCCAAGCTCTCAGAGGTATGCTTCTCGCTCAAAAAACCAATGACGATCGATATGTTTTCCTTTCGAACGCGAACTTCAAGAACCACAATGAACTGCAGAAGTATAGACGAGAGTTTCTGAGACAGGCCAGAAACAAGCTTCATGCGGACTATGACCGAGGCTACTTCGCCGCGTGGGCGAGCTACATGCGAGTTCTTGCCAAACTGGAGTTCCCCACTGAAAAGACAGAAAGCAAAATCTCCAAGAAGAAAGAGGCAAAAACTAGGGTAAGACCTGAGAAGAAAGTCCCGGAAAAAGCAAAAGAAAGGGCAGAGATAGCGAAGAGAAAAGAAGAGGCGAAAAAAACAATAGTCGAACCAGCGAAGAGCCGAATCGAGCCTACAGAGAGCGACGAAGAAATCGAGCGCA
>JABAHO010001248.1_pt1 | contig 20221 bp, 21 predicted proteins | sample 7062071 | NCBI WGS metagenome assembly JABAHO01 (sample SAMN14534356, study PRJNA622989) | marine sediment metagenome | biome: marine biome [ENVO:00000428]; feature: marine pelagic biome [ENVO:01000023]; material: deep marine sediment [ENVO:00002113] | place: India: Gulf of Kutch | collected...
CACGAGGATGCGAGCCATCCCACCCAAACCGCGCCCGCGGACCACAGTGGGCAGGAGATGCCGGCGGCAGAGCCCATGGACCACACCGGGCGGCAGACGGCGGAGGGCCACGACTCGCAGGACGCCATAGCAGACCCGCACGCCGGCCACTCGATGCCCAAGGCGCCCCGGGCACACGACCAGTCCCAGATGGGCCGGGAGTAGTCGCCATGCTCAGGAACATCGTCGAGGCATCCGCTCGAAATCCCCTTCTCGTCGCCCTTGGAATCGCCGGGCTGCTCGCGTGGGGCAGCTATGCGGTCTTGAACACGCCGCTCGACGCGATTCCGGACCTCTCCGACGTCCAGGTCATCGTCTTCACGGAGTATCCCGGCCAGGCGCCCCAGGTCGTCGAGGACCAGGTCACCTATCCGCTCTCGACCGCGATGCTCGCGGTCCCGTACGCGGAGGTGGTGCGCGGCTACTCGTTCTTCGGCTTCTCGTTCGTCTACATCATCTTCGAGGACGGAACCGACCTCTACTGGGCCAGAAGTCGCGTCCTCGAATCGCTCAACTTCGTCTCCGGCAGGCTCCCGCCTGGCGTCGCGCCCACGCTCGGACCCGACGCGACGGGCGTCGGCTGGGTCTACGAATATGCGCTCGTCGACCGAACGGGGCAGCACGACCTCGCCGAGCTTCGCTCGCTGCAAGACTGGTATCTGCGCTACGAGCTCCAAACGGTCCCCGGCGTGGCTGAAGTCGCGAGCGTCGGCGGACACATCCGACAGTATCAGGTCGAAGTCGACCCGAATCAGCTCGCCGCCTACGGGCTTTCGATCGGCCACGTACGCCACGCCATCAAGCGAAGCAACAGCGACATCGGAGGAAAGCTCCTCGAGCAAGCCGAGACCGAGTTCATGGTGCGAGGGCGGGGATACGTCGAGAGCGTGACCGACCTCGAGCAGGTTGCCGTTGGCGCGAGCGAATCGGGNNGCCGCAGGCGTCGTCATCATGCGTTTCGGCGAGAACGCGCTCGAGACCATCCGAAACGTCAAGGAGAAGCTCGTGGAGCTCTCGGCCAACCTGCCGGAGGGCGTCGAGATCGTTCCGGTCTACGACCGGGGCCCGCTCATCGAGCGCGCCATCGACAACCTCCGCGAGAAACTCTTCCAGCAGGGCCTGATCGTCGCTCTCATCTGCTTCGTCTTTCTCGTGCACATGAGAAGCGCACTCGTTGCCATCTTGCTCCTGCCCTTCGGNNATCGGCACGATGATCGACGCCGGCATCGTCATGGTGGAGAACGCGCACAAGCATCTCGAGCGCAACGCGGGCGAAAAGCCGAGAACCGAGATCTTGATCGCCGCCGCAACCGAAGTAGGGCCGTCGCTCTTCTTCTCCCTGCTCATCATCACCGTGTCCTTCCTGCCCATCTTCGCGCTCGAAGCCCAGGAGGGAAGGCTCTTCAAGCCACTGGCCTTCACCAAGACCTATGCGATGGCCGGAGCGGCTCTCCTTTCGATCACCGTCGTTCCAGCCCTCATGGTCTGGCTCGTCCGCGGGAAGATCCTCCCTGAACGCCGGAACCCCCTGAATCGACTCGTCCTCTGGGCCTACCGTCCCGCCCTCGCCGGGGCGCTTCGCCACCGCTTCGCCGTGCTTGCGGTAGCGGTTCTGTTGCTCGTAGCGAGTCTCTACCCGCTCCAGCGAATCGGCTCCGAGTTCATGCCGCCGCTCAACGAAGGCGACCTGCTCTACATGCCGACGACGCTTCCCGGGCTCTCCATCACGAAGGCTCGGGAGCTTCTGCAGCAGACCGACCGCATCATCAAGACAGTTCCCGAGGTCGAGCGGGTGTTCGGGAAGATCGGACGTGCCGAGACGGCCACCGACCCGGCACCGCTTTCGATGATCGAGACCACGATCACCCTGAAACCCCAGAGCGAGTGGCGCCCAGGCCTCACCCCTCAGAAGCTCATCGCCGAGCTCGACTCTAAGATTCGCTTTCCAGGCCTCACGAACGCCTGGACCATGCCCATCAAGACTCGCATCGACATGCTGTCAACGGGCATCAAGACACCTGTTGGCATCAAGATCTCGGGACCAGACCTCGGCTCTCTCGAGGAGGTCGGTGAGCGCATCGAAGCCATCCTCCGCGAAGTGCCCGGTACGCTCAGCGTCTACTCCGAGCGGGTCGTCGGGGGGAACTACCTCGACTTCGACATCGACCGTGCACAGATTGCCCGCTATGGCCTCACTGTCGGTGATGTCCAGGACGTCATCCAGACAGCCATTGGCGGCATGAACATCAGCCAGACCGTCGAAGGCCTGGAGCGATACCCGATCAACCTTCGCTACAGCCGCGAGCTGCGGGACGACATCTCGTCGCTTCGCCGCGTGCTGGTTCCGACTCCGAGCGGTGCCCAGGTGCCACTCGAGCAGCTCGCTTCGCTTCGTTTCGCAAAGGGCCCGCCGGCCATCAAGACAGAGAATGCGAGACCCAACGCTTGGGTCTACGTCGACCTAGAGGGGATCGACGTCGGCACCTACGTGAAGAACGCAAAGGCTGCGCTCGAAGAGCGACTCACCCTCCCGCCAGGCTACACGCTGCTGTGGAGTGGGCAGTTTGAGTACCTCGAACGCGCACAGAACCGCCTTGCGCTCATCGTTCCACTCACGCTCGGCATCATCTTCCTGCTGCTCTACCTGAACTTCCGCCGGTTGTCCGACACCCTTCTCGTCATTGGCGCGTTGCCCTTCGCGCTCGTCGGTGGTCTCTTCCTGGTCTGGGTACTCGACTACGACTTCAGCGTGGCGGTCGGTGCCGGCTTCCTCGCACTGGCCGGCCTCACGGCCGAGACGGGCGTGATCATGCTGCTCTTCCTGAACCAGGCCAGGGACCGTGCCCTCGAAGCCGGGAAGCTCAGCACCGTTCACGACCTGTGGCGCGCCACGATCGAAGGGGCCACCTACCGCGCACGGCCGCTGCTGATGACCGTCGCGTCCGATGTCATCGGGCTGCTGCCCATCATGTGGGGTGCCGGAACGGGTTCGGAAACCATGCGCCGGATCGCCGCACCCATGGTCGGCGGCGTCGTCACCGCGACGCTCGTCACACTCATCGTCATTCCCGTTCTGTTCGTCATCGTCCACGGCCGCAGACTCCCGATCGAGGCAAAGGGCGGCGATTCAACGACCGAGAGCTGAAGGATGCGAGCCATGGCCGACTCGAACGCTTGGACTTGCCTCGAGGCCGTAGTGTGCCAAAACTCAGCCGACACCTACGCGGCTCTCTCGTAGTAGTTGAGAACGCCGCCGAGTCGCCTGCGGCAGATGATGGAGCCATCACGAGTCGCGAGCTCGGGCTTCGGATCGATCAGTCTGTTCTCGAGGCCCTGATGGTTGCGCTCGTGATGATAGTGCTCGGCGTACTCGCGGACGGCCCGGCGCAGATGCCGCTCGCCGAGCGGAATGAGCTGAGCCAGACACTCCGCCTTGATCGATCGGACGAAGCGCTCCGCATGGGCGTTGAGGTTCGGGCTGCGGCTCGGAAGCTTCACCGCCGAGACGCCTGATCTCTCGAGCGTACGGCGAAACTCCTTCGTGAAGAGCGGATCCCGATCGTGGATCAGAAACCGAGCACCGCGTAAGAAGCCATCATCGAAGTCCGTGAGATTCCGAGCAATCTGGCTCATCCAGACACCGTCTGGCGACCTCGCAATCCCAGAGATCTCCACCCTCCGGGTCTCGAGATCGATGACGAAGATCACGAAGTAGCGGATCAACCCGCGCCAGGTCGCGACTTCCACGGTGAAGAAGTCCGTCGCGGCGATTGCGCCCCAGTGAGCTCGAAGGAACGTTGCCCAGGTTGGCCCGCGCAACCCAGCGGGATCGATGCCGTTCTCGATCAAGACCCGTTTGATCGTATTCCGTCCGACCGAGAAACCGAGGTTCTCAAGTGCGCCTCAAATCCGCGTGTATCCCCAGCCTGGATTCTCTCGGGCCATTCTGACGATCAGTCTTTGAATCTCACCGGCGATGCGGGGACGCCCCGGCCCGCGCATCTTGCTTCCGTCGTACTTGCGCGCCACCAGTTCCCGGTACCAACGAAGCAGCGTATCTGGGGTCACGATGGTCGAGATCTGACGGAGTCGCTTGCGGCCGATCGCGTGAGCAGCGCGCGCAAGCCGTGACCTCTGCGCGTCTGTGAATCGTACGCGCCCCGGTCCAAGCTGCTCCCGAAGGACGCGGTTCTCGGCCTCTAGGTAGGTGATCACCTCTTGCTGCTGGCGATTGATCCATCCGGCGAGCATCAAGACCAAGAACTGCAGCGGGAGAGGGAGCATGGAGGCATGCTAACCCGCGAATCGGCTGAAAACGCCATCGTCAGTGACCGCGCAACCCGTCGTATTCATGACGGAATTGGATCGGCCGGGTTTTGGCACACTACGGGGTTCTGGGATCGGGCCCGACGAGTGAGGCACAGATTGATCTCAGGCCGAATCGACGTATCGTGACGAGATCAGGCGGTGAACGCCATGGTTCAGCTCGCGGTTCGACAACTGCACGCCGATCTCCTGCGGTCGGCGTTGACGATGGCCGCCATAGCGGCAGTCATTGCTGTGATCCTCGTCCTTCGAGGGTTCGAGCAGGGGTTGTACCAGCAATCGCGCNNAACTTCGTCGCGGTGCGATCGTCATTGCGCCAGCTTGCGAGACGTGACGTCGAAGAGGTTCCCGGAGTCGCCGAGGCGCACCCGATCACCAGCTTCTCGGTGATCTATGAGAAGGACTCCCGCAAGGTCCCCATCTATCTGATGGTCTACGACAAGGCCGGGGGACCGGGCCGGCTCGCCGAGGGTCACGCTGCGCGGTCGGCCCGAGATGCGGTGATCGATCACTCGTTGGCCAGGAAGTATGGGCTCCGGGTCGGAGATCCACTCACGGTTGCTGCGTTCGATTTCACGATCTCGGGGATCGCCGATCGCGAAGCCGCATTCTTTATGTCGTTCGTCTTCGTGACCTACGACGGACTGCTGGACTTCGTCTTCGAGTCTGACATCGCCCCGGATCTGAGCGCTTTTCCGCTGGTCAGCCACCTGCTCGTCGAACTGGAGCCAGCAGCCGACCCCGATGAAGTGAGATCCGCGATCGAGGCGTCAGTTGCCGATCTGGATACCTATCTACCGAACGAAATCGCTCAACGAGACGTCGAGATGGGTCAGAGTCTCTTCGGGCCGATCATGGGCCTGCTGGCGCAAGTGGCCTACGCGGTCGGACTGCTCGTGGTCGGGCTCATCGCGTACGCGGATGTGCGGGCACAGCGGCAATCGTTCGGTGTGCTCAAAGCCCTGGGATTTCGTGTCCGGCATCTCGCGACTACGGTAATCGTGAAGATGGGCATTCTTCTCATCGCCGCTCTTCCGATCGCCGCGCTAATCGCACTTGGAGTGGCCGAGTTCATAGAGACGGTTGCGCCGCTCTACCGTGTGCCTGCCCTGGAATCGAGCGGTCTCATCGAAACCTTCCTGGCCGGCATCGTCTTCGTCTTGCTCGGGGCGATGTTGCCCCTGCGCTCGCTCAAGAACATCGACCCGGCCAGCGCGTTTCGGGGCACATGATGTTGCAATGGACGCTGAAGACGCTCTGGCTACAGCGCGCAGCGACGCTTGCGAGCGCAGGAGGAGTCGCCGGTGCGTTCCTGCTGGTCATCTTGCTCGAGGCAATCTTTCTGGGCGAGTCGAAGCAGATGCTCTCCTTCATCGAGAACACCGCTCCGGACGTCTGGGTCATGCAGGACGGCGTCTCGAACATGCACATGGCAACCTCGTTCGTATGGGACTGGAAGGTCGAAGAAGTCGCGGCGCTCCCTGGGGTCGAGTCCGTCTCCTCGATTCTGTACGTCAATACGGCGGTCAACGCCGGCGGACGAGACTGGTTCGCCTACGTCGTAGGCATCGAGCCCGACGATCCGAGAGCCGGGCCCTGGGCGATAGCGGCCGGACGCGCCGAACCGGCTCCGGGAGAGATCATTCTCCCACAGATGTTCGCCCGAGCGACGGGGATCAGCCTGGGCGAGCAGGCGAGGATCGCGGACACCGATTTCACGATCGTGGGGTTCTCGAAAGGCACCTTCTCGATGGCCAACTCCGTTGCGTTCGTGAGCGCAGCGGACCTGGAAGACATCCTCAACGTTGGTGCAACTGTGAGCTACATGCTCGTAGACGCAGCGGCAGGAACCAGTGGAGAAGAGCTGACGACACGCATCGAGGCAGAAGTGGAGAAAGTGAACGCTCTCACTCAGGAAGAGTTCATCGACAGCGACTTCGAGATGGCGATGAAGATGGGCGTCGAGATCATCTCCTTCATGACGATCCTCGGATCCGCGCTGGCCGCGGCCATCATTGCGTTCACCACATTTGTGCAGGTCTCGCGTCGCTTCCACGAGCTCGCGGTCGCCAAAGCCATTGGGGTGACCAACCTCTCGGTCTACGTGAGCGTCGTCTTTCAGAGTCTAATCGTGACGGGTATCGGGTATTTGATCGCAGTCACCATCGCGGCAGGAGCGATGCCGGTCATCGCCTGGCTCGTCCCCGAGGTCATCTTCCTGGTATCCGCGACATCATTGATGCGCATGGCCGGGATCGCGCTGTGCGTTGCGATGCTCGCTGCAGTCGTTCCGGCTCGGTTCGTCGCAAGTGTCGATCCGGCCTCGGCGTTCGAGGGGTAGTGCCATGACGGAAGCAGCCGTCTTGAAGGCCGAGAACGTTTCCAAGATCTTCGGGACGGGCCACACGGAAGTACGCGCAGTCGATGACGTGTCGCTCGAAATCATGCCCGGCGAACTGGTCCTGATCATGGGGCCGTCGGGCTCGGGCAAGACAACGCTGCTTTCCATGTTGGGAGGCCTCCTGAAGCCGACTGCGGGAACGATTCGGATCGACGGCCAGACCATCACTGAGATGGACGAGAGTCAGCTGCCTGCCGTGCGAGCCCGATCGGTCGGATTCATCTTCCAAGCGTTCAACCTGCTCGAAGCACTGACGGTAGAAGAGAACATCCTATTCCCAGCGCAACTGGCGCCGGGCGGCGTCGCAGGAGCACGAGCGCGGGCCCATGAGTTGATCGAGCGACTAGGCCTTACCGACCGACGGCGCGCGCTTCCGTCGACGCTCTCGGGAGGGGAGAAACAGCGTGTGGCAATCGCTCGCGCGCTAATCAATCAGCCACGGGTGATTTTCGCAGACGAGCCGACCGGCAATCTAGACTCGAAATCGGGCCAGGAGGTCATGATGATCCTCTGGGAGATCGCGCGGGACTCTGGGTGCGCGATCGTCCTCGTCACACATGATCAGCGGGTCGAGGAGATCTCCGACCGGGTGCTCTGGCTCGAAGATGGTTCTCTCCGCGACCGCAAGTCGGAGCGTCACTCCTGGGTCCGCGATCCCGTCTGCGGGATGCGCGTGGACGAGTGCAGCGCCGAGTATGCAGCCGAGCACGAGGGAGAGCGCTTCATCTTCTGCTCCAGTGGCTGTTTGGGCCGCTTCCGGCAGTCGCCAGAGCAGTACCTGACCGATCTCACAGGCGACTGACGGCGCCGGTCATCGTCGACGACCTCGAGGCTCTATTGGGACTCGACCTTCTCGAGCGCGGTTCCCGATGCCGACGCTTTCTGTGTCTCGGGGTCAAGTGCCAAGCCGAGCCCGTCGGCGAGCCTCGTTAGGTGATTGAACATCCCAACGATGTGCGCCACCTCAAGGCAGGCCCGGTCATCGAAACCGAGCGCGCGAAGCGGCTCCCAATCACTTTCGACCATCTTGGTCGGAGTCGCGCTGAGCTTCTCGGCCAATCGGCAGAGAGCGCGGGTGCGATCATCTAGCTTCTCGACGTGAGACCACTGCCGATTTTTGAGTGCCTCGACCAGCTCGGCATCGGCTCCTTCGACACGCAGAAACTCTGCGTGAGACTGCGTTCAGTAGAAGCAGTCCTGAGCAGCGGCCGAAACACTGGCAACAAGTTCGCGCTCTCGGCGGGACAGAGAGCCTGGTCCGAACATCACCGTTGCGAGCATCTGCACGAAGGGCGGTCCGATGACAGGGTGAGCCATGATGAGACGTCCCATGGCGGGCAGGAACGTGAAGGCGTATCCGTCTCCAGATGTTGCGCTCCAGTCGATGTCTTTCTCGGTTGGGATCTTGACCCAAGCCTCCGTTTCCATGCGCCTTTCTCCTTGATGTCGAATCTAGCCAGAGCGAATTGACAGCGCGAATCTGAACTGTCCCAAACGGCACCGAAGGAGTTTGCTGACGAGCCGTGATTCGGTTTGCTCATCCGGTAGACCTCTCCGAGGTCAGGTAGGCTGGGCCCATGGGTGATCCCTCGACGGCTACACCGGAGAAGCTTTCGGCTGCAGGCTGGCTCGCCATCTTCGCTGCCTACCTCGTCGTCCCGCTAATCCTGCTCGTCGCAGGGCGCGACCCCGGCTGGTGGCAGGCCTGGGCATTCTCGCTGCTGGTCAATGTCGCGGGCGTCGGCGGCCGCGCATGGGCAGAACGCCGTCACCCGGGCCTGCAAGCCGACCGGATGAGATTCGGCCGGGGCCAGGAAGTAGAACCGTGGGACCGGGTGCTCGCCCCGTTGATGGCGTTGAGCCTCCTCTACCTTCCGGTGATCGTCGGGGGGCTGGACCACCGCCATGGTTGGACCACGCCGTTCCAGGTCTGGGCGAACGTCGTCGGTCTGCTCCTTTGCGCCCTGGGGTATGGGTTTGCGGTTTGGGCGCTCGCGGAGAATCGCTTCTTCACCTCGCTGGTCCGCATCCAGACGGAGCGCGGCCACGAGGTCTGTGACAGCGGCCCTTATCGTTTCGTCCGCCACCCCGGGTATGCCGGCAATCTCCTGGCCGTGCTGGGCATCCCCCTGGTGTTGGATTCGCTGTGGGCCTCCGTCGCTGCGGGGGTCGCGCTCGTCATCTCCCTCGTCCGCACCACGCTGGAAGACCGCACGCTGTTGGAGAAGCTACCCGGCTATCGCGAGTATGCGCGGCGCGTACGGTATCGCCTGTTCCCAGGTTTCTGGTAGGCGCGACGGTTCCGCTGCCGCGGACGTGGCCCGGATGGCGAGTCGCGCAACCGTCAGTCGACATGACGCACCTCACGACGCCACAGGACCTACCGGATGCTGCAGCCCGTCAGCAGGATTCGGACAGATCGGTGGCCTGAGCTAAGAGACACTTCATGGGGCTTCGAGCCCTGAGGAGCATCTCAAGATGAGCAAGGACCGTAAGCAATCCACCGAAGCCTCCGTTCGGGAGATCCGCCGAGATGGTGAGTCAGGTGCGGAACGTGAAGGTCGCCTTCTCACGAACTGGCAGAACATCGGAACGAACAGCCACTTCGAACGATTCCCCTAGGCAGGGACCGTCAGAACCAGAGCCAGCCGTGTGCTGCGGAGACCACAGCCGCCACGGTGACCAGACTGATCGTGAGCAGTACTCGGTGCATGCGCTCGACCAAGCGAAACGTCCCCGTCGGGTCGCGCTCGGCGGCCCGAAGGAACCAGCGGTGCAGGAACAAGGGCTCCAGCACGAAGAGCATCACAGTGAAGAGCAGCCAGACGACAGTCATGGCGTGCAGGTACCAGCGTGACGGCTCGAAGTACCAACCCCAAGCTTGCATCGCGTGGACCATGTAGATGCCGGTGAGCCCGGTGAGCAGGGTGGTACCCCGCGCCTGCCAGGCGAAACGTCGCTCCACGGCCTCGAAGAATGCGACCCGCTCCTCGGGCGTCTTCATGCGCCGCACCGAAGGCAGGAGCACGGTCGTCACCATCGCTACGCCGCCGATCCACAGAACGACCCCTAGGACGTGGAGAACCCGTGCCAGCACGAACTCGTTCATAGAGTCACGTGTTTCCTCTTCTTCGGTGCCAATGGCAGCAGCCTTCGCACCACAATAGCGACTGGAGAAGCAGGAGAAGCGACTCGGCGGCACAAGTCCCATCGGGACTTCAGGGCGCGCCGGGATCGTTGGGCCAGAACCCCTGATGACACCACAACGAGCGACCTACTTGTAGAGGCCCTCGTTTTCGGGTGATTCGGGCGGCAGCTGGCCGCAGCGTGCCGGTTCAGGCGGCCGTTTGGGCTTCCCGAGCTTCCTCGATCGCCTCCCAGCCTTCGTGGAGGACGAAAGGCAGCATGGCCAGCGCCGCTATCGGGTCGGCCCACCACCAGCCGAACAGGGCGTTCAAGCCGAGCCCGGCGAGAAGCGTCAGCGACAGGTAGGAGCACACGAAGGTCTCCTTAGCGTCGGCCACCAGCGCACGGCTCTCCAGCGCCTTTCCGGTGCGGTGCTTGGCCAAGGCGAGGACGGGCATCACGACCAGCGACACGGAGGCCAGGATGATGCCAACTGGGCTCGCCTGGGGAGGCTCTGTCGTCCAGAGCGAGCTGACGGCCTCGAAGACGATGTAGGCGCCAAGGAGGAAGAACGTCACGCCCACGATCCAGAGCGCCTTGCGCTCGTGGGCTTCCGCCTCATCTTCGGTCGCACCAGCCAACTCCGCACGCAGTCGCCGGTAGAGCGCCACAGCAGCGATCGTCTCGATCACGCTGTCGAGCCCGAACCCGACGAGGGCGATGCTCCCCGCCAGCCAGCCTGCACCGACGGCGATCACGGCCTCGGCGACATTCCACGCGATTGTCACGCGTTCAAGCAAGAGAGCACGATTGAGGATCGAGGAGCGGTCGGGCATCTATCTAGTACTCGCTTCGAATAGCCCCGGGGACGAGGCAAGACCCAACCCCAGAGCCCTATAGCACGCGAGGAAGCACGCCCGACTTGTAGATGCCATATCGAGGCATCCTCTACGTCTTACGCTTCGCCGCGTGCGGGGACTGCCAATATCCTCAACGAGGTGCTTCGCTTGGGGAGGACAGCGAAACGACAACAGGGAGGCCGCGAGGATATCCGCCTCGACTCAGCCGCCCGATCAGCTCTCAGCAATAGTCGTCGATGCTATCGCCACCCTCCCAGGGCAAGCCCTGGCCCAGAGTGAATCGCTTCTCGGCCCCCTCGAAGGAGAAGAAGGTGCCGCAGCTCTCATGGACGAATCGACCTTTCTCGAACGTCACCTTCGCTAGTGACCACGGCTTCACCGCTCCCTCCTGCTGCGCACCCAGAACGAACAGCTCATGGCCGTCGGAGCGCAACCCGGCCTGAACGACGCTTGTCTGTCCAAACCGAGTCACAGCGAAGACAGCGTCCTCTTCGAGACCGGCGAAGTAGGTCTCCAGGGGCTTGTCGTCACCGGACTGCGGACACAGTGGGAACTCAGCCGGCACGCGCCAGTTCCTCTGAACGGCGCCTGGCGTCTTCGACTCAACGAGCGCGTCCGGTTCTTCGGCCCATAGAGTCGGGGCTGGCCGGAAGTTCTTGTCACCAAGGCTGACACGTCTCCGAGGACCATCAGAAGTAGGCCGGCCCCTGGCACTCGGGTCATCGAGTTCTGCCGAATCCCTTCCGCTCGTGGCGGGCCGAGGTCGGAAGATCCAGTCACCAAGCGTGCCGCCATGCGAGGGGCTGTCCGCTTCAGCCCAAGCAGAGAGGCGCTCGAGGCTGTACTCGGCTTCGGCCTTCGTGACTGTCCGCATCCAATCGAAGTCCCTGGTCAACGTGCCTTGGCGGATCCTACTGGGATCGGCAAGGAAGTTCTCGATGCTGCCGTAGTGATACCTCACACGCTTCGCCGTAATCGGATTCAGGAGGATGTTCTCCAACCGCGTAACCCAGCGAAGATTCTCGGGCCGATTGTTTCGGCGGTTGGTATCGATGTGATCAACGACATGGTCCTTGCTTGGCTGTGGTCCATGGAACGCCGTGGCTACGATGCGATGAACCTTGTGATCCGAGACAGCCATGTAACCGGTGCTAGAACAGGGCCTCCCGAACGTCCAGTTGTCGTCGAGCGGGCGCTTTCTCCTACCGTCCCGCGAATGGCGGAGGACTGCACCGTTGTCGCGTACTGAGTACCTCTCATCGCGATAGGTGCAGTGCTCCACACGGTCGAAGAGTTGTACGTCGCCAGAACTCACTGTGGGAAACCTGCACCTTCTTGGATCAGTCGTGCGCCTAGCGCCCTTCGGGTTTCGGGGTCGAGCCGTGTGGCGAGCCAGTCCGCGAAGCGATCAATGAACCAGTCCGGTCGTGCGTAGTGGGGGTTTAGAGAAGCGAGACAGACCGCCATTGCGGCTGAGCGACCTTCTGAGCTCGAGTTTCCGAGTCCGCGGCCGACGAAGCGGACGGCCTCCATCAGTGCTGCCGCGCAGTCTTCGTAGCGAAGCTGGGAGAGCTCCAGTGCGGAAACGAGATGCCCTGCCAGCGCGATCGTGTTGCGCTCGGCTTGTTTCATCTCTTCCATCCACTTGCCTGGATTCGGGGTTCTCGCGAGTCCGTCGTGGTCGGGGTTTCTGCCGTCGTTCACGTCGACACCAAGTGGATCTCCCGTCCCCATGACTTCTCCCCAGATGTTCTGAACCCGCACCACCGCGCGTTCGAGGTCCTCGTCGGTCCAGCCACTGGGCAGACGTGCGGCCTCGCGCAGCTGCGCCTCGAGATCGCCGATGGTCCGCTGGATGTGGGGCTTCATCGCCGTGAGTTGGCAGTCGCGGTAGACGCGACTCACGAACTTGTTGAGCTGCTCCTTCTTCCTGAAGCGAGCTTGCTTCTCGGCGTTCGAGATCGGCATCGAGGCCCTCCTCCACGGCAGCGACGGAACTTGCCCGCACAGGTTACGTAACCATTGATAATAGTTACTGTCAAGGGATCCTGGGCCGCGCCGATCCGAACGCTCCCGGGCCCATCAGGACTCGCGTGCGCCGTCTAAGTGGTTGTGTTTACGAGGAATTACGGGATCGAGGTAAGCAACGGCCCACCAGTTCTCAGAATCCCGCGCTCTCAGGTTGGATCGGCAGGATGCGAGGAGAGCCGTGGAAGCCCGAGTCGCCCCAGGGATTGAGGAGGTCGACGAGGGGCGTTCCCGCCTGCGCCCGGCTGGTTGCCGGACGCCGCGTAGAAGAACGACTCGCAGAGGGGCTCTCCCCAGTCGACGCTCACGATGGGAGCGACGCTCGTACGGGGACGCCCGGCCGGGCCTCAGCCGAGGATCTGCCTCAGGCTCGCGAGCACCGGGCGATCGGCTTCAGGCCAGTCGAGCTCGTCGATCTCGGGACCGGAGATCCACCGCAGCTCGACGTGCTCCGTCGGCTGGGGCTCGCCTCGGACGAGGATCGCGCGGTAGACGTCGAGGACGATCTGACGGCCCTCGACGACCGACTCCCCTCGGCCGAGCCAGGCGCCGACCTCGATCTCGACGCCGAGCTCCTCGCGCAACTCGCGCACGAGGGCTGCCGGCGGTGCCTCTCGCGCCTCGACCTTGCCGCCCGGGAACTCCCAGGCACCCGCGAGCGCCATGCCGGGGCCACGCCGGGCGACGAGGCACCGGCCCCGATCGAGGACCGCGGCGCCGACAACATGCAGGGGCGAAGCCTCCGTCATGCGGCAGTCCTCATGCCTTGCTCTCGAGCTCGGGCGGCCGGAAGACATCCCAGATGGAGTCGGGGACGGGCGTCGAGAGTTTCCAGCGAACCGTGATTGGCTGGTCGCCCTCCCAGTCCATGAACTGGACGGGCCCACAATAGACAAAAGGCGCTCCCCTGCCATCGATCTTGGAGTGCTTGCGCACGAAGAGCTTCGCGAGGCCTTCCCAGATAACACGGCTCCGTGCTTTCTCATCTTCGACAACGATTCCATTTTCTCGGATCGTGTCGCTGAATCGATCCAGAATCTCGGTATCGAGCCACGGCGAACCGCGTTCCGGAGCCCTTGGCAGAACGGAATCGCCGAGAGATGGGTTGGCAGCGTACGGCGAGAGCTATTCGATCACGTGATCGTCTTGAACGAGGACCATCTTCGACGCCTTCTCCGTGAGTACGTCGACTACTACAACACCGACCGAGTCCATACGGACCTGCGAGATTCTCCGCGGGGCCGGGCCGCCGTATGCCGCCCCTCGTCGACAGCCGAAGTCGTCGGCATCCCGAAGGTCGGCGGCCTACATCATCGATACGAGTGGCGAGAAGCAGCCTGATCATCGCGCTACTCGATCGGGAAATTGCGCCGGAATCTGTCCGGACGAATAATGGGAACAGACACCGTTCCGCGAGTTGGCTTCCCACGTCGTTTCCCGGGCTATCCTACGCCGGCGGGGATGGAGGTGATACTTCGCAGTCTCTTGCGCAAGACTGCGAATGGGGTTTCCTCACCGGATCCATTGATGGGGAACGCTTGATGCCGGTCCTTCCGCTCGATTATCCCGAGCCGTACGCTTTGGTTTTCGGAATCATGTTGTATCCCGGCGAGGACGAACCGGATCGGCACCAGGCGCGGGCCTTCGCCTCCCAATATGTTCGCGATTGGCTCCCGACAATTTACCGGACGGGAAGTTCACTCAGCGATGAAGAGCTGAATCGAGTTCTCGAAGACGAAAGCGGTCCACCTGTGGATCCGCGAGAGCGTCAGGAGAAGGGGACTCTGACGGGTGAGATGTTTCGGGTGTTGCTCGCACTTGAGCATGCCGATCCAGTGCTCGCTACGTGGGCAAACGCCACGCGCTTGATCGAGATCCGGGCAGCGAGACACGAGACGTCAACTTCCAAGTCGACCTTGTACAACGTGCGGAAGCAGTTCGGTTCCGTGGCGCACCTGTGGGCCGCCTGGATGATTCGACATGAATCGTTCCGAGCAGACTTCGGTGTCCGGGGTATTCGGGACGACGAATTCCAGTCTTTCTTGGCCGAGTCTGAGGTGCTTCGCCGGTGGGGCCAAACGTGGCGGCACGAGCGCGACAAGGCCGAGCCCCCGCTTCCGGACGCGGTCTGGCGCGTGCCGGAGGACTGGCAGCCGCCCGCAAACCAGACCGGATGGGCGCAGACGGGCGAGATCCCGCATCTCGAGTGGCCTCGAGAGCACGTGCACCAGCTGCGGAAGGCCGGCCGGCCAAGAAAAACTGGGCATTAAACCTCTCCAATCGATCTGGAGAAATATTATCAACCAAATCGGGCACTTAGATTCCCCGTGCCACGAAGCGGAGGGATCTAGATGCCGTACCGGAAAGGATCGAGACGGGGGAACGAGCGCGAGCCGAGCGAGCTCCGGGGGACTCAGGCCGAGAAGGAACTCCGGTCACAGGCCTCTGCTTCTGGGTTGCCGGAGCTCCGCGACCTCCGCGTCGAGGACTGCCCGATCGGGCGCCTGACGCCCCGTCGGAGGAACCCGCGAACCCACTCGGCGAAGCAGATCCGCCAGATCGCTGACTCGATACGGGAGTTTGGGTTCACGAGCCCGCTCTTGATCGACGCGACCGACACCGTCATCGCCGGCCACGGACGACTCCGCGCCGCCAAGCAGCTGGGCATGGCGACAGTTCCGACGATCCGCCTCGACCATCTCTCCAAGGAGCAGATCCGGGCCCTCGTCATCGCGGACAACAAGCTCGCCGAGCTCGCGGGCTGGGACCAAGACCTCCTCGCGCTCGAACTCCAGGACCTGGCGGAGCTCGATCTCGATTTCGAGCTCGAGGTGATCGGCTTCGAGACCCCCGAGATCGATCTTCTGGTCGGCCACGCTGAGAAGGGCGAGGAATCCGACCCTGCCGACGAGGTTTCGGCTCCCGATCCGGAGGCACCGGCGATCTCTCGGCTGGGCGATCTATGGGCCATCGGTCCCCACCGCCTCCTTTGTGGGGACGCCCTGGACCAGCTCGCCTACGAACGGCTCCTCGGAGACCAGCGGGCCCGGGCCGTGTTCGTCGACCCGCCCTACAACGTCCCCATCCAGGGCCATGTCTCCGGTCTCGGCCGTCACCACCACGAAGAGTTCGCCATGGCGAGCGGCGAGATGAGCGAGGCCGAGTTCGTGGGCTTCCTCGAGGAGGCGCTCGGCCTCCACGTCGCGCACAGCATCGACGGTGCGATCCACTTCGTGTGCATGGACTGGCGGCACCTGGGCGAGCTCCTGGCGGCCGGCCGTTCCGTGTACAGCGAGTTCAAGAACCTGTGCGTGTGGGAGAAGACGAACGCCGGCATGGGGTCGCTGTACCGATCGCAGCACGAGCTCGTGGGCGTCTTCAAGGTGGGAACCGCCTCCCACGTCAACAATGTCGAGCTCGGGCGTCATGGCCGGTACCGCACCAACGTCTGGCGCTACGCCGGGGCGAACAGCTTCGGCCGCGGACGCGACGAGGACCTGGCGATGCACCCCACGGTGAAGCCCGTCCGCCTCGTCGCAGATGCCATCCTCGACTGCTCTCGCCGGGGCGATGTCGTCCTCGACGGCTTCGCCGGCTCGGGAACGACCCTGCTCGCCGCCGAGCGCACTGGGCGTGTGGGCTACGGGCTCGAAATCGATCCTCGCTACGTCGACGTCGCCCTCCGGCGGATGGCCGAGCACGCGGGGCTCGAGCCCGTCCACGTCGAGAGCGGGAAGTCGTTCGACGAGATCGCGGCGGAGCGCGCGGCCGCGGCGGGCGATCCGCCCGAAGCCCAGGCGCCTTCGCCGCAGGAGGCTTCCTGATGGCGGACGAGAAGACGCCGCCCACGAAGGGCGAATCGGGCGACTACGAGGTTGGGTTCGGCAAGCCCCCCAAGCACACGCGCTTCAAGCCCGGGCAATCGGGTAACCCGCGCGGGCGACCCAAGGGCACGAAGAACCTGAAGACCGATCTCCTGGAGGAGCTCGGCGAGAAGATCCTCGTCCAGGAGGGCGGTCAGGCTCGAAAGCTGAGCAAGCAGAGGGCCGTGGTGAAGACGCTCGTGAACCGCACGCTGAAGGGCGATGCGCGTGCGGCCAACCTGGTCCTGTCCATGATGAACCGGCTGCTCGACACGGGGGAGGGGACGCCGGAGGAACTGGAAGATCTGCACCCCGACGAGCTCGAGATCCTCGAGGCCTACAAGCAACGGCTCACTAGATCGGCAGCGGATCAACCGCCCGCCGAAGCCACCGATTTCCCGGAGGAGTCCTCATGACCCATGCAAATCGCGCAGAGTTCGAAGCCCTCATGCGCCACGATCTCGCGGCCTTCACGCAGCGCTGCTTCCAGACGGTGGTTCCGGGGCAGACCTACCTCGCGAACTGGCACATCGAGGCCATCGCCCACCAGCTCGAGCGCTGCCGGCGGCGGGAGATCCGCCGGCTGATCGTGACGCTCCCTCCGCGGAGCCTCAAGTCGATCTGTGCCTCCGTGGCCTTCCCGGCCTTTGCGCTGGGCCACGACCCCACGCTGCGGATCGTCTGCGCGAGCTACTCCTGGGAGCTCGCGACCAAGCACGCCCGGGATTTTCGGGCCGTGCTCCAGAGCGCCTGGTATCAGCGCAGCTTCTCCCGCACCCGAATCGATCCCCGCAAGAACACGGAGGGAGAGATCCAGACGACCCGTCAGGGCTACCGGCTGAGCACCTCCGTGGGCGGCACCCTCACGGGCCGCGGCGGCAATCTGATCCTGATCGACGACCCCATGAAGCCCTCCGAGCGCATGTCCGAGGTGAAGCGAGCCGCGGTGGCCGAGTGGTACGACTCGACCCTCACCTCGCGCCTCGACTGCAAGACGGAAGACGTGATCGTGCTCATCATGCAGCGTCTTCACGTCGAAGACCTCGTGGGCCACGTGCTCGACAAGAGTGACGAGTGGACCCACCTGAACCTTCCGGCCATCGCCGAGGAGGACGAAGAGATCCCGCTCGGCGACGGACGCGTCCACCATCGCAAGGTGGGGGAGCTCCTGCATCCCGAACGGGAGCCCATGGAGGAGCTCGAGCGGCTCAAGGTCGAGATGGGGAGCCAGAACTTCTCGGCCCAGTACCAGCAGGCGCCTGTTCCGCCGGGGGGCGCGCTCATCAAGCGCGATTGGCTTCGCCGGACCTACGCGCAGACTCCTGTTAGGGCTCCTGGAGACCGGATCATCCAGAGCTGGGATACGGCCACGAAGGCGGGTCCTGAGAACGACTACTCGGTATGCACGACCTGGCTCATACGAGGTGTGGACTACTACCTGCTCGACTTGCTGCGCAGGCGCCTCGAGTACCCGGATCTCAAGCGCACGGTGATCGATCACGCGGCGAAGCATCATCCGACGGCCGTCCTGATCGAGGATGCAGGAACCGGCAGTCCGCTGATCGCCGAGCTTCGGCGGGGTGGCAAGCTTCGCCCGACCCCCAGGACGCCCGATCGCGACAAGATCGTCCGCCTAGAAGGACAGACGGCGGTCATCGAGGCAGGCCACGTGGTGCTGCCGCAGACGGCGCCCTGGCTGGAAGACTTCCTCGCGGAGATCCTCGCATTTCCGTACGGTCGCCACGACGACCAGGTAGACAGCATGTCTCAGTTCCTGGGCTGGGCGGTGGAGCATCAGATCACTTCGACTCCGCGGGCCATCGTGTACTCGAACGGCAAGAGGCATGTCTATCGCTGATCTCAGCAGGCCTGACCTGCTGGACCCCAGCCGTGCGCACGGATAAGCCTCCTCCGGCGCCCAACTAACGCGAATCGAAGGCGAATGGGCGTTGGATCGTGCACATCGGGCGAATCCCTTGACTCCTCTGCCGCAGCGAGCGTGCATGGGAACAAAGCGGAGAGCCGTGAGCCACTGGGAATCGCGACCTTCCCTCGGAGCGGCTCGCCTCGTCGGGCGCGAACCTGCGGCGAAGTACGTCTGGGGTCGAGCCCAGAACCTGTCGCCCCGGAGGTGTCCTCGCAATGCGCAGTTCGCGCGCATCGGGAAAGGCTTCCTCTCGCCGATCCCCTCGAACGAAATGCCGAAGCACTACATCCCTCGATCTCGGTGCCCTGGAGAAGCTCTCGCACGCAGAGCTCAAGGCGCGCTGGGAGGAGCTCTTCGGCGCGCCGCCCCCACGCCACATCAGCCGCAAGCTCGTGCTGCGTGCCGTCGCGTACCGGATGCAGGAGCAGGTCCATGGGGAGCTCCCTGCCCGAACTCGAAAGCAGCTCGACCGGGTGGCCTCGGACCTCGCGGCTGGACGCCCGCTGAAGGCACCGACCCCCAAGGTCAAGCCCGGGACTCGCCTCCTGCGCGAGTGGCAGGGGGTCGTCCACGAGGTCGTCGTGCTCGAGAGCACGGTCTTGTACCAGGGAAAGCACTGGCCCTCGCTCACCGCCGTCGCGCGGGAGATCACGGGAGCCCGCTGGTCCGGGCCCCGATTCTTCGGACTCCAGGGGAAGGCGAATGGCCGGCGGAGTTGATCGCGGCCCGCGTCGCTGCGCGACCTACACGCGCAAGTCCTCCGAGGAGGGTCTCGAGCAGGACTTCAACTCGCTCGACGCCCAGCGCGAGGCCTGCGAGGCCTACATCCGAAGTCAGGCCGGCGAGGGCTGGAAGCCGGTGCGCGCCCGCTACGACGACGGAGGTTATTCCGGTGGCACTCTCCAGCGGCCCGGTCTCGAGCGAATGCTCGCGGACATCGAGGCGGGGAAGATCGACACGGTGGTCGTCTACAAGGTCGACCGCCTGACGCGCTCGCTCGCGGACTTCGCGAAGATCGTCGAGATCTTCGACGCCCACGGCGTGTCCTTCGTGTCGGTGACGCAGCAGTTCAACACGACGACCTCGATGGGGCGCCTCACCCTGAACATGCTGCTCTCCTTCGCGCAGTTCGAGCGCGAGGTCACGGGGGAGCGGATCCGCGACAAGATCGCGGCCTCGAAGCGCAAGGGGCTGTGGATGGGCGGGTACGTGCCGCTCGGCTACGAGCCCGACGGCCGGACGCTCGAGATCAACGAGGCGNNTACGAGCCCGACGGCCGGACGCTCGAGATCAACGAGGCGGAGGCAGAAACCGTGCGTACGGTCTTTCGGCTCTACCTCGAGCTGGGAACGGTGCGGAAGGTCAAGGTAGAAGCGGATCGCCTGGGGCTCACGACCAAGGTTCGGCCGGGCAAAGGCAAGCGGATGAGCGGCGGGCGCCCGCTCAGCCGCGGCTACATCTACCACCTCCTCAGCAACCCGCTCTACATCGGACGCATCAAGCACCAGGGGGAGCACCACGAGGGGCGTCATCCCCCGATCGTCGACCTCGAGACCTGGGAAGCGGCCCAAGCACAGCTGGCGTCGCAAGCGCCGCCCACGCCTGTTGGGAAGCCGCGAGGAAGGCACCCGAGCCCGCTTCGGGGAAAGCT